>Ga0307982_1005276_pt1 | contig 10100 bp, 9 predicted proteins | sample OrgLakmetagen989_FD_201847 | JGI IMG/M metagenome (GOLD analysis project Ga0307982, IMG submission 201847) | Saline water microbial communities from Organic Lake, Antarctica - #989 | ecosystem: Environmental > Aquatic > Non-marine Saline and Alkaline > Saline | place: Antarctica: Organic Lake... | reverse complement strand
ATATGTAATATGTGTTATGCTACTATCTCCAGCAACCGCGCGACCATGCTGGCAGTGCCATTGAGCGGCACGCCAGCGGTTTCCAAAGCCGACGATGGTACTTCGAAAGCTTCGTCTCGAAAAGTGACTGGAGAATACAGCCAGGCAGCGCACGGAGGCGCAGAGACAAAAAACGCACAAATACAGCAAAAAAGTTCAATTAGATAACTATTTTTTCTTCTGGCAGCTCAATTGAAGAGAAATGAAGGCAAATAAATGGGGGGGAGGTGAAAGCAAAAACTGTTTGGTATACCATTTAGTGCATCAACGAGAGCTTTTGAGGTTGGAGCTTTCGGTATGAGGTTGGCAGCCGTGAAGACGTCTTCAAATGATGCAGAAGTATACACGTGCGGTTTTCCAATCTGTTACGTACACACAAGTAAATATCACCCACAAAAGCTATCATTTTCAGAATGCGGTTGTCTTACAGAGCAGGGACTAGCAATGGCAACTGAACATTCTCTTCTGGACAAGTAATTAATTAATCAAAAGAAACATCCCATAGCATCGTGAATGAGCACAGCAATACATTTCTCCTTTATGCATTTGTATTTTACCGAAAGGGACTGCCCGCCAACGGTGGATCCAACACTAATCGACCCATTCGACGCTGCAACTAACTGGCCCGTATCAGTACCGTTCCAGGAGGCTTCATCAGCTATGAACAAATTTACAGGCACTGGTTGAGGCGTTGGCATTGCTGATAATGGTGCTGACGGAGGCATCAACGACGACTGAAGTTGTTGTGGCAACAATGGCGTTCCTGATTGCTGCTGTGTTTCTTGCGTATGGTTTGACGCGGCATTCTCTACTCTAGTTGTAGCGAAAGACTCAAAAGATGAAATCAATGATGAAGATGGAGAAGTACTGTTGTTGTTAGGCAGGCAGCCCCACGATTGAAAAAGAGCTTTTTCATACGAAGAAGGGTAGCCTGGGTGCGGGCTGAACACAAACACAAACGTTGGATTTACTTCTTCGCGCAGCATCATAGTGGCATTGCAGAATATCTTCAATTCTTCATCGTATTCTACGCCGCCATATCTAGGGGAATGGACGCAAGCAGGAACAAAGTGAGGGCTGTGAAAGGCTTAGAAATAAAAAGGTGACATGGAACTTGATGAAACATGTTGAGCGTTTTCTTGATCAAATCTTCCGTTGAAGTAACTCGCAGTACCCTTCAGGTTCGTTTGAAAGCTCAAAGCATTAAAAAGACATAATCGAATTTTGACGTACCCGCCAGCATAGACAAGCACAACAAGCCCATCATTGTCTCTATTACTGCCAATAGTGAATGGTGTACTGTTGGCATTTGCAAGGGTGTAAGCTTGAGCGATCATTTCGCGTGTTGCCAAGACCTATTGGTAGAGAGGTAACGGTAAAATGAATGAGTGAAGAACGAGCAAAATTACAAGAATAATATTAAATCTCCAGAACACTTCTACGGCCTCAAACTGAAGTAATTGAGCAAGCCGTGAAGTGTCGTATCAAATAGGACCTGATCAGTGTCCGCAGCATACGATGCCCAAGCGTCAATGGATGGTGAACCAGTAGTGGTAGCAATAATGCTATCGTTGACACCCGAAGATGTTGTCACGCCGTTCGCAATACTAAAATGCAAGGATAAAGATGAGAGCACAGTACCACACATGATGAATAATGTACAGCTATACTGGGAGCATATATTTCAATGATGTAGGAACATCTCTACGTGCGAAGATGAATAGATAACTGCAGAAGCGTGCAAGTACTTCTAATGCATACGAGTAGCTTACCTCTGAGCAGTGACGAATAATTCGTCTGCAATTGCGACATTATCTGCTGGTCCTCGCGGTAACACAAACATTTTCGCGGTTAAACTGCGGTTACTCCATAAAGCAAAACTGTCGTCGAGTCCAACGACATAACCCGATGTAGTGCTACTGTTCCTGTTACTGGTGCTTCCGATACCGTTGTTGTGGTCAACTTGAGTGCCGCTACTACCACTGTTGCGGTCACCTCCAAGAATATATTTCGTCTCTGCAAACTCGGGTTCTTGTCTAGCCAGAGCTCGAGCTAACTGAGCTTGCATGGCATACACAGTGCCGGTGATGATTGCCAAAGAAGATGGAGTAGAGGTTGATGATTCTGCAATACTTGATGGCTGATCAGTGAGCGCTGCCACAACAGTAGCTACATCACCGGGGGGTAATAACTGGGCTCGAGCCTGCCAGAAATAGAATTTGTACTGTGAATCTGTGTACCTACATGACAGCAATATACTTCCACACGGTCTAGTAATGTGCTAAGAGATGACACAACAAATCAAAAGAAAATAAAACATGGCACAATCATGTCTCATCATGAAATCTGAGTCTTTGAAGTACCGCACGAGTGCCGTCCGATACGTTGAATTCCACGCCAAGGTCGGTAAGGCTCACAGCACTCACGCCCCCGCTTCCCGACGGTAAGAAAATCGATGAAGCTGGTTCGCCCAGGGCAAGAACCTAAGTTCGTACCGCAAAAGGAACCATGAGCTATCCATTAATGGCGCCTACTCATTGATTAATCATACGTATATCACAAGCTACCCTTGGCATTTCATGTTAAGTGTGCCCACACCGTGACTGAGTAGCCAGCCTCTGTGAGATTCTGCAATGCTGGCTGCGACATAGAGCATTCGCCAGCGTCATGCAATATTGCAATGAACTTTCCTGCCGCCTGTTCTTCAATGTGGGGCTTCTGTGCTCGTGTATGAAATGGGGGCGTAGACGCTACATTCTTATTTTCATCACCCGGGGTATCAACAGAGGAGGCTAACGTCCATGGCAAATTGCGACACACACATGTCAACAAGGACAGCCAATGCTTAGCAGCTAGCATTTTCGCTGTTTCGTGTATTCTTCTTACTATATAGTCTCAAAAGATACACAGCTTTGTCGCTCTAATGCACAGCACAACATTCAGCTTGGCATTTGGAAAAAGGAGTTCCTAATTCCTGATGATACTACAGCTCTTATAAGTACATTAAGACAGAAAGTATTCAAACAGCAGGCTAGCTCAAGTACGTAGCTGCGGTAGCTATAGTTACGGCTATAGTAGAATTCAAGAAGAAGCAGAGTTGTACTTAAGTTAGAAGTAAGTTGTTGTATCTAAGACGACACCTCCTGAGCTGCTGTTTGTTCTGATTCGGCAGTTTGTGCTCTCCAAAAGATACCAAGAATTTTAGAGGTTGTGTGAGGTTGTGTCTCTCAAGTTGCATGCCAAGAAGCGAGTATCATATAGAGGTCAGATAAAAGAAGAACCCATTCCGACAAATACCGGCGTGAGGAGGGTGCCAACAAACATTTACAAACAGGTGATTAGAAGGAAAGCACGTCTCGTGAAGAACACCCATTTTGGAACTGCGCAGCAGCCAATGAATTCAACGTGCGGACAATGCGGCGTGTCAACATTTGAAAAAGGTGGCAACTACTACGAAGATGGCGACGCCATCTCAAAGGCAAAGCTTCCCTTGAAACAAGTTTGCATGTTGTTGATGTTACTAATTGGTTGCCTCAACAGCTCAACAGCCCACAAGCATCAGCGACACAGAAGAAAATGGTTGCTGGAGTGCCCTGCTTCTCTTTCTTGTGCTCCTTCTGTGGCATGTAATATCCGCCCACCGATGAGCTTCGACGACACCTCGTAGATTGGTGTCACATCAGCTCTGAAAAGGGGCACGTAACTTGCATGCACCTACGAAGGATCTTTCGAAAATCCTTACATAGCTTACTGAGGATCGCCCTCTGCAATTGATTTGGCTTAAAATGATGTATTCGAAGTCGAAGTGAAGTAATAACAACTAAACAACAACACAAATGCATATGATTCAGGCAGAAGTGTAAGCGTGTTGAGCATTTTTTTTGTCAGTTAAATTTAGATTTCGGGGCGATGCGATATCTCTATATTTCGCGAACTGCAACAGTTTCCAGGAGATTCATATATAACCGTCAATGTAAAGATTTTAAGAATATTAAAAGAAGCCGGTACACGACTCGACAAGATTACCAGTGGCGCAATGTCGCCATGTCGTAATGGCGAAGTTTCAACAAGCACCAGTTCACCAGCGATGGTATCAAATTGTTATGCTTTTGCAGTTCAGGACTATGGCGTATTGTATTCCAATTTCAATGAGGGTGCTTGACTGAAAAAATGAAGTCCGACACAGGGCAATACAGCCTTTCCAATTTTACAGCCCAGTATGTTTCATCGACCACCGCATACTCGAGGATTTTGTAAATGGCATATGGAAACTGTGGAGAATTATGAATTTAAGTGCGAACTATACCGCGGCATATTTTTGACCGAAGTGGAAGAATTATGACCCGAAGTAGCTCACTACACTACACTCACAAGGGCATTCAAGCACGCGAGCCCAAAGTGGATACTGTGCGAACTATTGCGGCTCATTTTGACCGAAGCTGAAGTATTTCGGCTGTTAACCCGCGTCTTAGTATATTGGTACGTCTTTTGGGCATTGCGTCAAAAATCGTGCAGCAGAGCAAGGTTGCTCAGCAAGGTGAGTACGAGTACGAGGTAATCTAAGCCGAATCATGACCTAGTCCAAGTATATCTGAAGATGAAGGGGGTGATCTAAGTTCAGTACTTCACGGCTGGCCTCGTTGAAAACCAACATCAAGAATGATTGTGCGACGCACCTATAGCAATTTCCATCTTAATGAAATCGATGACAGGGGACTCTCACTCACTCTTTGCGAACTGCTGATAAGGCATCTTCAATACTAGGTGCCCCCAAATGATAGATCAAAGACCTGCGCCATTACGATTGCCGATTGCTTGTAAAACTTTGCTTTGCTTCGCATCATTATTCCTGGGAGAACTTCTCTTACGTATTTATCAAACTCGTCTTCCGAGCCCCACTGCTCTCGGATAGCATTTAAGACAAAAGCGCGATCTGCTGGCTTCGAACAACTTACCATTAGGCAAGAGAAATCCTCGAAAAAACTGATTTCCTTTGCAGTCAACTTCGTTTTATCTGAGCTGAAGTGTAAGAAACGGTGAGTCCAGTCTAACGAAAGAATTAGGAGCCCTTCCTCCGGGTTGTCGTGCATCTTACAAAAGACTGCTAGCTCATACACACACCACAAACGACTAAAGTAAGTATCGCTCACAAAAGCGATCATTCCGTCGCATTTCGACAGGAAGCGGTGAAATGAGGTTACTCCGGCGTGTATTGTTTCCGGTGATTCTTGAAGGACGCAGCATTTATCAAGCCAAAGAGTCGTGGGCGAAAAGGCCCACGGAGAATATCGAGATGGAAGAACGCCAAGTGTGCTTAGCTTAATCCAAATCATACTTGCCACAGCAAAGATCAATACTGAGGTGCATGGCCAGTACCAAGGAAACGAGTGCACAACCGTTGATATTCCAATTCCAAGTGATGCTAAATATGCGGCGACCAATCCGCACGAAACGAAGAGAGTAGCGATCATGTAGTCGAGGAAGAGAAAATTGCGCAGGAGGCGAATTTTTGCACCAGGTTGTTTCTTTTCGTCGGCCCACGCGTGCGACACAAAGAAATCGCACCTGTCAGCATCTTTCGAGAGAGCCCAATCCGCTGCTTGTCTTGAAGCAGTGTTATTGCCTTGAAACTTGGCGTCAGCCCATACACTGTTGCTTAGACATTTCCCCAATGGGATTGCCCGCATCGGATGAACAAACTGACCTTCTAACTCACCAAGAACTGCAGTCGGCGCAGTAAAATCAGCATGCACTTGCTGACCAACGACGCGTTTCAATTTTGTGAGAAGAATCGAGTGTGATTTTTTTTCCCATGGCTTGTATTGTTCAACAGCGCCAAGCATGTGCGCGATTCGCACGTTGTCCTTCTTCGTCAGAAATTCTGAGTTTAGGAGGTCGCGGGTGAAAGTAATTAACTCACTCAGATCGCTTTCAGTTGTTGGCTTTTGGAGAGCTACACCGATAAGCATGTCCGCCAGGTAAAGATCTTTACGTGCTGAAGCTTTCTGCCGACATTGGATTATCCAGACAAGGTCAGACTCAAGGGAGACCACCCTGGGCAAATTCGAGGTTTCTATGAGAGATATTTTTGTGTCACCTTCACAAGTTTCATTGGGGCGTTCAAGAATGGAAAAAAGTTTCAATGATGCGATCAAATCACTGACAAAAAGGGCGATGATAGAGATTCTTGTGGGGTGATCCTCTGGTCTCGCAATGAACGCAGAAACACCCACCACGGCTAGAATAACACGTCTAATCACTGGAAATCCGCGTTTATCCCACCAAGTTGGACCTTTCATGTATGTTGGTCGTTCGTAGCACCGAAAATCGTCAATCACTAGATAGTCGATGACAGCATAGGGAGGAAAGGCTGCCAGAGACAGGACTGCACCATGCGGGGTTTTGAAAATGGCGACAAGTTGAACAATACTGGCTAGCGCGAGGACACTTAAACTCAAGCAAGTAAAAATTGGCGCAGTGACAATGCTCAAAGAGAAGACATAAATCACCCAGAAAAGATTGATTGCCACACAGAGGGCCACAAATAGGCCAGTTCTCCCGCGGACTTTCGACGTGTATGAGGTACATGCCGCGCATGCGCCATAGAAACCATAGACCATCGAAAGGAATGATAGAGCCAAAGATGAGGCAAATAGCGCCAGGGTGCGACTGTTAGCGTCTTCGTTCACGGCACGTAGGTAAGCAGCGCCTGTAATAATTGCGAGAACAGTTGACTGCAACGAGCCGCTGAGTAGCTTTAACAATGAGAAAAGATGGTACTTGGCACTATCGACGGTGCCGCTAGCTCCAAAGATTGAGAGTGTCCCAATGAATGGAAGATGAAGATGGAAGCAAGATAGCACCATGCCTATCGCAGCTTGCCACGGCGAAAGAGCGCGGACATCTGCGCAAAATGCTGATCCGACCATCACGATGAAAGACGAAAAAACTGAGTAAGCAACTGCAAAAGTACCGATGATCCAACTGATCCCAGCTTGCACGTAGAGCTGATGAATGACAATCGCATCAGTGATAAAATCCGCGAACTTAACGATAGAGAGAGGGACGACATGTGCAAACAACAACAGCCATGCCGAGCTGTGAGTGTTCCGTCGTGCACCTTCATCCACAACGTCACGCGGAACGTCGGGCTCCAACTCATTAGTGAACGAGGATGAACTGATATGATGCGGTTGGTGACCGCCCTCTCCTGCTGGGAGATCTTCAACCATCCTGAAGTCTATTCCATATCGAGCCTGACGCGTAAGCTAAGCTTAGCTAGTAGAGTGTACCGAATTATACCCCGCGACCCAAGGCCGGCCACACGGCCACGTCATCAGAGGTGAAGAGAAAGCAGTCGTCTAAGAATTCCACAAGCGGAAATTCCCGATCATTTTCGGAATTTTCTACAGTGTGGTGGTTCATTTTTGACACAGGCCCCGGAATTAAGTTACTAGAAGGACAGCACAGGCAGGAATACAAAGAAAAGCTGCTCATATAAGGAGAGTAGCTAATGCTTGTACTAGGTGGTATAGGAACCACCCCCCCTGCAAAAACGGCTCTTGAGTTCGAGGCCGCTGGGGTTGCTTAAGGCATACACTTGTTGAACTCGAACTCGAACTAATACAAACCCAAATGGCACAGAAGCCAATGCTGCGGGCAGAAGTGGGAAAGCGCGTGCGTTGCGCAAGCAATGCAAGTGCGGAATGATTCAGGAGGGAGAGGGGCATTGGCCAAATTCCTCGGAAAATTTGCAAAAAGTGAGGTATTTGTGGGTGTTGCGCACTCCGCAGAACAATAAAGAGTAAGGCGCGCGAGCAAAGAAGCTCGAGACATGCGGAACACGAGGTCCACTCGGCAGAGGTCAAAGTGTGCCTTTCAGCGCGCAAGGCGCCTATTGCTCTGCCCCTGTGCCATAGGAGGCTTTGACGGGGCAGGAACTCCTTCCTCGTTCGCGGAGTGGCAGTGAATTCCTTTGTGCTACCTGTAGCCTTCTTATTCCGGCCCTTCGGGGCCTGTGCCAAAAAATGATGACTTGCTGCTTCTTTTCCGGCTGCTACCCCGACTACTGGCAGCGAATAGATTAGATTATAAACCTCGGTTGTGTCGCAAAGAAACAACAACAAGCAGCATAAAGCATCGTTTTGATGAATCCTCCAGAACAAGTCAGGCGAGCTACACCCTAATGATCTCCAACGTTCACCTGACGCCAAAATTCTTGCGGACATGCGCGTTACTGCTATCGTGGCTAATTGCGACGAGCTACTCTCTGATGCTCTCCAACGCTTTTTCCAAGCCCGTTTGTTGACGATTTGTCTGAACACATCTTCCTTTTGACAAATGGGGCTATGAAAGAACTCACGGCCATTCTTCATGTCACGGTTGCGCCCTCCAAGACCACGCAAACCACGCTTCTCCATGCAAATATGTTATCAAACAGTCAGGTCGTTTTTTCGAAGGAAGGCATTTAATTTAAAAAAAGAACTCGAACTCGAACTAATATAAACCCAAATGGCACAGAAGCCAATGCTGCGGGCAGAAGTGGGAATGCGCGTGCGTTGCACAAGCAATGCAAGTGCGGAATGATTCAGGAGGGAGAGGGGCATTGGCCAAATTCCTCGGAAAATTTGCAAAAAGCGAGGTATTTGTGGGTGTTGCGCACTCCGCAGAACAATAAAGAGTAAGGCGCGCGAGCAAGGAAGCTCGAGACATGCGGAACACGAGGTCCACTCGGCAGAGGTCAAAGTGTGCCTTTCAGCGCGCAAGGCGCCTATTGCTCTGCCCCTGTGCCATAGGAGGCTTTGACGGGACAGGAACTCCTTCCTCGTTCGCGGAGTGGCAGTGAATAGAAAAGCCCCCCCCTCAAAAATACAAACTACAACATACAAGCGGCACTGGCCCATGCTCTGAGAGTGCTGCTCAAGAGTGCAATGCCGCATAGGAGGAGGCCACTAGGCTACTAATCCTTCCTCAGGCGATCCAGTAGAAGAGTCGCCCACAGCCGAGAAATTTGGCTTCCAGTCTCGGAGGCCGTGCGACACCAGAGATATACCAGACGAGAAGCGGAATTTCTACACACAGCAGGCCCCGAGGGGCCGGAAGTAGGGGGCTAACAGGCAGAAAGCGAAGCAAAGCAGCTTACCCTGCTAGTAAGAGAGGGCCAAGTACAGGAATGGGAGCTAGTCATACACAGATGCCCGAGTGGCCATGGAAGTTATGATCGCGGTCCAAAATAGTTGGCTCGGCACACCCAAGCCCAAGAGATAGAACAACGGCTCGGACTTATCAATACAGAAACATACACAGAAGCGACCTCGGTCTAGTTTCAAATTTGTTTCATACACACGTTGTTCCACTCGTGAAGAGTATGATCCCAGAAGTATAATACTTTGTCCCCCCTCTGCACGCTTCCCTCGTTGCGAATTGGAAATGCGCTCATATCGCACGCGCGTACACTTCTACCCGCGGTATCGAACTCGAACTAATACAAACCCACATGACACAGAAGCCAATGCTGCGGGAAGAAGTATACGAGCGTGTGTTGCACGCAAGTCAAAATCGTAGAGAGAATAGTGTGTAGAGGACAGGAAGCATAAAACTTCCATCCCCCTCTAAAGTGGAAAGTATTCATGATATCATTTTGAAACTAGACTTAAGTCGTTTCTGCGTCTGTTTCTGCATTGAAAGAGCACGCCGTTGTTCAGTCCCCTGGGCACGCCGCGCCAGGAACCTCACCTTCTCCTCTGGTGTTGGCTTCAGTGTCACTTCGAACTCTTGTTCAAATTCCTTCGAGTTCAAGTACAACAGGGGAAGCGCAAACCGCAGTTATGGTTATACTGGTGGTCGGGTGGCCGGGCGCTGAGGCACAGCTGAACATGGAGTGAGGTCCGGTATACGGACCGACGCTTCCGCTAGAGGCAGAGCACCCTAATGGAGTGATAGGGATTATCGGCGCGTTTCAATCGGATTTGTGTACAGTCTTTAATACCGCCTATTTGTGCGGTCAACCATGGTCGCCTTCTAGTGCAGCTCAGATCTCTATACTCGGATTTTGAAATCCT
>Ga0307982_1005275_pt1 | contig 10100 bp, 9 predicted proteins | sample OrgLakmetagen989_FD_201847 | JGI IMG/M metagenome (GOLD analysis project Ga0307982, IMG submission 201847) | Saline water microbial communities from Organic Lake, Antarctica - #989 | ecosystem: Environmental > Aquatic > Non-marine Saline and Alkaline > Saline | place: Antarctica: Organic Lake... | reverse complement strand
ATTAATGATGTTGTACAATTGCGTAACACGTAAGCAGTGCCTCTGACTAAGCTAGCGCGGTGCCTCTGACTAAGGCATACCATATGGCGCCATCCGCCGGGCTGCTCCGTGTCTATCCTCATGAGGTGTCCTTTCTTTTCTTTTCTGTTCCGATTCTTTTCTTTGAGATCCGTTGCCGTCCAACGGAACATCCAACAAAGATCTCTGATTCTCTGGTTCTCTGCTACTATCTGTAGTAGATACTCTGATTCTCTGATTTCAGTCCTACGGGGCCTGTATCGAAGTATTCGGCAGGATATGGAATATGGAAGGATCGGGAAGGATTCATCGAATCTTCGATTCAGTCGAGAAGAATGTTGTTGTTTCAAATGTTGACGCTGCACGCCATGCTACATACTTAGACTGCCGGTGTTCTTCCATCTTCTAGATACCCTTCTGAAAATCCCGTGAAGTGAAGAGGCACGTGCAACAAGGCAATACTGTAACTGTTCAAAGAACTTCCCGAAGTTATTTCGAAGACCACTCTGCGTAGAGCTGTCGCTTCATCGTACGTGACAGTACTCGCGGAATGATACGTCGAGCCGCACTGTTGCCGTGGACCCGGCAGCCCATGGTAGGTTCGAAACTTCGGTTCCCTCTTAGCCACAGTAGCTCGATGTCTCGCCACCTTTTATCAACAGTAGGTCACCAGAAGAGCCCTGGTGTATTTTTGGACAACCCAACTGCGTGGGCGAAGACGCGGTGGGAGTCCTTTGTGAAGAAATCGAAAGTTATCATTTGGAAAGCCCTTACCGAGCCTTCACCGAGAGTTGCTGGAATCCAACAGCTCGGTGCGATTTCCACTGTTATCTCTTATGCTGCATCGGATGTCCTGGTTCTTCGCGTGCTCGCTATCTCCGGTACGAAATCGTGGTACAGTTACGAATCGCAATCTAATGCTTTACAGTAGCTCGAGTTTGATTCTTAGTGATGATGTTTTTACATGCCGCATGCGATTACCTTCAACGCTTAGGTATCTTACTGTTCAATATGATTCCCAACTACTACAAATTGAACTACCTCAATATCGGGTGGGGCTTCGCTTTTTTGGGCTTCAACGTTTACCGCTTCGCTGAAATTGTGCGCGACCGAACCACTACGGCTACGAGCCTTGGATTTACTCCCACCGAACTTGCAGTGTACGAAGCCAAGTTTCAACGGCATTTGACACCCCGGAAGTTTCATGCATTGCTGCAGTGTGCCGAATGGCGAGAGGTAAATAGTGTTTGTGTGTAAATCAGGAAGGACCACGCAGAAGAGGATCTGGTATGCATAGCCATATTTGGCTTGCTTCTATTTGCACAGCTCACTTGTAACTGCTAACTATATCTATCTGCTCAAAAACTCATCGCAAAACGATCAATTATTTTCTTCAAAGGTTGAACCTGGAGCCGTAGCTCTCGACTCAACAAAGGAGTGCGGTTTGCTGGTGTCTGGCCGATGCAAAGTTTCAAAGCAAGGATCTACGTTGTTGGTAGCTAAAAGTAATATGTTTTTAGCTGTGCCCAATTTCGATGCTGTCTCGCATCCGCCTGCTAGCAGCAGTAGCGACGACGGAGGCAGCGCTCGCGGCGACTTATTAGAAGCAGTTGGCAACGAATGTAGAAGTGGAGTTCATCAGACTTCAATCCTTCTCTTGCCCGAGTTAGCTGGAATTTTGGCAACCTCGCAAGCGCCACCAAATAGGGAAGGTGCACCTCACGCAGAGGTAAATTCAGTAGAAAACAGAATTAGTGATTCAGATGAGAAATTCTCAGCGACTGCTGCAGTAGCAGCCGTTGCTGCAGCTTTTTCAGCAGAAGCAGCTGCTGCCACTGCGGCGGCTTCCCCGTCTTCAGAGCTTCCCTCATCTTCGGGTCAGTCACCAGCTTTCGGCTTTTTTGGAAGCTTCCCGAGCGGATTCAGCACTAACAACCAATCTAAAAAGAAATCTATCTTATACGCAGATCGTGACGAAGAAACTCATGCCTTAGCAGTCCAGGCAGCCGCCTCGGCCTCGAGCTTGAGTGCAACTGTGGCTGCCACCTCCGATGGGCCTTGTAAATTGCTTGTGTGGCCAGTGGCCTCCTTGGTATCACACTTTCAAGAGCACGAAGCCACGGGTGCTGCCATGCTGCGTGTATTCAATGAAGCGCTTGTGGAGAACGCCCTTGCTCGCGATCATGTTCGTTGTTTAATCACTCTTATTTCTACCAATATACGTAATGCATGACTCGTAAACATTATGACTCCGTGTACTGCTTGTTCATTCCTAGGTTCTCGTTGTTGAGAAGTACAGAGCGTTGCTGCGGCGCTGTTTGGGCACATGGAGCACTTCTGGCACGAAGGGCGAGGAAACCACGCTTCCCGCAGGCCATAAAATGGCGCTTTCTAACTTCCGGAAAGCTCAAAATATTTGCGATGAGGACCATCACGCTTGCCTGACGTCATTAGGTTGGACACTTGAAGAGTACGAGTGGGGTGCCAAAAAAGACTCTGCGCGTGCGTCTGCTGCCCTATTGAAGCTAAGCCGTGGGTTTGGGGCTACTTCAGGGAGTAAGACAGCTGCCGTAGCAGCTGCACCTTCCCCAACCTCACATTCTTCAAGCAAGCGTAATTCTGCTTCTACAGCGAAACCATCGACAGTGGCGCCTGATCTTGAAGCAGTATCGGCCGAGATCCCTGCACACATGAGCACTAGTGGACAGAACGATACGACGGCAACAGTGTCAACAGCTGCAAAGGCGGTGGAATCGACTCCTACGGCTAACATTACTTCTACCAGCACAAATAGAGAAGAAATTGCCGCAAACCGGATCAAGAAAGTGTGGGAAAAGCGCAGTAAAGGAACTGCAGATTTTGTAGAGGGGAAAGCTTATTTCAAAGAAGAGCTTGCTGGAAGTCAATCTGCTGCAGAAGCACTCGCTGCATCTTCCTCAGCGCCACCCTCGCCACCTCTGTCATCAACCCCAAATACCCCAAACTTATCTGGAAATTCTGCAGCGACAAGTCAATCCTCTTTGAACCGCAAGTCAGCTCTTAAGGGAGATCGCTCTTCAGTGGCTTTATTTGATACCGGAGGTCATCAGCATACGCAATTACCACCAGCGCTCCCGATGCAGCCGCCCTCGCCACCATTGCAGCTGCCGCCTAATAGTCCTCAAATGCCGATGCGCTCAGTCACCCTAGGATCACCTTTGCCGCCTTCGCACAAAGCACCAAGCATAAGTCAAATGAAACCGCTTTCTCGTCCTTCTGTCGACTCAGTAGGGAGCAGTCTGAATTTGCGCTCGGCGCGCAGTGAATCGGAGCCAATAAGCGCTCGCATAGGAGATCCCGCGGCTTCTACCGTTGTGCCGACTGGTACTGCCGCTTCTTCTGCCACTGCCAATGTGGGCCCATCTAGCCACCGCGAACATCGTAGGAGTTTAACCATGAAAGCGGAGCAATTGTGGCGACGTGCTGATAATGCTGCCCTCGCTATGCGTAGCAACGCTACCTTGCACTCTCATTTTGCCGAATCTTCTGGATCATTACCACCTTCTTCGGGTGCTGCTTTATCTGCTGCTGCAGCCGCCCTTCAACGCCACGACAACTTTCAGGCAGACAGTAGTTACGCTGAAACAAGCCAAAGCAGCCTCCGCAGTAGTACTATTGGGCACAAAAACTCTGACATCGACATCGCCTCCTTGCGTCGAAACCGTCGCTTCACGGCTGACATCAGTAGTTGGAGCAATGGTAACGGCCACAACTACTCTGGTGGTGGAAGTTTACGTGCTACTGGGACTCATGATGGGAGCTCTTACAGAAGCAACCGTTGGCGCGAAACCAACAGCCAAAGCCTCAATCTCGGCAAAGATCGCAGTTCTAGGCACTTTGACCTTCATCCCTCGCTCTTTGAGACAGCAGCAAAGGTGAAAAGTGCCAGTGACTTCAGCGGCGTCGACGACAGTAGTACTTTCATGGATGATTACTCCGCTGATGACCTCGCCGCAGTGGCTCGTTATTTCGCGCAAGACAAACGCCGGCGCGCTGCTGATGGAAGCCATGAGGTGCAACCAAATGCACACGCTACCACTTCCTCTCCTCTTTCTCCCTCGTCTCGCGATAACAACGGTAGAATCAATGACATGCCGTCGTGGAAAGTTCTTGAGCAGCGCCGAGCAAGATTGTCGTCGGATGCCATTTTTCCAGATGAAGCCCTCGGCGATGCCAATGCTGTCCACTTCGAGCCTACACCACTACCACCTATCTGGGCTGTGAAAGTTGAGAACGACTTCGGTGACTCAATGTTCTCTCCATCATCAGGGCACTCAAAAGTTGATGCTGCACACCAAACAACGATACCAGCTCCTCAGCCTTATCGAGAAACAGCCCGTTCGTCTCACATAGGTCGTTCTCCGTCTTGTTCTGTGCCGGTGCCGAATAAGTCTGATGGTGGAGCAACAACACCGACAAGGTTACCGCAGCCATCTCTGTTATCGTCATCGATAAATGGACAGCCGCTACCTCTCGACTTGCCGCTGTCGTTAACGTCGATTCGACCCTCTTCACTCAGAGACCTATTTTCGCCACTCGGCGATCAAGAAGCTGGCTCCACTGTAGCAGCTGCACCAAAGAAAATTAATTCGTCAGTGTCTTCTCGATCATCGATTGACCGCACCTCACATGTTGCTTCAGAAGCTTCTGGAGCTTCTCCAACTTCGTACTATCGGTCAGCGCTCGACATTTTTGCGCAAGGCCCACCTTCGCCAATGAAAGCAATGATGCAATCACCACTGCACTTGCCACCTATGACGCAGCTGCCACAACAATACAAGCTTCAGCGGCCTGCAGGACCTGTAATCTCAAAAGCCAAAATGCCATCCACGAAAAAAGTACATGCTGAAATTGGTACCAAACTGAAGAGATCTAAATCTTTTTAGCACAGCTGATTCATGACGAGCTTTCAACATACAAACAGGCATTTTGGACTAATCCCCGTTGAAACGTCGAGCTATATTGATTTATTGGGCGATGTGGAGGTCTGAAGGAGGCAATGGTATAGAAATCGGTATAGTAGCCAATAGTAGAAAAAGAAATCCGTTTCTCTTATTCTAATTGACTTGGACTTCAATTCGGTGGTAGGTTGAGTGAAAGAACAATAAAAAAAGAAAGAAAAGTATAACGTCAAGGCAATGCGCAGGCCCAGTAGCATAGAAGTCATTTGTATAAGCAGAGAGACATGAATTTGCCGCGCCCTTAAATATGTCGCTAGAACTAGTACTAGATATAGATGAGATACGAACAATAATTCAGAAATACTTCACCGGATGTGAGATGCAGAAGCACTACCTATTTCCATCTAAACCACCAACCACAGCGCCCTGAACATTTACTGTTTTCTCGGTCAAAGAAGCAACAGGTATCACTGCGCCTTCGCTTTTGCACGATGCCTCGAAACGGCGCAGCTGCACGGCAAATCCCAAATTAGGGCACGCGCGTGGCCGCACGAGTCGTATGCTAGCTAGGGCATCGGCGTATGAGAGTCCCTCTGCGCACATCAAGTATGCCGCCACGACACCTATGATCACGAAATGACAAGAATGGCGAGGACATGCATAATACAGAATTACGCATGGGTATAGTTTGCGAAGAAAACGTCAAGGAAGGAAAAGAGGAAGAGTAAGTTGCACCTGCGCTTCGACTTTTGCCCTGAAAGCAGTGCACTAATACGCCATCACCACCGCTGGTATCATTGGAGGTAACCTCAGCCAATCCTGTGGCAATGAAGCTAAGACAAGTTTCGAAATGACCAGACAAGTCTTGCGTTGACGTGTCACTCATCTCCACGCACAGGTGCTTCAGGCCTCGCTCATGCAATGGTGATCTCAATTTCTCCAACATTTCGGCACCACCAAGGGACAATACGTGGGTTATCTGCACCAAAACAACGTCATTACAATAGCTGGAGAGTTAAGATATTGTGAAAGATACAAAACGTGGCAAAAGCCAGGCCGTACCTGTCTCTTCGCGAGACCTTCTTGATTATTGGCAGCACCTATTGAGCCAAGCCATAGCCGAGGTCGCACTTCAGCCGGTTCAGCGTCGGCCTGCACAAAGCGCGCCGTGGCCAAAGCCCGGAGCGCGGCACGTGGGCGCTGTGGGACCGGGCTGGCTGGAGCGTTTACAGCCGAATCACAATTGGTGGAGCATGTGGTTTCGTTCACATCGGAAGGAATCATAGCAGCATCGGTGCCAAGGGAGGATGCCATGCGGTATCGTCGGATGAAACTAGTGGCGAAGCATACTTATGATACTACGTAAGTATAATCCGGTGCAATTGTAAATGATAAATGATTGAAGGACAAGACTCCTTGCTGAGGAGGTTGAGTTTATACTCTTGCTATTCAATATATTTAGACAGAGAGAAGGGAAGCCAGCGAGTCAGGCTAGAAACTATCTTGGCTAGGACTAATTACTCTGTGCCTCATTCCTGGCTCAGTCTAGTCTACTGAAGGCACTAAACGTTAGCCTCAAAGAGCTGTAGAAGAGCAGCGTGAAAGCAAGGGTATCTACATATATCTACATCGTGAACAAGGCCACTCCGATTTCCTGATCGAAGTCCATGGTTTTCCCGATTTGCTTTCCTGGTCCTTTCCTGGTGTCTTTCCGTGCTGTGATTGGCCAATAATTACCGACCGACGTCAATTCCACCCCGAAGTGGGGAATTCCGCCCGAGCGACCTCCATTCCAGAGGCAATTTTAGAAGAGGAAATCACTGGAGAACACAAGAACAGGTGGATTCCCAGGAAACTCATGGTTTTCCTGTATTTTCTTGCGTGTCCTGATTGGCGAAAAGGCTATGGTTTTCCTGATTTTTTTCCTGCAGGAAATCGGAGTGGCCTTGATCGTGAAATCGTGAAAATGCAAAATAACGAAATCGTCGATCGATCGTCGTCGCTGTCGTCCGTCGGTGGACAGTGGACGACGACGATGGACGGTTACGATTTTGCGACGTCGCGTTTTATTCGGGCTGCCTGGTGCCCGGGCTATTATAGTAACACCCAAGACCTACTGCAGTTTTTCGCAACAAGACCTACCAAAATAATAAACGAAGCAAAGCAAGCCATGAGTTGCGTAAACGTCGTACAAAAGTAATCATATTCAGCGCGAAATTGCAAGTTTGAATACGAGGACCACTTTAAACAAATAGAGATAGTGGCGTCCTCCTACAACTACTGAATTGTACAATAATAGCTTGATAAAGTGAGATTAATCCACAACTGTATCGTACATTGCTAAGGATATTATATCGTGTGGACTGCTGACGAAGATCTGATTTGATAGCGTCGAATCGAGGACGTTTATGGACAGCAAGTATGCAGAAGACGATGGGTGCAAAAGCGCGGATTCGGACGAAGAGTACTTGCCAGGCGCATCCATTCCCGATTACCTCGGCCGCGCTGTGGCTTTCTATCAATCCCGGCCGTTTCACGGCCCCTTAGACGAATTCGTCCAACGGCATGCCCACGAATTCAGCGACGCTGCTGAGGTCACATCACTATCAGACCAAAACACGAAATGTGCTACACTTTGTGTATGAAACTCGAAATACCCACGTGGGATACACGCTGAACTTTGACAATTTGCTTCCATTTGATTTCAATCTCACCTGTAGGCTAAGAGTGGCGAACATGTGGAGCACTCTTTGAGTTATTCTGATTTGCACGCAGAGTACCTTGCCATCTTCGAGAATTTACTTCAAGTAAGTTTCTTCCCTGGGAGACTTTCGCTATACGGACTACCTTATCAGTGCGAAGGTAAGTGTCATTTTACCTTATTTTGATACTCTGGACTCATTTACAATTCTAGGACTTTTTAGCCGAAGATGGCTGCTCGCCTGTCATTTTCTATCAGCAATGTCAAGATGCATTAGAGGACAAATTCGCAGCTCTTTTTGAGGCGCACGAACATCACTGGTAATAACAAAAGGGTCCTCTGAAAAACAAAATGTTGAGAGAATCCTCCAATATGAGACTTGAATCCTTTATATACGTTCTGACCTACACATTCAATCCCACGCTCAAACATAACAACATAAGGTTTGTGGATGCTCTCATGGCGAGCTTCGATTACGCACACTTCTTTGCGCGCATGTGCGACGAATGCCGCCGGCAGGAACGCGAGCAGCCATCGCAAAGAAAATAAGTTTATTTGTCGAGGATTAATGACTATCTTCACTCGCTTGAGAAGTAAGCCTCGTTATTCTTCCGTGTTCCCGTGTTCAAATTGAATACACGTGGTACGTATGAATATCAACAATCGCGTCATATGCAGCCGTTATCCGTTCTCGACATGCGGCATGATTTCTTGGCCTTTTTGTAATATTCCTGTTGTTTAGAAATGAGCTCGTACACGAATGAGATAGGATTTAAGGCCGTGTAGCCACAGCCACACAAGAAGGCACTTAGTAGTAAGCGAGTTGAATGCTGCTATATCGAATATCGAGCTACCTTAGCGCAGTAGGAACTAAATTTAATCGGGTCCAGGTCCAGAGCAGCCCCCTTATCCTTATCCTCCTCCTAGGAGCCTTTCGCGAGAGAAGAGCTCCCAGTTGGAGATAAAGGAACAGTCGGCAAGCGAGCTACAGCTAAAGCACAGACGTGAGGGTCGTGGTGGCAATTTGCATTGAAGCCGCAAGCAAAACTGCATCTGCTATTGGCCACGACAAGACACGGTTTTAGTATGAGTGATAGAGACAGGAAATTAGAGGAGGGAGGAGAGAAAAAGAATCCTGATACCTTACTTTCGAGTACATATCATTCGCAAATCAATGCAGGACCTCGCCCTCATTTTGATGCCCTACGTACAAATACAAATACAAATCACAAATCTGAGTTCGATGTGTGCATCTGCATCTAACATATATTTGATTGAAGTATTTACTAATCAAGGCCCAGGGTTATGGTTCCCGTTTCCGCGGTACTCCCGCGCGAGAGCTAAAAAAATCACTTCACGTGGTATTTGCGCGGTATTTTGACGGTATTTCCGCGGGTTTTTCCTTTTCCGTGTTCTGTGCCGTAGTCATAAAGGCACTGCCAAATCCCCGTCGCGGAAATCACGTCTGATTGGTAAATGTTTCCCTTTCCGCGGGAAATCCGCGGAATTTCGCGCGGGAATTCTAGCACAGTTAAAACCGCAGGCCACACTATTTCGAATTTCGGTCTCCGCCCCTATTCACTATTCAGCTCTCAGCTCTCAGAGAGGTTGCGTTTCACGTTCACGCGTGATTCACGCGCGGGGGCTTTAACTTTACTTCGCACGTGATTTAAGCTTGATTTACGCGCTGAATTTACGTCTAGGTCATTTTTAAAATTCGGGCGTAAATCACTTCGGTATCAACGAAAATTCACTTTACGCTTGATTTACACACCAATTCGCGGCATTCTGAAACTAGGCTCTAGGAATTTTCTCATCCTAGAATTACCCTTCTCTGTATCTGTATATTTCGGATTTGCTTTATCTTTATGCCTTATATGTACTTGAAGATTAGATTAGATTATACTCCCCCAGTGTAAAGAAAGACAAGGGCAGAAATAACACGCTCCCAGAGGTGATCTGTATTTGCACTTGTGGCATGTATCTGCGCGTTCCAGAAGGCTTTATCTGGCGTCTTCCCTCCGAATAAATCGGCGGGGTCTGAGTGCCCAACAATGAGCTTTCTAATTCTATATTCTATTCCAAACGAAAAATACACAAAAATACAGAATAAAGAGTTCAAAGATAGAGGTGCCTTGGTTTTACTCGTTTCTGATGTTTTTCCGTATATGGTGCGTGCGTGGGTGTGGTTGGAGGAGGGTTAAATCTCCCTGCGTTTGCGCTTTCTGGCTCTGCAACTGGCCTTGGCCTTAGTTAGAGAGGTGCTTTGATTTGCCTCAAGCTCAAAGCCCAATGGGAGGGTTGCCTCAACTTTACTTGGGTGGTGCTGACGATGCACGATAAAAATGCACCATTTGACAACAGAACTGTGCCGTCTTACGCAGCTGCCGTGGGCACCAGCGCCGAGGTAAGGGCGTTGACGGCGGCGCGCACTTCGAAGG
>Ga0307982_1005273_pt1 | contig 10103 bp, 12 predicted proteins | sample OrgLakmetagen989_FD_201847 | JGI IMG/M metagenome (GOLD analysis project Ga0307982, IMG submission 201847) | Saline water microbial communities from Organic Lake, Antarctica - #989 | ecosystem: Environmental > Aquatic > Non-marine Saline and Alkaline > Saline | place: Antarctica: Organic Lake... | reverse complement strand
ATTTGGGGCACTTTGCGATGTATGTCGCCGGTGGTACTGACTTGGATGGTATCCGTGGGCCTGAGATGATCCTTGGTGGTCCGTAGTGGTAGAGCAACGATGGAACCGTTGTGATTGCTTCTCTGCGCCTCTCCACCCCCAGCCTAACTCCGACCATGTCCCCTAGTCCCAGCACAATGCCTATGGAAGCACCGGGGCGAGTCATCTCCCAGCATCTCCTTCCTGATGGCACAGGAGGACTGCAGTCAGTCAGTTACTCGAATACTCTGGCAGTACAAGAGTTTGGCGCAGCGGTTGCATCTGCCGGGGATTTGAACGGGGACGGGACCGTCGATTTTATAGTAGGAGCGCCTGCCGATGTCGAGGGGAGCCTGTACGTCCTACTAACCGATGGCAACCGAAGAAACGGTGCGCTAGCTTCTACGGTGATCCTTCAAGACAGTGCCTTCGGTTTTTCAAAGGACAGCTTCAGCCTGGAAAGGGGAGACCGAGCCTTCGCTGCTGTGACCTCCCTTGGTGACCTGGACGGAGACGGGGTGCCTGATGCGGTGGCAGGCGCACCCAAGCTGGACGGCAAGGATCAGTGCAGTGTATTCAGCGCGTGCGCCGACAATGGTGGTCTTTTTATCATCAAGTTTACGGCGCAGGGCTGGGCCAAATAAGTGCACAACATCACCTCGTAGCACGGGGTCTTGCAACGAGGCTGTCGCGGAACTCGCAGCTGGGAGCTTCTGTTGCTCTACTCCGAGCGGCTGTCCCTGCCAATATTCTAGTGGCGAAGTCAGCAGTGCAGCGAGGCCGAGGCCTGGCTCTGTCGCAACAGCCTTCTGCCAGTGCAGCGAGGCCGAGGCCTGGCTCTGTCGCAACAGCCTTCTGCCAGGCTTGCTCTCATAGCAGCGGGTGCGCCCGAGCACGTGGGATCGCGCAATGTCCGTGCAGGTGCAGTGCTCCTTCTTGGAATTGAGCCAAAAGGCACCGTAGGCTGGGAGGCACTTGTGTCAGAGGGACAAGGCGGCTTGCCTAGTGGGGTCTTGCAGAGTGGCAGCCACTTCGGGTCAAGTGTACTGCTGGTAGAGGAGAAAGGAGCTGTCGGCACAATGCGTGCTACGATTGTGCTTGCTGTTGGGGCCCCAGGTTACGATAGCGATGATGGCGCCGTGTTTGTCCTCCATCTGGACGCCGCTAGCTTGAGCGTGCTATCCCACGCAGTGATCTATCGCGAATCACCGTCGATGGCGGCCGCGACGGGCGCCATGATCCCGCGTAAGGCAGCATTCGGTATCTCGCTCGCCTTGCTCGGGGACCTGAACGAGGACGGCTTCATTGACATTGCCATCGGACGCGACAAGACACCCCCGAAGCAGCAGATTGCTGGCCGTGCCCTCAACCTCCGCGAGGGAACAATCGATGGCGACAGCAACCCTCCGAATAATCTGCCGGCGAGTCCTTCACCTTCACCTTCACCCTTCGCGCACGCCGACTCGGCTGTGATGCTCGCAATGATGGATTTCCGGGGGAGCGATTACAATGTGAGCGTAAAGCAGTTGCGGAGCATATCGAGCCTTGACACGAGCTGGTTGCCCCAGCGCATCGACAGCGCAGGTTCCTTCGGCGCCTCCATCGCGGGTCTGGGGGACTGGAATAGCGATGGCACGGCTGAACTGCTGGTCGGAGAGCCCCGCATGGGCAGGGTGCATCTACTCTCTCTGCAGCAAGGCCTGTATGCAGGGCCATCGTCAACCCCTGTCGCGAGTCCCACAGTGGTACCCTCACCATCGCCCTCTTCTTGTGTGCGCCCTACACCATTAGGAGCGGCTGCTGCACGCAATCCACGTAACGATGGTTCCTCCCAGTGTCCAGTGGCTGTGGGTGGGTCTGTCGGAAACAGCATTCGGCTCGCCATTACCTAGGTGGTCCATTACCTAGGTGGTCCATTACCTAGGTGGTCCATTACCTAGGTGGTCCATTACCTAGGTGGTCCATTACCTAGGTGGTCCATTACCTAGGTGGTGGTGCGGCTGAGCTTTCGCCTGCAACTGGCAGTTCCCGCAGGTGGGGGGACGCAACCTGGGTTCACGTGCGACGACGCAAACCGTGTCTCTGTCCACATCATGCAGAGGATTTTCGGGGGAGACATCGATGGAGTGCGCTTGTTCTTCCGGAGGGTGGCAGCAGCAGCGGCAGCGCGGCAACTCTTGGTGACACCTGCAAGTCCTGTTCGTGTCCATGTCCGATCGCTGCAAGGGGATGGTACCATTGGTGGTGCCGTTGAGATCTCCACCGTGGTTCCAGTGGCCTCCGAGGCAGAGGCTGCCAATGCATACATGCGGTCAGCTGCTGAGATGGCCTCTGGAGAGCTGGGTCGCATCATTGCTGGCGATGCACAGCTGGCGACTCGCGTGCTCATCACTGGTGGGTCTGCTGACCTCACACTCGACTCGTCTACCTCTGGTATCGGCACGGCCTAGGAGGTGCTGGGGCAGGAAGCGACGGGGGTAGGCGCTGATGGTGATACAAATACCGAAAGAACAGGAGCGGGCGCAATCGTAGGGATCGTTGTTGGGGTACTGGTAGTGGTTGGAGTCGTCGCAATAGGAGTGCTGTGCTATTTGCAGAGCGCGAAACCAGCCTTGGACATTCACGAAATCCAGGCTGCTTCTCCCAATGGCAAAGTCTCGGACCTCAATGCAGATGGGATGACGGTGGTTGTGGCCGGACCGGGGGCTACAGGAAGGCTCCCTCCAAGCTCAAACGTATCGCGCAGGCAGATTGCTCCCAGTGACTCAGTAACAGAGCCGGGGCTCAGCAGGTGGCCTCATTCGTATGAGTGCTCATCCCGAGCTGCACAGCTTCGCGAGAACTCGGTGCTTTCTATCGACACGAGGATCAATTGATGGCAGCGTTTGACTGATCACGGTAGCACTGGAACGAAAAAGACACACTTATGGTGGCTCTGCAGCTTGCGCAGCTTGCAACAACCTTATGCCGCAATCCGGATCTGATCCAGACGCGGCAGTGCGGCGGCACGGAGCAGCAGCTCAGCTTGATGCCATAGTACGGTGTGCTTCAGACGCAAATCGGATCATCCGCCAACAGACTCAGAACCTTCTTTCGCCATTTTCACCTCTGAATCCATTTCAAAGCAGAAAATTTAGCACCAGGATAAGAAAATTTGTTCGAATTGAGAACCCGTGACCTCACTCGTAGCCTTAACGCAGTATCACCAACTATGAAGCTAGTTGTGGCAGTTGCACTTGCGGCTGCAATGATAGTAGACGCAAAACCCAAGTACAACATGTGAGGCACTCGTTGTGCGTGAGAAGCTATCAGTATTATAAAACGAATTAAATGTTTATCAAGTCGGTGATATAATTGCCTGCATACATCCGCAGACTGTTCTTGATGTCGGATGAAATGGACGGTAGGCTGCTGGACCCTACTAGTCCCATGTGGGGAGCGGTACAGATGCCAAACCTAAAAAAGCTCGCTGCTAAAGGTACTAACTTCGTGCGTAATATATGCAACAACCCGTAGTGTGTTCCATCGCGAACGTCGATGTTTACCGGTCTGCACACTCACGTCCAACGGACCGGCTGGAACAACGGGCAAGGCTTGGCTCACTCTACGCGCAACGGAGCTCTTGACAAGTCGTGCGTCAAGCTCTGGTCCGAGTAGTAGTGCCAGCTGTGGAAAAACCAAAGTCCCGTCAACCTGACTCTAGATCAGGCCCTGGAAGATGCCGGAATGAACGTTCGCCTTCATGGCAAGGTGGACGTTGGCGGCAACATCCTCGAAGTCTATTCCGGCGCCAACTCGAACGGATTCCACTCCGGCCCTGGGCCCGATATTCTTGCACGTGCTGCCGATATCCGGAAGCCCACCAAACCCCTCCCTCAGGACATCACGGACGACAACAAACCCCTTGGACCCTTCCCCAACGACTGGAAGGTCATGGCCAAATCCGTCGATTTCCTAGACAACTACGACCCTACGGACGGCCCCTTCTTCCTTTACTCGTCCATCATCATACCGCACCCACCATTCTTTACAAACCAGACTTGGCTTGACAAAGTAAACGCTACATTTATGGAGCAGGATGAGCTCGGGGTGCCTGTGTGGGACCCCCGCGACTCGATGCACCCGTACGACACGTACATGAGCCAGTCGAAGAACGTGTGGACGGACTTCAACCGATCCACCATTCAGAAAGTGCGAGGGACGTACTTCGCGATGAATGCCATGGCAGACTACATGCATGGGCAGGTGCTCGACGCTCTGGAGCGGAATGGCTTCGGGAACAACACCATCATCATGATGGTCGCCGACCACGGCGAGATGGCGATGAGCGCACGACAGGTCTGGAAGAACTCACACCGAGAGCCCTCTCTACGTGTGCCCATGATGATTGCAGGCCCAGACATCCCCAGAGGACTCATCATTCGGAATGCTACCAGTCTGCTTGATGTGTTCCCCACGCTGCTGGAGTGGGCCGGCGCAGATCCCCCAGAGTGGCTGCAGGGGTACTCCCTCATGGACGTGCTTCGAGAGGCAGGAGTCGCGGGTGAAGAATGGAATGCAATGCATCCTCGCCCTAATCATCAACATCAGCAGCATCATAGCTCGAGTACCGGCAGCATTCATCTAGGTGGCTCAATAGACTCACTCCTACAGCAGCCAGGCCGGAACCCAGGCAGTGGCACGCAAGGCGGTCATCCTCTAACAGCAAGGCACAACGGACCACGGCCACCATATGTCCTCAGCCAGTATTCATCCAATATGGGCAATGACGGTGCCTTCTGTCTCTACTGGCCCCCGTACAAACTCATCGACTTTGGACACACATTCCCATGGTTCAACGAGTCCTCGTATTCCGCTCAGCTCTTCAACGTGGTGGAGGATCCGTGGGAGCACCATGACCTGGCGGCGCAGCAGCCGGCTCAAGTGAAGGTGATGCAGGCAGCTATGGCGACCTTGATAGATACGCAGGCAGAAGATGCGACCCGCAAGGCGACCGATCGATCCCTCTTCGAGACATTCATCGCAGCACCGGCAGGCAGTGACGAGGCACTCCGCGAGAGGATGAGCAAATCGTACAAGGGCTTTGACGACGCTGATTGGGACTAGCTGCAGAGGTGGAGGAACGCTTCCATTGCTCTAGAGCTATGAGACGCTTCCCAAGCCAGGATGAGATACCAAGTTATTCGTGTGATGTGGCTGCCCGCGCCTCTGCTGCGACGTACCATAGTAAAGGATTTCAGCAAGCACTTGAGCACTTGATCTACAGTTGTTGCGCATAATAATGCGCATCTCAAGAACATACCAATAGCATCCAACCTTGCTTCTGAATCACCCGCAATGTCTAACTTGCTTCACTGGCGCCCCTCTGTCTATCAGCACAGACTCATCCGCACCTCCACCGTCATCAGCTGCCGCTTCACTAGCATAGCTCTGACCATGGATGTGGATCGATTCCCTCCTGCGCTTCCTACCTGTCAGTATCATGCTCGTCTCACTGGTCTCACTGGTCTCGGTGCTGCTCAAGAAGTAACTTCTGCGCCCCTCCTAGTGTCGCTTGGGTGTCTCTCGACTAACCCGTGCGGCTTGCGTCCTCCGAGAGATGCGTTTGATGCCTTGAGGTGTGCGTCTGATGCCTTGAGGTGTGCCTATGAAGGGCGCTGCGACCATCCCGTTCGATCGCCGAGAAGGGCTGCCGGGTCCCGTCTAGGCAATTGATAATAGAGATGGTGCCTTTTGGGCACAACTGCAGGCAGTCATTGATCCTGCTGCATTGCTTGGAGACGTTGGACGAATGATGACTGTCGCTGCACATCCATCCGACTCCTCCCTTGTCCCTCCAACCATGGTGACAGCACCTTGTGCAACACCACCCATACTCAGCTTTTCACCTCCCATGCCTGCACCTGCGCCTGCTTTAGCTGCCGCTGTCATTCTCTTTGCCGTGAACCCATCATACTCGGATGGGTCCATCTCACTCACCCTGCCTAACTTCCGCTGATAGTCCTCCCACAACTCCCCCCAGAATGCTAGGAACATGGTACCACTAGGTTGATAGGGGGCATACACTCGTTCAGCCGCAGCGGGTGCCGTCTTGAGTGTCAGAGAGCTCATACCATGGTATTCACGCAGATGCCGCAGTGTCTCGGTATCGACAGGGACAAAGTCGAAATGCCCAAGCAACTGGCAGAGAGCACGCCCAGCATATGGTCCCACCCCTGGCCATTTCATGACAGTGTCTAGGGCAGCCGCTGCAGTGCAATGAGGAGGCGATAGACATGCTTCATCCACGGCTCCTGAAGCGAAGAGCTCCGCCAGCTTACGGATGCGAGGGGCGCGATATCCCACCCCAGCCGTCGCCCTGATCTCCTCTTCAGAGCAGGCCATGACATCCTCCGGTGTAGGAAATGCACCGTCTGCCTGCGGCCGCAGGGAGCAGAGACCTGCGTTCATTCGACGAGTGCCTGACCACGCGATGTTGGTGCATGTGATCGTCTTGACGGCGTCTTCCCACAAAGAAGGAGATCGGAAGAGCCGCCCACGGAAGACATAGCCGCGAGACTCGGGAGGCTGCTCTGCAGCACTTGAGATCGCGGATGCAATGCCAGTTTCAGCGCCCTCTCTACTACTAGTGGCGTTGCTGCTGGTTGTGGCGGAGCTCAACCCAGCACTGGTGCCTTTGCATAATGCTGATCTGACCTTCAAGTACTCTTTGCGCCGCGCATCAGCATTTGCGCAATGTAGTCGTAGAGAGCGACATATTTGTTTCTTGATTTCAGATACTGCACTTTCTGTGTCTCTGCCCAAAGCATGGCATCGCCCATCGAGCACTGCTGATACCTGGATTCGGCCCAACTACTGACTCTACCTAACCTGCACGTGATAGCACAGCGATCGTCCACCTATGCCCACAACTACTGGACGGCTCCAACATTGCGTTGCTCTACTGAAATTGTTAGGAGCGAGCAAAAAGTAGCCGAAAGAGCAAGCTGCATCTACTAGCGACATGTCAGGATCACCGGTATCGATGCTAAATTCGATCGTGGGGCCAGCTCTGCCGCCTCTCATCATAGGTGAAATAAAACTAACGACCAAACAGGATTTTTACACTTCGCAACGCAGGCTACCGAATGAATTACCAGCAGTAAGAGAAAAATAGGAATATTTTTGAGTCCGGACCATCGCTTGCTCAGCATCCGCCTTCTTACGCCTACTACGTACAACTTCGGCAGTATATCAGATATTTGCATTAATATCTGTCATAAACTGTAGCAAACATGGCAGCTTCAGGTGGAAGTGCGACTGTAGGTGCGAAATCCAGCGATAGAGTCGTGAGAATAGATCGAGTTCATCGTTCGAAGGACGTGTAACACTGCAGGCTTGCACTTTTTTACTATGCTCAACGATGGCGTGGGTTGCGTATGTCGCAGAGTACAGAGCTTGTTGCATTGACTTATGGGGCATTCGTTGCCTCAGTGGTGCGAGATGCCGAAGACATTGACGCTGCCAACAAGGAGCTGCATGGGGTGTAAGAATCACTACTGTAGAGTATGGGTTGCAGGTCGCATGCGCGCGAATATCGTGTGCACTACCTTATCGTTTGATGACTCTACGCAGGGGGAAAAGTCTTGGTGCGAGGTTGGCAGATGACTATTTGAGTAGGGGCGACCCCGAAGCTGCCGTGTGTAGATCTTTCAGAGACAGTATCCGAACGATTGCCGAGTCTGCATTTCCCACGTACCTTGGCATTAAGGCGAGCATAGTATTTGACGGCGGGGGAGTCGCAACATCTGGAGCAGGGGCTGTAGCAAGCGGGTAGAAAGCCCCTAAAGCTCGGTGCTAGCTGTGCCTTTCGTCGAACCCACTTGCAGACTTTGTGGAGCTCCCAGCAGGGATGGAATCCCTGGAGTACAATTAGTCTCTGTGTGGTGCTGTAGAGGGGGCGCTGGAGCAAGTAGGCTATGTGGTGTAGAGCTCGCTCAGCAGCGACATCGTGCGAGGAGACGCGTAGACAGTCATCGAGGTGCAACTCAAAGAGGAGCTCAAAGACGCGGCAGGAGACGAGTACAAGGACGAATAAATGATGCAAATAAACGTGATATTATTAAAAATCTAAGTATGGTACAGAGTGGAGTAGATTAGCGCATTGCCCCGGGCCATACAGGTCGCGATCGAATCCCCCCCAGTCCCCAGTCTCTAGCCCCTCGCCCAGCCCTTTTCCCAACGAATTGCGGCATATCCTTCCACACTTCCACACTTTCGCTCATACATACTGAGCGCCAACAAGCGTTCTACATCAGGCCAGCTCTGCTGGATGCACCGGCCCTTTAAGTTTTGACTGCTCGCCCTCTGCGTGGCCTCCACCCAGTTGTCCTTGAACCTCCATGCTGAGAGTGATCGCGGAATTCATGTAATCTTCACCTTCACCATCGCCTTTGTCTTCGCCATAGCCTTCATCTGGGGCTACTAGGGCACGTCGTCTCGCACCATACAATACTTGGGAGGCCGCTCCCCCTTTCCCTCCCTCTCGTGCTCCTTTTCCATTGTCGTCTGCATGATGCCCATGTCCATGTCCAACTTGCCCCGTATGGCTATGTGGAGGAATCGCAACATCCCTACTGTGCAACTACCATGTGGTTCCGATAACATGGCCACGTGCATCAAGAGATCGCAGATTGATCTGATCTTCAGATACGATTCGTGGAGGCACTGCCTCGCCTGCTGCTCCTTGTTGCGCTTCCAGCCCTTCTCTTGGATCGTGGATGCGGTTACTGATAGCGATGGGAAGACGCAGTTTGATCCCAATCGTGGTGCCTTGCTCCAACAGCTGAGACCCTTCCGATGCTTGTGAAGCTGTGCCAATGGATTTGCGGGCTGTCCTTCCAGCCGTAATTGTCCAGGACGAAATCCCTCTGCTGAGTCCAGCTACTGGCACGTTTCGGAGTGCAGCATCGTCGGGCTCTGCGAAGGCATTCGGACCGGCTCTGGGCAACTGCCGTCTGCCTGGGTCACTCCTGGCCGCTACACTGCGTTCAAAGCCTCTCCGGGGAGGAATTCGTTCATGGGGACGATTCTAGTGCTGCTTGGTCACGACTTGGACAGTCCCTCCCATAGCCTCGACCGTTTGAGCGCACAAGGAGAGAGACAGCCCACGAGGGTCTGGCATACTTGTCCACTCAGATTGCTGCATCAATTGCTTCACATCGGTAGATGTAATGCCCTACTTTTCAACGACCGCACTGAGTACGACGTCCAGCACTCCCCAATCGTGCTACCGCTTTTCCACAGTGCCATGTAGCAGAGTGATGTACTCCTCGACAACGTTGGTAGCCTGCTTTTCGTCGTTCGGCCCTCCGCTTGAAGAATCCCAGCTAGAACTTTGGTTGCCGTGGCAGCAAATCTTATTTTTGGGATCAACTGCGGCGGATTCGCGTGTCCGCCGAGATAGCCCGTCATCTGATACTATCGACGCTGCTCCTTCGTCCGTGGCATTCCTTGGCGATGACGTCAATGCGTTCTGGAGCTCACCGTGCGTCATGCGATGCGATACCAGAATACTACTGGCTCCATACAGCTAGTCCAGCCCCGTACATGCAGCTAGCAAGACTTGCGACAGCCTGTGGTGATCTGTGACGGCGATCGAATTCTTGCCATGCTGTGTCGACAGCTTGGTTGCAACCCCACTCCCCAGGTAAGCTCTAGCCATTTGCAAACCTGCCAACAGGTCATCTGAAATATTGCCCTCGCCAATCGATGCCTGAAACTTTCCTTCTTGCACGCTTTGCAAGTCAAGGATGTCTGACGAGAACACCTTGAGGTTTGCTGCTGACCTCCTCAGCATAGCAACAGCAAGTCTACACTCTGTGCTGAGAGTCGCGCTGTTCTCCCCGATGAGCTCGAGACTTGCTAACATAGCATGCAGTGGATTCCGAAGCTCGTGGCACACATATCCCACGGATTGCTTGATGGCTTGAATCCCAATGGTCTTGCGAAGGGATGAAGCTCTCATCTTGTGCCATTCATCATCGTGGCGGACTGCTTGGCATGAGGCATACAGCAGAACAGGAATTAGCAGAAGCGTAGCCCCA
>Ga0307982_1005272_pt1 | contig 10103 bp, 12 predicted proteins | sample OrgLakmetagen989_FD_201847 | JGI IMG/M metagenome (GOLD analysis project Ga0307982, IMG submission 201847) | Saline water microbial communities from Organic Lake, Antarctica - #989 | ecosystem: Environmental > Aquatic > Non-marine Saline and Alkaline > Saline | place: Antarctica: Organic Lake... | reverse complement strand
GCCGCATGTGGATGCCCGACAACTACTTTTACTACGCGTACCTCGCCGGTGCGTGCGTGCTACACAAATACAGGAGAAAATAAGTTGAGATGCACAACAAGTAATTGATGAGTTGACCTCTTTTTCGCTTGTGTTTGCAGGCATCCGTCCTCTTTTCTTGATGGATTTTTCGTTCGTATTACGTGTCGTTTTTTTCCCTCTTGTACGTGTGTACTCCTCAATTCGTGATTTACAGGGCGCTGGGACAAAGATTGCTGCCCGCCTTACATGGAAGAAAAGAACTTCGCAGCTCTGCAAAAACACGCGCGGAACAATGTTGTGACTACTTGCCACGGAGGCTGGGCCGACGGGGCTCAGGTTAGAGAAGAAAAGAGTGCTGCCCCAACACACTATTGCTTTTGTTTAAAAGCACGCCACTTTGGTCTTCTTCCTACCGGCCTTTTTCAAGTCCATCAACTCGATTATGGACTCGCATTCTGCCTCTCCTGTCTTTTACTTGTGTCAGTCAGTCTCTCCTGTCTTTTACATGTGTCTCTTCTCTTCTCTGCTTTTTAATCTACTTCTTCCCTTTGCAGCTCCGGGACGACTTCACTGTGGCCTCGCTGCTCGACTCCATGGACTGGATGCCCGACTCCATGATCGCCGAAAACATCGCCCGCCTGTACCCCTGCATGTCCGACGGCACCAAGAAGGGCAGCACGAAAGCGGGCGTGATATTTTGGCGCAGTTTCGCCACCAAAGTCCACTCCCCCGTGCTGGCTGCCCTGCAGCCCGATCTCGTGCCTGACGACAACGGCCGCGAGCGCGTGGGGTGGTACCTCAGCCAGTGGATCGCCCCCGTGAAGCCCCATGCGCAAACCGACTTCAACGCGATGCTCTGCAAGGGCAGCAACACGAAATTCAAGAACACCAACCTCCAGGACGCCAAGGTACAAATGCACGCGCGCGATTTCTTCTCTTTTTGTGGAAGTGTTTTCTTCTTCTTTCTGCCAGTGTCTTTGCTCTGGATATTGACTGCGCGCCCTCACAGGTAGGTCTTGCTCTGCGCGCACGATCTCTTTCTCTTCCCCTCATCGACGCTCACCTCTTTGCCTAAACACTAGGTGATCACGGCAATGGCGATGCACGCGCTTCGCGCCGAGAAAGACTCGGTGGAGTTTTACAAGTCGCAGGGGGATGCGTACGATGGGTTCCGCGAGGCCCTTCTGCCCGACCGCGACCAACTCCAGTACTACTGCCTCCCGTGGCAAACCAAGCCCAAGGTGATGTCGACGATCACGATAGCAATATTGATGGCTGCTTGGTGTTGGTGTTGATGTTGATGGTTGATTGCTGTTTGCATGCAGTAATTTAGTTTGCTTTCAAACAATGCGTTTACCTTTACCTATTTTTTTTAATCTCCGCTGATTACTTCCTTCAACTTGAAAACATGAAAACAACAACCATGATATTTTTTTACCCCACAGAGCTGGATCAGCGTGGGGTGCGGCACGGCGCGCGACATTGAGTACGTGATCGAGCACTTGAAAGCGTGTGAGACGCAGCTGTACTTGCTGGACCTCAGCCCCGCCCTGCTGGAAATGGCGAGGGCGCGCATTGCCGCGCACGGCCTTCAAGGCCAGGTGAGCACTTGCTCTTTTGCGTACACACCTGCGAGGCACAGCCAGGAGAGTCGATTTCGTGATGTTGCTTGAACTGCCAATGGACAATCACCGAACGCTTTTATTGCGTTTTTGGTTGGTTTTCGGTCAAACCTTTTTTTTTTTGCGGATCTTTTGGCTCTTCGTAACCTTTGTCTCGACTTTTACTTTTCACTCTTTTCCCCGATGAATTCCTAGGTCACCTTGGTGGTGGCCAACATCCTCGAGGCTTACGATGCGAGCGGCAAGCCCAAGCTCGACGCCATTCAAATCTTGCCGGGGTCCGCCCGGGCCACTTTACCGGACCTGGGTTCGGCCGACATGGTGACCTGCAGCTACTGCTTGACGATGATTCCCCCCTGGGAGCGGGCGCTGGAAGTGATGGTCAGCATGGTCAAGAAAGGGGGCACCCTGGCCCTCATCGACTTCACCAAGCGGGAAGACATGCCCACGCACTGGACGCAGGTACACGCACTTCGCCTGCTACTACTTCAAAGAGAAAAAGGAAATAGATACCCTAGCCCCTGAGAATGAGTAATTAAGTCATTATGAACTGCTTGATGCTTCTTTTCTCCAGGGAACCTTTTGTCCTACTGTAGGTGCTTTCTTCCTCTATTCACAAGTTTCCTTTTGTTGATATTGCTCATGGATCGCAAGCCCCGTCTCAATGTACTCCTTTGCACTGTGTTCTCTTCAATTCTCAGGTGTTGAACGGCTGGTGGTTTGCGATGGACGGTGTGTACTTCGACGAGCAGCACACCGCCACCCTGAAGCAGCACCCCAAGCTCAAGACGGTGTGGTACAAGGAAGCCGAAGCCCGGGTGCCCTTCACGGTGCTGCAGGCCACGCACTACCTCTGGACTGGCATCAAGCTGTAAAGCGGGTGCTGCGAAAGAGAAGATAAAGAATAGGTTCGTAGTGGCAACGCGTATAAGTAGATGTTATTCGTGCGTAGTGGTGATGTGGTAGAACTCCTGCTTGCTTTCTACGTGGAACACGGACAAATGAAACGGCTTTGCTGACCCGAAGTTCCGAAGTGGAAATCGCTAGAACATAAAGCGAGAGGACATTTTCTTGGAAGTGACAACGAATGAAAGAGAAAGAAAACGGCCGGTAGCTGAATCGGCAATCAGAGGAGAGATTTTTGGGATGAGCGGCATTTGTAAGGTATTCAGCGACGCAAATATATCGCCACACCAACCCCAAACCCACTGGCTTGCTATGAATATGATATTCATGGGTTAAACAGGACTGAAATAAAAGTATGGGGTATCAAAACGAATTAAGTTACTGTTCCTGTTCATTGGGTTTGTTTTTTAACCTCTGTGACACCGCGACTACTGTGCACTTGTTTTCTTCGTTATTGGGAGAGTATTAAGTATACTAGACTAGACCAGACTAGTGATACAGGCCCTGAGGGCCGGGAAAATAAAGTGGGTTTCTTTTCGAAACACTAGCGCGTAGCGCGGTTGGTTTTTCATCAGCCATCAAGGACTAGGCACTATAATATTATAAATGTATAAGTAGCAAGGAACCATGATGGCAAATATAAAAATATACCATATAAAGCCATGTGCCACCACAAAAAATGCGGGCTCATCCTCTTCTTTTTTTTTGTTTGGAAGCCTTATAAATCGCATGATTATCAAACTTAAAACTAGAAAATTGCTTGTCGCATTAACAGTTAACAGCACTTTAATTCGACATACTTGAAGAGGAAGTGGAGCTCGTTGCCGAATTCGAATGCTTTACCCGGCTGGGTGCGGCTTTTTCTTTGCCAGCCTTGGAATCATCTCTACGGTTTACATTATCCCCACTTGACCTCGGAGTATGGTTGCGGTTTCCTGGTTTCTTTGCTTCTTTCGAAGCACTTGCAGTCACGGTGGCGTCTTGTTTGTCTGGCTGAGTCGGCGACAAACGGCGTGATCCAGGTCGGGGTCCAGTAGAAGTTGCTGACCTACTCGCACGAGGCACCTTAATGCTGCTGGTCTCAGCCTGAGGAGGCTTGTTCTTTGGGGTATTTGCAGCCGAGGGCCCTCGAGACATGTCGAATTCGTTTTCTTCGACAATGAGAGGCTCCAGCGAGGCCGTAAAACTGACGCGATTGTCGCGACTTTCACGGCTGTTTCTGGCGTGAACGTCTCCTTTGCCGCCATTTTTGGGATCTTCAACTACATCCTCGTTGCTATTGCGCACCCCAATCTCGTCAATCACAGCTTCGTAGTCAAAAGACTTTGGCGCTACTACTTCAACCCAGTGCGGAAAGTTTGCCTCAAAGTCAGTGTGTGCGCTTAGAGCATCGTATAGAAGTGGGAACGTAGCATGAAAGCCTTGTAAATCGGCGTGTGTCAGCCCAAAAGCTTGGGCTGTCGTTGAGGTGCACTTCGCTGCAACCTTCAGTGCAAAGTGAACCTCGGCGGGCAGTAAAGCAAGCACTTCACCAAACGACTCTCCAACGGTGTAACGCTTGGAGAAAGTGGCAGCATTTACTGATGGACCTCCAACGTTAGGGCTGCCATAATTGGGACTCTCAAGGCCCTTTCTTGATGATGATGGCGAAGCGTCCTCTTTCCGGTTTCTTCTCGGTAATTCGTCCATGCATGTCTCCACTGCAATGGTGCCTGAGGTCAAGAAGAACATTTCTCGGTGTGCGCCGAGCATTGGGTGAAGCACAACGTCATCGTTTGAGTAGCAGTATGGTCGCAGTCGCGGCAGCACGACGGTAAACGCACCTCGAAGGTCTGCTTCCACAGCACATAATTCAGGCAGCCGAGGAATCATTCCAGTACCATGGACAATGCCCATCACCTCAACCCGAAGCTCTGGGTGCATGGCTGCAAACAATTGCTGCTCCGAAAACACCGACTGCACTTTTTGCCGAAAGAGAAAGTGTTGCCTCAAGCAACAACGAAACCCAAAAGTATTGCGTGCTTCGTTCAAGTATTGATTCAAGTACTGCAAGTTTTGGCGGCGCATCTTAGCAGCTGGGTCTAAGTTCACGATGATACCTACGAGAGCACCCACCACGTATGCGAAGACTGTGGTGCCAATTACTTGCGTAAGGACCGTAACGATAAGCTCATGGGTGGCCTTGGGGTTTGGCGTGATGTCACCATAGCCAATGGTGGTCATTGTCGTAAAAGCCCAGTATAAGGAAGCAATGTAGCGTAAATCAAGGCCTTTCTCGTCGAGGCATGCGCTGCCGCTCAATACGTCAGCTGAGTCTGGAACTAAACCAACAATACAGTAATTCTCCACCCAGCAGCTGCCGTCGCCGTCGCATTGAGCCGTTGCGAAGAGCAAGCACGCAAAAAGGTGCCCGAAAAACAACATGATTACAAAGAGCTTCAACACTTGCAAGACCGCAGGGTGCAGGTTCAAAGCTTCTTCCACTTTGTCCGTAAGGCCTGCTTTGTTGATGATGTGCGCAATTTTTACGAGCCGCACAAGCCGTATGGCACGAACAAGCTTGAAGGATCGCAAAGCTGGGTTTTCTTGACCACCCGTAGCGGCATTCACGATTGGTTCAATGGGCACTGTGCTTAAGAAATCAATGGGAAACCAAGACGTCGCATAAAGCTGAGCTACCGTCCAGCGGTTCACGATTAAATGCCCATCATTGTCTTTTTCTGCAGTGTTAAAGGTAACCAAAATATCCGCAAAGAAAAACACGTCAACAGCGATGTCTAGTGCTGCCAAACCACCACTAAATTGTGTGCTGAATCCTAATTGGTAAGTCACCGTAATGACCGAGTAACAAATCACCAGGCTCAAGAAAATGTCCCAAACCAACTTACTAGATGTACTCGGGTGAAAGAGTCCCGTCGTAGTAAAAAGTTCAGATGTAGTCAGTTTGTCAGGAGATGACTCTTCTGCCTCGTTGTCGATCGAGGCTGACGTCATAGATGGATCCGTGACAGATGCCATATTAGAGGTATCTACCACAGTTTTGGAACGCTCGAGAACAGGGCTGTTCTGCTTCGCTTCTTCACGATCAAAAGCTTGGACAATGGAAGCTTGAGCTTCCTTGAGAGAGACTTCATCGACTGACACGTTCAACTCCTGCGAATTGGAGCGCCCTTGAGCCCGCCTTCTCTCGGAGTCATTCAACGATCCAGTGGGCACACTGTCCATCGAAAAAGTGCGACTGCGCTGTACAGAACTCCCATTGGAAGATAACAAGGGAACACGTCCTTCCTTGTTCCTGCGGCCAACAACGTCTCCATCGCCTTCTTCATTATCGTTGGACAGCTTTCTTTGTGGGCTCATGGGCATGTTAACCGGCGATTCCTTCAGCTTGGAAGTATGAGACTTTCGCCGAGCATAATTGCTGAACGACGAACGGTGGACAGTCGGCGTTTCATCATGAACAGTTGTTTGGGTGATCACGTACTTGTTTTTGTCGGTCGCAACAGCTTGCATCATGCCAGGCATGTTTTGCCGTAGACTCAAGGGCAATTCTTTGGGTGAACGCTCCACGCCAACTATTCTTTCACTCAATGCGTCCGCAACTGACGTGCGGGCAGGCTCTACAGGTGCAGGCAGGCAAGCGCCAGCCATTTCGTCGTCCTCGTACAGGTCTTCTTCGGCAGCGTGGGGCGCCATTTCGCGAATAGAAGCTGCACCACCCGTAACGTCCCCATGCTCGGCGCAGCAAATTGCCACTGCCTTCAGGAAGTTGACACCTCGTTGGCACAGGTCGGATCGCACCTGCTCATTAATCACAACCAAATTGAAAATAAATGGGGTTAGGTGAATTACTGTGCACACATGAAGAGTAAGAGGCAATATCTATTACATTGATATGCGTCCCGTGTAGAGCCTAGACAACGTCTACGAAGCCGAACTGAAATTAAATATCGTGAGCTTACCTGAGGCCAAGGCGCAAGGACTGCTTCTAAATCCTCTTTGGCGACGAACCAGAGTTCGCAGTCTGAGGTCGCTACAGTGGTGACCAAGTACCGAGTATTGAGCAAAACTGCAGCTTCACCCAAAATGGAGTCATCGCTGACATCATCGAATGGCTTGTACTCAAATTTGGCTGCGTAAAATACGAAGGGAATGCCGGCAGTGAAATCCTCGCTGCGCCTCAACTGCGAGGGTCGCCGTTGAGCGACACGGTGGAAAGCTTCCACGCTTTTCACAATGTTGCCGTTGACACTCTTCACGGACATGCCTTCCTGCACGCCAGCATCCGCAGCTTGGCTACCAGGCACCACGGATATTACCACAAGTACACCGCTGCCATATATGGAGTGGTGGCACACTTCAATTCCCAAGTTTTCTGGAGACAGCAGACACGAAAGTTCCTTTCCGGACTCGTCCACGGAGGACGATAATCTATCAAACTCACCCGAGCTCCGGCTCTCCGCCAGATGCAACTTGAATGACGAAGTGTTGCGCCGTGGGCCCAATTTTCCAGGGCTTTGACATGACGAATCGGCGTCGTTTGGAGACATTTCTATCTCCAAGTAACGTCGCGCTGTCCCGCGCTCGAGAAAATGAAGACAGAGGCCGAGGTCAGTGTCTCTGGTGATGCACTCGCCGTTGCTGGCCGCGTAAGGGTGCATGCACGCCAGTAAGTCTTTCACAAAGAGCGGAGGAGCTTGCCGAAGAAAAGTCAGAGCCTCAATTGTTTCCCTAAATTGTACGAAAGAGGCAGCGCAGGCAGCGGGTGCGGGAAGAGTTGTTTGAAGCTCGCTCGCAGTGTCATCGAACAAGGTGTTGCGCAAGTAGGCATACCTGGGGAAGAAAAAGGAGTGCAAAGGAGTCCGGGCTATGAATCATACGCCGACATGTACACGATAATTTCAAAATTTACGATGGACGCATACAAAACCACCTCAAGAGTGAGTAACGTGAATATCTACTCACTTGAAATGTGCTCGAACTTTTCGCGCAATGGGCGTTGGCAAATTCCGATCTTTCACGAATGCTTTGATGAGTTTCATCTTTTCGTTGTAAACAGCAGCTGCAGGATCAAACATCTCCATCATTGCCGTCACATTACCGATCACATAGCCGAACACAGAGGCTCCAATTAACATCCCTAGGAGCCCGATGAAGTATTCTTGCCTATTGGTGGCCACCAAATCACCAAATCCAACCTGCGTAGTAACGAAAATTGTTAGCTGAAGTGGTCTGAATATGCATGTTCGACATTTCGGATGTCATGCAAAGATGCCTTTACCGTAGTCATGGTCGTAAACGCCCAGTAGATAGCAACCACGTAGCGCTCCCACAGGCTCAGGCCTTGGTGAGCACCCACTTCACCAATGAACTGATTTAGCCAATTCACCGTTCGATTTTCGTCTAAAACCATGTACCACGTAGAGCACAGCAAGTGTGCAATAAAAAAGAGCATAGCGAACATGCTCCCCAAGCTTGACGCCGTCGGAAAATCGGTGGGGTCATTCTCAGGTCGCCGTTTCCTTTTCTCACCCAGCTTCGCCAGCCGCAGAATCTTCAACAGCCGCGCCAGCCTCAGAATGCGCAAGATGCGAGCCATCGACCCAACCGAATCTCCAGACTGCACCTCTTCCGAGTTGCTGAGCAGTAAAACTGCGAAAAACTTGGTGATGGCTTCAATTGGCACTGTGCTAAAAAAATCAATCAGGAAGAAGCCACGGAAGTATGCTTGAGCGACTCTCCATGGATTAGTTTCAAATCCGCTGAAATCATCATTATAGAATGCAGTTCGAAAGGTGACGAATATATCCACGCCGAAGATCGAGTCAATCACGACGTCACTCCAAAACAAGGCGTCGGTGTCCTCAACGCGAAATCCGAGTCGGAAAGGCACTGCGAGCACGCTGTAGATGATCAAGATGCCAACAATCATGTCAAATTGAATCTTCCAGGGCTCGCTTGGGTGCACCATGAAATACGATGTGGTGTAGCCCGTCACTGAAATGACTGGTAGCTCGTGTGCTCTCTTTTTTGTTCCCATGGCTGCGGCTGCAAACGCCTTCAGAGCTCCACTGCGACCAGACTTCATCAGCTGAACAAAGTCAAATCAAGGAGGAGAAAGAGCACTAATATCAAATTTCACAATGCATGCATTTGATTCAAAGAACGAGATGACTATGAAGAGAATACAGGTAATTGCAACAACAAGAGCTATTCTTTGGCACCTGCATGCACAAAATGAACTCGTCGAAGTCGATATCTCCGTCGCCGTTGACATCCACTAGCTCAATGATTTCAGACACTTTTTTGTTCGATATAAGTCCACCCTGGTCATTCGCCTTTCGCATCAATTCTTTCACCTATAAATTTCAGAGGTCAGCGACGTAGAATCGAGATTAAGATGGGCCATAAGGAGACTGAGGGCTGAGGGCTACTAGATTGATGACGAAAATATGGCGAAGATAAGCGCAACATTGAAGCCTCTTTGTTTAAATCAACGCACCTCATCAAAATTAAGTGCTCCACTATTATCTTCGTCCACCGCTTCAAACTTTTTTTTAAATTCGGCAATTTCTTCGGGCGTAAAGGAGTGCGGCGAAACCTGTGGTGAGCCTGTTACACTGGGGGTTGACACTGGTGGTGGAGGCGGCGGCGCGCCACCGGGGCTTACGTCATCGACGTCAGACGCGGTAGACAACTGCCTCGAGACTACAAAAGATGAAGGCCTAGATTTCCGCTCGTACTCGAGTGCAATACTCAGCCATCTGTTAGCTTCTTCATGCTTGAAGCGAGCCAGAAGGCCACCGCGGGCAGTGTCACTGCTAGTACCCTTAAGCTGTGAAGAGTGCGAGCTCTCATTGAGACGCATGATCAGCCGCTGCGCTCTCAAAGCCTTCGCATTTTCGTCGTCTTCAGGAGTTTCTCCGCCAGGCGAGTGTTTGGTTTCACCCGGTAGCTTACGCACCGAATGCCGCGGTCCTGCTGCATGTGCCGCTCCCGGCCCCGCTGTTGCCTTGGGTCGAGGAGCGTGGAGATTCTTTTTGGCAGCATTTGCTAAATGGGCCATGGCAAGCCTCTTCAGGCGCTATCAGTCTCAACTCCAATCCTACGCTTCGAACTATATTCCAAAAACCAATCAGTAGTCCGGCCGGGTAAATGGGGGAGCACAACCGAGGCAAACCGCCAACAAACAGAACCGATATGAAAAAAAAAAAATTCAGGCTAACGTCAGACACAACAGAACCGACTACAAAACCAGAAAACCAGACGTCTGATCTGCTCGGCAAATATTTTTCACCGATTCCTCCAGGCCAATAGATCAACGAAGAGTTGATGTTTTATCGGTGGGATCAAAATCATTAGCAGGGATTTTTCTGAGCCCCCCCCGAGGGGGGACTGGATTTAGTAACAAACAAGCAGGGTGCCATCTAATCGGCGTCTACTGAGTCCCCCGGGCCGGACTGGAAGCCTGGCTCGGGGTTCATATAACTTTCGTAAGCGGTCTCTTCGTCGTCGTCGTTGCGAGCACGGGGGTGTTGGCTTTGGTCCCGTGGA
>Ga0307982_1005271_pt1 | contig 10104 bp, 8 predicted proteins | sample OrgLakmetagen989_FD_201847 | JGI IMG/M metagenome (GOLD analysis project Ga0307982, IMG submission 201847) | Saline water microbial communities from Organic Lake, Antarctica - #989 | ecosystem: Environmental > Aquatic > Non-marine Saline and Alkaline > Saline | place: Antarctica: Organic Lake... | reverse complement strand
ATCATATATGACTTCCCCCCTTTTTCTGATCGTCCAGTCATAAGGTACGATTCACGAAATATGGGGAAAATGTCGGTACTTTTTGATTTGGAACTCCGAATGGCCATCAGCACGCAGGAAAGATATGAAGACACCGGCGTATGCGCAATGAGAAGGCGCATAAAAGTATGAACGTAGTTTTTTTATTTCAGCTCGGTTTGCTTTTGTGAGCTCCCCAAAAGTACGAAATGAAAATCACGAAGGTAGTCGGCAAAACCTACGAAATTTATGAAAAAAAAGCTGGATTTCGACGTATCTTCGCGAGCCAGATTCAACTACTACCTTCCTGTATTGCAATTCGCCTATATCTCTATAAAAAATGGCCATAATTAGAACCAGACCCTCCCAGAAAATCAATTGGACCTTCGAGCTGCATCCAGCGGTCTATCGTAAACGCTAAAATTCGACAATTCAACCCCATTTTTTGCCTGATCATTTTTCCCCCATATTTCGTGAATCGTACCTTATCTTCAATTCTACTTAACTTACAAACTCAGTAGGGATTGAATTATCAAATATTCAAGTAGCGCAGAACAACCGGTAAGTACCGGTGAGTCCCATTTCCGCCACTGGAAGGATTTGACAAGTTCGATACCACGAGATTGATCAGTTTATGTAGAGTCCCTTGGTCGAGTGCCGTTTGAAGGGGAAGTGTCCGTAAATGTAGTGAGTTCCGACATGAAATTGTCGTCGTTATATTGAGGTAGGTTCGCGTGTATGCTTGCAAGAGCAGATGTTGGCAAGTTTTGAGCCCAAGCGCGGTCGAGGTAAGAATACGCCTCAGGGCTTAAAGCGTTAGAGAGATAAGAGTTCCCCTCCGAGACTTGGCCCATATCTAAAGCTGTACTTGGAAGATTGGTTGCTTGTCGCGATGACGCCTCTTGGGAAGACGCCTGATCCAACCATGAAGCCGCTGTTTCAAAACTGAATCTACCATAACCTGGGATAGACGACGGAGATCGCCAACGCAAGAGAGCCAGTAACACCCAACCAGGTGCTTGCGCCGCACGTAAAGCACATGCTAACCCAATTCGAAAAGAGTGCCATGTGTAGTTGGGCATCTGCTCAGCGGGTACCACAGCAGGCAAGAGCGCCGACAAAGCCATTGCGAGGAAGTGGTACCCCTGAGGTTCACCTCGAGCGGTTTGGGTAAAGAGAGGTGTCCGACGCATGTCTTGAGCAGCAACTGGACAGTAAAGCCCAATTTAAGATGCCTTACATAGGAGGTTTGAATATAGGTCCATTATCATAATTGGAAAAAAAAACCCGCCGTACTTCTTACTTACGCCTTATTTAGAGTTTAAAGAAGTGAGCATAGATCTCGGGTTCTCTTAAATCTGCTTCTACTTAAACAGGTTTAAGGCCCACTGGGGTGTATTAAATGTTATGGCAATTCGAGTCCGAATTTAAACTAGAAGCAATTCCAAGCCAAAAACTTCCAGGAAACTCCCCCAGTTCACCACGGGCCGCCGATCACTCTGATGTCAAAGCCGAAGTCAGCGAAAGCGCGATGGCAAGCCTGGGCTGTTTCGCGGCGCGTCGCGTTGTCAGGCAAGAGCGCGAAGTACTTACTTACACGCGTGCGCCGCCGCTCCTGTTGTGCCTGTGCGTAGATGTCGATTGGGTTAGATGGGAAGAGTCCACGCTTATCTTTCGGTGCGCCTGTCAGTGAGCAGTTTCGCACGTGTGGATGTGGGTCGTTGCTACCACAATTTTTCCAGCAGTAGGCGCAGATTACGCAGCCGCACTGACATCTCAGCGCAAAGCAGCCGTCAACCCCAAAGTGTACGAATTTTGCGCACCTGGGACACTTGTCCACAAGCAGCTCCTCGACCTCGCGTTTCCGCTGCTGCGAAGTGGAATTCCGGCTCCGCTGCTGCGAAGCGGAATTCCGGCACGGCTTTTCGCTCCCATGCGCACGCACCGCTGCGTCCTCCCGTGCACTACACGCCAGGCAGTGCTCAGCGTTGCACAGGTCGCAGGCATGATGCAGTGGTCGAGAGCTCGCCACGACAGGGCAGCGCACCTGAGTATCACATTCAACGCCCGGTGTTTCAGGGGAGGCGGCAGAGGACGCTGTGGCGAGGGCTGCAGCGGCCGCCGATGCGCGCGCGGCCTCCACCGCAGCTCCCGGGGTCGGCGCGGCGAATGGGCACTTGAGGTGTTCAGTGCCGTGGATTTTAGCGTGCATGCCACCCGATACGGCCACGTGCTCCTTTGCCACGGTGGAGCAAGCGACGCAAATCTCGACTTTGAGACCGTGAGCGTCACTGCATTGCACAGTCGATGGACGGGCCCGGAGAACCTGGTTGCAGCCGCTCGCAAAGCAGGGCCGTAACCCGGTCTCCGGGCGCTGGAGAAACACGTCCCAGGCCGCAAGCTGCAGATTCTGTAGGTCCTCAGCTCCGAGATGGCACTCAATGTCCCGCCATACGATGGGCGTGCCGCAGTTGGGTTGGACCAGTTCCTCATTGCCACCACCTTGAGCCTCGGGCGGAGGAGGCGCCACGGGTTTGTTGTTGCGCGCCGCCATGATGGCCCGGATAGCAGCGCGGTCGCCAGCTTTCATCGCATCCTGTAAGACCCCACCATAAGGCAGAACCGCGTTCTGTGCCCTGTTAGAGCTGGCGGGAACAGGTGCTGCTTTGGGCGGGGCCCAGCAGCAAGAGAAAGGGATCTCGTCACGCTGGCGCCAGAGGGGCGTAATGCACTCCACGCAGAAGGCATGGCCGCAGCTGACGACGAGTCGCGCATCGTCCGCCACATCGTGACAAATCGAGCAGCGGTCAGTTGGGGTGACTTGCTGTTTGCCACTGGCCTCGGGGACGTCTAGAAGAGGCACCCCTTTGCCTCGAAGCAGATCGCACGCAGCCACCAGCGCCTCGGGCGTGGCCTGAAGCCGGAGCCGGTTAACGCTCGAAGGTGCGGCGCCAAAGACGCCCTCGAGTCGGAGCAGGTCGTTGCACAACCGCCGCGCAAGAGGCATTTTTGCTTTGGCAACGAAGAGTTCGTGCACGGGCGTGTCGCGAGCCGCCTCCACGAAGGTATCCAGTCGGCCCTTGAGATAAGCCACCGTTTCCGGCCTGCCATAAAGCTGCACTTTCTGGGCTTGGCGGTCCCACGCAACGTACCCCGGAGAAGGGTGAGGGACCTGTTCGACAGCTCCGCCCTCTCCACCGTCGCCACTTCCAGCATTCTCTTCATTGCCATGCATGCTCCGCTCCTCGGCCTGGACTTTGGCCATTGCCTCGAAGCCTTTGCGCGTGAACAGGGCTGCCAACGAGTTTGCGTGGCTGTACGCGACCGCTCGGCATGAGATGCTCAGCTCATCCAGTGCTGTGATCAGGGCATGGTTGAGGGTGCGGCCCAGGCCACCCCCTTCGAAGCGCACCTCGAGGGTGAGGTGATATGAGGAGCCACGCACTTTAGATTGCACTAGCACCCCAGCGTTTTTGGCGGTGGCCACCGTGGCCTCGATGGCGGCACGGCGGCACTTGTAGAGATCCGTAGGGACGTTGAAATGCTCAACAGTGCGGCCCTCGACGCGAAGCGGCTGTCCGTGCATTCGCTCTCCACGCACTAAGCCCGCTGCGCTCTCCATGAGTCCAAAGAACGTGCCACCTTCGACACGACTGAGTTGCACTGACATACCCCCTCGCCCCTCCCGGGTCGGCTCTAACGACGTGAGCATCTCACGCTCGTCCTGTCGCAGCGACTGTGACAACACACCGTCCACGCTAACAACGAATTCCTGCTCGTTCTTGAGGCTCCAATCGCCATAAGTTCCGCTGCCAGCACCGCTAGTCCCGCGAAAGATGGCAACAAACTCAACGGGTCCACACGACGTCGCCCATGCCTTGATCTCAACCTCGTCCCAGTCTGGCGGCAGGTCGCGGAGATGGAGTGTAATCCGCGTGTCGCTTCCCGCGCTCGTCGAGTCGCGCAAGGAGAGGAGGGGTCCAGCCACAGCACGGGCACCCTTGCTCTGGCCCGAGGCAAGCGCTCGGAAGGTGAGGATCTCACGTGCCACCTCAACGTGCGCGCCGGGACCCAGAAGCACAAATGGGCGGAGTCCGACTTGCTTCCGCCGATCTGATTTAGCGTTCACTGCCTCAAGCATGCCCTTGGACAACGGCACGTGCTGCCCTAGGACCACGCCGTTCTTGGCCAGCACCAAGCGCTTCGCCTTCACATCCACCACCACGCTGACCACGTCTCCGACCCCGCATCGCTCGCCGAAGGGCTTTGGCTCTGCTCCAGCCAGCAAAGTGCCGTTGAGGCAGTCGAAGCCCAGGGCGTTCGTCCCGTCAAATGCCTTAGCGTTGCCCACCCCCCACCCCACGATAACCGATCTAGGCGCCCCAATGGTGACCTCGAAACACACGACTCCGCTCGAAACTGTAAATGGAGTTGGTGCATGATTGGGCATTTCTTTTGGCAATGAAAGCTTCATCTTGGCAGAGGCATAGGTACCGGTGGAGACGGCTAAATTCGCACTCGCAGCGCTTGAAAATGTGACGTTCGCACAATTCTTGGTGCGCGGCTCGAACATGTAGACTCTCTCCACGGGACCGAAGGCTGCGCCAAACTCACGTTGAATTGTCTGCTCGTCCACAAGCGGAGGCGACAGCTTCCACACATACACGTTGCGGCCTTCAGCATCTGCGTTGGGTTTGGGGGGTGGGGGAGGTAGCACAGCGCCCAGAAGCACCGGTGGCACGCCCGCATTGACGGTGATCGAGGCGCCGCCGTCACGAACGACCACGTGGGAGTTCAGCCCATTCACGGGATCGAGAATAGGCGTCGATGACTTGCGGACGGCGTCGTCGTGGGAGTCGACGGCGAACAGTGTGGCGCCAATGCGTTGCACCAATTCAAAGGGCGTGTTTGTGTCCGCTGCGGCCGAGGCCCCCTCGGGCAGGGGCGCGAGAAGGGCCCTGTTGGCAGCATTGGCGTTAGCGAAGACAACCTTGCCCTTGCGCTGCGAGGGCTGGGTGGCCCAGGTGAGCTTTAGACTGGAAAAGCGAGCCGCGGGGCGGTTCACAACCACCCCCCCCCGGCTTGCACGTCGATGTGGTCGTCGCAGTGCCGTTGCTCACAGTCGCGCCGTCGAGGCGACCTAGAGCCAAGAGCGCAGCGTGCAGAGTCTCGAAGACGGCATAGCCAAAGGTGTCGCCGCCCGAGCCTCCTGCCGCGCCAGCGCCGCGCTGCTTCACTTCGCAAGTCAGGAGCGCATCGCCGAGGCCTTGCACGTCGACTAAGAAGTCCTCCAGGTCCCGGGTCTCCCACACAGGAGGCAGGTCGTTCAGGTTGACACGCACGAACTCTCCGCGGAAAAGTGCGCAAGTGACTTTCGCGCCAGCTCCAAAGACTGCCCGAGTCCCACCCGCAACGGCCGCTTCGAAAGTTTGATTCTGGAGCACCTGATGGTAGCGCTTGATGTCGTGCTCGATGGCGGCAGCTGCAGTATCGAGAACCGCTTGCACCGCGTGGATAGTAACGCTTGGGGGCTCAAACTCAACCTCCACCGAGGCCTTGAGACGCGCCTCAAGAGCTGGCAGCTTCCAGAAGCGCTTTCCGAGTAACTCGCGCAGCGCTCCCGTCGTCGTAGCGATGGTGCGGCTGGCAACGGCGACTCTCGCGAGGGTGGCGACGAAAGTCTCTCGTGGTGCGCCTTCCGGTGGCGCCTCCTCAAGCCATGCGCGATCCACCGGCGTATTCATCGTAAGTTAGGTCTTGGCGCTCCGAAAGAGCTCGCCAAAGACCAACCAAGGGTACTCTGCGGTCTTGGTGCCTTCGCCGGCGACTGCCGCGCGGTTAGGATGGAGGCTTGAGCCTGGGTGAATTGACCCGACTTGTGCCCCAGTGACCACATTATAGGCCTTGCCTCGAAGCTGCGCTGCGTGCATGAAATAGGCGTCGCAGATGAGCCGACGCAGGTCCAAGTTGGTGGCCCCGTCATTGGAGCGCGCGCGTACTAGCTGCTCTGGTGAAAGCGCACCGAACTTGTGCAACTGCCGCAGCCATCCAGAGATAGACTTGGATGCAATTCCTAGCGTTTTGCCATGGATGCTTAAGTCCCTGACCCACTTTCCCTGGAGCTTACGGCGCTGGTCCGGTGTAATCCTAGCCTTTTTGGGCGCGGAAAATTCCGAGGAATTCATCGACGCGGATGCCACTGACGCTGGGTTGCTGCGACGGGACCGCGTGCTCTGCGAAGTAGTGACCGTGTCGTTGTCGTCATCGTCGTCACTCCCCACTTCGCTCTCGAGAGCAAGGACGTGAAGCAACGGACTTTGGGTACGGCGCACCTTCTCGCCGACCGTAGAATCATCAGCCGAATCGTCTTCGGCAGTGTTCTCTTTAGGGGCAGCGCCGTTAGTGTCGCCATCAACGGTTGCTTCATCATCTGTAGTTTCAGAGACAGGTGGATGCGTTGCGGCGACGGGAAACTGATAAATGAAGGGATACAAAAAGTATTTATGAAAGTATGAAGAGATAAAGTGGTCTATAACGGGGCTATCGAGCAAGTTTGTACCCATTTCATCGCCGGACAAGTCGGATAAGTCGCCGTCATCGCCGTCATCGCCAACACCTATTGTGCTGGTGGCTACAGAGCTCTTGTGATCATCGTCATCGCCCAGGTTCTCCCACTTGAACAACACGCGCGTTGCAAGGATCACGTCGCCTTCTCCATAGCACCCGAGCTCCGCCGTGAGAGCGGCCCGCGCCGCCACCGCCGCCTCTTTGACAGCTACAGCTGCTGCAGCGGGGGGGGCGGAACCAGACTTCACTTCCGGAGCTGAGGATAGCCGCCACCGCGAGGGCACTGCGCACGATGCCGCGCTCGAGGCCAAGAGTCACAAGGCGGGCGAGCTTGGGGTCAATCTCGAGCTCCACAGCTACTTGACCCGTGCGTGTGACGTCGCCAGTAGCTGCGTCAACACAGCCGAGAAGTTCCAGCTCGCGCTCGGCCGTAGTCACGTCCTCTGGGTCCGGGGGGTCCATCCATAGGAAGTTGCGTGGGTCAACGCCGCGCAGCCGCAGTCGTAAAATCTCGAGAGCGAGCGGGCTGCGCAGTATTTCAGGCACTTGGCCTTGGCGCATCTCAGCGAAGTCGTCTTCCGAGTACAGCCGGTAGCAGGACCCCGGCTGCGTACGCCCAGCGCGGCCCCGGCGCTGAATCGCGCTCGATTTGCTGATGACATGCTCGCGAAGGATCGTCATGCCGCGCTGCTGGTCGAAGATGGCCTCCTTTGCCAGGCCAGTGTCGACAACATGCGTCACCCCATCGATTGTCACGGATGTTTCAGCTATGATGGTCGTAAAGATGATCTTTCGGGCACCGTCGCGAGGAGTAGCGCGCACCATGGCCTGCTCCTCGGGCAGCTGCTTCGAGTAAAGTTGGAGCACGGTCGCCTTCCGCTTGAGGACAGAGGACCTGCGGTTCAAGAGGCTCTGAATGGCACGGCTGCCTGTCATGCACTCTTCCTGCCCGGGAACAAAAACCTAGATGTCGCCCGGGTCACTCGCACTGTCGGCATTCATGGATCGCAAACGCCTTATCAGCAGCTGCAGCGATGGGACTCGCGCTGTCCGGGATGGGAAGGTGGTGTTCAATCACAGGGTACATGCGGCCAGGGATGCTCAGGTGCGGAACCAATCTTGTGGTTGCAGCAGCGCCGAAGAAGTCCTGAAACTTTTGCACGTCAAGGGTGGCCGATGTGACCACGAGGAGGGGCGCTGAGGCGCGGTCGCCCAGGTCGGGCGACGAGAGCCACTCCTTAAAGAGACCAAGGAGCAGGTCCGTCACAATCGACCGCTCGTGCACCTCGTCAAGGATCACAGCTGCGTAGTTTTTGTTATGATACTTGGCAGGGACACCGCCTGTTTCGTTTGCGCTGGCTCCCGAGGTCGCTGCCAAGTGGCGCTGGCGCGCCTGGAGCATCTCATTCAGGAGTACTCCTTCCGTGACGAATTTGATACGTGTGTACTTTCCAGTGTCCTTGGCACCGCCAACATGGACTCCGACAGCTCCGTCTTTGCCCTTTTTGTAGTTCACCTGGCCACCCGAGAATTCGTAGGCAACGCGGTCGGCCAAGAAGGTGGCGGCGAGTTTGCGCGGCTGCGAGCAAACGACCATCCCAGATCTAACAGGAAACATGGACTCAAGGTCTGTGGACGCACGAGAGTAGAAAACAGGAACCCAAATTAGGAAAACAAAAAAGAAAGTGAGGAGCATGAGGGCACGGTTAATTACATCTCACATTGCGGCAGTTGTGTACTCTTGCCAGACCCGGTGGCACCCTCCACGATGATCACTTTGGCGCCCGAGCGCACTGCGACTTCAAGCTCGTTGCGCAGGGCCAACGCAGGCAGAGGCTTCGTCAAGGTGCGTGTCCGGGACCCCACGGTGACGCTGAAAGGGGCAAGGCGGAAGGCCTCTCGGTACAGGGCCGACGTAGTACTCTTGGAAGCGGCCTGGCGATTATCGGAAGTGACGGAGTTGGTGCCCACGAGGAGGCGACCAACCTGGTTTTCGAAGCCAGCACGCTGCAGGGCAAGCTCAGCCACTGCCTCACGTCCCTGCGCCGCCTCGGCACGAAGCAAGGCGAGAGCGTGGGGTGAAAGGTTTGGGTTGCTGGCCGCAGCTAGTTTGCCGCGCACCTCAGCCCGCGCGTCATGCATTCGCGCAGCGTGCATCCGCAAGGCCTCAGTAAGGCGGTGTGCGACTTTCGTGGAACTGGCGATGCGCGAATCGCCGGCCCCTTTGGTTATGAGCCCACATTGCGTCAACACCTGGCGCACACCTGAGGCTGCCTTCTTACCACCTCGCACGGTGGCCTCTACTATGTAACGAACTTCGGCCAAACCCGGAGTCGTGCTCTCGGTAGACAGCCAAGGATGGATGTGAGGGCACGCTCGATCAGCGCACGCATCACCCGTGCAGCAAACTTTGGGCGCTGTGCTGAGTGATTAGAATCGCAGCTCGGATTAAGGCAGCTTAAATCATCGCGACACGTTAGAACACCGGACAGAAGAGAAGCAGAGCTTCGTAATTCGTTGTCGGCATCCGCCGCCGAAGATGCATTCGCCGCTTGCTTAGGAGGGTGGTCGAACTTGCACGAAGGTGCGGTGCATGCGGCCCCATCACGGTACGGTCTATTCCCGCCGCCTTTTCCGCCGCCGCCTTTTCCACCAGAGCCCACTGCTGGCGAGGGTGGTACCGTTCGCCCAGGAGGGTGGTCGAACTTGCACGAAGGTGCGGTGCATGCGGCCCCATCACGGCACGGTCTATTCCCGCCGCCTTTTCCGCCGCCGCCTTTTCCACCAGAGCCCACTGCTGGCGAGGGTGGTACAATTCGCCCAGGAGGGTGGTCAAACTTGCACGAAGGTGCGGTGCATGCGGCCCCATCTCGGCACGGTCTATTCCCGCCACCTTTCCGCCAATACCGCGCATGTTCTGCCAATATTCCATCACACATTCAACGAAGCAGAAATTCACGTATCATTTTACCAATGGGGTCAAGGCAAGTGTGCATGAAAGTTTTATCACGGGACAGGTGTTCCACGGCACTTTCGCACCTTGATGGCCCGAGAAGGTGGCGTGAAAGGCGTTCTGGCAGGAGTGCTAAGTGAAGCCTTCCCTCAGATTCTCAGTCCCTCTGTCTTCTCATCCTTTATACGTAGCTGCTATCTGTACAGCTGTATGCTGTTGTTGTATGGTACACATGGAACGCGAAAATGATCTAATAAACACTCCACTACAGATACCCGTGGCTTGTGGCACGCCGTGATATTTCCTGAGATCACTCCAGAAAGCTTGTCCTTTTCTTTCGGAACCCAGAACAAGAAGTTTAGAACAACCGAACTTCAGATGAAGTCCTCCTGTTGCTGAGTGCACCAGAGTGCACTATGCGAGCAAGCAGTCAACGGTCGGAAGCGGCCGAATTGGGAGCTGCAGCGACCCTCCGAGAATCATCACCACCGTGATGCACGTACCTCGAGGAGGTGGCCAACGGGCAAGAACGAGGAGACTGCTGGTGTTCTCCGCACTACATTAGG
>Ga0307982_1005269_pt1 | contig 10105 bp, 9 predicted proteins | sample OrgLakmetagen989_FD_201847 | JGI IMG/M metagenome (GOLD analysis project Ga0307982, IMG submission 201847) | Saline water microbial communities from Organic Lake, Antarctica - #989 | ecosystem: Environmental > Aquatic > Non-marine Saline and Alkaline > Saline | place: Antarctica: Organic Lake... | reverse complement strand
CCTTCTGGAGCAAATTTGCTAGCGCGAAAGCAGCACATGTACTTTTTTTGGTGCCTCTGTGACTACTGTGTGCTTGTTTTTCTTTGTTATTGGGAGAGAATTAACTAGACTAGACTAGACAGCTCCGCCGCCGGCCCATCGCCCACCTTGTCGGGTTTTTATAACCCAACGCCAAACCAACTGAGGTAAGTGCGCACTTAGCTCAGTTGGGTATCTCGTTCCGTTGTGAACCTCGAGATCCGGGTTCAATTCCCGTCCGGGGACCAACCAACGACCAACGACGAGAATTCGTTGTGCACCCGGGTTCGCTGCCCAGAATAAATGCACTCAGCCAACTGGATAGCGCCTTGGCTGCAGTGCAGCTGTATAATTCAGCTGTTCAAGGCCTATAATTGGCCGGACGACCGAACTAAACAAGACCGGGATGATTGTTTTGTCGGGTTTTTATAACCCAACGCCAAACCAACTGAGCTAAGTGCAGTTGGTGTGGCGTTGGGTTATAAAAACCCGACACACCTGGCCCACACCTCACGAAATATGCACCATGCCAGTGGAAGTGGTCGTGCAGGTCCCAAAAAACGCCAGGGCGCCTGGGAATTTATTTATTGCTCTTTGAACTTCGGTTATGTCTTATTTGTTCAGTTCGCTGGTGGACATATAGTTCCTCGAGCTCGTTTCTTATTCACTTTCGGATATCATACGGTAAAAGTTCAGGCGCCCGTGCTATGAACTGTTTAGGGGCAATACGTTGCGGTACAGGAGATGTGTGTGATTTCTAAGCGACTTGGTGCGCGGCCTTGAGGTGCCCGTGAGTGTGCGCCCCGTGTAGTGCCCGTGGTGCGTGTCTCTTTGTGTGCCCGTGGTCCGCTTGTTCTTATCTACTGCACATGTACGATAGATTTGTACAGATTTGTACTATAGTACGGTAGGTACACAAAAAAGGGCGGACACGAACCACGTACCACGTACCACGAACGAAAACGTATTTTATATATAGGATAGTGCGGTAGGTGCTGGCGCATAAGCAGCATAAGTATATTCTTTGTGCCTCTGTGACTACTGTGTACGTGTTTTTCTTTGTTATTGGGAGAGTATTAACTAGACTAGACTAGTACACAAAAAAGGGCGGACACGAACGACGAACCACGTACCACGAACGAAAACGTATTTAATATATAGGATTTCATAATGCCAATTGTTTTCATATTATACAGGTATTTTTGGTCGTACTGCAAAGAAGCAGCTTGGATGCGATGGTCGGCACCTGGAGGTAACTGCAGGAGGCATGTTATGCTTCAGGTGCGTCATTCTTCGCTCTACAAAAATGTGAAAGAGGCCTCACGGAAACTTGCTGAACCTTTAATCAATTCGAGAAAAAGATCATTCAACCAGCTTCCCGTTTGATCTAAGCACATCAGCCACCAGAAGCAGGCTTTGGCAAGTCGCTAATGCCGCGGATGTTGCTGCCAGGTTTCCTTCCTTCGCCCCAGCGGTCATTCGCTTGCTGAGTAGTCCCAGCGTAGGAAGCCGATGAATTGTTGTTCATGTACCTTTTTGAGTTTTGAATAAGCTCCAGTTTAGAGAGAAAATAATAGAATCGTAATTTGATTTAAGGAAACAAACTAATGAGGTTCTTACTTGTAACCGAACACGCCCATCGCGAGAAAGAAAAGACCAACGGGCCCGAAGAACAGGAAGAACATAAGGGCTCCAACGCCAGCTCCAACTTTAGGAACTTCGAAACCAAACAAATCGACATTGCCGTAGCTTGCGCAAAATTCACGAATTCGCCCACCCACGTCATCAGCAGGGGCGGCGACTGCAGTCACAGGCGTTGCTATTGGGGTTTCGACATCATCTTTTACTACTTGACCATCAATGATACGAACCATGTTTTCTGAAGTTCGGTAGATGTTGGTGTCTTTGTTACAGAATATTGTCGCCCAAGATTGTTGCAAGCTTAGATGAGCAGCGAGCCGTCGATATACCTATGTACAGGCAGTCTACTTCCGCGTCTTGACGTCGGCACTTCTAAGAAAACGACTTCCACAGGCCACAGGATCCTTTTTCTACTCCTTCATTCATCCGCCTGTTGACTGATGAGCTCTGGAATGATGTTTCTCGTTTCTTGCTCGTGTGTTGTTCGCTGGGAGCGAGGAAAAGTTGCGCTAATATATTACAATTAGACCCCATCACACCACCAACCACAAAATCGGAAAAAGTCAAAAAGTATGAGCTAATTACTTCGCGTGCAGAGCAGTGGAGTAGCAAGGAGAGTACAGTCTATCCACTGCGACAGTGCGGCTGCATCGAAAAATAAGATGGACCTTGACCTAAATAGCGACAAGGATAGCGAGGACGAAAGCCTAGCTGAAGGAGGTCCGGGAAATGCTGTTGAGTCGACACCTTCCACGGTATGCAATACGAAGGTTATCTCCCTGTGCCATTATTGGACATCCCAGCTGGAGTAAGGAATAGATAGAATTAATTTCAAGATAGCGAATACATTTATTTACGAATGCGCATGCACATTTTCGATATTATTCAACAGGACCAAGGGTCTGCAGTCAAAGCTGAGGGTGGCGCCGTAGACCCTAGTGGAGGCGAAGGCGACTCTAGCGACGAAAGCGAGGAAGACGAAAAGCTCGAAGTGAACCTCGAGGCTGGTGAGCTTTACAATTTTCTTTAATCGCACCGCGCATCCAGTCATCACGTACCATAATTGCCGTTGTAATCATGTATGTTTTACTTTTCCTCTTTTTTTGAACCAACAACCTGTCCCCCTTCTGGTTACTCTCGCGAAGGCGCCGCTCCGGAGTCCACACCTACTTACAAGTCATGGTACGGCTACACGCCGTCTGCCAACAAGTACGTGCGGCCTGGACTAGAGCAAAAGGCGCCGGACTTGGCTTCCAGCGGTCAGGCTGGAGACGAAGACGAAGAAGAAGACGAAGCTTATGAAGAGGACGCGACCTACGCCACCTTGTCAGCGGCAGCAGATGCTCCAGACGCCTGGCAGTCTCCCGTGGCTGGTGTCGGTTCCAAGTCAGGGGGCAGCGTTGAGGGCTCCTTGTCGGCAACAGTCGCGGGCAATGGCAGCGGGGGCGTCGACGAGTCCAGCACGGCTGTTTTGGATGCCGCTACCACCGCCACGCAAGCCTTGCAGGAGCTCTCGGACGCCGCGCCCCGCGCCCACGGGGTTCGGAGCTTGCCGCCGTCGGCGCACGCGGGCGCGGCGCCCGTTGACGTGGCGAGCATCCCGCCGGAGTTGTTGGCGCAAGCGGGGGCCAAGCCGCTCCCCCCAACGGGGAAATGGGTGCGCACGGCCTACGACCACAACTTGGACGGGTTGACGGGGGAGAAGCCCTGGCGCCCCCCCGCGAGGAGCGCTGCTGCGGCGGCGGCCAGTCCCACCGCAACGTCGCAAGCCATGGACGCCGCCGCGCAAGCGCAGGCACTCAACCGCTTGCCCGAGTTTTTCAATTACGGGCTCAACGAAGCGGCGTGGGTAGTATACGCCAGGAAGCAGCGTGAAGTAAGTTTTTCCCTGGTGGTCCAACAAGCGCCTCCTATACCTATGGGGCGCGTTATGTGTCTGTGTGAACACTTGATGCCCGTCATTGGTATTTCTTAATATACGGTACTTAATTGTGTCAAAAAAAGGTCCTTCTGTCGTCTTTGATTTCTTCCTTCTTCTGCTTATTCACCCCCCTGCAGTACCGCATGGCGCTCGGCAAGTATGCGCTAGAAGACGGATCTTTGGACCACGAGGGCATCAACAAGCTTCGCCGCGGCTTCAGCGGAGGATTTGGCTTCCTGGTGCCTGCTGCGCTACCCGACGCGTTGGCTGCATCCCCCAAGCCAGAGGGTCAATTAGTGGTCTCCGGAGAAACGCAAGAGGCCGATGAAGGAGACAACAAAGATGGCGCTGACGATGGGACAGCACCTGCGCCAGCGCCCGCGGCTGTAGCTTCCTCAAGGGCAGATCTGGTCGATCCTTCTTCAACGAGTGTCACCGCCGCCTCCGAGGCTGCGCCCGCGTCCTCCTCTTCTGTGGTGGTCGTCAACGGCTTGAAGGTGGACGAAGCCCTGGTGGGCGTGGTGGCGGCGCGCTGCGCAGCGGCCATGAAGAAGGCCAACGTGGAGTCGGCGAGCGGGCAGGTCACGGCCAAGGCCATCGCGGACAAACTGGCCACCCAAGCTTCCGATGGTGCTGGTGCGGCTGGTGGTACTGCTGGTGCTGAGACCAAGAGCAACGGCGACGCCAACGACAAAAACGACGGCGACGATGCAGAGGAGGAAGAAGACACAGCGATTGGTGGTATTGAAGGCTTGGACGTGGACACTACCACTGTTGCTTCACGCGCGGCCAACGCTAGCGCACGCGTGGCCCTCAAACGTCAGGCATTGGAAGCGGCAGCCCCCTTTGAACCGGCGCCGCAAGGCACATGGAACGGCCCCCGACCAGGGCGCTACTTTGGCACCGGGGAATTGGGCGTGGGCTACTACAGGGACTACTACCCGGTGAGCTTCAATGCCCTTTGCACAGTGTTGTCACGTTCTCTTTCTTTGTTCAATGTAGAGAACTGGTGCTTCAACAGATCTGATTTCTTATTTCCGAAACTTCATCTGAACTTTTGCACATCTCATCTCCTCACTCTCTCCATTTGTATATTAGGCTTGCTTGGCTCGTATGCTAGAAGCGGCGCACGCTCGCTTGGCTGCTGCGGCCACTGCCGTTGAGTCTACCCTCGGCGGGGGTGCGAGCAGCAGCAGCAGCGGTGCGAGTAGTGGTGGCGATGCCTCTTCAAACAGTCAAGGCGGCAGTGGCGGCAACAGCAGCGAACCCGTGGAGAAAGTGTACACAGCTGCGGTGGCCCGCGGGGCCTCTCTGGCGATGCAGTACGAGCTCCTGGGGCGCACCGACGACTCTTCAAGCCGCGGCCTGCAAGCCAACACGGCGGCCGCCCAAACGACTCTAGCGCCTCTTCCCTTCCGGCGCGGCAGCGGCACCAGGGCGAGTGCGCGACGATTGCAAGCCGCGGCCGCCGAAGCTGCTGCTGAGGTAGCCGCCGCAGGTCTGGACCCTGCCGCGGCCGCCAGCGCTGTTTTGGCGCCGCCGCCGCCCCTGCAGCCCCCACCAGGCATGGCCAGCGCGCCCCTGGGGCCTGACGGCCTGCCCCTGGCGGCACCCCCCGGCATGGGGCCTCCGCCGCCGGGCGGTGCACCTTTGAATGGCCTTGGTGGAGGCAAAGGCGGCGGGGGGAAAGGAGGAAGAGGAGGGCCTCAAGGCATGACGGACTATGGACCTGGTGGTTGGGAAGGCGGCTGGAACGAGCACGGCGGTGGAGGGCACTGGGAAGGAGGAGGAGGAGGCTGGGACGGCCCGTGGGAAGAAGGATGGGGCGATCACGGCGGTGGGCCGTGGGGCGGGAACTGGGGCGAACCCGGGGGCTGGCACGACAACTGGGGCTGGGACGAGGGCTGGAATGGCGGCGGCGGCGATGGAAAAGGCGACCGCGGCAGTGGGAAAGGCGATCGTGTTGGCAAAGGAGACCGCGGCGGTGGAAAAGGAGACCGTGGCGGTGGGAAAGGAGGTATGCCGTGGGATGATGGGCCCGGCAGGAGCGGCAAAGGCGACGGGAAAGGCGACCGACGAGGGATGCGGGACGGCCCGAGTGGCGGCAAGGGAGACTTCGGCAAGGGGGACCGCGGCAAAGGTCAGATGATTGGGCAATTAGGCATGGATTGTGAATGTGTTTTTAATTTAATTATTTTGGCACATATGATTACTGAAAGCTGTGGAGGAGCAGGTAGCTCTGAGATGCTGTGGCTGATCTTGGCTGTTCTCCTAAGGCTCCAAAAATGTTCTGTGTAGGTGGCATGGGCGGTAAAAGTGGCGGCAAAGGTGGGCAATACGACGGCAAAGGTGGGGGCAAGGGCGGCGACGGCAAAGGCGGAGGCAAAGGCGAAGAAGAGTGCTTCCTCTGTGGCCAAATGGGGCATTTCGCGCGGGAATGCCCTGACAAGGGCAAAGGGCCGCAGGGCAAAGGTGGCAAAGGCCCGTGCCGGTTTGGCGAGAAGTGCAAGAACCCCCAGTGCGAATGGGGCCACGAAGGCGGGGTGCCGCCTGCTGCTCTTGTACCCCGCGACCAACAGCGCGGGCAGGGCCGGGACCGGGAGCGCGACCAGCGAGGAGACCGTGAGCGAGGAGGTGACCGTGACCGAGACCGCGACCGGAGTCGTGATCGAGGTGACCGTGACCGTGGCAGCGATCGCGAACGGGTGCGAGACAGCAGCCGGAGCCGAGACCGCGAGCAGGGCGGGAAAGGGCGCAGCCGGGACGATCGCGGCGGGCGGGACAACCACCGGGAAGACCGCCGGGACGGCCCCTCTAGCCGTCCATACTCCCGAGACGAGCGCATCAATGAGCCAGGCAGGGATCGCGATCGCAGTGGTCGAGACAGTGAGCGGAGCAGGGAGCGCGGTGGTGCTAGCGTGCGGTCGCGGAAAGAAACCGATGACGTCGATGACGACGAAATCGCCCAAGGCCGAGCGAAGCTTGACGAGCGCCGCAGTGCGAAGAAGAGCGCGTGGGACGAACCAGGCAGCGAGTTGCCAGACAAGGAAGGCGGCGACAGCGGCAAGGAGCGCAAGACGAGGGAAGGCAGCGCGTCGCCAACGCGAGCGCGCACTTCTCGCGAGGAAAAGAGCGGCGAGCGCAGCAGCGGCGGGGATCGAGCGAGCGACCGCCGAGAGCGAGGAGACGATCGTGGCGATCGCGAACGTGGTCTTGACCGAAGTGGCCGCGGCGACCGAGACCGGGACAGTGATCGCGCTGGGAGAAGCGACCGCGAACGAGGCAGTCGTGGCACAGATGGCAAGGAGCACTCATCGAGCGCAGTGCGCAGCGGCGGCCGAGACGACCGCGGTGACCGCGATCTGCCACCGAAAGGGCGGACTGAAAGTGCATCACGCCGCCGTAGCCGCAGCGGAGACCGCAGCGGACGACACGCGCGATCTTCTGACAAGCCTCGCAGCCGAAGCCGGGATCGGAGTAATCGTGAAGCGAGGGACCGGTCGGACAAAGATCGTGAAGATGACCGCCGCCGTGGCGTCCGCTCGTCCCACGTTGACCGTGACCGTGACGAGGCGTCTCGTGAACGAGGTCGTGGAGACAGAGCAGCGCCAAGTGATCGGCGGGACGACCATGCTGGTGCCCACAAGGAAAGTGCCCAGCGCACAGACCGCAGCGAAGGAGGTGACCGAGGCCGCCGAGGACGTGGCAACAGCCCTCCGAGCGCTGGGGCAGTGCTGCAGCACGAGTTGCAGCAACGGCAGCGGAATAGCAAACAAGCGAGCGAAACAAACCAGGGGCGAGGCCGAAGTGGTGGCGGCGACGAGAGCGGAGACAGTCCGCTGGAGCCACCACCGGCAGAGGAGAAAGCCACGGTCGAAGACGATGGCGCGCGGCGGCGGCGGCTCGCAGATCGGCTCGGGCCTGCGGTGCCCGCTTCGAAAGGTACACCTGAGAAAGGTGTCAAGCGCGCTGCCCCTGCCCCTGTTCTAGCCGTACCTGCCAATGAAGACAAATACAAGAAGAGTGGCAAGCGAGACAAAAAGCGGCGCCATTGAATTTGAACTAAAAACTGGAACAAATCGAGTATTTTTTCTCTAAGCAATTCCCGCATGGTTCATATTGAAATAAGACGCCGTTACCCGTTAATGCGCGTCGTGCGACAAGAATTTAAGAAATGGTAAATATTTAGGATGGCATAAGCCTACCTCGGTAAATCGCAATTGGACGAATTGAAGCAAATCAAAGAGACGGGATACTCCGGAGTGCGAAATACGGCGAAAAATAAGTGTTTCGGGCCGTAATTCCGGATGTCACGGGAAAATAATGCTTCGGTTTCGGACAATGTTCTATGTTCCGGAGTATTCCCGTTTTTCGGACCGCAATTGCCGGATGTTTCGGGAGTTACGGAAATTTAAATGTCTCGGACTGTCACCGCCACCGTAAATCGCACCCAGGAGATACTGCGCACTGCGTTTTATAGTTCTGTTCTATGGAAGTACTTCGGATTTAAGTGAAGTCTAGTTTGCATACTCATGTCGGCATCTGCATCTGGATTTGAATATACACTGGGTATGAGAGTGAGAGTGAGAGCACAGCTGTATTTTCTTATTTATAAGAGCGTCAGGAACTCCCTACGGATCCAAATCCTGCCATGAGACCTCACGGCCTTTTGTTATAGCTGCTTTCTCGTTGGGTCGTTACCCCATTATTTTAAGACCTTCTTAGGATACCGCACTTCAGATAATGAATATGTACCTAAATTCTAATGTTCCTTCGTTAGCCTTATGCAGCATTAATCGTTGCAGGTATATCCGTAATTTATGTGTGTGGCGATGCTGCTCACATTTGATAATACGACGATGGTTCTAACTGCTTCTCAGTCCTCATATCTTCGTGATCATATTCTTATATATTCGTTCACGTATGCCGCGGTTTGTGTGTTATGAAATCAGTGGCTGATTATATCTTCATAGTCGGCCATGGTTTCATCGGCAATCATTGCTTGTTGCAGAGCTCGAGACTCAAGACTTTCAAATTCGCGCTCCAAGTGGTTAATTGTGAAGTCCTGAGATGCAGAGATAAATTAACTTTGAGTTCTTCGGTTCCTGAAGTTGCGATCTTCGTAATGTGCGTATAAAATAATTGCAAGGTTACCTGTTGAGTGCGCACCGTCGTCAAAACTTGGTTAAGATTATCTGAGAAGACTCGAGTATTTTCTTTGATTTCAGAAATGATGCTGGCTTTGAGCTTCCGCATCTCTTGGATTTTCTCATTTACCTGCGATGATGACATGAGTGGAGTGATAGAACGCTCATTTGCAAATACGATGTTGTCATGTAAAATTACAAAAATATGCGACTTAGAAGTTTGAGTAGGCATTAATACCGCAGCTTGGCGAGCTTGCCCTTCGACCAAGTCGTGCTCAGCTGGGGCGTTCGACAAGAATTGCGCACTTTCATCCGACTGATATGACTTAATGGTATCATCTTCATCCTCGTTTTCAGGAGGTGAAGGCCTGAGAAAAGCACCGTTCTCAGCGAGTTCAGCCGCTCGTTGATCACTTTCTGAATTAGATGTATACTTGGTTCGTTTGTGTAATGATTGCGCTGGTGAGACTTTGTTTGTTGCTTCATTCAACTCAGAAGGGATCATTGTCGATGAATTCTCTTGAGACACATCATTTCCGATGGCAGGTATGCCATCAATCGATGCATCAGGTTCATTGCCTCCGTCGATTTCAGTGAAAGATTCACGCTTTTTCAGTGCTCTTTCTGATATTCCAGTACCAGAAAAGAGAGCACTCTCCAGCGTGGACGAGTCACCTGCAAGAATCGAAAGTGAACGCTAGTTTGACTAGGTGACTTCAGCAGCAGCTTATATAAAAAATTGAGGAAGGTAATCGGAACGCACAACGAAAGTGAAAACTGCGTGTTTATCCAGAATCGCAACCCCACAAGCGAAATATACCTTTAGGAGCCATCCTTTGCTTGCTAGGTTTTAAGGTTTATCTCGAGGCACCTAATGACTATCACGGAAGTCGCACGACAAAGATTGTTCCGATTTTTTTCAAATTTTCAAAATCTTCAGACAGACCAGATAGATATATACACTGTACAGTATATTCTGTATACTGTACAAGGTCAGGTGCCCGCGCGATGCACGGTTCAGGCGCAATAGATTCGCGGCGACACAGGTGTGCAGGTGTGTGTTCTGAGCGCCTTGGTTTGTGTCCTTCTTCCTGTGCCCGTGGCCTTGTGGTGCCCGTGGTCATCCTCCTTCCTGCTGGTGTTGCGAGACCCTGCTGGTGGTGCGAGGCCACTGTTGTACCACTGTTCTCTTCCAACATACGGGTCCGTCCGAAATATACGTCGGACACGAACCACCACGAACCACGAACCACGATCTTAAGTACGATTGATACATAGGATACAGTATACAGTAGTAAGAACCCGCGCTTTTCTGCCCGAAGAAAGTCGAGGTACTGCAGCGATAGCGTAATTTACGAGTTAAAATTACCAAATTCAT
>Ga0307982_1005268_pt1 | contig 10107 bp, 13 predicted proteins | sample OrgLakmetagen989_FD_201847 | JGI IMG/M metagenome (GOLD analysis project Ga0307982, IMG submission 201847) | Saline water microbial communities from Organic Lake, Antarctica - #989 | ecosystem: Environmental > Aquatic > Non-marine Saline and Alkaline > Saline | place: Antarctica: Organic Lake... | reverse complement strand
TCGTGCCTTTCTAGAGCAATGGTGTTTGGGCGATGGAATTTGTTGCCAATTTAGTGGGCGTAAAGTGGTCTAACGTTAAATTTAATGTTAAATTAACGCTTAATTTAAGCCCCCGGGCCTCTCTGGAGCACTGCTGCCTAAGCGGTGGTAATGTACCAGTACAGTGGGCTTAAGTTGGCTTAAAAGAACGTTGCATTTAACGTTAAATTGAACTCACCGGGTCTCTCAGGGGTGGTGGTGTTAAGGCGGCGAAATATAATGCCCGCTATCTTAAAGCACTAAATGGATTTAGTCTTCATTGAGGCGCGCTCTCAAAAATCAGCAATAACCTCAATATCAACAGAGCCCAAGTCAGAAAGTCAATATATTTAAGGTCGACGATGGCCATGAGCTTGCGAGTTAAAGTAGCTTATGGAGTCATTTAAGTGTTTTGAAATTTCGGAGAGAGCAACATAATCCTCAAGCTCGCTTATGAATTCATACGCACGCTCTTGTTTCAAGCTAGCTTTAAGCGACACTTAGACTAATTCAGACAACATAATGTGCCTTAACCCCAACGATATCCTTAACCTGCTTCGTGGCTTCGTGAAGCAAAAGTAAACCAAAATAAATACGACTGGGATACGGCGCAGTATTTAGTATACTCCTTTTGGGTGAGTACTGAGAAACCGCCCAAAGATTTCAAAACAAATGGGTTTTTGCCATAAATAATTTGTGTTACTAGCTACTAGCTACTAGGCCATAAGAAATAACAAATAGCGCAGTATTTTTCAATGATTCGAGTCTCACTGCTTTTTATTCGAACATAATCGTCCTTGACCGATATTGGGATCAAATTTCGTCATGAATACTGGTCCTTCTATTCCACCGCGGCCTTCCTGGTATAAGAGATTGCAGTTACGCAGCGCGTCCAAATCCCCTTGGTCAGCTGCTTTTTTCCACCACTGAAAGGCCTCAACATTGCTCTGCTCAACGCCGCGACCCGCCTTAAAAAGACAACCCAGTTCAAACTGCGACTCTACTTGCCCTTGCTCGGCTGCTTTTCTGAACCAAAATGCTGCTTCTCTATAGCTCTGTGCCACACCACTGCCTATTCGGAAGGTGTTTCCCAGATTGTTCTGCCCAGCCGCGTGACTTTGGTCAGCTGCTTTTTTCCACCACCGAAAGGCCTCAATATCGCTCTGCTCAACGCCGCGACCCGCCTTAAAGAGACAACCCAGTCCAAACTGCGACTCTACATGCCCTTGCTCGGCTGCTTTTCTGTACCAAAATGCTGCTTCTTTATAGCTCTGTGCCACACCACTGCCTATTCGGAAGGTGTTTCCCAGATTATTCTGCCCAGCCGCGTCTCCTTGATCAGCTGCCTTTTTCCACCACCGAAACGCCTCTATGTCGCTCTGCTCAACGCCGCGACCCGCCTTAAAAAGACAACCCAGTTCAAACTGCGACTCTACATGCCCTTGCTCGGCTGCTTTTCTGTACCAAAATGCTGCTTCTTTATAGCTCTGTGCCACACCACTGCCTATTCGGAAGGTGTTTCCCAGATTATTCTACCCATCCGCGTCTCCTTGATCAGCTGCCTTTTTCCACCACCGAAACGCCTCTATGTCGCTCTGCTCCACACCCCAGCCTTCCTTGAAAAGGTATCCCAAATTACATTGTGCATCTGCATTCCCCTGCTCAGCACCTTTTCTGTACCACCGCGCGGCTTCTGAGTAGCTCTGTGCTACGCCTTCGCCGAGGAGAAACCGAGTTCCAAGGCTATACTGCGCCTCCGCGTGCCCTTGGTCAGCTGCCTTTTTATACCATTGTGCCGCTTCTAGATTGCTCTGACCTACGCCACGGCCTTCCAAGTACAAGGTGCCTAGACTATCATGGGCCTTTGCGAACCCTTGATCAGCTGCCTTCCTGTACAATCGAGCCGCTTCCTTGTTGTTCTGTGCTGTCGTAATACCACGGCCTTCCTAAAAAATAACCCGAGGAAGTATTGAGCCACGTCATGCCCTTGGTTAGCTGCCTTTGTGAACCGTCGCGCTGCCTCCTTGTCGTGCTGAGCCAGAATGAGTCCAGTCATGTAAAATTCTCCCAGGGTATGCTGCGCATCTGCAAGTCCTTGCTCGGCTGCTGCCCGCAATCCAGTAAAGGCTTCATCTAAGTCGCCTTGTGCCTGAGCAGGGAGAGTAGACCAAGTTGCCACGCCGCGCTTAATCAGTCGATGAACCTTAATGAAAAGACGTATGGCCTCCTCGAATTGCTTTTCTGGTCCAGGTGGCAGTGGAGCGCGGCATAATGGGCAAACTTGCTTTAGCTTGTATTTCCGCAGCTCCACCATGCACGTTTCGTGAAATGTGTGGGAACATTGGAGTGTGGTGAATGAAGTATCACTGAGTGCCTCCAGACAAATTCTGCACTTTTCTCCATCAGTTGCCGCGGTAGACGTACTGTTCTTGCGAGAAAGCGCAGGGTTCTGGTGTTGCGGCATCTGCTGGTCGGCTTTGGGGACGCAATACTGTTTGTGACTGCCCCTCCAGTGAGCCTTCTGGCAAGCTTTGCTGCAGTAGACAACAAGACCACAACGGGCGCAAGCCGAAAGCTTGAGGGCGCCAGCACTACCTCCGAGTGTAGAGCAGTTGTCGCAACGCTTAGCTGAGGGGTCTTTCTTGTCATTCTTCTCGCTCATCGCGACGGCCGACTCGTCTTCGCTATCGCTCAAGGACCCAGGCAAGAAATTGCCCATGAATTATTTTCTACTTTTGCCTTCTCTGTATACTTGGTGCTCCCGTAGGTAGTCTTCGGTGCGATTTGAGAATCGGGTCGCAATGTGGCAACGTTGACACTTCTTGCTATACTTTTACCAAACACGGCTACAGAATAGATACAGTTGTTGTCAGTCAGTTCCGGGAAGTTCCGGGTGATAAAAGGGGGGGATTTTGCTCTCAACCCTCGCTCTCTTAGCTAATTTTAGTACTGCAGTACTGCAGTATAAGAAGGATAAGAAGGACTAAGGTTTCTAACAGGTAAATGAACCAAATTTGAACCCTCACTCCCTTAACGTGGAAATCTCTTATCACGCGGAACTGACTGTACTAATACTTACTTTCGACCCTACTACGGATACTGTATTGCTGTATACTACTGTATTACAGAACGAAGAACATCGTCATCATTCATTCTGAATGAGCACATTTTTTGAGACAGGCCACAGGCCCATAAGGACCGGAAATAGAAGGCGAGCTAGTCACTAGTAGCACAAAAGAACATAATGTCCTTAAGAACCAATTTCCGGTGCCGGAACCCTCTACTAATATGATATATGTTTTCGGACCACCAAGTTTTTTTCTGAACCTCCTGAGGGGGGGCTGGATTTAGCAACTAACAGACAGGGTGCCATCTAATCGGCGTCTGCAGAGCCCCCAGGCCAGACTGGAAGCCTGGCTTGGGGTTCATATAACTACCGTAAGCGGCCTCTTCGTCGTAGTCGCTGCGAACATTCCGGCCCGAGTGACTCAGTAGACGCCATCTAGATGGCACCCTATCTGTTCGTTACTAAATCCAGCCCCCCCCCTCGGGGAGGCTCAGAAAAAATCATCAGTGACGACCTCCGACGTGCTTGCTATCGAGAGCTTCCAGTAAAGTAGAAGCCCAATATTATACGCACGCAAGCTAATAAATTACGTTTCAGAGAGATCTCTCAGCAAGTTTTTGCTTGAAAGTCATCATGAGAAGAGCTATTAGTGTCTTTTTAACAGCCTCATTTTACACGAAATATCCATGTTCACAACTAGAAAATTTGTAGTGAACAAGAGCGACGCTGCTTGTACTGACTATGACCCAGCATTCATTTAGGACTTCACGAATGACTGGGTCACAGTCGGTGCAATCGATTTTCTTGTTGAGGCGATTTGTGACCGTCGTTTGTGATAGTTTCATTTCACCTCCAATTTACAGGTCCTTTGACGATAATAAGTTGCACCATTGAATGGCTGAATGATGCGCTTAGATAAACAAATCGACGCTTAGTTGTACACTTGGACTATTCGGGTGTCTTCAAACCGACCGACCCCTAAATCCTACGGACTACGTATCGCGAATTAGCAGGAATCTCGGGAATTCCTCGGGTGGATTCGGCAACTTCTGCTGTTCCGAAGCAGCTTGCCTTCCTTCTCGAAAAATTACGTGGTTCACTTCACTGTTTCAATCGCCAGGACACAATCACTGAAGCAATCAATAATAGATTGCATTTAGTTGGTGGCGCTATTCAGGGTTGTGTTCGAGATCGAGGTGTAAGCGTGTAAGCGAAATTTCAATTTTTATTGCTACTCCAAGCTTTCCCTAACCCCCTCACTGCTGATGATTTTTTCTGATCTAGGGCAGTACGTGCGACGTCAAACTTAGCTCCACACCTCGTTCCAACCTCATTCCTGACTCGACCTCTGCATTCCCATTAAGTGATATGAAATATGATTCCTCAGAGGAAGTAGATGCCCACCGATACCAATCCTGATGAGACGGGAGCTTCCGAGCCAAGCACGATTCTCCAAATGGCCAATAGGCGAATTCATTCAAATCAAAATCAAATCAATGTACACAGCAAATTCATGTTCACAGACTTTTTTGCAGTCAGAGAGCTATTCTGTAGGCATGATATCTTTTCTGGGCCCTCAACCCTGCTCCCCCCGGGGGCGGGTTCAGTAACTAACATTCAGGGTGCCATGATCTACTTGGCGTCTACTGAGTGCCCCGGGCCGGAGTGCGGACTGGAAGCCAGGCTCATGGTTCTTGTCACTATTGTAAGCGGTCTCTTCGTCGTAGTTGCTGCGAGCACTGGGGTGTTTCAGTCAGTCATTGACATGGTCCCCTGTATCTCACCGCGGCCAGTCGAGTACAGATGCTTGATGTGGCGTTGCGCTTCCTGGTCACCTTGGCTAGCTGCTTTTCTCCACCACCGGTAGGCTTCGATGTCACTTTGCTCGACGCCCAAGCCGAGCTTGAATAGAACTCCAAGGTCAAGCTGAGCCTTCATGTTTTCTTGTTTGCTGCCTTCTTGAACCATACCGCAGCTTCTTTATAACTCTGCGGCACGCCTATGCCATGCTTGAAGAGAATTCCTAGCTCACATTGCGCATTTGTTTTCCCCTGTTCAGCAGCTTTTTTAAAACCATCGTGCGGCCTCCTCATAATTCTGTGCCACTACTTCACCGCTAAAAAATAGTCGACCATAATTATACTGCGCCGTCGGGTGCCCTTGATCAGCTGCCTTTCTGTACCACGATATTGCTTCTTTTTTGCTCTGCATCCTACCGCTGCCTTCAAGGCACAGATTCCCCAAATTGTTCTGGGCATCCGCGTCCCCTTGATCAGCTGCTCTTTCCACCACCGGTAGGCCTTGATGTCGCTCTGCTCGACGCCCCAGCCATTCTTAAGAAGAATTCCCAAATTACATTGGGCATCTGCATTCCCCTGTTCAGCTCCTTTGCTGTACCATCGCGCGGCCTCCGAGTAGCTCTGTGCCACACCGTGGCCGTGATGTAACAGAGCTCCAAAATTGTGCTGTGCCTCCGCATGCCCTCGAATAGCAGCCATCTCGTACAATTGTGCAGCTGTTGTATAACTCTGATTTATGCCTATACCTCTCAAAATCAAGGCCGCCAGATTGTTCTGAGCATCCGCTAGCCCTTGATCTGCTGCCTTCTTGTACCACCGCGCCGCTTCCTTGTCGCTCTGCGCAACGCCACGGCCAGTCTTGAACAGAAGCCCCAAGTAATTTTGCGCGCCCACTTGTCCTTGATCTGCGGCCTTCAAGAGCAACCGCGCCGCCTCGTTGTCATCCTGAGCCACAATATGGTCAGTCAAGTAAAAGGAGCCCAGATGGCACTGTGCATCTGCGTGACCTTGCTCGGCTGCTGCCCGCAATCCAGTGATCGCTTCATCTAAGTCACTTTGTGCTTTGGCGGGAAGAGTAGACCAAGTCGCCTCACCACGTTCAACTAGCTGGTGAACCACCATATAACGCTGTATGGCCTCCACGAAAAGCTTTTCTGATCCAGGTGGCAGTGGGGCGCGGCACAAGGGGCAAACTTGCTTCAGCTTGAATTTCCGCAACTCCGTGACGCACGAGACGTGAAATTTGTGGGAACATTGTAGGGTGGTCACTGAGGCATTAGTCAATGCCTCCAGGCAAATGCTGTAATCTTCTCCGTCAGTTGCCGCGGAAGGCATACTACCCCTGCGCGTAAGCTCAGGGTTTCGGTGTTGCGGCATCTGATCAGCCTTGGGGACGCAGTACTAGTGCAGGGCGGGGTAAATAACCCAAATGAAATAAACCCAAATAACTGGGTTATTTAACCCCAAACAAACCCGGCCTATTTCCTCGCTTTGAATTAAACCCCTCATTTATCCGTCTTCCCCACAGCTTCGACCAAGTTTTCGCGCCTGCTGGAGAACATTTGACTTCATTTGGCGTTTCTGAAATTCGAATTAAACCGAAAATAACCCCAAAATAACCAAATGTAACCCAAAATAACCTCGACCTTCCAATTTTTGGGTTAGAAACAATCACTACGCAGTACTGCTTGTGGTTGCTCTTCCAGTGAGCCCTCTGGCAGGCTCTGCTACAGTAGACCACAAGACCACATCGAGCGCATTCTGAAAGCTTGGGTGCATCAGCACTAACCCCGAGCGCAGAACAGTTGTCGCAAATCTTGGCTGTAGGGTCTTTCTTGTCTTTCTTCTCGTTCATCGCAGTGGAAATCGCGTTATCGCTGTCGCTAAGATCTCCAGGGAAAAACATCTCCACGGACGTTCTAAAAACCGCACGCACGTTGTGCCCGTGCCTCGATGGAACTTGGCACTACGGTAGTTCGATGCGACTTGAGAATCGGAATGTGTCGGGATGTGGCAAGAATGTGGCAAATGCAACTTGTTACAGCACGACCCTGCAGAACACAGAACAGATACGTAGATAAGTAGATGCAGTGGAAGAGAGTGGAAGCTCTGAAACTGTCGAAAGAGTGGGAATCTCGGGAATTCCTCGGGTAGAATCGGCAACTTCTGCTGTTCCGAAGCAGCTTGTCTTCCTTCTCGAAAAATCACGTGGTTCACATTGATTGCTGTTTGTTCTCGTCAGGACACAACCACCGAAGCAATCATTAGTAGTCAAATCACGTAGCTGGCGACGCTTCGTGGAGCTGTGCTCGAGATTGAGATGTAAGCGAACTTTGGGTACACACCTTTCCGTGTCTTAATCATTGCCATTCGACAATTTTAATTTTCACACCTTTGTGCGCTACATCGAAGGTAGCTTCCCTCATTCCTGACCCGACCTCTGTGTTTCTGTTAAATGATGAAAATTCCAGAGGAAGTGGATGCCGGCCTCTTCAACTATCAAAGAAGCGAAGGCTTCAGAATCCGCCACGGTTCCTCAAATGACAAAGTCGGCCTCGGTAGGGAGTGCTCTTAGCCTCCTAACTGGATCCACTTCGAACGGCCAGCAAGGGTCACACTGGGCGATGGCCTCTGAAATCGCACACCGTCTCGCAGCAGAGCGTGCTCAAGCTGGAATTCCTTGCGGAATCGATCCCGATAGGTTTTATCACGGCAAAGCACCCGGCGAGCATGGCGACCGCAATACGGGTCCACTCACCCTTCCAGGTGCGTGAAACGGCTCTTCGTGTGCCCGTACTTGATTCTCGTGTAAAAGTTTTGAAGTTCGTCGAAGTCGCAGGAGTTGACGCTATTCAATTCGTTTTCTATCTGCCTTCGAGTCCTCACTCTCTCCGCAACTGCTGTTGTCGTACTTATGTGCAGGCTGGGGCCGCCCTGAGGACCAGGACATGAGGAAGCGCACGCGGGATGAGGGCCAAAACCCCGACGCGATGAAGCGGTCACGGAGCTCCAACAGCCTGGCCTCCACGACCTCGGCGGCCACCACCATGTGCCATAGCAGTAGCAGTAGTAGCATTGAGAGCGGCGGCCGTTCGTGTAGCGGCGAAGGCTGTCAGGGCAGCAGCGGGAGCAGCGGCGGAGACAGCGGCAGCGACCACGACCCGAACGACGAGGTCACGGTGGCGCGGGGCACCAGCGCTGCAGCTGCCATGGGCGCGAGGCTGCGGGCAGCGGCCAACCTGGGCGTGTGCAGCATAGTCCAAAAAAACGACGAGACTAGAGACTCGTGTATAGACAGGTCGAGCCCTGTAACGTTCAGGTCACTGCGGGAGAACGGGGTTACCACATCTGCGGATAGGACTGCTGCTGCAGTAGCACGTGCGAAGGCAACAATAGTGACCAGCCCTGGGGTATGCACTGACTCGGAATCAGATTACGACGAAGACGAAGAGGACGACGAGTATAGCGACGAAGAGGACATCGATGAAACTAGGCATCGAGTGGGTAGAACTTGAGGCAGCCGTTGCCGACTGCGCTCTCCTCGTAGTCGGTCTGTGGGGTGCCATTTTCCTCGCTCCAATTCACAATTCAGTGGGATCTACAATTCAAAAGTTGCTGAGGTAGTCGCCTTCTCCCGGAATCAAAAGAGGAACAGCCCATTGAAGTGCATATCCCGTTGCTCCCTGGTCCGTATATAGGAAGCAGCACTGCCCTGGTTTCCAGCATAAATTCATAGAACACACAAAATTTTAATTCGTAGAAAGTCAAAAGAACGCCGAACGCCAATGATTTTTTCGACCAGCAAGGGCTAGTCCCGTACGTGGTTCTTGTATAGCGCACCAGAAACCAGAATGCCAGAATGATAATGGACGTAATGGCCAGAAGTCCCTTGTTATCCATTGTTGTTATCAATTATCAACGAATTTCCTGAAGTTAAAATTTATAAGTTATCAGTATCAGTTTAGAACAGCTTAATTATACTTGATTTAAATGTCTTTCTTTTTCGCTTCACTTGAGTGTTTAAAAACTTTTTATACTTAACTACGAAACAATGACCAATTCTCCTTGGGGCCTATGTGCATATTTTCAATAGCCAATATTAAATATTATAAAGGAAGGGGAAAAGGCATCTAGTCGACCTCGGCACGAGCTGCTGACCTCGGAAACACCACCATGAGGGTCACCTCAGCGCATCCCGACTAGCAGGAGGGTTTTGCCATGAAGCCGGCCAACTGCTCTACTCCTACTCCCATCAGCAGTAGAAGAGGCACTTGACATGCACGCATAAAGGCACAGCACTTGTTCGGTCACTCTCTCTCCGGGTTTCCACTTAGAAGGCGTTCTCGACGTAGTTGTTGAGCATGTTGTTGAAGGCGTTGCTGGTGCCGCGGTCCAGGGACGCGGCCTTGGCTTTGTCGGCGTCGCTCTGCTCCCCGAACCAGGCCACCGCGTGGTTGCGGTCCCCCTCGAACACGTCCCGGCCGTGCAGCATGCGGTAATTGTCCAGCAGGCAGACTTCCCCCACCGCCATCGGCAACTCCACGATGTGCTTCCTGAGATGGTGGGTGGGCGAGGAAGTAGGTTTTAGGAGCAAGCAATGTTGACGGCTCAAAAAAGCAAGCCTAGAAACCCGAACAACACGACAACGACACGCATGAAAACAACGAGCCAAGAGCTTCTTGGTGCTCACCGGCTCACGGCGTCGATGTGGTCCAAGTCTTGCTTCTCAATCGGGCTCAGGTCGCCGTAGTACACGTCGGTCATGCCCACTTCGGGCACGGTGCACGGGCGGTTGTCCCGCAGGTACCGGTTGTGGTTGTGGATGTTGCAGAACCACAGTGGCAAGTTGGTCTTGGGGTGGCGGTTCACCGGCGCCATCGGGGGCTCTACCGCCTGCGCCAACGAGAGAGAGAGAGAGAGAGACAGTGGCGGAACACGGCGAGGAGGGGAACCAAAGAGAAAAGGTCAAGATTCATCTGGTTGTTCTCCTGGGATAGCGGAGGCACGAGGCCAAAATTGCTCACGACTGCAGAACTTTTCCTCTGGACACCTACTTCACAGTGCACGCTTTGGCTTGTTTGCGTTCGCGTGTTGCGCTCAATTCAGAAGCACTGCACATGTGTGCGCACCACCGGCGCACGAACCTGGAGTCGGAAAGGGTTGCTGGGGTCGGACCCGTAAATCATGTCGAGCTCCATGTCGAACTTGGGGGCCACGGTGGAC
>Ga0307982_1005266_pt1 | contig 10108 bp, 9 predicted proteins | sample OrgLakmetagen989_FD_201847 | JGI IMG/M metagenome (GOLD analysis project Ga0307982, IMG submission 201847) | Saline water microbial communities from Organic Lake, Antarctica - #989 | ecosystem: Environmental > Aquatic > Non-marine Saline and Alkaline > Saline | place: Antarctica: Organic Lake... | reverse complement strand
ACTTAAGCTAGCGACTCAATGCGAGTGCATGATTTGAACTAGCGCTACTACCTGACATTTTGCGCACTTCATGCGGCGCCTCGACTCTCAGACAGAAGCCATATATACCAACAAGGAAGAAGCGACCATGAAGTTCCTGAAGAAAAAAGCAGAACAAGGGCAAGTCCTAACGGCGGAACAAAAGGCTCTTGTGGAAAAGTTTACGACGAAAAGCGCTGGCTCTAAAGGCTCGGTTGATACAACTAAGAAAGAGGACTCTGCGAACAATTCACGCCTGAATAGTCTACCGTCTAGCGTAAGTAATTACTGAAGTGGACGACAATCAGGATGATTTCATGACTTCTTTCCTCTTTTAATGGTCTCACTCCATTGGGTTTCCTCTTGTTTCTTCTGGGCTAGTCCCGGTTTCAGGTGACAGCTAATGGAGGCCTCACAATCAATCGAGGAAAGCAAGGTGCAAAGGCATTTCAGAGTCAAGGCGGCGGAAGCAAGAGAAAGGGAGGTAATGGCAGCTCGCACGCTTTTCGTCCTGGAAAAGTTACGAAAGGTGGAAAAGGAGGTGGAGGCAAGGCTAAAGGCAGCGGTGGAGCAGCCTCCACGGTAAGGAAATGTAATTTCTTCACGATCTTACCTGCAGATTATCACTCCCCCGCCTCTTTTTGCGTGTCTTGATGATGATAGTTGGACTCGGGGTTGTCTTCAAGGAGGTAGCACTTTTAGTTCGGCGTTATCGCGAGCTCGACCTCGAGCATTGAGCTCAAATGAACGCCCCTTCCTCATCGCGATCTATACAGAACACCACACCTTGCTATCCCAATTGGAACGTCGTCTACGATAATTGTGGCAGCTCAATTATGTATACTGAATAACAGGCCACATGTGGTTGAATCCGCTCTTCCAATTCCTTGCGAGATGGCGACTATATATATGTGCAGCCAGTTGCCTAAAAACGAAAAAATAAAAATGCGTCAGAGTCATAGTTCAACAATTAAGGATAAGCATAGGCATATGTTAACCTTTGCATGCTCTGCCCTTAGCCGCATTAGGAAATGGGCCTGCTTACTACTTATTGATATGGAAACCGAAACGGGAAACCAAAACTAAAATAAATACACTATACACGCGATGCTCTCTGTAGTACTAGCGTACTAGCTATGCATATTATTCCATGGTTCGTTTGATTTCGCAATCGGGTGCATCAGTAGTTCAGTACTGTGATTTCATCTTATTTATCATGTGCAAAACAGCAAAACAATAGTCAAAACAGAAGTACGCAGCTAAAATTGTAAAGTAAAAACAGGGCAGCTCAAAGCAGCCATTTCCGAATTGGGGGAGGAATACACAGAGCACACGTAACAGTAGAAATATAAAAGTATACACGGGGATTGTAATCGCAGCATAGCATTCATTTGACGTCATCTCCCGGGATGTGGTAGGCTTGTGCGCTCGTTGGGCGCACTCAAGGGCGGCAAGCGAAGTTCATCTGGACCTCCTGGCATAACTAACATCGCGGCTGTAGACTTCTCCACCCGCGAACCGCGATCACTCCTCGGCCTCAAACCATCGTCATTTTGCTGATTCGGGTAGTTATTGCCGCTCTGATTCGCTTCGAGTGCGTTCCAGTTCCTAGCGGGGGGATACGAAGATGAGTCGCAGTTATTGTCCGTATCAGATATGCGTCGTCTGTCGTCCTGGCCTCTAATTTCATGGGTTAACCCTGAATAGTAATTTTCGTGCTGCTGCCTTGGCAACGGCGAAGAACCATTTTGCTCCTGAGATTGCGTCAGATGCCCACGGTGGTAAATATCTCTTTCGTGCTTGTCCCACAGACCATTGCTAGCATCTCTACGACCTTGTTCGCGATCATGATTATGGTGTCCATATTCTTGATTGTGCGGCTCTGCGAACTCCTCGTAAGGAGTTTGTCCGTGTGTGCGTCCATACTCTTTGCTGTGCCGTCGTCGAGAGGACGCGAGCTGCTTCTCGCGTCTATCGTCATGGTCGTCATGTTGGCCCTGTCTCATGCCCCCATCTCGGAAGTCGTTCTGCCTCATGTGTCCCCTGTGATCGAGGTGCGGCCTCGAGGCTTCGTCATCATAGCTTCGACCATTCGGATGCATCCCTAAAATATTACTACCTTGAACGCTGTATGATTCCCTGTTTCTCTCAAGCGCCTCGAGCTGGCGAGGTGCACGGTTGTCCTGATAATCATGCAGGCTCTCCTCATCCGCCGCCTCGAGCTTAGGCAGTCTCCTACGCTGCCCCTTTCCAAAGGTTGTGCTATCACCTGTTGAAACTTTTCGCTTCAACTCAAGCTCAAGATCTTGCATGCGTGCACTTTGGTCTTTTCCAGCAGCCTGCGCTTGGGCCAACTCAGACTGAACCCTCTGTAGGACGGAAGATTGGGCGAGATGCGCCTTCTCGAGCTCGGCATGGGATCTAGCCACCCCCATCAGCTCCTCAAGTACACGTTTGCTTTTTTTGACCTCATTGCGGCAGGCAAACAATTCTATCGAAGTTCTGTGGTGCTGAATGGCTAGCGCTCGAAACAAGTTAGCCAACTGTGGATGGGATACTTGATCCAAATCAGAGAAATTCGTTTGTAAGTGTTTGAAGACTGTGAGAAGGTCTTGACGGTGTTGGTGGTCAAGTCGTTGAAAAAGGTTTCTAGACGCTGCAAGGTCAGCTGCCAAGGCAGTCTTTTGCTCATGAAGGGCGTAGATTTCTTGTGTTGCCGCTTTGAGGCCCGCTGCGTAACGAGCTACTTCGTCTACGGCTGGCTCAGAATTGAGATCAGTTTTGACCGAAGGGTGATTCATCAAAAGGACTCCCTTCTACGATACAGCGAAAACATTACTCGATAAACCTTTTCCGAACTCGAGCTTAGGCTTTATGTGGAGAATAGCACCGTTGTCTGAAGGCTCAACGGCGGCCATCCTTTCGAAGAACAGACTCTGGCTTTGATGCTGTGATCATCAACAATGTGTAGGCGGCTGATGAGATTTTTGAAGATGAAGATTACCTCTTTAGAAAACCGAGGGTAACGAGTACTGAGAAAAAAGCCCCCGCCGGACGACAACTGGCAACTCGAACTCCCTCTCTTTCTCTCTTGTTCCATACTCAAGGCCAGCAGTTCCACAAGCAGGAAATATTTTTATCAATTTCAACTGAAGGAGCTCTCGTAAACTACTAATTCAAGGTGCTATGCTGGTGGAGGCGCGGAGGCATAGCAATAATGCATCATGGTTAGTGGTTATATAGTGGCAGGTGTTACAAAAATTTGGTGCGGAAATAAGAGACGAGCCACTCAAGGGGTCAACTCGCTTGTGATCGATGGTTTGAAGCAGAGAACAGGCAGCATCAAGGATTTTTACATTGGAATTCATCGAAGAAGAGCCTGGAGCTCCCGCGCGCGGCTTTCGAGAGCTACGAGTTGCCCTTCCTGCATTTCCAGTTCTCTCTGGGCCTCGGTCGATTCTGCATCGTTGGTCGACGCAAAGCTCTTTCCGATGCTGGCGTTTTCTAGGTCCATTGATTTCTGCTGCCGGCGCAAGAGTTTGGCCTCTCTTCGCAGCAGGTTCATCTCTTCCGTCAAGTTTACCCCTTCGCGGGTGAGCCGAGAATGGTCGGCCAAGAGCAGCTCCATGTCTTTGCTGATTTTGTGCTTCAACGCTTCCACATTCTTCTCCAAATAATCGCGCTCTCGGTTGTACTCCATCTGAGGGTCAAGCTCTAGCTCACCCCCTCCGTCTTTCTGCGCAGACGACTGGTTCCCTTCTTCCTGCACGTACTTCGCAAACAAATGGCGCACAGCAGCTTTCAGAGGCTTGTATTGCCCCAACGACTGGGCACAAACTTTGAGGTCGCCCCGGAAACGAACGAGGTACGCCTGAGAGGCCCGGAGGGCAGCGTCGCTGGAATCAGCTTCCCGCTGAATGCCGTCGATTTTGAGCTTCAGTTCGCCAATCATCAAGTCGAGCGCAGCGTTTGATTTGTGGTACTGCTCAAGCTCCAGGTCCATCTCCTCAACCTTGGTGAATTCAAGAATGAGCCCAGAACAAAATTTAAAAACACTGTACAGATCCATTCCTGAGGGCACTCACCTCGCACCCCATCACTCTTCGAACAAAAGGGGGAGAAAGCCAGTAGCATACCTGAGTTCGCATGTCGGCGATTTCGTTTTCTCTCGGCTCGATCTGGCGCTTCAGTTCTTTGATTTTGTAGTCCAACACGAACTTGAACTTTTCCAGCTCGGTGTTTTTCTTCTTCAGCTCGTAGATTCGTTTGTCCTTTTCGCCTACCGTCTCCTCGCGCTCACGAACCTGAGAGAGCGAAAGATGAATATACAGCGAAATTAAAACCGATTTAAAATCGCCTCGATTGATTTCGGATGAAAATCAACTGAGCTCTCTCGATTTACGCTGATCAGATTGCTTGCAACCCTCTCAGCGTGAAAGCTGTTCAGCCTCACCTCCTTTTTGTGGCCAGCAATGTCCTTGTCAAGACCGAGCACCACTTCCTTCAATTGACTCTCCAGCGCGTTCAACCGCTTGATTTTGTCTTCCTGCTCCTTCACGTCCTTCACTAGCGATTGGTACTTTTTCTTCATCACCACGTGCTCTTCCTTCAGGGCGGTGGTCGCCGCCTGCTCGGACCGCAGCCGCTGCTCGTAGGTGGCCTTGATCCCATCCACCTCCGCGTCGCTGTCGGCCTCCACGTGCTTCTGCACCTCCGCCCACTTCCCCACCAACATGCTTTTCTCGGCCCGCAGCGCCGCCGCGGCCCGTTGCGCGGCCCCGCTCTCCGCCTCAAAGCTGGCCTTCAATTTCTGCAAGGCCGCGCTCTGTTCGGCATCCAGCGCCACCATGGACGCTTCCCACTCTTTCGCAGCTTCCTTGCGGTCTTCCTGGAGCAGGTCTTTGCGGCTGCGCTCGGTCGCAATCTTCACTTTGTACTGCTCTTTCCGCGTAGCCAGCTCGGCAGCATTGCTCGCTCGCAACTTTTCTAACTTGCTCTCGTACTCCGCCTCCAGCGCTTCCTTCTCGCCCATCAACTCTCGGAACCGTTTCTGGCAGCCTTGAAGCTCCACAGTGAACTTACTGGTTACTCCTGCGACGCGGTCGGAGTGGGCCATGTCCTTTTGCCGCAATTGGTGCTCGTTGGACCGCACGAGCTCTTCGACCCGCTCCCCGAGCGACTCAATCAACTGCCGCTGCGCCACGAGCTTGGACTTCAGCACTAACACTTCGGTGGCGGGCTCCTGCTTGGCCTCACCTCCGGTCGCACCACTACCGCCGCTTTTGTTGCCCACACTTTTCGGGATGGTGCCATCAGCGAGCCTCCCAGTCTGCAACCGCACCACGCCGCGCCCGTCGACCTCTCTTACGTGAAACATGCACAGCGACCCGTCCTCGCCGCCGCTGAACAGCAAGCTCCCGTCCTCGCTCAAGCACATGGCGGTGGTGGCGCAGCTGTGGCCCACGCAGACTTGCGACTCGAGGGACGACGCGGGCATGGGCGGGGGGAACGTGCCCTTGTCGCTAGCCGGAGGAGGTGGCGAGTCCGGCTTGCTCCCGCTGTCTCCCATAGCGCCAGGTTTACTGGCTTCGGAATTCTCAACGGCTTTGTTGGCAGCCGCGGTTTGCGCGGCCGATTTCCCCGGAAACCGCGCGTCTTTGAGGATGTACGAGATTAGAGTGCCCGGCTGGTCTTGGCCTGCGGTACCGACGATGAGGGCGCGGCCGTTGGTGGCAGTCACCATGCAGCTTACTTCCACCTCGCTTTGAATCTACACGAGGGAGACAGCATGAGTGAGCAACAAGAAATACATCACCCAAAGTCATTTGAGCCAACCCCCACACATCAAAGCGATGGTCCGGTAACAAAAAAGAAAAGGCAAGGGTGACGACAAATGCAATAAAACAGGAATGCATCCGTCAGATAGCCTAAATCCAAGTTTTTCTCTGCTGCTCTCTCGTAAAGCAAACGAAACTCACTTGGTTATCTGGGGCTAGAGCTGCCGCGCCGAATGCTTTGATAGTGTTGTCGGCTGCGACTGCAAAAAGCTGCGACGACGGGCTCACGGCGTCGCCGGCGAGCACGGCCGTGGTGAACGCGGTGCGCGGCTGCATGGTTTCTTCGATTCGGGCGCCGGTGCGGGCGTCCCACAAGAAGGCGTTCCCGTCCTTACCCACCGTCACCAACTTGCGGTCTTTGTCGGCCCATTGCACCGACCGCACCGCCTGCTGGTGGGCCCGCAAGTTGAACTTGGTCGCGCCCGTGTAGAAGTCCACCACGAAGACGGCGCTTTGCGCTGCGATGGCAATGGCGTGGCCCCCGGTCGAGAAGCGGCACTCTCGGCAGGCTTTAGCGGACACTTCTCGCACAACTCTCAAGTCGTCCATCAAAATGCTCATGATGCGAACCTTGTCCACGAAGCCAACAACTAAAAAGAGGCCGGAAGGGTGCATTGAAATTGACAGCGGCTCGACCTTGAAGTGCTTGGTGAGCTCCATGGTCTTTTCTTTGTAGTTCCAAATCCTGACGGTTTGGTCACGACCGCAGGTAGCCAAAATGGGCTTCCAGACGCACACATCCATGCTGTTGATAGCTGCCGACTTGACCAGAGGGCTCGGCCCGTGCGCTTCGCAGCCTGTCAGCGTCTCAAAGTAGCGAAATCCTGGGTCCGTGGCGCCCTCGACAATGTCCGTCGACCCGAGCGCGAAAGTGTAGGCCATGTGGTTGAGCGTGCTGCACACCAGGTTCTCTTCCGACGGCGCTAGCGATATTTGCTTGATGCTCGACTCGTCGCCCTCCACTCGATACGACTTCGTGCACCGAAACTCTTCCCTTGGGTCGTCGCTGCGCTCAAATATACGAAGGAGGCCGCCAGCGCCACCGCACACGAAACCCTATTTTTGATCAAAGCAAACAAAAGTAATTCAAGTGAGCGCAACATGCACACAGAAAAAAACTAAGCAAACATCTATACCACTCATGCTTGGTACAAGACCATATGCGGAGCGTCTATATCATTCGCTGAAAACGAATGCAGTGCACAATTCTTAAATTCGTGTTCGTCAAACCTTGGCGTGAGCAACGATGGCAAAGATGCCTTCTCCATCGGGCTGACGAAGCACCGTTTTGAACTCGTAGTTTTCGAAGAGCAGAAGCTCACCAAGCGCCGTAGCCACGACTAGTTGGTCGGCAGGCAACCAAGCATGGCCTGTGTAGTCAGCTGGTTCTCGTTTGAAGACGAGAGGCACTGGCTTGAAGGCACCCTCTGCCACTTTCAGCAGTCTCAGTATGCCGAAACCAGAGACGCAGATAACGCTCGTGTCCGTGGGGCAAAAGTCCGCTTGCTTTACTTCGGTCCCGAGGCGCATCGTGGCCGCAATCTTCGCAGTGCGGTCAGTGCTCCAAACCACCAACGACCAATCGGGCAAGCCTCCAGCCACGAGGACGTGGTTGCCATCCTTGGAAAATGACACCAATCTGATTTCTGAACCATGCTCAGCGTTGGAGAGCACTCGCCGCCGTCGCAAGGTCTGAACGTCGTAGAGATTCACCGCAGCGCGCTCAGCTATTGCTAAGACACGCCGATTAGCGGCGACTGCTAAGGCGCTAATCCCATTCTTTATAGTGTTCCCGTCTACGGTTGTACTGGGGAGAGTGCCGTGAATGAAGGTTTGCACGCGCGTCTCAGTATTGTAAATAACTGAGCTGTGGCCACAAGGATAGAGGACCAGATTTTCATCTAGATACTGGAGGTTTCCTCCGACGTCAACCTTGAGACCAAAGAGGTGGCTATGAACGAGCAAATCGAGGTTCTCAGCCGGGGTCGCCATTTTCTGTTACAACAACGCCGCGCCCCCCCCTGCTGATATGTTCACAGCCATCTTACATTAGTGCATCCTGTGTTGAATTGTAAAATCGGAAATCTCCCTGTATTGTTGCCTTTCTGGCTTGCTGCGTTTCTGGCCTTCGGCTACTATTCCCGCCGCGCCTCCTACTGTTTTTTTTATAGCGGGCCTCGCACCCTAAATCCAGCCAGGGCACGACGCCCTGTAATCCTCTTTAAGGCCTCACCAAATGGGCGGCGGAATCTCGCACTTAAAGGCGCCTCTCCAAGACTTCAAGCCCCTCGGGGCCTGTGTGTCAAGAATCACTCTCAGAGCACGGAAGAGCGAGCTATTTTGGACCGCCACCATCACTTCGATGGCCATTCGAGCACGGTTTCCTGACTAGCTTCTCTTTTAGTATTGGTCCCTCTTTTAGTAATTGCTTTGCTTAATGTATCTGCCTGTTAGCCTTCTAATTCCGGCCCCTCGGGGCATGTGTGAGAAGTGCCAAATGGAAGTAAAGATAACATATGAGAGCAGGTGAAAGGGTGGCAAGGCTACAGGGAGGTGCTCTTATGTCCGTTGAAGTTTTCTTTGTGATTTCTCCGTCGCCAATCGGGACACGGGAATGAGCGAATGAGCTCGAGCTCGAGAATCGAGATAACAGATTTAACGATTAAAAAGATACCTAGACCCCCAGGACTCAGATAGGTCCATTTTTCAAGTGCCTTCTATTCGCAGACAGATTGCTTTAATGATATATTTGGGTGACGGAAAGAGGCGAACAGGCGTGGTTTGGGCTAAAACGGCTCGTATAAGAACCTTAAAAGAGCATTATATGAAAAAAAAACTCTAGAACTGGGTTTTTCTGAGCCCCCCCGAGGGGGGACTGGGTTTTTATAAAATTGTTAGTTCTAATATAACAAATTTACACTGCCAAAACAAATATTTTCCTAGCGTTTTCACGCTAGCTTCCTGCAAATACCAAGATAGCAGTCGATAGAGCCGCTGTCGAAGACATTTTGCGCCGTATAAGGTTGAGCTATAGACCACCTTAATCGTTTGTAATGTGGCCCGCTGTCGATTACCTCAACTATGGCGAGATGAGGGTCTCTAAGCGCAACTCGAAGCCTGCTCAAGCACTGTCGCACGGTCGCCACTGTCCTCGAAGTAGTCAGCAGCAGAGTTTTTTCTGAATGCTAAGGCGCAAATGCAAAGGAATTGATGTAAGGAGTAGGCTTCAATATGTTTGCAAACGTAGTTCTGTCGCTAGACTGTATATGCGAGGCTTGGAAGGACATTGTTGTTGCTGACATTTGTGCCTGCAACCCGACAGGTTGACTGCTGTCAAGATAGAGCGCATGGGGCTGAAGGTTACTTAGCTTACGCCCAGAAAGCAAGGTCTTAGATTGCGCATATTTTTCGTACCTAATTTTGCCATTGTTGCTGTGTCTAGCACGAGCTCATGACACTAAAGCACAACACAGCTTTCGCTAGGTCCACGAGGAGCTAGGAGGACGAAGTGCCACCAGGACTACGCTTCTGCTCCTGTTTTAGCAGCCAAGGTCCGAGGAGTGCATTTTCATTACATGTTTCGATTGCAATCTTAAGTGTGAGTAGCTGCCTTGCAGGGCGTGGTCAGATGCGAAAGGTGGCTGCGCAGAGCATTCGGAAGTTAACACGCAGTTCCAACGAAGCACACATGTGCGGCGTTTGGCAGTGCAATTTCCTAGCGGGTATGGCACACGATGGTGATTTCATGATTGTTAGAACTTTTATTAAAAAGAGAGCTGCTACGTCTATGCCGAATCGAAATTGATCCTAGTCTTCTTGTAAATCTATCTGTGCATTTTAAAGACATTTCCATTCCACCCTTGCCCGCTTTATGTACATCTGGGCATAATAATCCAAAATGCAACTGGACTTATGACTGGGTTACCAATCTAATCGCTTTGAGTCTCTTTGGCACCTAATCGCTCGGCGTATAGAGAGATACCAGACATCGAGCATTTAACATCCCTTGAAGCACTTAGACTTAGACTTAGACTTAGACTCCAAGCACTTAAACTTAAACGTCAGGCTTGAGGCCTAGAACCTCCACTCCCCACTCCCTCATTTCTAAACCATCTACATCGACCCCCTGAACTCGAACTCGAACTAATACAAACCCAAATGACACAGAAGCCAATGCTGCGGGCAGAAGTGGGAATGCGCGTGCGTTGCGCAAACAAAGCAAGTGCGGAGTGTATCATGAGGGGGAGGGGCAT
>Ga0307982_1005264_pt1 | contig 10108 bp, 9 predicted proteins | sample OrgLakmetagen989_FD_201847 | JGI IMG/M metagenome (GOLD analysis project Ga0307982, IMG submission 201847) | Saline water microbial communities from Organic Lake, Antarctica - #989 | ecosystem: Environmental > Aquatic > Non-marine Saline and Alkaline > Saline | place: Antarctica: Organic Lake... | reverse complement strand
CTGTAGCCGTCACCGCTGCTGCAGCACCTGAATCTACGTTGTGCACTGCAACGGCAGCACTCAGCACTGCTGCTGGAGAGCTGCAGGTGGATGCAGATGGAGATGTGGACTTGGTCGCCGGGGCACCGCAACTGGAATGCGACCCCGCTGCAACCGGAGCAGTCGAAGCAGAAACAGATGCACCAGAGGATGTAACTAAGTCAAGCACTTCTGAACACCCCGCGCAGTCGGAACACGCATCTGGCGAACAACAGGCAGCAGAACAGACGACAGGCAGTGCAGCAGCCGGCGAGGCCGCCGCTGCAGCTTTTGCTGCGAACCCAGTGACAACTGCGCCTGATGCTCCCACCAGCAGTGTGCTGGCAAGTGCACCCAATGCAGCGGCCCCTGCCGCTGTGGTAGAGTGGTTCATCCCCACCCCCCTCATGCCAGCCTGCATCTCTGCAATCCACGGGCAACACGCCACAAAGAAGGACCTTGCCCACGCCTGTGCCGCTGCTTGTCCTGGGGCAACACTGAAAAGTCTCCGCAGCACGATCAGCTCCGTTACCATGCAGATCACGGACAAAGCTCTGGGCCTGAAACGTGCCTGGTGTGTTCGGCAGTCTGTTCTGGATGCCCTGGCCGTGAAACTGGCTCCCGACGCTGTCCCGGCAGTTGCAGACCCAGGTGTCACCGCCAGGGCGGCAGCTGGCGTGGACGAGGCAGCAGCGGCAGTGATGCAGGCCGCTGCCACGGCAGCTGCCGCCGCAGCCGCCAAGCCTGCCGCCGCTGCTGCGCCCGCTGAACCGGTGGCAGCCGACCCCCGCCTGGAGCAGTACATGGAACAGCTCAGGGCCAAGTACGAACAGTTCAAGTCGGAACACGGTCTCGGTGTTGCAGTGGCCGACGGCTCTCATGCCACCCCCCTTCGGCGGAATGTTCCGGGGTCCCCCGAAGCCGATGTGTCTGTGCTGGCCAATGCAGTGCTGGACAGTGGAGACGATGATGCGTTGAAACGCAAAGTGGCGCTGGACGCGTTTGTGGCCATTGTGGGGCACGGGTCCCCGTGCGACAGTGCAAAGATCACAGCAGCAGCCATGCACGCCCTGCTGCAGGAACACAGCGCCGAGGGCAGTTCTGCTGTCCCGGCTCAGAGCGACATCCAGGCTGTCTTGATCACTGCGCTCACATGGCGCAGTGCGTCAGGAGTGGCAGGGGCCGCGCCTGGCGTGGTGCCATCTGCCACCCCCCCCGTGCACATTGCCGCTGGGTATTGGGATGCCCCTGCTGTCCTGCTGAAGGTTGCCTCCAAAGATCTCCCCAGGGAACAGTATGAGGATGTGCGGGACTGTGGGGAGGCACTGCGTACGGGCCTGTCCACCCTGCGTGCCCTGCTGCGGCTGTGTGCCCTGCTGGGGGGGACTCCAGACAAAGTTGCGTCTGCAGAGGGAAACGGAAAGCTGTCCACTGCGCAGGCGGACCTGCTGCGGAAACAAGAAGCAGAAGCGGCCAAGGCTGCCCAGCGGGAGGAACGCCTGGCCAAGCGGGCCACGGCTGCAGAGGCCGCCGCCGTCAAAGAGGCCGAAGCGGCCGCGCGCAAGGCAGCAGCCGCTGATGAACGCGTCGCCAAGAAGCTGAAGAAAGCTGGCGTGTCGTCGGCACAGCAGAAGATCATGGCGTCTTTCTTTGGGGGGGCTCCCGCTGCAGCCGCTGCAGGCAGTCCGGCTCCCAAGGTTCGAATTGCAAGCGCTGCCGCAGCGGAACACGGAACAACCCCCAGCAAGCACACTCCAACGGAGCTTCAGTCTATCGTCTCGCCTGTGCATCGAGCTCTGGTCCGGGTCGCAGAGAGTGAGGGTGCAGCGGCACGTCGCGCAGCGACCACAGCGCGACTGGATGCTGCCTACCTGCAGGTGAGCACCATGGATGAGCCTGCAATGTGCAGTGTGCACGCCCAGCTCCTGGCCGACTTGATCTCCAGTGGCAAGGCATCTCGTGCGGCAGCCTGCTCTGCCGCTGGTGCCAGGCGGCAGCGACGCCTGCGGAGTCAGCTGCGGGCTGTGGTGGTGGATGCACCCATCGGGGACCTGATGCGGCCACCCCCCAACACCGCCGCGGTCCCGCAGGCTGGGGGGGGTGAGGCAGACAGTGCGGTGCCCGCCTGGGCGGGGGGCAAGGTGTTGAAGCATGTGCTTGGCGCTGGGGCTATCCAGCTGCCTGGTGAGGAACAGCGTCTGCTTGTTCCGGCTCACTTTGGCCGCGCAAAGCTGCTGTACTTCACGGAAGACCGCCGTCCGCCGTACTGGGGGACTTGGAGCAAGGGGGGTGTAGGCGGCGGCATGCCCCCCCTCAAGGGGCCGGACGCCATGCCCGCCACCCTGCAGGACGGCAGCGCAGCGTGGTACATCCAGCCCAGGGATAGTGTGCAGGTGGGTGCCCTGGGGGGGCGGCGTCCCCTTCTGTGCGACACCCGCCTGTTCGACTACATGGTGGACAGCGAGGCAGAGTGGGAGAGCGAAGACGAGGAGGGCGAAGACCTGGCGTCTGATGACGAGGAGGAGGAGGAAGAGGAGGAGGCGCTGGCGCCGCAGGGCACCGCTGCGGGGTATGACTATGAGGATGGCTTTATGGCACTGGACACCGTGGTGCATTACGCAGGGGGGGCTCAGGAGGACGAGGAGGGGGACACGGTGTTGCAGGGGGGGGGCTCCCCGGCGCAGAATCCTGTCAGGGGGGGCACCAAGCGGTCCCGTGAGGGGGGGGATGGGGACGCCGGCAAGCCCCCAAAGTGTGCCAGGGTGCTCACAGGCTTGGCTGCCAGCATCGCGCAGTCATCAGGCACCGTGGGCGGAGTGGGGGGCGCCACGGGCAAGCGTGTGTTGAAGTTCGGGGTGGTGCACGATGTGGCATCGCATGCACAGGCTGGAAACGACGCTGCTGGCAAGCTGGCGCCCATGCTTCGTCCCATGGCGGGGAGCCTCACCAGCTTCGTGCGGCCAGCACGCTGCCTGCAGTACTCCCAGATCGGGCACGGAACGACCGCAGCGCTGCCTCGATTCTCCTTGCCAAGTTTCGAGCCTGTACGTGTGTTTGGAAAAGTTAAGGCGCGCAAGGCCGCCTCTGGGAGGGTCAAGGGGGTTTCCACGCCCGTGGCCGGCAGGGGGCAAACGCACTTCCCCACGGAGGATGCAGCAGTGTCGTCACTGAAGGCAGTCATGCGGGACAATAATCGGCCCTACGAGAAGGTGGCCGACTTGTGGGTGGCGCAGCACGGCCCCCAGTGGCCAGGCACCACCTGCGCCTCCGTGCGGCGAGCGGTGCTGCAGCTGGGCACGCGGGACAAGGGACAGAACAAGCCATGGCATCTGCATGGTGAGCCAGCGCCTGGGCTGCCTGCGAAGGCTGCTGCGCCTGCCAAGCCCGCCAAGCCCGCCAAGCCCACTGAAGCTGCAGGTGCAGCGTCCAGCCCGGCAAAGCCCGCCTTGGCACCCGCGGAGTAGCAGCCAAGTCGGCACATAGTATCCACAGTCGTGTCCTGCTGCTCTGTTTGCCTCAAATGTGTGTGGAATGAGCCCAGTCACGGGCGCCTTGCTCCAGTGAATGCACTCGAAAAAGCGGCAAAACACTGCCCTGGGCAGCCCACTCGGCAGTCTGCACACACTAGCACGAGGCATGAGGTGCTGCAAGGGCATGCATGGGTCGTAAGGGGCATGCACTTCGTGCCTGCAGAGCACCAGGGGAGTGTGGCCGGCTGTTGGTGCGGTCGAAGTCTCGGGTGCAGGTGCCGCCAAGCCGCCCACCCCCCCCCTCGCCCCCCCCTGGCAGACTTCTAGCCCAAGTTATACCACGGGAAGCCCCCCAATACTCGTGTGCATCCGCATGGTAGCTGGGAGACCACGGGGAAGCTCCCAATGCTGGAATGCTGGAAGCCCCGGCAGGGGGGGTGCCTTTGAATAGTGGACGGGGTGGACAGCGGCGTTTTAGAGTAGGCTCCTGCATACCCCCGTGTTCGGGGTCAATGGGCTGCGGACCTTGCTTGCAAGGAGAAGCTAAAATGCATAACAGCCACAAACAAGATTTGTGTTAGGCAGGAGTGGCACAATGTAAAACATCACACTCACAGTATCCGGGTGGTCGGCAAGCTTGCGTGGTACGACACGCAGCAGGGCTACACGCACAATATTAAGCTGCAGCACAGCTGACCTGAAATGCGACATTTCAACACCGGGAGAATCTTGAAGTGACGACTGATCCACGCAAATTCATTCTCGTGCTGAGTGCAAGTCACGAATCTTCAAGTGTGCTTTCGACACCAATGCTCAGCGTGAAATGTCTCGAAGTCAGCTGAGAGCAGCCATGTCTACGACACACATTTGATCGCTGCACAATAGAAATGGAGGTCCATGTGCCTCTCTGTTTCCTGCTGGATGTGGATGTCCTCTTTCTACGATTTGGGGCTTTGTCACCACCCGGCTCGGTCTTTGCCGATTGCTGTTGTCATGGCAGGCCAATTTCGCCCGAGGCAAGCACAACAGGGACGCACGGCCCACGCAAACGGCGCTGGCAGATATGATCCTGTATATACCCAGCGGATGATTTCGTCTCCGCCTTCGACAGGGTGGGCAGCACCAACTGCTGCTTACGATGAGCAGCGAGGCCAACTTTCGCACATGCACGGAGCCAAGTGTTGCAAGTACACCTTTGCAACGCAGTGTAGCCGCAATGGGCACTGGTGTAGGATTGCCACTTTTCTGCACGAGGCTTGCTTAGTGCTGCTGCTCATGAGAGGTGCTTCCAGCGCAGTGCTCCGGGCCCCTGCCCCCAGTGACGGCTGGCTGGCCGGCAGCCGCCCCGCCCTGGATGTGCCCCCCGGCCGCCACGCAGCATTCCATGGAGCCCACACTTGGCCTGCTTCCCGTTTACATGTGCAAGGGGGCAGTCAAGGGGACTCGGTGTAAGGTGTCTGGCGGACAGGCACCTCCCCCCCTGGCAGGGGGAGCTCATTGCCGACGGCGGCTTGGGCAGGGGCGGCAAGGACTGCGGGGGGGGGCAGGGCGATGCCTCTTGCCTGTACCTTGCAGTGCGCTGCTGAGACCCCCCCCATATTGGGGGCAGGGCCACCTGAGCCCCCCTCAAATCCATGACGAGCGGGACGCTGCCCAGCTATACCTAGTGGGGCTCTGCATTCGCCATGCATATGCTGTGCGCCACCTAACGACTGTGACGGCTGCGGTGGTTGTAGCCCGCTCATGGAAATGCACTGTTTCAGCAGTGCAGCCACGGCCCCGGGAGCGGCCAATGGTCCGCGTGTCGCCACCACTGCTGCCGGTGAATGCCCCCCTCCGCAACGCTGTGTTGCCACCACTGCTGCCGGTGGATGCCCCCCGCCTCAACGCTGTGTCGCCACCACTGCTGCCGGTGGATGCCCCCCTCCGCAACGCTGTGTCGCCACCACTGCTGCCGGTGGATGCCCCCCTCCTCAACGCTGGCTGCAGCGTTGCGTCCACGTACATCAAGAGTTCTCTATGGGTGTTGAATCGTCAAGCACATATTCTGACGGCTGAGCTGGATGCAACTGCACCTCAGCAGGTGCCCTGGGTTGCACGAAATTTTCCATACAGATACGCCCCTCATGAAAGCTGCCGAGGGGGACAGGGCATCTGAGCACGCGTCGCCAGCGCCACGAGCCGATGACAGCGCACGCCGCCGCCCCCCAGGTGACACAAGACACAGGCTTGGGCCGCCGCCCCCCAGGTGACACCAGACACAGGCATGTGCTGTCACCCTGAGCCAGTCGGCTCAATACTCGCGATCTCAAGCGTCAGAAGTGCTGGGCAACCTGGCAAGGAGAGGGGCTAGATGCCTGATGCATGCTGACGCCCTGCCGCAGTGCAGTGGCACAGCCCCTGCCCCCGCCCCTGTCTCAGGCGCCCCAGTGCCCGGATTCCGCACATGGCTTAAGCCGAGCAGGACGCAATGCCCCCCGCACATCCAGGCGTTGCAGCAGGGACACAGCCAGGCAGCAGCTACACGATCAGCTGGGTGGGCATGGGCGCGATGTACGCCTCGTTCTCCGCAGCCCTGGCACGCTTGCAGTAGACAAACAGTGCCGAGCTGAAAAGCAGCACCACCCCCGCCACGACTATGCCGGCGATGGCGCCGGCAGACAGGACCGAGGAGTCGCCCTCGCTGACCGGGCCTTGCTCCACGCTTTCGTCAATGGAAATTGTCGGCTCAGCTCCGGCGGTCGCAGATTGCGAAGCGGGTGGAGTGCCCGACGGCGATTGTGTGCCGGTCATGGGGGGCGTGCCAGATGGCGATTGTGTGCCGGTCGTGGAGGGCGTGCCAGATGGCGACTGTGTGCCGGTCTTGGAGGGCGTGCCAGATGGCGATTGTGTGCCGGTCATGGAGGGCGTGCCAGATGGCGATTGTGTGCCGGTCTTGGAGGGCGTGCCAGATGGCGATTGTGTGCCGGTCATGGAGGGCGTGCCAGATGGCGATTGTGTGCCGGTCACGGAGGGTGTCCAAGTCACAGAGGGTGTGCGTGTTGCGGATGGCGTGGAGGACACACTAGGGCTGCCTGAGACAGAAGGAGTGCCACTTGGCGAAGCAGAGGGTGTCGGGGAGCTTGATGAGCTGGCCGAGCACAGGACAGCTGGTGTCGGCAGGGCACTGTGCACCACATCTGTGGCATTCAGCAGCGGCGGATACACAATGGAGTGGGCTGGACCTGGCTGCAGCCAGCCCACTGCCCCCATGGTGACATTGTTCCCGCGGCCCAGCTCGCCGTTGGGTGACGCCCCCCAACACACAACCGCACCCACACGCAGCGTGGCGCAGGTGTGCGTCTCGCCAGCAGACACAGATGCTACTAGGGCGTTATGGGGCATGCGCACTGTGCTGGCATTGACTGGTGTGCCTCCAGCTCCCACGTCTGTGCTGTTGCCGTACCCCAGGCGGCCGTCGTCTCCTTCCCCCCAACACGTCAGGGTGAAGTCATCCAGTACAGCGCAGGTGTGCTCAGCGCCAGCAGACACCTGGATGGCTGTGCGGTCATTCATAGTAGCAGAGATGTTGTATGGCAGCTCCACAGGCGTCAGCTGGTCAGGCGTGCTGCCACTGTCGCCGCTCCGGGCAGTCTCGTCCCCGTACCCCAGGCGGCCGGAGCCCCCAGTGCCGAAGCAGATGATACTTCCATCGTCTAGCAGCACACAGGTGTGCTCATCGCCACAGGTGACCTGCACTGCGGTGCGGCCAGGCGGCGGCGCCACCATGGGCAGGGAGCCGGGGGTCTGCGCCAGCCCAATGTCGGCAGCGGCGCCTGAGCCCAGGCGGCCGGAGCCCCCCGAGCCCCAGCAGACCAGCCCCCCGAGGCATATATAGCACAGGTGTGGTCCTTGCCGGCGTCTATGGATGCGACTGTCTGTCCACTGTGCAGCTGCACCTCTGGGGCGGCGGCTGGCGTCACCACTCGGGCAGTGCCATCACTGTCCCCCGTGCCCAGCTGGCCGGCGTCATTGCGGCCCCAGCAGGTCACGCTGCGGCTGCGACAGGTTGCGTCAGAAACGTACAGGACGCACGTGTGCCCTTCGCCCAGGGCCATGACCAGGGCAGTGTGCCCGGGGCGGGGCGCCAGGGTTCCCTGTGCCGCAGGGGTGTTGCTCAGGCCAGGGGTAATGGTGGCATCGCCGTACCCAGTGCGTCCCTCGGCGCTGTTGCCCCAGCAGGCGATGACGCCAGCTGGCTACAGGGCGCAGGTATGCTCATAGCCGGTGAATACGGCTTGGGCATTTACAGGCGATCCTGGCAGCTGCAAGGCGGTGCTACTGGATGCTGTCTCATCGTCGCCGATGCTGTCAGCACTTCCTGTGCCGATCTGGCCTTGTGCATTGCTGCCCCAGCATGCGATGGTGGCTGATGCGGCGATGGCGCAGGTGCTGCGGCTGGCAGTGATGGCGAGCAGGGTGAAGTCAGAAGCGGGCAGCTTCGCGATGCCCTGCGTCAGGGGTTTAGAAGGGCCATCCCCCACGAAGGCTGTGGCCTCGGTGCCCAGCCGGCCGTTAAAGCCGAGCCCGAAGCACACAGCGCGGCCGTCATCCAGCACCAAGCAGGTGTGGGAGTTATCAGCGGATATGGCCACAGCCTTGGTGCCGGCTGGCAGCTGCACGATGCCCTGCGTCAGGGGTCTTAAGGAGCTGTCCCCCACGTCGGTTGTGTCCTCGGTGCCCAGGCGACCACGGTCACCTTCCCCGAAGCACACAGCGCGGCCATCAGGCAGAATAGCACATGTGTGCTCAAATCTAGCGTCGACACTCAGGGCCTGCGGCAGGGCGGCGGCCCTCACGCACAGCAGGTACAGGGCAGCCAGCGCGACAGCCAGGGGGATCCTGGCACCGCTGGGGTGCTGCCGTGCTGCATAGTGGAGTGCTGAATCCTTCATGGTAGCACATGATCTCGATATGTGTCGGCACAGGGTCGATATCTGTGTCGGCACACAGTCGACCACTGCAGCGGGGGAGCTTTTGAAGCGAAATCCGCTGCTCATGGAGCATCGAGCTGACCTTGTGAAGCACGAATCAACAGGAAATGCAGATTGCAGCGTCCAGTATACCGTTCCTCACAGGACACATCCTGCCAGCTGGATGGGTGCTTAAATCGCGATTTATCCAAGGTGCCCAGCTGGGAAGCTGGGATTCATCCACAGCTCAATATGCACACTGCCTGCTTCCGTGACACTTTCGCTCTGCCCAGATGCGCGACCCGCCACAACCAGCAGCAGCAGCAGCAAATATACTGAGGTGAACATTGTCTCCCTGTCTGCGTCCTCGGGTTGATCGTATGCTGCACTCCCCCTGTGAGTACGGGGGCTTCAAAATGCATGTGTGAGAGATGGGCATTGGTTCTCGAGCTCTGTCATTTGAGATATCACTACGAAGGAATATACCTTACATGCTGCGGATCTGCCTATGCAAAAACAAGAGGTACAGAAAAGTACCACAATATGTTAATGGGCTGACAATGGTGGACCAACGATCCGTATGAATGAAGGTCGCAACATACCATCGTGCCTCTCTAAGCTCTTGGAATGTACACCAGTGACATCCACCATAGCAGATGAATGCGAATAAGTACAACAAGAATGCTGCAAAGCCAACCGAAACCACCAGTGTACAAGACTGCACCACTAGTGTACAAGACTGCGTCATAGCCCACCTGGTGGGTCCAGACTCTGCAGCTCTGCCAGCCCGACCCAAGGCAGTGCCAGCTTGGCTTCAGATATGTGCCTGGTCGAGAGTGGGCTGCATTGATATGGAATCTCTTGTCTGGTGCCCCTGCCCTCTGGCGGGTCATTGCTGGTGCGTTGCTGTCCAAGGGGGGGACGGGGGGCAGCGGTGCCACCCCGCAGCACAGAGCTCTCTGCGGCTGTCCTTTGCTGTATGGCATGATAATGAAGGTGTGTGACTGCTGCCGTGGCGTCATAGTGTCTGGACCAGGCGGGAAGGCGGCGCTGCAGAGGGGCACGCAGACAAGCAGGGGAGATGAGGTGCAGTGCTCGTGGTCTGCGTGAACTTGCCCCCTGCTTGGTGCAGCGGTGTGCTTTGCAGCACCCTGCCGGATGACGGGGGCTTCTGAGGCCTATGTGGTGTTGGAACACTGCTCCAGCCGTCCCACGCCACGCGCCTTGCACATTTGCAGATAAAAACGGTGGCTAGACAATGTGCTCGACAGCTTGAGCGCTGAGGTATTGAGCGCTGAGTTCTTGCTATTGAGTGCTATGGTGTCCCAAGGCCAACCCTGCCCAATGGCGTGCATGGCTGTTTGAGAGTCAGTGCTTGGCCTTGGCGGCGGTGGGTGCCTGGACCCCGCTGCGGTGCAGTGCCTTGGCGAGAAAGGGTGCCTTGTCCAATTGCACCCTTCAATGGGAAGGCCGCTGTATCTTGGGCACTGAAGCCGCCAAAGCGTCAGTATGGCTCCAGGGTCAGCATTGAGTCTGCGGCTGATGTGGCCACGGGTTTGGTCTGGTCCAGTGATACGAGTGGGTCGCGGATGAAGCGCCCTGTGGCCGCAGGGGCACCGGAAGCCTGGAGATTAGTCTGGCGAGCTGGGCAGAGGGAGGTCGGAGCGT
>Ga0307982_1005263_pt1 | contig 10109 bp, 4 predicted proteins | sample OrgLakmetagen989_FD_201847 | JGI IMG/M metagenome (GOLD analysis project Ga0307982, IMG submission 201847) | Saline water microbial communities from Organic Lake, Antarctica - #989 | ecosystem: Environmental > Aquatic > Non-marine Saline and Alkaline > Saline | place: Antarctica: Organic Lake... | reverse complement strand
ACCAGCTAACTTCAAAGCAAGACAGGAATAAGTACACAGGCCAGTGAACGAACTGTACAACAAATTCACCTCCACAATGCGCACGCCAAGCTCGTAGTAATAGTCGCCCAAGCCAAGCAGCTCGCCCCAGAGGCCTTTCGACGACGCCAGGGGGTCCACGCCCACTTTTTCGCACATGATTTGAAACTGCGCGCGAAACACGGGGTCGGAGCGAATTTGCGTCTTGTACTTGCGCGCAAATTCTTCAAGGTGAGTCCGGAAGGTGTCGATCACCTGTACATTTCGGAGCAGGATAAAAAGTTCGTGTTGTTGGCGGTAAGTAGTGGTGGTAGTAGAAGAGGTGAAGTTGGAGGTTACGTCTACAAGTGGTCTAAGAAAGTCAATACATAAGATAAATCCATACTCTGCCGAGTAAAATCGCGTAGCGCTTGCAGAATCCAACATTATCTGCTTACACGACTGGGTCATCACCTCAGTCATATGCTTCACTTTGTCTTCTTGGATTTCAGCGCCCTTTTCTTTCAATGCATTGTTGAGGTTTTCCGAACGCTTTATGCCTCCAACGCCAGGCCCGCGCTTTCGCATGATCTAATATTCTACTCCAGAAAGGACGTAGCACAATATTACTAAGCCCAAACTAATCCTAGGAGCTCTATTCTTTCAAGGGTAAACAAGTAACTCGATTAGAGTTCTCAGCGAGGCTGGAGTGACTTCAGTGCACCTAGCGACGTATAATAGTTTGGAAGCTTCGCTCGTAGCACGTAGCTCAAGAATACGCTTAAAATTAGGGCGATGATATAGTACAAAGTTTTCAGTAGCTTCTGTAGCTGTCTTAATTAGCTTCTCCAAGCTACTCTAGCCTGCCTGAGCTAACCAACTATCCACGGTCTATCTGTACAATACTTCGTACTCACTTCTTCGTACTCTACCAAGAAGCATTCTTTGTTGCATTTTTAAATTCAGATATAGCACGTCCCCCCGTACAGACATGATTTCCACGAGCTCACGAGCTGGACGAGCTGGACGAGCTGGAATGCTGGAATGCATGCATGCTGAGCCCACGAATTTCAAAAAGAGTGCTGTGTCCAGAATTCAGTGGTGGGTTTAGAGCCCCTCTACTTTTGGAGCTAGTGGAAGTTGCCACTTACAGTTCGGGCGCTCGCACACGATAGCAATCTCATTTGTGTCCAGTCTATAGTCGCCTGTTTTGTGTAGCTTGCTAGGATAGTAGGCTTTCATCTCAGAGCTTCACAACATTTTTAGATTTACTTTGCACTACCTTGGAACCCAAATTCCGCAGTACGTGATAAATATTGAAGAATGGATTCGCTTGGCAGCCTTTCGGCTTCGGACATTGCGTCCATTTATGAAGCGGCCAATCGAAGCACCGGCAGCTTATGCGAGCAGCTGCCTCGTCCTGATGGTTTGCGGCCAGAAGTAGAACTCATGCCTCATCAGTGTGCGGCTGCGCAGTGGATGTTAGCTCGGGAAGCTGCTCAAGATGCGTTGCACGAGGGGATCGATCATCGAGGAGCTACAGAAGAAGTTGCTGAAGACATAGGCACGCGGAATAGCATGGGTAACACATCTAGGGGCAAGCGCAAACAAGCGGCTGCATCGACAGTAACCTCTGCTGCTGCCTCTGCTGCAAGAACCAAAGTTAACGAGCCAACGAGCTTGGACCCCGTAGGTGGGGTATTGGCGGATGAACCAGGACTTGGAAAGACCTTGTCGGTGCTAACGCTCCTCCTGAGTGGCCGCTCGAAAGCGCAGAAGAAACCCTCACTCATCGTGAGCCCTACGCCGGCCATTGCAGCTCAGTGGCACTCCGAGGTATTCACCTCAACTAGCACTTAATAATTCCTACTGTAAAACGAATGATTCCTTTTGATGCATACTTCCTGAAATAGTGCGCAGGTTCGATCTCATTTTCACCCTGAAAATATTTTGCTGCTTTGTTTGTTTTTGAGCTCGGACCTTGTTCCTAATTTCCTGTCTATTGCTGTGTAGTCGTGACGTCCTTGTGACTTACCGCAACTCTTGCTTAGGTGGTTCGCTTTTGCCTGCCAGCGAGCATCGACGCGGTCGTCTACGGCGGTCCGCCTTCCAACCTCACGGGCGACGCACTCGAGGAGGCAGTGCAATCGCTGTTGGAGCGCCTCTTGAAGGCGGACCTCGTGCTCACGGATCTCGCAGTGGTAAGCACGCTGGTCTCGTTCTCTCGATGCTCATGTTCGCTTCAGTACTTCGAGCAATCTCACATTCCCCTCTCCCCCCTCTCCCGCCATTGCTTCCACACGAGCTGACCTCGTTTTCTCTTCTCTTTTCTTTGTATCCCCTCTCGGGGGCCCTTCATCATAATCATCATCTTCTTCTTCTTCTTCTGCTGCTTTCCCTGCGCCGTTGAGTCAGGTGCGGCGCGAGTTGCACCATTTCCGCGCCCAGTCGGCCGGGCGCTCCAAGCGGTGCCACCACGTGTCGCCGCTCTTTGCCGTCGGGACCTGGCGCCGCGTGATTGTCGACGAAGTGCAAGAGGTGCGTAGTGCGTAAATAGTGGTCCATCGTCAAGCAAGTCAACGCTTAAGGTGCAGGTCTGGCCTCGTGCGGTGGCCAAGGTTTTTGAGAGCTCCACTTGAGAGTTCCATGCAGGATTTTTTGTATTGCTTGTTGAGATCAAGCGTGTTTCTCGATGGAATCTTGCACTTACACTTGGTGACTTGAAGATTGTCTCTTTCATTGCCTTTCTCACCACACACCCCACACCTTTCCCCCCCTTTTTTTTTACATGTAGGTCGAGTCGCAGGCCTCGGCGGCTGCCACCATGCTGCGCGTCTTGCGCACGCACCACCGTTGGGGGGTGAGCGGCACCGTGATCACCAACGGTTTGGTGGCCCTCAAAAGCTTGGCGGAGTTCTTGGGCCTCCAGCCTTACGCTGATCCTTCCTGGTGGAAGGAACACATCGGCAGCAGCACCGCCACTGCGGCTGCGAACCGCGGCAACAAGTTCGGTGGCTCCTGGACGAGTTTCAAGAAACGGGGTTCTTCGAGTACCCAAGAAGAAGAGGAGGAGGCCGCCGCCGCTGAGGCAGCCGCTGCGAAGGCCGTTGCAGTGGCGCAGCACCCGCGGTTGGGGCGTTTGCAGGACTTGGCGCGTCAGCACATGTGGCGCACGCGGCAAGGGGACACCAAGCCCATGCCGCCGCAGAAGTTCTTGCCGCCCTGCCGGGTACGTGACGAGGCTATACTTAGCGAGCATAGAAGTACAGAGATCGAGGCGAGGGGGGGGGCTTCTGACGCACGTCATGAATTCGTCTTCGTTCTTAAAAGGAGTGCAGGCGTTTTGATTAACATTCTTGCCTCTGATTTTTAACCATGCTCGTGTATTTGGCGTAAGCACTTCAGCCAACTCACCTCTGCCCTTATCAAATTTTCCTCCAATCTACTTCCCTTGACCATTGCTTTGGTTTTTCTCATCGTTGCGTGTTTTGCGTCTCTCATCTCTCTTTCTTATTTTTGACAGGTGCGAGCGTCCCAGCTAGAGCATGCAGTATTATACCCCCTCTTAGACGCTTTCAGCAGGAAAGCAGTCTTTGAGCTCCCCTATGGATGGGAAAACGATCCAACGCCGCTCTCACCTGCCGACTTGAAAAGTGTGCTTGCAAACGGAGGCGGCTTCGTACAGATGAGTCGAGGGGCCGTGCACGCAGCATTAGCACAAGGGAACACCGCGACCAAAGGCAGCAGCAGCAGCAGCAGCAACAAGGCTGTGAAACACGAGGGGTTCCGGCAGCTGCTGTGGAGTTTGCCGCAGCAAATGTCGAAAGTGCGCAACGACGCGGAAAAAATCGCGTCTCAGCTGTTGAGCCAACGGCTCTCTAGTGCGCCCACCCGCACGCCGAGGGACTTTCCGTTGGATGGTCGCGCGTCGGCCGCGGCCTCCGAACGCACTTATCCGTTGGACGTGTCGTCGCTGGGCGCCCTGGTGGCGTGCCAAGGGGCAATGGCCACTCTGCGCCGCAAGGGATTCACAGTGCCGGACAGCACGCAGCTGGAAGTCGCGTGGCACTTGCGGAAACTCTCGCGCTTGCGCCCCAACCTTGTCCGCGCCATCTCTACCCACGAGGAACAACAACAGCTGCAACGAAAAGACTCTTCTTCTCCCTCTTCTTCGCAAGCTGCCTTGCGCGCTTCTACGAGTGGGTTCATTGACAGCCGCGGCAAGCACTGCAACAACAGTAGCAGCATCGATGACGACCCCCTCCAAGCTGCTGCGCTGGCGCGCCGGGTCCTCACGCAGTGGCAGCAACGGCGCAACCCTAATATCGTGCAGCTGCTGCTCATCGCGCGCTTCGGCGTGCGGTCTTCTTCAGCACCCAGTGGCGCCAGTGGCTTGCCGCAGCGACGAGGTAATGCTATACCTGTAGCTTTGTGCGCGAGTGTATTTATCCGCAGATTTTTCAAGCCCTGGTTTGATCGTTCATTGTTTAAATTTGCGTTCGATTTTATCCTTCACAAGCCACCCACAATTGAGTTGACCGTATTTTTTTGCACTACCCTTAATTTACGCTCAAATCTGTAGGTTTACCGGTCATTGGTGTGCGAGCGTGGCGGCTGATTAACGCCTACTGCGGGAGTTCTGAAGACCACTTGTGCAGCGCTTTGGCGGACAAATTATACCTGCAACGGCCAGCCGATGTCGCCGCTGCGTCCGTGGCGATCGCGAATAGCGCCACGTCACGCATAGAAGACGGTTTGGCGAAATTTACTGAGGAAGAGGGGTGCAGCATCGGTGGTAAGTTTGGAGACAGGCTACTAAAGAACAGCAAGAAGGGCGGCGTAGTTGCAATGGAGGTAACAAACCAGGACCAAGACAACAATGACGACGACGACGACGACGAAGAAGAAGACGACGAAGGGTACGTGCACATTTCGGGGGAAGTGCTACAGCGCCCGCACGATGGTCGAGCAGCGCGCGCTCATGCTTCGGAGGCCTTTGGCGGTGGCAGTCAAGTCCCGCCTTTAGTAGGCTTAGAAGGGTTTTCTTCAGCAGCTACCCCAGCAACAGCAGCAGAGTATGATGGATCACACTACTTTCCTGGAGTTGGTGGCATGGCCATTGGGGGCACTTTTCACCCCCCTCCCGAACAGCCTGCTTTGCGCGTGCAGCTCCTTTTGGAGCGGCTCCAGCAGGAAGACGCCAGCGGATGCGGCGCCCTCGTTGCGCGCGCGTTTGAGACTCTCCCAGCTCAACTGGTAGCGCTCATCGCGTTCGCAGACGATGAGTCGCCTTCTTCGTCGTCTTCGTCGAAACGTCGTCTACAGGGAGGTGGGCCTTCTTCGCAACCGAAGTTGCAGCGGCTCCGCACCCGAACGAAAGAGATGTTGGGCCAAGCGGCGGATCCTTCCGCGTCGGCCAAACGGCACCGCGGTTACTTTGACAAAGCGTTCTGCACTGCCTTGCACAGTTTCTACCAGGGAAACAAGGCAGGAACTGCAGCCACTAAGAGCAGCGAGGGAACCACGGCCTCATCGCGCCGTGAGCACCACGCGAGCGTCGCGGGTGCCGCACTGGTAGACTTTGCGTCCTCGATGGTGAGCGCCAGAGCCGCGTGCCTGGCCCAGTTCAAGTGGATCGCACGAGCCCAAGCCCATGGCTGCCTCGCGGACCCTGATTCGCTGCACCTGCGAGCCCACTTAGTTTGCGAGAACTGCGACTCAGCGGTGTGCGAGAACCGCCTGGACCTCGACCGTGACGAGCGCCGCGATCGCCGGCAAGGTACCGGTGGAATCTATCCAAATGCTTCCTCTGCCGCTGCTGCTGCCGCCAATGCCACTTCTGCCGCTGGCGCCCATACCGTCGGAACTGCTTCTTCTTCCTCGTCGTCGTCTTCGTTATTTGACTCAGCTTTGTCACGCTCTCCGTTTCCCAAGTCCGCGCGGGTGCTGGACTACATACCGCCAACGACCTCCACCCTGTACGATGACGACCCGTCCGTGGGAGCGTGCTTGGTGTGCCGCGCACGCCGAGCCGCGTTCGTGTACCAAGCCCATTTTGAGACCACCGAAGGCCGAGCGACTCTGTTGATGCGGTGCTTCGAAGCCTTGGACCAGTACACTGCCCTGCTCAACCCAAGTTCGATGCCTTCGTCATCGTCGTTGTCGGTGTCTTCACTGTCTTCCTCTTCATCTACATCATCGTCTTCATCATCATCGTCGTCGTCGTTTTCCTCTTCAATTGTGCCGTCAACGAATTCCGCGAGCACTCTCGTAAAGCTCTTCCAAACGGAAGCGTATGCGTGTTTGCGGGCGGCGCGAGACATGGAAGCTCTTGCAGAAGCTGCCAAGAGGCTCCGGAACCTCGTCTACGAGTCGCCCTCTTCTAGCAACATGGGCAGTAGCCGGAAACGCTTCAGGTACGGCGCTGCGTTCCGGTATTCGCCTACAAAGTGGCGAGCGACAACGGCATGCTTTGCTTTGTCCCCGCACAATTACAGCCCTGCACGCTACGAGGGCGTCAAATACAGGGACAATGTCACCGACGAGGCGGCAGCAACGAAGCAACAACTGGCGTCGAGCATTGACAACGCGGCGACCACCAGCGACGTTGCAAGCCATGCTCAGAAGGAGGCGGCGTCGTTTGCGGCAATCCACGCCGAAGGCAGCAGCAGCACCGTGCCAGGCCTGCCGCCAGACCGCCCTCGCAACGCAGTTCTGGCCGCTCAGGATGCAGCACTCGAACTCCAACTCATTCGTGTTCCTTCTGCTGCCAGGGGCGGTGTATCGAGGAGCGCAGAAGAGCGCTTTCATTGGACGCTAGACTTTTGGCAGTACCTTGACGCAGCCGCGAGCGTCATGGCAAATTGTAGCAGTGTCAATGGTGGAAAGTTCACTTCGTGTGGGATGTGTGGGCACGGCATCCAGCGCGCGCGCAACGCCCGAGTGCTCATGTGTGCCCATGTGCTTTGCGCTTCTTGCGCTGAAATGGCTGTCAACGACCAACGGCGCGCAGTACCCAGTGCTGATGCGTTGGTGACAAGCTCGCCCTCTTCGGAGTTGGTGCTGAGCTCCTCTTCTTCGCCTTCTACGACTGCTGCTGCTGCTGCTGCTTCAACATCATCGAGTTCGAGCATCGGCCCCTCAAGTAAACCAGGCGTTGACCACGCTGCTGCTGGCCGGATTTGTCCGTTGTGTTCCTTTGCCCAGCCGTTTCTGCTGTCGGACGCACCGCTGGTTTCGACTGGCTCCTCACTTGCCGAGCGAAACCCTCAAAACGACGACACAGCACAGGAGGCCACTGACCACGAAGACGACCTTCTGCAGCATGCTCTCAATCTGAGTGCCGCTGGCGAAGCATCCATGAATGACGCAGTCGACAAGTTCAGTGATTGGACTTGCGTGGAGTGCACGTGCGAGAATGCTGCCACTGCCGACTGCTGCGAGGCATGCTCGACTCCACGCAGCGATTTCAACACCGCCGCAGCAGAGGCGGCGCCCTCTTCGTTGCACTTCGACTTCACGTCGCGAGGTTTGGCGGTGGGGACCCAGGTCGCCAAGCTCGTAGCGGGCTATGGGCCGTTGCGCGGCGTAGTGGTGGAGTGCCGTCTCGACCCCAAGAGTGGCAATCCTAGCTGCGTTATTGAAGACCGTTGCAAGGCCTGGCTCCAACCACTCGACGACCATGAAGACGACGACAATGATGAAGGCATCGATGATGAAAAGAATGGCGAGGGCGAAGTCGAAATAAAAGAAAAAGACGACAGCAGCGGCGGTAAGAACAGCGAAGAAAGCGGTGACGACGACTGTTGTAGTAACCATACAACAAAACGCCAACGCACAAGCAAAGCCAGCAATAGTAGTAGCAGCAGTGACATCAGTGGCGCTGCAGACACAACAGCAGGAAGAAAGCGCAAAGGGCAGGGCAAATCAGAGAGGAGCAGCGAAATAGAAGAAGCAGTTGATGCAATAGGAGCACCCGAACAAGCAGGCAAGCAGCCGTGGCGAAACGTGCGTGAAGTCTTTGATCTAGACGCCATCGTTCAAGAAGCAGAATTAGCGAAAGTTCTGGGCCCCTGTAACGCTACTTCCTTCCACATCCGTGGCGCTCTTTCAACAAATGGGCAGAAAAGCAGCGAAGAAGACAACAAGTACAACAGCACTTTGGCAGTAGACCACAATAGCTCGCACCAACGCCATCGCTGCTCTCGGAATGGAAACGGGCTCGTCTCTGGATTTGGGTCCAAAGTAGACGCCGTAGTAGCCGAATTGCGGGCTTTGAAAAGGAAAGCACCGGGTACCAAGTCGCTGGTCTTCTCACAATGGGCTGACGCGCTCACGCTGCTGCGGCACGCCCTCACGGCCAATTCCGTCACCAGCTTGTTGCTTACTGGGGACAGCAAGGCAGTGGACACCCTTCACAAGTTCCGAGCCACCACCGACAGCACCGGAAGCGACAGCAGCAGCAGCACCGCCAAGAAGAGCAAGAGCAAGAGCAGTGGAAAGGACAGTGGGTCCAATGAGCACTGGAATGGCCCTATTGACGTGCTTCTCATGCCCCTCAAGGCCACCAACGCAGGTTTGAGCTTAAACGAGGCCACTCACGTCTTCCTGCTCGACACTACCTTAAACCGAGGCCTCGAAACCCAAGCCCTCGCTCGCGTCCGACGCATCAACTCCACGCAGCCCACCATCGTGCACCGGTTCGTGATGCGCGGGACCATCGAAGAAGCAATCTGGGACTTGTTGAAACAGAGCCAAGAAAAGAAGTTGCACAGCGAAGATGGAGGCCAAGAAATTGACCCTAGGAGTGCGAGCAGCAGAAGCAACAATGGCACCAGTGCACTGACTTCTTCGCCTCCTTCGTCAACAACAGCAGCAGCAACAACTATGCCCCACGAAGTCCGGCGCTGCGACGTGCACCGCTTGTTAACCAGTCTCCGAGACCTTTATTGCACGGACCCAGCTGCAGTGGTTGCCGAGAAAGATGGTGGAGTGAAAGCCACTCACCGACCTGCTTGGCGTGCTCGCTTTCTCAGAGATCTCAAAGACCTGAGTAAATGACCACATGAGAAAGCACTATCTAGACGCCAAATAGATGGAGCCCTGGCATTGGGATATAAAAAAGTAATAGTCATCGTCGTTGTTCTCCCTCCGTCTGCTTGTTCTAGCCTTGGCCTTCTACGAAAGTGCAACGTAGATCTGGCCGCTGGGGGCCAATTTCACCAAGGGATTCAATTGCAGTAAACACCAAACCAAGGGTGCGATTTACGTACACGCGTAATTTACGCGCTTCGAGCCCATTTTTTACTTCACGCGTAATTTACACGTAATTTACGCGTAATTTACGTGCGCCATACGCGCGGTAAAAACCGTTTAAAATACGGGCTCTTGGTGTTCTTTGGTGGCGCTGTGCCCTTCCGAACTCCCTTCCCTATTCCTTACTTCACTAGCTCACTGCCTTTTAGCCTGTGTGCGATTTGACCATCATATCTCAAATCTTTCGTGATTGGTATGGTCTCTGCTGTCATCTGCCCAGAGGGAAGGGCTGCGCTTTGTCGGCATGGGGAGCGTTCAAAGGAGTCTACCACGAAGAGTGGTTGTGCTGATGAGTCACATCCAAAAAATTCAGGGAGATTCCACGGTGACGTCACTCCAGTATGCGCGGGATTTTGTTACGTAATTTACGTCTGATTGGTAAAAATTACTTCCCCGCGTAATTTACGCGTATTTACGGCGTAAATCGTAACCTAGTTCCGAAGGAACAAGTACAACCGGCTTTATAGAATAGGTGGCAGAGGTGGCGGTTGGTGGCATCTGTGTAATTTTTAGGTTTCTTTTCCTTTTAATTTGCCGTCGCCCTGTGTAAAAATAGGAGGTGGCGGAGGGTGGCGACGGTGGCGGTTTAGGTTCTCTGGTATTAAATATATATTACATGAACTTATATTAAGTTTTATCCTTCCTTCGGAAGATGTGCCGGCCTTCGCCGGCGGGGCCGTCTTAGGGGTTGTATAGACGGCTTATCTCTTAGTTGTCTTTCGTGCTTTCCTTAGTTGCGTTTTTTATGATAAGATTTGAACATATATATATATATATCATTCATCGTCTCTAATGTA
>Ga0307982_1005262_pt1 | contig 10109 bp, 3 predicted proteins | sample OrgLakmetagen989_FD_201847 | JGI IMG/M metagenome (GOLD analysis project Ga0307982, IMG submission 201847) | Saline water microbial communities from Organic Lake, Antarctica - #989 | ecosystem: Environmental > Aquatic > Non-marine Saline and Alkaline > Saline | place: Antarctica: Organic Lake... | reverse complement strand
TGGGCGGTGTGCTGGCGCTGGTTGGCGTCATCACTTTCGCATCTGCGGGTATCGAGAAAGCTCTTTGCTATTTGCCGGAGGGCACTGAAGAGCCACCCAACTACAGCTGTGGGTATGGCGGCGCCTTCGCTGTGGCCATTGTGGGAGCTGTGTTTGCACTCGTGCAGGGCGTGCTGTTTTTTGTGCTCATCAAGCTTGGAGATGTCACCGCAGTGCAGCAGGACGGCGAGGTGAAATCCAGCAACCCAGCGGGCATGGTGTAGACCTCCTTTGTATGATGTAGGTGAATGCACACCTCACTATTTTACAAGGTCGCTTGGATTCATGCTTGCTCGTGTCAGCGTTCTCTGAGCGCGGAGGAAAGTGAACTTGCCAGCAGTGCCAGTTGCGGATTATGGGCAAGCTCCGACACTGAGCTCGGGGTGCCTCTGCGCGACGATAAACAAAAGAGCAATTGATGATGTATATTAGTTCTTCAATTGCTATGACACCGCCACACTGTGACAACACTGCTAGTAATGGGCTTCGGCCCCCAACTACAGCCGCCTCCTCCCGTCACGCTGCTGAGTGATGTGCTTGTACGGCCCGCTTGATTAAACACGGTTTCAGTGCCCTGGGAATATGACCATGTCCTGGTCACAAGCCATTCGAGGACTTTGCAGCATTATTGTAGCTACTCGCAGTGAAAATTGCTGAAGCAGACTTTTCTCACAACCGATTGCCCGTCAACAAGGCATTGCATGAGTGAAAACCAAAGCATTTTCAGAGCTGACAGACACAATGATCATTGGATTCGTATGCTGTCCCTGAATCATTCAAATGGGGTGCTTTCAACGAGTCTGTGTGTTGCTTGTGACCGTTTCGCTTGCGTTTCGCTGTGACGCAAGAATTCCAACGAACCATGTCAGACCGTTAGTGGCCCACAATGCCTCGCTTAGACATGTAAGCTGGCACTGTGTCCTTGGGTATGGTTCACTTCAAGATCTTCTCATCTGCAGACCCGTAATTTGCAAACCTCAAGCTTCGGTTCTTACAACGAAACAGTGGAGTTTGCCTTGACAGCAACAGCGCAGTGGTGGGAAGATGAGCATCGACAAACGCTTTGCTCACTGCAAGCAAACAATCTGAACGGAACCATCTCGGGAGCTCTGCTAGAGCTCCATACGTTTGCACCATTCCTCGCGGCCTGGCGCATGCTGCACTGCCCCTCGGCCTCTGCGCCGTGTAGGCAGCAGTACACGCAACTGGAGACAAGAGCGCAAGCTAGTTTTGCACAATCGGCCCTTATTGCTGACAGGGCATGCACAGCTGCCCTTTTTGTCCAGAACGGCTCGAGCGTTTCAGATACCGCACGCGCCTTTGGCCAGCGAAACGCATCGTGCGCCATGTTTGCGCTGGAGGAGTTGGCATTTGATCTTCTAGCGGAACGCAGTGCAAGCAGCTGTACTGGGCGCTATGTGTTGCACCTGCTTGCTGCAGCGTTCACCCCCACGACCCCCCAGCTGCGGCAGCTGTGGGAGGGGCACAGGGCTGGAAACGGCAGTGCCGAGGTCGCCCCACACCTGCCCCAGGCTGTGGCGCATCACGCCCTCATGTCCAGCACTGCAGTGCCGTGGCCCCACTTTGCCACCATGCTGCAAGCGCAGCAGGAAATAGTGTTCCTGCAGCTGTTCCCGCATTGCGACAGCCGGTCTCGTCTGCATCTGCGGGCGATCGCCAATTTGGGCAATGCTCACAGCGAGTGCAAACCCATTGCACAAGCGGTGGTGCAATCTGGGTATGACTTTTTCGTTTCATCAGCTACGTGCACCAAGCAAGTGTGCAAGCGAGCCCTGGAGACGTTTGTGATGGCAGCCGCCAGGCAGCCCATGTGCCTTGCCGATGTGCGGGTTTTCGCAGAGATGGACTCAATTTGCCACACTGCGGGCGATTTTAAGCCGTGCCTGTACTCCTTGGCTGGGCTGGACACATTCACAAGTTTGAAGGAGGAATTCACGACCCAACTGTGGACGATGGGCCCATACACGACGCACCGAGGCGCCCCTATGGCACAGCTCACAACCGTTATCGGGCAACACGGCAGAATGGAATCCATACTGGACCTTTCGTGCAGTGCAGACTGCTACAACCAGCAGGTGCGGTATTTGCACAGCCTGCAACCTCTGTCGCCCGCCTACAAGCATGCAGCACGGTCTGCGCACGGCTTGTGCGCTCGATCGGTGTTCTTCAGGAACAACTACTGCCTAGTTGAAGAAAGGATATTTGCATCTATGCCCATGCCCCGACACCTCCTGTATAAAGCCGTCAACGGCCGCTGGGAGCCCGCTCCATTCCTCAACGGCCAGGCATCAGCCCACGTAGCTGCGGAGCTCCTTGCGATGACTGGGCCCACTGCCCCTGTGCAGCCTTTGCAGTTGAACAGCAACCCAGAACTTACGCTTTACGAGCTGTTCGGCTTTATGCTGGACGCAGGTTCAACCCAGTACACTTGCAGCTCGTGCGGCCGTTTTCGGGCATCTAGTCTCCTGGCCGCGCACGATGCCACCCACATCTTCAACTTGCACCAAGCAGACCGCATTGCATCAGTGGCAGTAAAACGGGCATCATTGCTGTCTAGCTTGGCAGCGCATGAGGCAGTTCTGGGCACTGTGGGCAACAGGGTAGACTCCAGTGCAGCTGCCACAGGGCGCGTCTCCGCCGGATTTGAGGCCACCGCACTCAGCGTACTGCAGTCTCTGCAGACAGCGGCCTTCATCGCCAGTCGACAGCTGTGGGGCCGATCCATGGTGATGGCACTTTCACTGCTGGATGATGTTCTGTGTTCCAGTGGGGGCGATGGCAGTGGCATTTCCCCCGCCTGCACTGCCCTGCTGCGTCAAGTGCTGCATGCACAGCTCCTGGAGGTGATGGCAACACAGGGAATCAACCCCCCACGGGCCTGCAACCCATACAACTTCATGGTGTGTTCTGGGTTGAAGGATTTGATTGCAGTTGATGCCACTGGCTCAGCGCCCCTGTGTTCCGCTTGCGGCTTGCACTTGGCCCGGTGGACTGCCAGTGCCCACATGGTCTTGCTGCGTGAAAGCACAGACCGAACACTGATCACAATCACCCACCAAGTGTGCCTCGCATTTGGTGCAGTGCCTTGGGACACGCTGCCGTTGGGGAACAAAACTTGGCAGGCTGTCCAGGTGATGGAGCAATTCTGCCTCCGCCGCCAAGAGCTGGTGGTGCAAGCCAACAGGCATCAACTGCAACCTACAGAATTTGCGCAACAAATCGCAGCACATGTACGCTCAGCGTGCTCTGAGATTGCTGACTCTGTGGACGCTCCCGCCATCAGCCCATCTTCAGCTATGCCGGAGCCCACTGATGCATCTGTGTCCAGCAATCTGTTCGGCCTGAAGTGTTCCGTTCTGCTGTCCTTCACTGGTGTGGAGCTCTCATCGTTGCCATCAGAGGCATTTCTGCGGGAATTGGAGGCATCAGTGACTCAAGACTTTCTGTCCCTTTCGGCTTTTGACGAGAGTCACGTGCAGCTGAGGTTTACGAATCCAAAGCAGCCTCGCTTCCCGCCCAGCGCCACTGGGAGCAGCGATGTACAGAGCACGTATGACGTGGAGGTGTTCCTACATGCAACCTCCCCTGGGGCGTGTTCCGCCCGCCAAGCCTTTGCGCAGGAGGCGGTGAACGGCTGGCGGCTTCACTTGCCTGCTGCACTGCAAGTGGCACAACAGTGGCAGGCGCAGGGCTGGTGGACACGAAAGATGGGCAACGGCAGCTTTGCGCTGTCGGTACGAGGCCCCCCCTCGACCCCCCCCCAGGGGGGTGCAGATGGCAATATGGGCACTGTTGCGCTCATTGTGGGGCTTACAGGGGGGGCTATTCTGGCGGTAGCAGCTGGGATTGCACTGCGAGCGTGGGTGAGGAAGGTAAACATCCGCAGGGTGTACGCTCAATAGGAGACGCAGGCGCGCGTAGATGTGGCTTGCGGGAAGTCTGGCGACCCGAAAGGGCTCAGTGTGCAGCCACGGTGCCCCCCCATGCCAGGCGCGGGGAGTGTGTCGTTGTGCCATTGGAATGAATTGCATGCAGCTCATATTGCACTGTGTTTGGCCACAAACCTCACTGTGTGCTGTCCGTCAAGCTGGCACAAGCGGTGCAGACCGACAGAGAGGCACCAACGTCCGCGTGTGTGTGCCCTTTTCGATTCACACCAAGTCTGAGAATTCGATTGAAACAAGCCCGAGAAGGAGCAATGAAAAGTTTCAATACACATAATTTGCCTTCAGAAAGCGTAATGGATGTGTTGTGGGCCGTGTGGGGCAGGTGCGAGGAGACACAGGGCGGGAAATGTCGTCAGGCCTCGCCACTGCTACACATGCTGGGAGGCACTTCGCCATCACTTCCCAACAACCTGCCGCTGAGTGAAACATTTTGTATTTGCTTGCAACATGAAAGCGGCTCTTTATCAGTGTCGGCAAGTATTGTCGCAAGCGGCAGCTCAGAGTGCGATGCCAATGGGCTGGACAGCTCACTTGAGTATATTCAAATCTCGCCCCCAGGGAACAAAGAGCTTCAGGAACACACCTCGACCCCCATCAGCACAGATGATCATGCCTTAAAAGCCCCCGCCGTGGCGGGACTTGCCTTTCAGTGTTCCGAGTGCTGCTTGCGCCGTTTGGGAGTGCTGCTCAGGGCTGAGGAGGCGCGGCCGTCAACATGCCTGCAGCCCACCCCTGTGCTGCTTCCATTGATTCGGTCATGTGCACCACTGAAGATGGACACTGCCCATGAGAGCACATGTGCTGAGTTGAAGGGGGCTTCTCACGGCAGTGCATCTGAGCACAGCAGCAAAGTGCTTCCAGCGGCAGCCGCGGCGGCTACTGGACTGGGGCTGCAGCCTGGAACACCACAGGCGTGTTCCGAGCCCATCGTGTGTGCCTTTGCAGACACACAGCACGCTGACGTTCCTGACGGTCACAGCTTCCATGGAATTCCGCGTTTTTACAGACACGCTCCGGGCGCGCTGCGTCGCTGCGTCGCTGCTGGCGCTGCTGCCGACGCTGACGTGTGTGTGCACGCTGGCGACCTCATAGACGGAAAAGCAAAGGAGGACTCTGCTGGCGCGTTTCAGCGCATGGTGGACATTTGCACTGGGAAGGGGGTGCAGGGGGGGTCGCTTCCGCCTGTTGCATTTGCAGTGGGAAATCACGAGCTGTACCACATGAGGCGGGCCCATGTGTACAAAGTGCTGGAGGAGGGGGCATGTGTGAAGCCTCACGCTGCAGACAAAGCACTGTATGGCGGCATGGTGTGGCCACGAGCTGGCTTGACGGTGCTTGTTCTTGACTCATTTGACGTTGGAACAGAGGGCTGGGCGCCGCATCACCCGCACATCGCCGCCGCAACGGAGCTTTTGCGCGGCATCAACCCCAATCTACACGAGCTGAATGCCACAGATGGCATGGGTGACGCGGCTGCGCATGGAGGGGCCCCCCATCGCCGCTGGGCAGCGTATAACGGGGGGGTCGGAGCAGAGCAACTGCAGTGGCTGCATGAGCAACTAGGCATCGCTGACGCACTACACCACGCCTGTGTTGTGTTCGGGCATGTTCCGATTCTACCGTGGGTTGGCCGCTCCCATGGGAACATCGCGTGGAACTTTGGGTCGGCTCTGCGTTGCCTGCATGCGCACCCATGCGTTGTGGCATATGTGGCGGGGCATGACCACGAGGGGGGGTATGCGGTAGATGCCACGGGGGTGCACCACCTCACACTGGATGGTCTCCTTGAACTTCAACCAGGAACGGACTCCTTCGCGATGCTCCGGGCAGTGTCTGCTCGGCATGGAGTTCAAGATGACATCCACTCAGCCTTCAACCACGAACACCACGCAGCTGCTCCTTCAACAAGCACTGCAGATGATTGCAGTGCATCTGTATGGGCCCAGGTGCAGCTGCACAGTTTCGGTAAACTGCAGCGTTGGACGGGGGGGGTGCCACAGCTGCTCACCTCACCGCGTCGACAACTGACTCTGGCACTTCAACGGCGAACAAAACATGACTCAAGCGGAGATCCCATCACACACATTGACCTATCTGGCTTGCTTTTGCTCGCACGTGACCTGGTTTCATGCCTGGTGGCTGTTCCGTGCTCCGGCGGCGTGGTGCTGGGCGTGGCGCTTCGCTCTGCCTTGACTGACGCAGACTGTATTGGAGGGCGTCCCAGTGACTCGTGGGCAGCTGCGCAGCATGGGTTTGACCAAGGGGCCCTAAACGACGAATCGACCCCCCCATGGCTTCCGCCCTTGCGGCAGTGGTGGCCGGAGGCAATGCATCCAGGCAAAGGATTGGGCCAAGGTGTTCCGGGAAGCGCCACTCGGAACAGATTCAGGTATGCCAATTGGATAGCAAAAGAGGCAAGTGTGCAGCCTGCTCCAGAAGTCACCCCCCTACAGGTGAGCTGTGGGGGCCCCACGACGGGGGCCGCAGCACAATGCGCAGCTAGTAGCGGGGACTCATGCAGCCCCCCCCTGCAGGAAAAGGGCCCCCCTTCAAAGGTTTCTGCAGACAGTCCATGCAGCAGTGCGTACACCAGTGGCTGTGCCCTTGCTCTGCAGTGGCTGGGGAGTGAGGGGAGGCGTGTTGACCCCCCCTCCAGTGAAGCAGCTGCTGCTGTAGGCACTGCCATCATCAACACTGCAACTGGGAACACAGCTGCGCAGTCTGGTGCTACAAACGGTGCTGCTGCGTTCAATGCCGCGGCAGGCTTGCTGCAGGAACCTGCGGAAATCGCCCAGGCGGCGCTGAGACAGGTACAGCTGCATGCGGCGGTTGGCGTGGCAGCGGGCAGCGGGTTGCACTTGGATCTGTCCCGGAATGCACTGCAAGGATGCCTCTTGCAGCCGCATGTTGGTTTTTGGACTGCGGCGGGGGCCTGTCTTGTGGCCCTTGATCTGTCCCACAACCGCCTGACGGGACTGTCACAGGGCATGGGCAGGAGCCTACCGGCCCTGCGGAAGTTGAACTTGGAACACAATTTGTTCGCAGTGCCCCCCTGTGCAGAGTTGGCGGACATGGCGGCTCTGCGGGTTTTGCTTGCGGAGGGAAACCCGTGTGCAGATGAAGAGGCATGGGGGGGGGGTGGGGGGGGCTGCCCCCCTGGCCATGGGCGGGACAAGGCACTCGAAACGCACGGGGTGGTTGAAGCAGGCATGAGGCACGCTGGCGGGTATGTGCTGCACCTGCAGTAGCACTGTGTGGCTGATACCTGGTCTAGACAGCTGTGCCACACACACATCGTTCAACACAGCACTGTTGTGAATTACATGTCTCAAGGCAAGCAGCCGCAACGAAATTGGCGTAGTAATAATACTTCAGAAGCAGCTATCATCAATGCGATATTTACAGTGAGGAGTGGTGGGAGCAGTCGAAATCGCATTGCGTCTCACTTCAGATTCATCTCTCAAAGCCTCCCGACGCTGCCGGAGGGGGGGTCTTGAAAGATTTGAAGCCAGTCACGCTGCCACGCACAGGAAGCATGCACAGTTCAAAAACTTACTTCACAAGCGCTGGCTCGGTTTGCATCACTCTGAGCGTTCCCCGGCCGTGTGCAATTACCTGGCGTTTCGTGTGAAACTCCAGACTGCAAGGCAATGTCACAGTACTCAAGTTTCAGCGCAAGTTCACGCATACTACACCCAATTCAAGCAGCACCAATGTACTCTCGAAACGTACGCCAAAGCCAGAACCGAGGCGAGTCAGTTCATGCAGCGCTGACCGGCTTCAACGCTAAATCTGGGCAAGGCCACCACGCCGACGACGCAAGCGCGCCACACCCGTCTTCCTCCTCAGCCCGCGGCCCAGTGCGCTCTTCAAACTCTATTGCTACTGAACAACACAACAATTACACGCAGTATGCTGTGAACCCTGCACCTGAGCCTGCCCATCGCTGGCCAAGCCACGAGGACAGCATGAGCCAAGCTCAGCGCCACCGGCAGACCCAGCCCCAGCCGGCTGCATACCACCACCATGAAGCGCCACAGGCTGTGCACTCCACGCCTGGAGCTGCAGCTGCCCCCCCCCGCCAAGACGAGGCCCTAGGGGGGGGTCCAACCCTTGTGCGGCACTATGCCAACGCTGGCATGGTGCATCAACCCGACACCATGCAAGCTGCCCCTAGCGCTGATCCTGCAGGGGGGGGTCAACACAGTCAAGGGGGGGTCCCTTTCCTCCCGGGTTTCAGTGGAGAGGGGGGACGGGAGTCCTTCGGCATCAACGCAGTGTCACACCGGGGTCGACCAGCCGTCACCCCTGGCACTCTTCCCTCTACCCACGACAAGCTTGCCCGGGGCTGGATTCGGTACCACCTTCCAGACGAGCACCGCCCCGGCATCCGGCCCTCCCACACCTCAATCGACCTGCAGCGTACCACAGCCGGGACAATGGCGGTGTTCGGGGGTGCAACATCGCCCCCTCCCCGACCCGGAACAGCGCCAGCTGTTGGAGGTGTTCGGGCTCCAAACCCCGGTCGCAAGTTGCAGTCATCTGACCAAACTGCAAGCGCACTCCAATGGGGTGACAGCCCGTCCATCGGCGCGCCCGTTGAGGCACTCCACGACGACATCGGAACCGCTGTGCGCCCTAGGCGTTCCTATGTGCAGAAAAATCTCACCTCCAGCCACGTCGCCAACTCCCTTCGCTTTGACGGGGGGGGGGGCGGCGCATGGCCCTCTGAAGATGGGTACGACCCGGAACACTCGGTGCGACCAAGAACAGCATTTGTCGCCCGCACTCAGCGCAGCGTTGGCGTGCAGTCCGCCCTGACAGGCCGCGGCGACGACGCGTCTGCTGGTGCGTATCACGGCTGTGCCCCCGTGAGCGCATCAGCGCAGCAGGTGAAGGGGATGATGGGGGGGCACGGGAAACGCATCCAGCACTACGAAAAGGTGCAACGCAGCGCAGAGGGCATTCTGCAGAGGGACGGAAACCGGTACTTTGAGTCAACACAGGCCGCGATGCACACGGGGGCAAGTGAGGGGGGGCCTCGTGCACGAACACCCCCCCGTCGAGGCAGACGCCCAGCGACACAGGGCGGCGCGAATAACCCATATCGACAGACCTGGGTGTTCGGGTAAGTGTTCCGCTGCTGCAGCTGTGCGAAGACCGGAGGACGGTTCTGCGTGAATGGGTGTGTGTGTTCTGAATTGATTTGTTTCGTCCCTGTTCCACGCATGCTGCAGTGCACCTAATTCAATGTCAGGGCGCAGTTAGGAGCGCAGAGCCCCCCCACAAAGGGGGGCAGTGGGGGTCACAGCCTGGGCCCCCACCGCTGCGCGCCGTCCCCCCCCCACTGCTGTGCAAGGGGGGCCTTTGAGGCAGCTGTGTGAGACTGCGGCAGCACTCCATCAAATCGCGGACCTGCTGCGGGAAGCACAGAGTCAGAATTGTCACTTCCGACGGCACTGTGCGGCAGCAAGCGGCCCGCTGCACCAGCGCAGCGGAGGCGCTGAGCCGGACAGGGAGCTAGCATTGCACTCAGAACAGACCCCACAGCATGTGGGAACACCCGCTGGAGAAACGTTCGCAGGCGATGCTCTTGCCTCCGTGGGTGTGTTGTGGCACCGCGAAAGGTGAGCTTCCTGCCCGGGGGGGGGGCAAAGGGGGGGCTGCCGGTGGCGCACGTCACTATCAGTGCTGCAAGACAGAACAAGTCGCTTTCTGCTCGGAACACACTCTGGGAATTGAAGTACTCCATGGGGACAGAGTGCCAAAGCCCACCTCGCGGCTTGCCCACATACTGCCCGTGTGGTGCGTTGCAGTCGGAACACAACTGATGGCCATCCGGTTCTGCGCTCACAGGCTGCACTGAGGTCAGTGGTCTAGCGGAGCCGAAATCGATCAATCTGGCGTTTGTCCAGTCATATTGCCCCGCTGCAACGCCTGCCCCTGTGGCGCTTTGGGGCGGGGCGTGTTCCGGAGCAGATCCATGTGTGCCATGTTGTTCTGCGTTCAGTTGCGGAACACAAACGTTTCCCGAGTGAATATCTGAGTGCAAGTAGGCATAGTGTAGGCTGGAGGGCCCCCCCCAAACAACCCCCCCTGCCG
>Ga0307982_1005261_pt1 | contig 10109 bp, 3 predicted proteins | sample OrgLakmetagen989_FD_201847 | JGI IMG/M metagenome (GOLD analysis project Ga0307982, IMG submission 201847) | Saline water microbial communities from Organic Lake, Antarctica - #989 | ecosystem: Environmental > Aquatic > Non-marine Saline and Alkaline > Saline | place: Antarctica: Organic Lake... | reverse complement strand
GCATTTGTCTTAGGCAACGAAGGCTCTGGCATGTCAGACGCAGCAAAGGCAATTTGTGACCACTTTGTCTACATCAAACACTTTGGGCAAGGAACGGCATCCCTGAATGTGACCGTTGCCGGCAGCATTGTGCTGCATCATTTCGCAGAATGGGCGGGATACGCTGAGGCGCCCAGGAGCTCCGATCACGATGAGAAGTACAACGTGACTGAAATCAAGTACGACTTCTCAGTGCGCTCAGAGGCTGCCAAGCTGAAAGCTGCCCAAAGAGCAGCTAAGCGAGCTCGAGCGACGGAGCACACGGATGTGGCTGCCACCGCCAGCGGGCAATGAGCCGGCAGCTGGTTGTGCAGCATCATTCATTGATGCAGGTATGCTCCAATGTGCTCAGTGCGCTGATGTAGTCTGGCCCGCAGCGGCAGCAACCCCCCACCAGTGTAGTCCCTGCCTGCAGCCAAGTGCCCTGCAAGGCAGCCCACTGCGCGGAGTCGGGCGTGCGGCATGGGCCATGGGACACTGTCTCCCATGAGTGGGTGGCAGCATTCCACTCTTCTCCTGCATTTGGATAGGCCAGCAGGTGCACTCTGTGGGGGGCGTCTGCGCTGTGCGTGCCTGCCTTCACGGCGGCCGTGTCTGTGCTGAAGCCCTTGAATGCAGCTTCGCAGCTGGGGTATGATGCGACTTCCACAGGCAGCTCGTGTGAAGCCAATGTATCTTTGATGACGTTGATGGCCCCCAGCACGTGGTGGGGTGAGCAGCAGTTCACCCCCACCGCCACCAAGCGACGCCCGAAGGCGGCTATTGCAGCAGTCACCGCATCAGCCAGCGGCTCACCTGAAGCACACGTGCTTGAGTCCTGGAGGGTCATACTCACCCACAATGGCATCTGCATGCCTTCACTGATTGAGTCCAGCGCCGCCCCGATTGCCCCGATCTCACCAATGCACGGAAGCGTCTCGCAGGCCAGGAGGTCGCAACCGCCTAGCATCAGTGCGCGCAAACGAGGCACGTGCCATGCCTGTAGGTATGCCCGCGACACTTGCTGCGGCAATGGTGACTGGCTGCTATATATCTCGTTGGTATCCTCCTCGTCTCGAATGTAGTGTCCCGAGTACTCTTGCCCGCCTCCCAAGCACGCGCCGTACGAACCCACGGAGCCGGCCACAATGACAGGCACTGGGGATGAGTCTGCTGCCGCACGTGCAATTGTCACCGAATCTTGCATCAGTTGACCAGCTGCACTCTGATCGCTGCCTGCTTTGGGAGCAAGCAGCGCTTCACAAGCTTGGTATGATGAGCTCACGACAATTCTTGCTCCAGCCTTGATGAAGTTGCAGTGAACATCGTGCAAGACATCAGGTGCATCTCGCAGCAATCGTGCTGACCAAAGATCATCACTTAGGTCTTGCCCTAAGTCTTCACACGCTGTGGCAAGCCCACCATCGAGCGGCACAAAGCCGAGCGCGGCTCCGTTGCCTCCTGAAGCTCGTGCCGCAGCGCTGCCAGGAGATGCACAAGCCGCCCGCATTGGTGATAGCAGCAGTAGCAGTGGCAGTAGCAGAGTTTGCAAAAGTCCCTCTGCGCGACCGATTAAATTGCAGCTTGTGGTATGACATCAGCGCCGTGGGGCTCTTGGGTTGTTCTATGTGTCCAGACACTTGTGCACCCCCGGGATGCGTGTAATGCTTCACGAGTAGCAGCGCGCACCATTGCAGGCAGCAGCAGCACCAGAAGCAGTGGCTGGGTAAATCGATGCACCAAAGAAGCAGCTGGTGTCTGTAAAGTCGCGCGAGTTCAGGTGCGCTAGGGTTTTGAGCAGCAGGTAGGTCAAAGCTCCAAGCGCGCAGTGCAAACTCGTGTTCAGCAGTTCAGGGCTACTACATTTCAAACCCGCAACGGACACTGACGCATACTTGCAGCTGCACTAAACGCACGTGTGCGCTTATGCGCTAGCAGCACCTGCTCCAGCAGACAGCGTCTTCTCCATGGCGGCCACGCGCTTCTTCAAGTCCTCGTACTCAGAGGTCTTGACGGTGCTGTAGCCCTCGCGGTGGGTGACGATGTTGGCCATGTTCACGCCAGTGGCGCGACGGCCGTCGCGCTCCATGTCCAGCACACCAGCGCCCAGCAGGGCCTTGTTGCGGCGGTCGTTGATGCGCTCCTCGTTCTCAGGGTCCAGCAGGGCCAGGGCGTAGTACGTGAGCACCTTGAAGGCGTCCTGCACCACAAAGAAGCCAATGCAAAAAGCCCACGTCACCACCACGCCGTACTTGGAGGAGTGCAGGGAGCTCATGTACGCCAGCTCGTTGTTGTGGTTGGCGGCACGGTCGCCGAAGGGCCAGTACAGGGACAGGATGGTGGAGGCGGTGGTGGCAAAGACGGCAGCCACCATGAGGGAGTATCCAGGGCGGCGCTCGAAGAACCAGTACCGGGTGCGTGCGGCAAACACGGTGAGGAAGTCGGACAGGGACACCTTCAAGTACAGCAGTGTCTGCGCCTCGCCGAAGGTCACGAAGTAGCGGGTGGTGCCATTGTCATCGTAGCTGTGCGAGCCAAAGATACGTCCCGCCCAGTTGTCGCTGTTGGCGTAGGAAGCTTGCATAATGATGATCAGGAGGATGATGGAGCCGATGCAGGCAACGAGGCCCAGGGAGCCGGCCACGATGCACACCTCCCACAGGTTCCACTTCTGTGGGCGCTTCTCAGGGATGACCTTGTCGTACGCGATGGTGATGATGGTGCCGTCGTTCAGGATGGTGATCACCACAAGGGCAATCACAGGCAAAGTGAACACGTTGAAGTGGGCCCCGAAGCGTTGTCCAGCAGTGGGTGCCACTGCACCGTCCTTGCAGTGCCCGTCCTCCCAGCACACTTTCTGGGGCTGTCCGCCGAAGTACTGGTCGTCGTTGGGGTTGATGAACATGACTGCCACAAAGAAGAAAAGCAGCAGCTCGATGGTGCAGGCAATGCGGTAGATGCAGTAGTTGCGCATGCGCTGGAAGATCTTGCGGGAGCGCTGCATGGCCTCGATGATCACACCCAGGCCAGGCTCAACCAGCACAATGTCAGCAGCGGCCTTGGCGGCGTCAGTGGCGCCCTCCACAGCAATGCCGATGTCGGCGCGCTTCAGGGCGGGGGCATCGTTCACGCCGTCACCAGTCATGCCCACCACGTGTCCAGCGGAGCGCACAGCCTCCACGATGTCAAACTTGTCCTCAGGCATCACCTCCGCAAAGCCGTTGCAGCTCATGACAAGCTCCATGCGGTTGGCGGGGCCCGCTCCGTGCAGTTGGTGGGTGTCCAGGATGTTGGTGCCCATTCCCAACTCACGGCAGGTCTCCTTGGCAATGGCAGTCTGGTCGCCGGTGATCATCTTCACCTCAACGCCTGCGCTCAGGGCCTCCTCAATGGTGGACTTGGTGTCGTCACGGGGGGGGTCAAACAGGGAGATGAGTCCCTGGAAGCGCCATCCGTTCCACGTGTTGTCGTCCAGGTCCTCAGTGTTCACAGCGGTGCCCTCACGCACATCCTTGAAGGCCACACCCAGGCAGCGGAAGCCGCGGTCGGCCAGCTCCTGGATGTCGGTGCTCACCTTGATGCTGAGCTGCTCAGCCTCCTCCGCGGTGTACTCGCAGTTGGGGTCGTTCAGGGCCAGCTTCAGGACCACTTGGGGTGCACCCTTGGTGACGCGGAACATGGACTGCTGGGCCTTGTCGGCGGCGTCAGCTGGGGGCAGGCAGGTCACCTCCACGCGCTTGTCAGTGGGGTTGAAAGGCATGAAGTCCAGCTCCTTGAAGCCAGACAGGTCATTCCATCGCTTGGACATCTGTGAGACGCGCACCCAGTCGATGTTGGGGTCGTTCAGGGCCTCGGCGGGGGCATCCAGCTGGATGACCTTCTTGCAGATGCAGTTGTCGATGGCGTCGTTCTGCTGCATGTTCTTGTTGGAGGCAAGGGCGGAGTAGAAGTACATGGCGGTCTCGTCCATCTCGGTGTTAGGGGCCATGCGTGGGGGGCGCAGCTCCAGCTTGTTCTTGGTGAGAGTTCCGGTCTTGTCTGAGCACAGGATGGTCATGCCAGCCAGCTCCTCAATGGCAGACAGACGGGCAATGATGACCTTCTTCTCGGCCAAGCGGCGGGAGCCGACAGCCATGGTGGAGGTGCACACCACCTGCATGGCAATGGGGATGGAAGCCACAAGCAGCACCACCACCACAGACACGGCGCGGAGATACTTGTTGCCGCCCTGGGGGGAGCCAGTCTCCTTCACGACGACCAACTTGATGAACATGGCCAAACACATGACCAGGGACACGCCCAGGAGACCCAGGGTGATCTTGAACAGAATCTGCTGGAAGCGCCCAGTGGACTCCACGGAGTTGATCATGCCGGCAGCCTTGCCGAAGAAAGTGCGGGAACCGGTGGCAGTCACCACGGCCTCTTGCTCGCCACGCTTCACAACGGAGCCCATAAGCAGGCGCTCGTGGGTGAACTTGATCACAGGCAAGGATTCGCCGGTCAACGCGGCTTGGTCGATCTGCGGAAAATGGTGTGTGGCTAGGAATCTCTTCAGCACCAGCACAAAGACGCACCTCGCAGTTCTGCTTCATGTCATGGCCGACCAAAATGCAGTCAGCAGGGATGACATCTCCAATTTTCAGGCCAATCAGGTCTCCACGGACAAGGCAGCGTGCCTTCGTGCGCAGGCCTCTGGAAAATGTAGGCTGCCGTGAAACTTGTGTCTTGACCAGCATGGGCTGAATGAAATAACTCACGTTCCGTTGCGGTATACATAGCAGCTAGGGGCCAAACGCTCCTTGAGGGCCTTGATAGCATTGCCGGCGTTCATTTCCTCGTACCTGTAGTGATGGTGGAGCTGTGAATATGCGCGCTGGAGCAAATGCACTGCACAGCAGAGCTTCGATTAGTGCCCCAAGCAACTTACCAGCCAACGCATCCGTTCAAGATCTGCAACACCAGCAGCACTCCGAAGTCTTCCCAGCCGTCGCCTGCAGAAAAACGGTCGGTGCAGGCATCGTCAGGCACAGGTCGAAACAAAGACGGGGGCAGCTGATTTCCGCACTTACCAGTGGTGGCGGCCTTCACAACCTCAATGATAACCGCGATCCAAATCATAATGGGCATGGGGCCCCAAAAGTAAGACAGAAACTGCAATTGGTTGTAAAGTGTACTCGGTGGGCAAAACAATGCTGCTGTAGTTTCACTTGTTCCAGTGCGTGAAGCTCAGCAAGGCTGCGCGCTGATTGCCGCAGAAAACGCAATATTTGGGCTCACAAACACCTACCTGCAGCAGAGCATTCTCCTCTTTCTCCTCCAATTCGTTGGGTCCATCACGGTCGCTGCGAGTTTTTGCGAGTGCACAATTTGCTGTGCGTGACGAGCATGTAGTCGGTGGTGTGGACACGCCGTACTCACAGAGCAGCAGCTGCCTCAGCATCAGTGTACCCCTTGCTCTCCTCTTGGCGCTTGGCCAACGCAATATCCTCCTCGATTCCATGATCAGCGCCTGACAGAGGGTTCTTCTTCTCGACTTCTTCGTCGCCTCCGTTCAGGAGGGGTTGCTTCACAGACATGTTGCTACCACCGTTCAAGGACATAGCGGTTAGCTCAGTGGCCATGTTATGGCACAAGTAGTCGCAAACACTAGCGACACAGGCGATGCAATTCGCCTACAAAAATCAAAGTGACTCCTGCACGGTTGAGTCAGAGAGCTGCTGCTGCATCGCTCGATGCATCTGTCGTCGAGGGGGGCATTTTGCGATAGCTCACATGGGTGCTAGGAGCTTGTCAAACTGCCAAACGTCTGCTCTAGGGTCAAATTTGGAAAGAGCACAACGCACAATTACACATTGTCTGACTATATCTGCTTGCTTTGCTCAAGGCACAGCATTGGCAGACTCCTCTCGTGAGCTACTTTCTTCTTGCGTGCCGGCATTTTGCACTTCTTGCGCAATCACGCCTCAAATAAGCACTCAGACAAAGAAAGGCACCAATTCAGCACGCTCATAACGAGTATTTTTATCGGGCGCTTTGTCAAGCATGAGCTCAAGTGCACCTGTAGACTTGGGCAGCTTGCTGGCCTCTTTGGACAATGCCGACGCCCCCATCCAACAAAAAATTGAGAGCATTGGAAAGATCAAAGACATCATTGAGCCAGTGGCACTGTTGCGAGTAACGTGCGTCATGCTATGGACCCCAGCTTTGTGAAATTGCTTGACATGCGTTCGTTTTCTGCAGGCAAATACTGGAGACCGGCCTGTCGAGCATTTTGAAACTCCTTCGCGAAACACCGCCTAGCTTTGTTGACGATAACAATTTCAAGCTTCGATCCGCTATTATCCAGTTGTTACAGCGTTTTCCTCTTACCGATGTCTTGACTCCCCATGTGGGAGTGATCTTGTCTGCCATCATGCAGGTGGCATACTCCGATTGTGAAGAGAATGGCGTCGCCTGCATGCGCCATCTGTTTGACCTGCACAAGGCGTACAAAGAAGCTGCAGCTGCCCACACTGCCGATTTTTTCGATTTCGTGGTTCGATGCTATAGCAATATGCCAAAAATTGCCCAGGCCTTGCTCGCCGCGGAGGCGCCCCCGGCGGCAGCTCCCGTTGCTGACGCGCCTGGCGCTTCTCCTGCTTCAGTCGCAGACATGCCAAGCGATGACGAGATACGCGCCATCATCACGGGCGACCGCAAGATGCCTTGTTGCACCTCCTTCCAGGTGGTGGCTGAGCTGCCCCTGGTGGTGATTGTCCTGCTGCAGCTGCACCCCCGCAGCCTCAAGGTGCAGGTGGCTCGCATGGTGCCGCAGATGATGCAGACCCTGCAGCTGCAAGTACAGCAGGGCACAGACCGCGCCTCACCCCTACATAAGCGCCAGGAGGAGCTCGTTGTGGCGCAGGTGAAGACTGTCTCCTTCATGACGTACCTCCTGCGCAGCTTCACAAATGTGCTGGAGCCCAACAAGCAAGTGGTGGGCAAGTCCATCTTGCGCCTGCTGCAGAACTGCCCTCCCGCCCCCGAAGGGCTGTCCCTGCGCCGGGAAGTGCTGGTTGCTTGCCGGCACATGCTGGCCTCAGAGTTCAAGGATGTGTTTACTCCCCACGTGGACGTGATGCTGAACGAGACGCTGCTGCTGGGGCACAACCAAGAGGGCGCGCCCAGCAAGGCCCTGCGTCCGCTGGCCATTTCCACGCTGGCAGACCTGCTGCATGGCGTTCGCCGCACGCTTTCCCTGGCACAGCTGGGCAAGGTGGTGTCCCTCTTCGCCCGGAACATCCACGACTCCTCCCTGCCCACCGCCATCCAGTGCACCTCGGTGCGGCTGCTGCTGAACCTGGTGGACAGCATCTATCACAATAAGGATGCTGATGGTGAAATTGGCCGGGCACTGCTGTCAAGGATCCTGTCTGCCCTGGTGCAGAAGTTTGGAGCGCTGCAGCACTACATCCCGCATGTGGTGGTGGCCGCCAGGCGAGCCATGCTGTCCAGACTGGCCCTGCGGCGATCCAGGTCAGAACAGCTGGCGCACACAGTGCTGCTTGGCGCTGTGTCCCGGGGGGACATCCCTGCCGAGGACGCCCCTGCCATGCAGGCGGCAGCCAAGGCGAGGGTGCGGGAGTCCCTGCCTGACGACGTAGGCGCCAGCCGCCCCATGCCTGGCATGAGCTCTGCCGCAGACGGCTTCACAGAGACGGGCGACGGTGCCACAGCTGAGGACAGGGACGTGCTGTCCCGCCTGAACGGGTATGACCCCTTGCTGGCCAGCATCACCAGCAGCATCACCAGCAGCAACCGCACACACAGGGCGTTTGTGGACATCATGGCCTGCGTGAAGGACGTGAAAACACTCATGAAGACCATGTCCCTGGGACTCAAGACCCTGGTGTGGTGCGTAAGCAACTACCGCCGCGGGCCCACTCCTGGCAGCGCCGCCAGTGATGCCGATCCGCACAAACTAGTGAAGCCTGGCGGCGGTGGCGCCCTCACGGAGAGCGAATTGGACCTCATCTCCAAGTTCGTCAAGTGGGGCTTGCGCTGCTTCATGATTTTCACGCATCTGCCTCCCCATGTGGATTGGCAGGGCGTCAGCGTGTTGGGGCTGGAGCAGGACAACTCACAGAGCAGCAAGCCCTCTGGCGACGCGTACACATCCAAGCGGGCCTCCAGCAGCAGCGGCGTGTCCAACAGCCAGTCCATGTTGATGCTGGGCACGCCAGAACAAGTGGAAATGACGAATTTCTTCGCCAGCGTGTTCACGATCTTGGACGCGCACAACTTCCGGGATTTGATGAACAAGCACCTCCCCCTGCTGTTTAGGTACATCATTGCGTACCCCCCTCTGCAAACCATCGTGCAGCACTTGCTGGCGAACGAGCGGGCGGCACGCCCGTTTGCAGACTTGGTGCTGCAGTACCTTGTGCGGCACATTCACCTGTTGAACCCGGAGGGTCCCGCTGATGTCACCCGCTCGGTGTACGTGGCCGCCGCCGCAGCCGACCGCGCTGCGAAGCAGCACGGGCTTGGGAACTCCACTGAGCCCCCATCGGCCGTCAGCGCCAGCTTTGGGCCAGTGACCCCGGTGCAGCCGCCTGCAGCCATGTATGGCGAGAGCGCAGTTGCCTTTGGTGCCCGAGAGCCCGCTGGGGCGGGGGTTGCCAAGCCCAGCATCACAGTGGGCCCCGCTGGCGAAGACGCTGCTTACACACGAGGGTACCAGTACTCCCGCGCTGGCATCACGGGTGGCTTCCCGGAAGCCAATCCCCTGCCAGGGGGGCCCGCCACCAGCCGCATAGCCCCCGCACATTTTGTCATGAGCTTGACCGACCCGTTGGCACCAGCCATCACTGCATCGGTTCCCCTCGTGATGTTCTCCCCCACTGTCCGCTCCAGCGTGCTGGTGCGTCTGTTCCGCATCACTGTCGCCTCCATCACACACTTGTTCACCAAGCACGAGCCGATCCTGCGGCCGTACATCGCCACCATCGTCCTGGGAGTGCTGCGTGACATGCTGCACACCAACAACCCCACCAACCACCTGCAGCTACTCAAGGCGCTGTTCAAGTCCGTATCCAGCGGCGACCAGTCCGGCACGGCGCCCCTGGAGCACTTGTACAAGGAGTTCCCCCCCCTGCTCCCGGTGCTGGTGCACCACCTCATGGCACTGCACGGCAGCACCAACGACGCAAGCGTGCGCGACACTGCAGTGGACCTGTGTCTCAGTGTTCCCGCTCGCCTGTCCAGCCAGTTGACGCACTTGTCCCGCTTCGTGCGTCCCCTGATGCTGGGCCTGCGGTCCCGAGACCACCACGTGCAAGACGTCGCCCTCAAGTCCCTGGAGTTCTGGATCGACAACCTGAACCCAGACTACTTGTATCCCATTCTCACGGAGAACAACAGTCTGGGGGAGTTCATTGCGTCACTGACTGCTTTGCTGCGCCCCTCGCCCAGCAAGTTCGGCGACCTGGCGCTGCGCATCCTGGGGAAGCTGGGGGGCAACAACAGGTTGTTCCTGCTGCACCCACCCACCATGCCGTTCCTGGCCCTGCCTGAAACAGGTGTCACAGCCTCTTTAAAATGGACCCCCCCTGCTGTGGAAGAGGAGGACCCCCTGGGTGCCCCCCTGGCGGAAGAGGCGACTGTGGCAGCAGCAGTCAGCAAGGGCGCCCTGAAGCTCCTACGGGAGAAGGGCGCTCTTGGCCCAGAGGCTTCAGAGCACGACAGTATTGCGCTGCCTGATTTACAAGTGCGTCTTCCCCTGGACATGCTGAGCGCACTGGCCTTCAGACTGCTCAACCGGCACTTCGCTCCACGGGGGGTGGCGGGCGGGCCTGCGGAAACAGCATCAGAACACAGCAGCGAGTACAGCGGAGACTTGTGGCAAAACGATGGCACCGAGTCTGTGCGCGACAGTGTGCTGCGCGAAATGTGCAAGGTGATGACTGACTCCTGGAGTGACGAAGAGGAGGAGGACAAGTGGGTCACTGCAGGGCTGCCCATGCACTCCAAGCAAGCAGACAGTGTGGCGGCAGGTGCATCATCGCGCAGCCAAGCTGCCAAGGAAGCCATGGAGCACTCCGAAGACATTC
>Ga0307982_1005259_pt1 | contig 10113 bp, 13 predicted proteins | sample OrgLakmetagen989_FD_201847 | JGI IMG/M metagenome (GOLD analysis project Ga0307982, IMG submission 201847) | Saline water microbial communities from Organic Lake, Antarctica - #989 | ecosystem: Environmental > Aquatic > Non-marine Saline and Alkaline > Saline | place: Antarctica: Organic Lake... | reverse complement strand
AGTTTGGCGAAGCATCGTCCAGCTAACTAAAGCTACTGGCCGGGTAACGCTGTGCACAGCACCAAAGACGAGCCAGTACCTCTCCAACGTCGACATGCAAACTAATTTGAACGCGCTCCTTGTACGGTTCCCCATGCCGCGGCGTGAGTAATAAGACAGTGGGTCCTGTGAGGTCTGCGATAGCGTGACATGTTGTGATGCTAGCTGCTACAATCACAATAGTGATAACCCTAGAAATCGCCATGTTGAACGCTAAATCTCTTTCGAGTTACAGAAGTCTGCTTCTAAGAGCGTGCTAAGACTAAATTAATGCCATGCCGCTTCCAATTGAAAAGCAGCCCGAAAGCTAGCTAGCTAGCTAGAGTAGTGCAGTAGTGTGTTGTGCGTTGTGCGTTGTGTAGCGCAGGAAAGCCCGAAAAGTGGTCCCTCAAAGCTTAACACTCGAACACTCGAAGTGGCAGTAGCGCACTTCCTTGCTATTAGGTTGCCGATTGCCGATTGAGAAGGTTTACGACCGGATTAGACTTTACGGTAGAACAAAAGGCGAGCATCTCAACAGAGGTCACGAATTGGCGGCACACTTCGACAGATTACTAAGCTGCAATCGCGCGAAGAAGGCCCGGAATTTTAAAGTGAAACCCTTAAAGCCAGTGAACGCTGAACAATTTGTTGGCATCTTTTGCTCGAGTTACACAACAACTTCAGCGTGACACGTTTACAATTGTAAAAGAAAATCCGCTTATTTCAGCTTTGAGGCTACACTGTCGACAATGAGAGCTTGATGAAGGCCCCTTCGGACAGTCTTTTGGACCTACGTTCAATCGTTGAATATGGCGACGCTTAAGAGTATCGCTTTCGTGATTATAGCTGCTAGCACCACATGTCAAGCTATCGAGGGACCAACGGTATCGCTTGTCACCCCGCGGCATGGGGAACAATATAGACAGCGCGTTCAGATAAATTTGCATGTGGAGATTGGAGAGGTACTGGCCAGTTTTTCTCGCGTTTTGCACCGTTGTCTCTGTCATCTTCAGCTTACGCTAGAGTACCACGAATAGGCTGCCTATAATTTAGATAACTGCTTTTGTGCTTTAAAAGTAACGCAAATATTTCGCTTGTAATGAATGACATTTGAACTTCGATGTAGCATATGATTTTGCTTGCGTCAATCGAACCAGGGGCCTGAGGCTGAGGCCATCGCAGCCAAACCCTCTAGTTACCAAATCTGCTCAGTTGGTGGCCTTGCTCAGCCCATTTGCGTGCCACTGCTTGGCGGCGAGAAGTTGCCAATTATTGACGTCGCACCTCCTGAAAGCGGAATGAGCATGGTGCGTGGGACAGAAGTGTTTTTTTCCGATTGGTTCCAGTTGTGACACTTCTTCCTGTATGGTCGCCAATATCTTTCCTTTTTAAATATTTACAATACGGTTATTATCTGCGCGTGATTGAGAATACTCCTCAAGGTCGATGCATTTATCAATGTGTGCACTTACTTCTTTTATCTCCCACTCTCGCTCCTTGGTGTAGGTAAAATCTTGGATACAGCTCAATTACACGAATGCCAACGCTGCTGCCGACCCTATTCTATCATCGACAGTAGGGCCGGCTTTTGCGGTAGGAAGGGGCGATGTTGTATTTACGTGGGAGGCGCCAGCTCGCGCTGTGCAAGCCCTCAGGCAACGAGTGGCAAGCCTACACGCTCGAGAGACATATGTGAACTCAAATCCACCGAGCAGCCGTGCCACAGCTGAAATTGCAGCGGCCGTATATGAGCGCGCGCAAACGATGTACCACCTTGGCCTCGCGCTGATGCGCAACGGACCAACTAACAAATGTGACACATACTCTTGCCCCTCGGATATTCTCGTGTTGACTGATCCGCTCGCGGAAGCTGCCGCTGCGTTTGCGTCTGCAGCTGCCTTGGGCTTGCCAGCCGCTGTGGGCGCTCATGAGGAAGTGCTTTGGATTAGGGCAGCGCACCATGCTTCTTTGCATCGAAGGGTTGGTGAGATGTTGGGCAGCAGCAGCAACACCAATCTTAGCAGCAGCACGCACAGTGAAATTCAAGTGCACCACGAGACTGAGCCACTGCCGCTTTTCCCGTGTACTTTTCAGGGCCGTTTGAAGCGTGTGATTCCAACTGCTGCGCGGGCAAAGGAGGGTGGTCATCAAGGGAGTACTCTATTGAAAGAGCGCTTCGCAAACGAGAGTGAATGGTTTGATTTGAGCGCCAATTTCATTCCCTATACTTATCCCTCATCCTCGTGGGGGAATGCTCGAGCCATGCTCACCGAAGCGATAGCATCCAGTTGCCGAGAAGTCTTCGGTTCGGCGGACGCTAGCAAGAGAGAGTCAAAAACAGTTGCAGATAGCGTGGCAAATGTGGTCCAGAATGAAGAAGACAACGTTCTGGGTGGTGCTTGCGTGACGAGTGGGCTCTCAGCAGCGCGACGAGAAGTGGCGAGAGTGTGCGGCGACGTCGGAGAGCTGGCGTCTGTTGTCGCAGTGCGCACCCAAGAGCCTACGGACATCAATGAGGTTGGAGGATCTGCATTGATGCGCTTTCCCTCTTTTCTTTAATCGTTCAAATAGTACTGTGCAACCTTGTCGCCTACTATGTCTGTCGATTTCTCTTATTAACTACTTACTCCTTGTTTACGAGTGACGACTTGCCCTTTGTACTCTCCTTCAGCATCTCCTTACATTGGAGGCCCTTGCGTTTGAGGCCGGTTCTGTACTCGAGTGCGGCGTGCGAGGCGTTCTCAGCTCTTGGGCCTTCCTTCACGGTCTTGCGCGGCGCCGCGACATTGACCATAATAAAGCTGCAATAGATTCTACTGGAAGTAGTTGTGGTCGAGACAGCGTTGGTTCTTTTACGTGTGCTGATCCCTTTATTGTGCAAAACGATTTGGAAGACTGCTACAGCCCTCAGTTTGCAGCTGCAGCTGCAAGAGCTGATATTCCAGTGCGCTTCCACTGGAAGGATGACTTAACTCTCGACATGCCCTACGACCTGGGGCCTCAATATGTTCAAGGAAAGCTGCAGTCAACGATGCATCAATCAGTGGGGCTCATCTTTATAGATACGCTACACGTTTATGGACAGGTTCGATGATGTCTTCCTTGTTTCTTCACTGCATCATAAGAAATGAGATGTATAAATTTGTGAAAGAATCGTCGATTAACTTCACGTTTGTGTTTTCGCATGCTACTTACTATAGCTGAAGCGCGAGCTTGCGTTGTTGGCACCCTTCGCTGACATATACTTGGTGATGCACGACACCACTACCGATGCAATCGACGGAGAAGCGGTGAAAATCCTAGATCGTAATATTACTGTATGCATTTATCACGCATGGGCCATTGGCCTTCCTATAGAAATATTATTAAATCTGAATTAGTACATACACGACATAAGCAGCAAGTCTGGCCGTTTCTTTTGTGCTGTGACAAGCATCATCTGATGTAACTTCTATGATCGCGCAATACAGGTGCGCATGGGCTGGTCACGAAGCGCACATGAAGTAGCAGTAGGTCGTGGCTGGCCGGAGCAGGACTTGCTGCAAGGACTCTGGCCGGCCGTGACCGAATTTTTGGCTGACCACCAAGGAGAGTGGCAACTCCATGCCAGGTACGAAAACAACAACGGCTTGACGGTGCTGAAGAGAATCGGGCGCCCCTCACACCTATAGACTTTGGAGAAATGTGGCACTTAGCTGCTAATAAACTCCTAGGAGTGGTGAATTTTCTATTTTGGTATGGCTGGTTGAGCAATAGCACGCGTGTTTTGCAGCTTAGCATTCAAGGACTGACTCTTAGAGTTGTAGCAGCATTTACCAGATTGGCCGTATTCTATACTTCAGTCTTCTGCCACGACGAGATCGCAGAGAACGAGCGATGGCGTACCCTCTTTATTGCATTGCAGAAGCAGGCACAGAGGGGACTAATGCCTGGTTTTGAATTTATTTGATGAGCATTTTCTACGCTAGCTAGAGGGGGCTGAAAGTACTATGCTTTCTGCTCTCTAACTCTCTACAACTTCCTATTTTCGATTTATGACTTCTCTGTGCGTCGCATGCACGTGCTCTTCTGCCCACGGCATTGGCTTCTGTGTCAATTGAGTTTTTATAGGTCCAAGGTCGAACTCGGTTACAGATAGTACCGATTTGAATTATAATTGCCCGAGTTACCGACTTCCTAGTAGAATTTCACTTTCTGCTATCTGCTATGCATGCGGTTTGTGACGAAAGGCATGAAAACGAAAACGCTTGGACTGGAAACGGAAACCGATATGAATATAGATATTAGATTCAAATATACCTCGCACGTACCCCGCAGAGCCAGCATCCTGTATAATTACGGTTTTGGTGGCCAGTGATGTGTAAGTAAATCAAAATTGAGTACTACATAAATGGTCTTCGTACTGCACGTACAGCGAGTAATACGCATTGTGCTGCTAGCGTAAGTAATTTTGTCGTATTTGTCAATTCTGCTCGCTGAATCAGTTGGCAGATATGGCAATATCATTTGCTATTTCTCTCGGTGCCATTCTCTTTCATAACAAATTCGTAGGACGAGAACACAAGTATCAAGACATCAGACATCGCTTCTACTTTGTGATTCTGCATTCAAGCATCCTCTTCGAATTCAAGCATCAACTTTGCCGCGGCCAAAAAGTGTGATTCTACAAATAGTTCGTCTTCACAAAAGTTATTAAGAAGTTCGTGATCCTCTTTGTCTTCTTCTTTAACTTCTTCTGCCTCTTTCCCGCTTCGTGGTGCAAAGATCGTGTTGTTCGCATCTTCTTTGCCAACTGCCTCAATAGACTCCTCGGCTAAATCAAAACAAAGGCTTCGAGGCGAAGCCGAGCTCGCTAAGGAGGAAGACACCATCGACTCGTTTCTAAGAAGTACGCTCGCGGGTCGAAACGTCGGGCGAATTTTCTTTGTCGTCTGAGTGCTTGCCGTTGGAGAGTTTTCGTCTCGATCTGCTCGTTTCTTAAGAAAAGCTTCATTTTTGGCCCTAATAGAGATCATGAAGCCGATAATGTTATCGTCTTTCAAATAATGAATAATGTTAAAGAAAGCAGTAGGACTTTTAGCTTGCTCGTAGGAATTAGATGAACGCATGACACTTACAGCTCATAGCAGTCATGCTCCAAGTCTTGAGCGAGAAGCAACTTCGGATCATTCTGCTCGTTGTCCTCATCGTGGACTGATGCTGATCTAAACGCTTCAGCGAGAGCTGCATCTGAAATTGGTACAGGCCGCCCACCTGCGGTTGAAAAAATAGACATCGGGTGCTCCTAGAACGAGGGCAAATGCTTGCTTGCAATTTGATGAGGTTCGAGACAGACTCCTTCCTCAAAATTATTCAAATCAAGGAGTCGTCAAGTCACCTCAGGAAAAGATCCAGTCGTCGTCGTGTGCGCTTGTCCGAAAAGTCGCCCTTTGTGGGGGTCCAAAAAGGCAATAAGGGAAACCATAAGTATTCGCTTTTGTGTACGCATGATGCAGTACCTAGTTGGTACCTAGTAACTAACTCATTTTACTTAAGAAGAACATCTCCATTAATTTACAACACCTTCATGTGGGGCTCCTGAATTAATTAGTACGAAATATCTGGGCTTTGGGGATATCTGCGTATTCAAAGCAAGGACAAGAGCAACGCAATTCCAAAGAAATATTTCTTGATTGTTGATTGTAGAATAAAACAATAAGCGACAGGCCAAAGGACAAAGGCAAAATAAGCTTCTGGTTTTTTTCCCCTCTTTATCTTCTACTTCCGGCTCCTTGGGGCCCGTGTGAAAATAAAAAAACATCCCAGTAGAAAGAAGAGAACACAACACACGGAAATTCAATTAGGATTCGAAGTCTGCCAAATAGCCCAATGGTAGACCAAGAAGCGAGTGAGAGACGAGAGACAGGCGGGTTTTATCGTTACAGGGGGATCGAAGCATGAATTTTAATCCTTCTTTGCAGAGGAAGCATCTCAATAGCTACACACTTGGAAGGAAAGCTCGTTTGGCACCCAGCCCACTGCACTAATTATTTGGACTGGAGGTGCAAAAGTTTTAGGTATTCTAAAGCCACTCCGCATATCTCAAAAGGAACATCGTCAAGCAGACTGGAGTCCTTTCTTTAGACGCCCACTAAGCCCCTGTACTCTGGGCACGTGCCTTGCACGAAAGCCTGCGCCACCGCAGAGCCCAAGTCAAGTTTGTGGGCTCCAAGGGCGCCTGCCACTGGGAAAGCATACGCTGCAAACGCGTCCTGGTCTGCTGGGGACGCCACTCGGCCACCTTGCGCAGCGATGCAAAGGGGGAAATGAACGTCCTCCTGAACCAAAAAAAAACAACGCAAAACAAAAGATGCTTGATTTCAAGCGAGCAGATATCGATAGAGACTGAAAGGAGGCTCTACTAGTGGGGCGAGGATAGGCAGGAAAATGAAGACGAGGAAAATGGTTCGTACGACAAGCAATTGTTATTATTCAGCGCAACGTTTTGGGAAGTAGGCACAGTCTCCAAGTACTGCACACAGCACGGTGTTGCCAAATAGCAAACACCTGTTCACGGCCAGAAGATGGCAGTTCGGTGCCTTCAACAGCGCAAGCCCGAGAGAGCGCCACGTCTCGTAGAGAGAAGCCTCCGTTCCCGCCAAAGAGTTCCTCCTCCACCTGCCGTACAATAGAGATTGTTAGGTGATGAAAGTAACCAAAAAGAGAATACTGCCAGCCTGGCTATTCGGTTGTCAATTATGCACCAATCGATTGGTTTTTTACCAGTTCAGGAGGATCACCGAGGAAATACTTCAAGCGCTGACGTGCTCCTACGTAGTCCAAGCGCTTCGCAAACTCGCCGATGCCCGCAAAGGTTCGACCAGAGCATACTACGGTGTCCGTTTGAAAGAAGAGCGCCTGAAGCAAGTGCAATGGTGCACAGTTTCACACGTTGGCGTGCATACGAAGTAAGTACAGAAGTAGGTAGGTGCAATGCTAGGTAATTGATTTTAAAATATCTGCACATATTTCAAACACATTTACAGAAATAGAGATGGTTTACATTTGTTAGCATTTGTGCATATGTGTCAGCGATTCAAGTAAGGAATGTCAACTGTAAAATCAAGACCAACCTTATCTCCACCGATAAGATTCCAGAGGGCTTTTGAGGTCACGAAACGATTGTAGTCACGAAAAGTAAAGTTTTCCACCCTCAATTTGTGAAGTATTACTTGCTCAGTGCGCACGAGCTCACAAAGACGAGCTGCATTCGTTTCTGCATTACCCTGGCCATTGGTGTTAGACTCAGCTAAACTATGACACGGGTCAAAGTTCGGACCATGGAATATGTAAATCGGCCGCACAGCGGGTAACTGAGTGGCCACATTGTTGATGACGTAAGCTAAATTGGGGTGGTGGGTGCGCGGCTCTACGATCACGCCCACCACTGAGAAAGATCCCACAAAAGGTCGACTTCTAACTGCACCGGTTTGAGTACTATTTGATGGTTCGGAAATTTCAGAAGTGTCTGAAGTGTCATCGAGATAGATGATCGCGCCATTGGTGTCACGTGACGGCGGCGGTCCCACTTCAAACACACGTGTGACTCGACCCCAAGCACGGTATGGGCTGCTGCCACTGCTGGCAGTACTGTTGCTGCTAGCGCTATTGGCGTCGCCAGTCTCGAACCAGGCCTCTGCTTCGTGCACACCGGGCTCCAAGAAGTCGTACTCTGGTGGCGATAAACCCAGCACGGGTGAAAAGCTTACAGCGCCATTTTGCACCCACATCAAGGAGCAGTGCTCGCCAAATGGATGCCTCACTGAGTAGGCGTCTGCATAAACCACACGCTGGCACAAGCGCCAACCTGCATAATCGTAGCCGTGCTGCAGCTCCACTCCCACTGCGATGAAGAAAGGCTGGGCCATGAACGGGAGATTGTTTGTAGCGCTACTCTCTTCAACCAAGGGAGGGGGCTGTTGGATCACCGCTCGACCCAGAGCCTCGAGCTCGATCAAGCTGTAAGATGCCAGCTTGCTTGATGCTATTGGGTCTTCAGCCATCATAACAGGTCTAGCTCGATCAACAGCGGTTGCTGCGAGCAGCGCAAGCCAGAAGCTAGGGCGATGACGATTTAACATTGAAGCAAGCTATGAATGATTATGTTTTTGAAGTGACCTGAGAGTTGTGACAAACTCAGCTTGGCTAGCTGCCAGTTTTGGCTATTGCATCTGTAGTGAAGCTAAGATTAGTGAAGCTGTCTACTATCTGTAGCTACCGTGCTACCGTGCTTAGCTATTACAGACACTGCTCAGACAGACAGACTAGTCTAGCTAACTACTCTAAGTTCAAAGAAATTTTCAAACTCTTGAGTGAGAGAACGCTCTGCGCTGGAGCTTAAACGTACGGACCATCGCAAATATTTCGCTAAACTTCCAAATTTCGTTTGTGACGTGTTCATGTGTGCGCTCATCGTTACCACCATGTCGAAGTTCGACAAAGTGCTAGACAAAGTCAAGGCGGTGGAGTTCACGCCGCAGAACCTGGCGGTAGTAGCATGCTGTGCAGTAGTTGTGCCGCCGCTCTACCAGGGCCTGAAGCAGACGGTGGTTTTCTTTGCGTCGCTCACGGGGCGCCAACAGGCACGCATCGAGAAATACAACGACATGCACTCCGACGAAACCACTGGCGTGGCAGGCCGCGAAAAGGACTACGCTACTCTGGTAGATTCGTACTATGACTTGGCTACCGACTTCTACGAGTGGGGCTGGGGCTCGTCTTTTCACTTCGCCACCCGGCAAGCCCACGAGTCCTTCCGGGAGTCCATCTTGCGCCATGAGCACTACTTGGCGGGCAAACTGGGCGTGAAGCCTGGGCAACACATCCTGGACTGCGGCTGCGGCATTGGGGGGCCTGCGCGGAATATTCACCGCTTTTCGGGCGCCAAAATCACTGCAGTGACCTTGAACCAAGCCCAAGTGAACCGCGGCAACGTACTCTGCCGCAAGGAAGGTGTGTACAAAACACTGCTACTTATGCAGTCAAAGTCCGAGTTAGTACCTCTAGAACAGCGAAGTGGGCGTAGAACTTTGGTATAGTTCATCGCCTTGCTATTAGTTGACTATTTTCTCATCTCACCTCGACCGTATTCGGCCCTCTCTCTCGTAGGCGTCGCGGGGATGGTGCAGCTGGTGCAGGGGGATTTCATGAAATTGCCGTTCGCCGACAACACCTTCGACGGTTGCTTCGCGATTGAGTCCACGTGCCACGCGCCCGACCGCACCGGCGTCTACAGCGAAATTTTCCGCGTCCTCAAGGTAGAGGCTTAGATCTGCTCTCAACCTGGATTCGACCTTTATATTTTGTCAAACTTTTCTTGTTTTGAATTTGGCAGCTCTTTTTTCCGTTGCCTTTCAACCAATCGCTGGCTTCTCGTTGCTATGATATTTTTTGTTCCACTGCATTCTTCTTTATATTTTCTTCTTCTTTTTTTTAACTTCTTGGTTTCCACCATGATAGCCGGGCGCAACCTTCGCGTGCTACGAGTGGTGCCTGACGGACAAATACGACGCCTCCAGCGCCGAGCACCGCAAAATCAAGAAGGACATTGAGGTGTGTCTACTTCAAGAGTAGGCGGTTTGACGTACAAAGTTGAAAGTATAAATGAATACCGTCACTCCAAGATGCATGCTTGCTTGTTCCGAAGAGCTGCTCATTCGCTCACTATTAGTCATTGCATTCCTTCGTTGCTCACTCGTCATCTTCCTCTTTCCCCCATTCAGGTGGGCGACGGCCTCCCCGACATTGTGCACACCTCCGTGTGCACGGCGGCCCTCGAGAAAGTGGGCTTTGACGTCAGCGAAGCGCGCGACGTGGCCCTGGACCAGGGCTACTGCATCGAGCAGGGCGAGCCCTGGTGCGTTCGTTGCGTAGCTTGTTGAACTGAGCATGCTGGCTTTTCACGATTTGCATGTGACAATCGAGACTTGAACTTTCCAAGGCTTAAGTTCCCGACCACATTAAGTCTTAGTCGGCTTCTTTTCGAGTCCCTCGCTTCGTCAGATTCCATGTTATCCTTTATAAAAAACGTGTTTTGCCCCGCTTTCTCCATCT
>Ga0307982_1005257_pt1 | contig 10114 bp, 11 predicted proteins | sample OrgLakmetagen989_FD_201847 | JGI IMG/M metagenome (GOLD analysis project Ga0307982, IMG submission 201847) | Saline water microbial communities from Organic Lake, Antarctica - #989 | ecosystem: Environmental > Aquatic > Non-marine Saline and Alkaline > Saline | place: Antarctica: Organic Lake... | reverse complement strand
CTGGTCTGCACGGCCTTTCTCCAATTGCTGCCAAAGCTCTCGCCAGCGGCAGCCCTCGAGCGCCCTCGTCCGAGGCACCAACACCACCTCCACCCGAAGCCGCCAGCCCTTATTACCAGCACAACGGTAGTAATGGCGACGAAAACCGCCACTTTCAAACCGCTCAATACCACCAAGGCTTCAATTCAGCGACGAAGCAACAGGCTCCTCGAAGCGCTCACCTGCAAGGTGCGAACTACAGCAGCAGCTACAGCAACGGAAGTGGCGGAAGCAGTGGAGGCGGGGGCTACGGCTACGGCAGCACAAACAGCAGCAGCATTGGCAGCGCGGGCGGGAGCAGCAGCCGAGGCCACAGCGTGCATTCGTCTATGTCCAGCGCGCTCCGGAGCCCTCTGTCGCACGTGAGCCCGGGAGGCCTGCAACCGCGCACCGTGCGCTTCGAAAACGTCCCCAACACGGACCCTGCCACTACCATGGACACGACGGCGACACCTGCTTCTGCCTATTCCTCTTCTTCCGCCTCTTCGTTCGTTTCGTCCCGGCCGTCGACTCGCGCCACGACTCGGGCAGCAGCCGCCACTGGAGATGAAGCAGCAGCAGCACGGGTGCTGAGCCCCGCCCAGCGCGCTGCGCTCGGGGATGCGCTGGAGCAATGGCACAGCAACGCTGAAATGCACTGAAAAAAGGGATGGCATTGGTTGAAAATTAGGCATGATGTCACCGAGTACGCAAACGAAGTTGCCTCTTGGGTTCGAGCTAATTCAAATCCAATTGACGCCGAAGGCGACCCTCTGGTTATGTCCTGTTGCTTATTGCTGTGCCACTGGAGGCAGTTTCGAACTACCCGCAAACCCGAAATGAAAGACCTAAGAGAATTTCGACTTCCCTATACCCTGCTTCTGCGCCGCTCGGATAATTTCCTAGGCGCAATGTGCAATGCAAAAATAATTCAAGTATTTAGAACTTTGAATCCAGTGCCTAGTCTGCCTTAATAGTCGCCCAAGGCCCGACGCTCTTAGTTAGTGGCAAAATTCGATACAATTCCGGCCCTTCGGGGCCTGTGTCAAAAAACACTCATCCGCAAAACAGGGCCCATTTGAGTGAGGTGAATCCAAGTACTTTTATGCGAAGTGGCTTGCATTAGCGCCTTCTCGCTCGTTTTCTCGGAAAGTCTTCAAAGGATTGGCCAGCTGCCTTGTCGCCAATGTCTGGTTGCGAAGACCTTGTTTTTGTTGCCACTGTTGCGGGCTCATTGGTGTTGGTGACACTGTTCCCCGTTGGCGAAAGTTGGTTGTGAGCAGCCAGGGTAGCCTGTGCCCAAAGCGCACGCCCTGCTAACTCAGCTGTCCATACAAGAGGAGCATCAGGTGCTAGTTTTGCCGAGCTAGTCTTTTGTGAAGTTGCAGTAGATGCTAGCGCGCGGGCTTTGGCGACTAATCGAGCGGTGAACTCCTCGTACCTAAACCAGTCAACGACGCACCACAATGTTGCATCCTCAATTATGGGAAGAAAACTACAAGGTCACTTGAATCAACAACGATGCACATTAAAGGCAACAGGATCGTGAACGACAAAGGATAACAGCAATTGCTACTCCTGCTACCACAACTAACTAACGTCCTTTGGTTCCTACCGCTGTGGCGTGTAGTCACGCTGGAGACCGCAGCCTTCCATTGCTTCGTCCGCCATGAATGGGTAAGCCGAAGGGTCCGCTGCCTGCGAATAGATAAAGAAGTCACGGTGAAGATCAAAGAGGGAAGCAGATAAAAAAGATGTGGAGCAAACGTACTGCTAAGAGGGCTGAAGCGGTAGCAGGGCCAACGCCGCACAAGTCTGTCGTGAGCGCGGCGAGAACGTCCTTGATTGCTGGCCTGGACTTCACACTCTTCGCAGTCATTGCAAAGCCCACCGCAGTGACTTTACGCACTTTTGCGTCGGAGTTGCTCTGGACCTTACCCATCAAGGGTCGAAACTTACCTAGGCGGTTTTAGAAGTAGAAGAAATGAAAATGAAAAGGATACCGGGATACTTGATTGAGTAGTACTGCGTCGACTAGGGGGGGAAGAGATGATGTGAACAATCCACCGGGAACACTTGTATGCATTCACTAGAATTTGCTATTCTTAAAGAGTACCGCGTTTTAGCTTCCAGTCAACTGCACTAACGAGCTGATCTGCTGTCAGATGGCCTTGTGTAGCAATGAGCTCGGGCAGTGTTTCGCGCCACCATACATCTAGCTTGCAGAGATCTTTAGTGGTTGTCTTAGGCTTCAGACTAGCTTTCAGGGCCACCGCTTCATTGTAACGATGAATGGCAGTGGTCCACGCAGCAATGTCACTACTCTGGAAAAGTGTGATGGCGGCGCCACTACCCGGACGCTGAGACATACCCGTGGTGCTGACACAAAGGCACAGAGGCACAAAGGCTACTACTTAATAAGTACTTCGCTACGTACTTCTTGATAAAAGCTAAAAGCTAACTAAACTACTCCATCGTTGTATATATTAGAGCTGCATTGGTGTTTTTGGGTTCCAGCTCAAGAAAGTCGAATGGAGTATCGGATGGAGCCACGTCTATCTGTAGTAATAACCCGCTAGCCTCCAAGCTAGATTGGCCCTAACCAGTGATGCAAGCTCCTGCAGGTTTGAACCAGGCTAGACTTTAGTATCAGCTTGTACATTTGTTTTTCTGAACCATTCGAAAGTAGCGGTTCAAGAGGGCTTGGTGCGCCATTTAGGCACGTGACGCGTGTCTGTCTCATGGCTTCAGGGTGGCCGCCGGCCGCACCTCCGCTGCCTGATGGCTGGGCTGAGTATGTTGACGCATCACGCGGACTACCTTACTGGCACCACGCAGCTAGCGGTGAGACTACATGGGTGAATCCCTGCGCCGCCTCGGGCTACGCTAGTCCAGCAGCTCCCGCAGGGTTGCTGCAGTATTCGAATGCAATTCCAGAAGTCTTTAGCCACCAAAACGTAACTCCCATGGCAGCTGCACAGCAATCCTGGGAGTTTTCATTGCCAACACAGCAGTTGCCACAGGTGCCACAATACCAGCAGGTGCCACCGCAGCAGACGTCGCCTGCGGCCGGGCGAGGGCGTGGGATGAGCGCCACCATGCCAGCGTGGATGTCGGCCCAACCTGACCCCGTTATTCCTTCGAATGGGCCAGCGACGCTGCAGGTACCACCACCTGCAGCAGTGGTCCCGCAGCAGCAACAACCCCCATCTGAGGGGTGGCCTCCGGGTTGGAACCCTGAGAATGCGCAGCATCCATCCACGCCGGCACGGTACGCCCAAGGGCAGAACCCCCTAGCGTTTGCTGCTGCGGGCACTTACTCCAGCGACAGCAGTAACAGTGTCGCAGCTGCGATGACAGGCAGCAACACTAACGGCAGTAGCAGTAGTAGCGGTGGCAGCAGCCGTGAGTTTAGCATGGCGGCGCTAGGGCAATCGATGGACGAGGAGTGGGCGGCCTCGGGTTGGGTTGCGGCCGCAGAAGCGGCTTTTGCCGCGGTGGCGCCGCCTTCCACCCACTACGAGCAAACGGGCTGGGACGGGCAGCGCTTGTCGTCGTCGGTGGCGGCGATGGACCAACACGCCGCCGCCCTCGCGGAAGAAGGCGATTTCTACGAAGAAATGCTTGCCGCGAGAGCTGCCCTCCAGGCGGAGGTGTGACCACTTGCAGAACACAAGTCTGAAGGCTCTCTCAAGTTTCCTCGTTTTCTCTTCGTTTGAATAATCAAAGTCAACTTTCTTCGCTCTCTCAGCACTCATACGATAACTTCCATTGTGTTATCTTCTACCTCCCAGGACGACGCTCGACTCTTTGCGTCGTTCAAAGATCCGATTCCCGAGAAGCACCGGGAGCGGCTGCGGCGATCCAAAGCCAAAAACATGGAGTGGATCCTCAAACAGGTGCGACGCGCAATCTAGAGACCATTGATTCAACGGGATACTAAAAGGAAAAGGGTGGAGTGTATGCAGCTTGTGGCTTAGGGTATTGTGAGGGTAACACTTGACTGAGTAAATGCGTTAGGATGGTTGAGAAAGCAATGTTCACGTTCGGTGCGCATAACGTGTATGATACGCCCCTACTGCTGATTGGACAGGATGCTGCGGCGAGGCAGCGCACTTTGGACCAATTCGATCAAGCTCACCATCAACCAAACAGCCACAACAGCAGCACTGGTGGAGGACCGGGCTGGGGCCGCGGCGGCTGGCGAGGCATTCCTTCCTCGAGCGCACCTGCACGAGGAGGAGCAGGCCGCACCGGCGGCATTGGCAGCGGGGCAGCTCCTAGCGGCCCTGCTCACAGTGGGCGAGGGGCGGGAGGCGCGCAGGGTAGCGCTTCAGTACCTTCGGGCCCAAACACCGCGGTACGATAAACGACAACGACAATGAGGGCGACTCTAACCACTTTGAAAGAACTGCTGCGCTTAGACGGGGTTATTTCTAATGCTGGAGTCTGTTCGTTACCTACGGCAGTGAAGAACTTTTCACCTTTTGTATACATTCCTTTAGTGTACAATCGTTTTTCGCGAACCCTGATAGTTTCCGACTCTATCTGTTGCCTCTGTTCTTGTACTTGCACTTGTAGGTGTACGTCAGCGGCCTCGCGCCCAACGTGACCTGGACCTCGCTCGACACCCTGTTCAGTGTTCACGGGCGCGTGAAACGCATCAAAGTGAGTTTTGGGATGCGCTAATCAAATGATTAGAACAATCCCGTCTATGCTCTCCTGCGTATTTGTTGTCCTATTCTTGCGTGCGCCTTGCTGTTGCGCCGCAACCACCGCGCTTTTGATTTTTGATTTTTTTCCCTTTTTTCACCGGACCACGCACTTTCTTTTCCATCTTTTATTTGCGCTCTCTCCTGCCTAATACTGCATACTACCACATCTGCGTGTGCAGGTGTACCGCGACGCTGGTGGGGTGCCAAAAGGGGACGCTCTAGTCACCTTCGCCAAAGTGGGGAGCGTGCAGGCGGCGTGCAGTAAACTCACGGGTTCGACGACCCAGGGCGCGGGCTACGTGCTCTCCGTGGAGCCAGCCTCCTTTGCACACCGCGAACACGAAGCCAGCGACCACCCAAATGACACCAACAACAGTGGTGGTCAAAACGGTGGGGACCAGGCGGAGGAAGAAGAAGAAGGAGGAGAAGAACCAGTGGAGTACGATTTAGACGCGAACGGTGTACCCATCTACAAGCCGCTGCCGCCCCTTTGTTTTCCCGCAGAACTTCCTGCCGTAGTGCTTCGAAATCTTTACACCGATGAAGAGGTAAAGATCCAAAATATGAAGATGCCCTGGGCGTGCCTTGATTAATTTCTTCTGGTTCCTTGCCTCTCACTTGCTTTGCTTGTTCGTTGGTTTGTTTCTTTTAGTTGTTGTCGAGTGGGCCCTCTTTTCTGGAAGAGCTCGAAGGTGAAATCATCGTGGAAGCAGCTCGTTTCGGCACCGTGAAATGCGTGGTCACTTTGCCCCAAGTAGCCTACTACTTCGGGAGTTGCGTGGTCACTTTCACCGAAGTCGCAGCCGCGCAAGCGTGTGCCGAGACCATGAACGGCCGCAGTTTCGCGGACGGGTTCATTCAGGTGCAGGCGCTCGGCAATTGGGGCGACGGCGAAATCGTGCCACCTCCGCCGCCGCCGGTAGAAGAGGAGGTAGCAGGAGCGGCGGCAGGAGCTGCTTTAGGGAACGAAAGAAAGGACAGCAGCAGGAACGGCGGCGGTGTGGAAGACGACTTAGAAGATTTTTTTAGCTCTGTCGACGAGATAAGCGCGTCAACGGAAGCACAACCAGAGTAGCTTACCAGGTCCGGCTTGCTTAGTCCTTGGTTCGTCCCGGTGAGAAGCAGGGCCTTCTCCTTCCCTTAGTCTAGTCTAGTGAATACTCCCCAAAAACAAAGAAACACCCCTGTACAATGCAATAGCAGAAAAAGTGTAGCCTTCAGAACAATACTAAACCGCAAAGCTCATTTCACTTTAGTACGGCCTTGCTTCTACCTAGGTTGGTCACTAGGCTCATGTTGGACGTTCGTCGTCCCTAGTATTCGTCGACCAGTCTTTCCAGATCGACAGTATTAGATATTAGCCGGATGTAAACTCGTAAGCTACCTCATTATCATTTACAGTGGGGTGTTCAGAACGTGTTCAGATGAGGTGTTGAAAATACCGAGGATGGAGTGTGATTGGCCAATGAACGATGAACATTCTCCTCAGAGCTTCCAAGCATCCAAGCATCCTCTAACAATGAAACTGTAAACAATACTGTAGATGGCACGAATAAGCCTGTACGCAGTAGCTTCGACTTCATAGTTCGGAAACGTAGGCCTAGCCGGTCGTCCTATTAACATCTCCGCTCTGTGCGCTCATAAGTGTTTTGAGTCTGCAGCATGTCGAACTTAGTTCGTCTTGCCAAGAAGCGGATGAGCAAGGCGGAGGTGCGCGTTGCCTCCACCGTTCGAAATGGGGAGGCCTCAGACCAGTTCGCACAATGGGGTGAATTCGATGGCCAAGAGCGACAAGGCCTCGATCTCGTCCTCAAGAAAACTAGAGCGGGCGTTGAGTTTGCCAATGGGCAAGGTACTTCTAACGCTTTCGACAGTTTGTATTCCCCGTCCACCTGGATGCAAGTGCAGTTGACACTGCTGCACATTCGTGGCTTTCCATGACTCTAGTACTTTTTGCGATTTCCGATGGTCATACTATGATACCTGATCATTCACCTCATACATCTTCCTTAGCCGCAAATTTTACGTTTGGATCCGATATGTTTTTTTCCTCAGTGATTGGTTATGACTTGACCTCGGTGCTACGAGCGAAGGTCTTCATGATTCGCTCCACGACCTTCATCAATTGGTTCGTCCTCGGACAGGTTTGAACTTTGTTTGAAAGGAAGACTATTATATATAATTTTGGCTAGGTATACTCACCTTACCATTACGCCATTTAGCAGTCCCTTCATCTAAAATTCGACCGAAAAAAAAAATAGGAGAAGGGCAAAATTCATGCCACCTATAGATTTGAAGTTCGAGAGGGGTTGACATGTAGACGCTGCTGGTGTGCGCTCTTTTCTCTTTGGAACAGGCTCTGTTGGTGTTCAATGCTGCCTGGCTGGTGGCCTTCTGCTGCATCGGGGCATCGAAGATAGGGCTCTTCGAGCCTGGCAGTCCTTTAACGCCATTGGTAGACGGCTTCGACGGCTACTTCTCAAACTTTACAGGTAAGATAACTGCGTGTCGATTTCCCTGCTATTCATCTTCAATGGTAGTTGCCTGGGTGTGGCAGCATGCTAAGAACTCACGTGTTCCACTTGCACATTCTTGGCAATTCCTTCTCAAAATGTTGTTTGATATGTACTTGTTGCATTATCTGTTTTTTTCCATTCTTTGTCCACAGGCTTCGTGTTTGCCTACTTTGTGTTTGGATCTCTCAAGAAGTACTTGACCATCAAGAACGTCGATTTGGGAAAGCTTACGGGGGGGCTTGTTACTTTGAGTTTCTTCAACAATCAGGTGTAGAAGTTAGACTTTCACGCGTCCATAACCAACTTCGCATACTGTGCTGTCTCCCATTCCCACTTGCCCCCCCCTTTTTTTTTCCCGCGCTGACCCTATATTTGCTCTTAAATCTATGAAAAGAAAATAGTCTCGCGTGCTCTATAACGCTATACTTGGCATCTTCGTTTTGTTGGTGCCTTATATTCTTTTGACCTAAGTACGTCTGCTTTTGGAGCAGTGGATTCCCGGGTGCTCTGGCGAAGATTTGGCGTTCAAGCAAACGGTGGTGCGGTGGGGGATGGCCAACTACGCGCTCACGTGCTACTACGCCATCGGGGTAAGCGCACCTACTAGAGGGCGCCGTTTCTGATGTGGTTCAACGTTGATTTACGCGCTATTTTTGTTTCTTTCATAAATCCATTTGTCTCACTTACACCCTCCTTACAATTGATTCTAGACTTCTTCAGTACTGTAGTTCTTTACTATTTGCTATCTCCTCCGCTGCTCACTCACAAATCCTGCACTTTTATACAGGTGCCACCCAGCGAAGCCGTTGGTCAGTGCGTGCGAAAAGGCTACTTAACCCCGGATGAAGCCTTGCGCATTGCCGAGAGTGGCAGCAGCGCGGTTGCGCCTATTCTGTGGCTTTGGCAGCTCTACGAAACCCGTTTCCCGGAAGTAGGTGGGGTGTGGGGGCGGCTGCTGCCGATTTTGCAGACCGTTGCCGACGGGTCTGTGAGCATCACCCGGAGCTGCAGCTCGTATGGCCTGCCTCCACTGCCCCTCGCTTACATCATGTCGTCTCTCATGACTGCGGTACTTGAACTTGCTTTTGATCTTGTCAGCGCACTCACGATATGAACATTTGCTTGGGCATTCTGTTTATAGGCTTTTGTGCGGCGCTGGCAGTTCTAGGGTTTTAATTAAACTATTCGAACTTGAGTGGCCTCTTTTTGATGCACTATTTTGCATTAAGGCCGCCGTGGATGTTACGTTAGATCTTCCGTTACGTGTGCTCACCGCACCATACGTGTGTGCGATATGTATACCTCCATTGAACAGCAACTCTTCTTCGACGCGATCAAGTCTGGTTTCATCATTGGCGATTTTCTGCTTCAAGAAAAGTGCACGCCAGGCAAGCACCGCCATGAGCACGACGACGGGAGCAGCGACGGGAGCGGTGGCGGGAGGATGCTCTTCTCAGTGGCTGTCTCTCATGCGTTACAAACAGGCGCGCGCATTCTCCTGGGCAGTGACGACGGTGACAACGACGGCACCAGCTACGGCAGCTCCAGCGAGGAGGCCAGCGTTCCCGACCGCGAATGCTTAGGCACGCCCAAAATGGTGATCACAATTGAGTGCTTGATCATCATTTGCACTCCAGTCTTCTACCAAGGCCTCCTCGAGTTTGTGCGGCAAATTTCCAACCCGTTTGGAGACGATTGGATTGACTTGCCGACCTTTCACATGCAGCACGGGCTCGACAGCCACCTTCAGGTATGCATTAAGGCAGAATCGACATTATATGCGAGGAAGACTAACGAAAAAGATTCGTGAGATACGAGTGGAGCTTAAAAGGCGGGAGGAGGGAAGAGGCATTTGCTGAACATAAAGCAGAAGGGTTTCCTTGAAAGCTCGGTTCAATTTTTCAACTGCTTTTGTTTCCTTTTTTTTTTTTTTTTTCTAATTGCTGCCTCTGGGCGTTTTTTTTTCTCCTGTGGCCATTTTCTTTTTCATGTCTTAGTTCTTCGTGAATGGCAAAGGCGACAGCAATTTCGATCCTGGCAAGAACATCAAATTCAAGAAAACACCCAGCGCGAAGAAAGCGGTGAAATCGGACCCGCTTTTAAAGAAAGCAGAAGAATGAGTCGGTCTTTGGATATATACTAGCCCGGTGGTCGATCGATTTAGATGGAAGCATCGTGCATTCCCCATCAATTTTAGTTTTCTTTGCAGAGGCCGAGATCCATTTGCCATTCCTTTTCCGTATCCCCCTCTCCTTCGAGTATCCGAGTTTCGAGTTCAGATATTCAGATTCCGCCCGGTAATGTGGATATTTAGATGCATCTCATTACGAGAATACAGATTTGGAGGACTGGAGTTAGATGCCCTACAAAGCCACAGAAAGCAGGAAATTCCTATTTAGAATCAGTTTATAGCTTCTAGATCGCAAGGGTGGTCAATGATGGAATGATGGGGTCCTGTCCTACACTGCCCTATACCATAACACCAAAATTCAAGGCATCAGAGATAGCTCGGAGAAAGGGCGCTAGATGGTATGTACATGTGCACTGAGTTGCTGCGCGAATGCACTACGAACTGCGGCTTTTATTTAATATACTGCTTAGTGCTTAGACTTCACATAAGGGCAACATCAGGTCGGTCAGCAGTCAACAGTCACAGGCGACAGGGCAGAGGGCAGCCAGCGATTTCTGCATTGTGCATTGTCTGCATTTTCTGCTGTCCTCGACTTTCGACTTTCGAATGTATACTGCAGTACTAGTGTTCGTAAAAATAAGTATTACTTAAATATACAGATTTTAGGAGCCAAATAAGTAAAATAATAAGTAAATAAGTATCATAAATTACCACTTTTTCTGGAAAATGGGACT
>Ga0307982_1005254_pt1 | contig 10116 bp, 8 predicted proteins | sample OrgLakmetagen989_FD_201847 | JGI IMG/M metagenome (GOLD analysis project Ga0307982, IMG submission 201847) | Saline water microbial communities from Organic Lake, Antarctica - #989 | ecosystem: Environmental > Aquatic > Non-marine Saline and Alkaline > Saline | place: Antarctica: Organic Lake... | reverse complement strand
CGTGGGCCACGGCTGTGGAGTGGCTCTGCCGACGGCTCAAAATCAGCGTGGACGACGACCCACTGAACCCCGGCCGGAAGTACTTGCGGGCCGAGCTGGCTCCCAGCTCGCAGCCGGCTTGGGTGGCAGCCTACCAGCAGCTGGACCCTTCGGTGCCGGTGGCGCCCGAGCGAGTGGAAGGAGTCCCGCTCAAGTTCGTGCCGGCCAACACCCGTGGGGATTTGGTGCTGCGAAAGGGCTGCAAGGTCAAGGGGGCCACGCTCGCGCAGCGCGGGGTGGCGGAAGTGCTGGTCAGCATCTACTCCCGGGCGCCCGGGGAAGCAGCTGGCCACGGCCTGGTGATCGAAGCTTACGACGCTTCCAGCGCGTATACGTCGGTGCTGCACGTGGCGGCGTCCGAACTGCGGCGGCAAGTCGCGGGGCGAGACGATTTGCTGGAGCCCGACGTCGTGAAAGACACGGTGGAGAGCTTGCTGTACCGGCTCACGTTGCAGCCGAGCCCCGTCGGTGGCCTCAGCTTGGGGCTCGACATAAAGCTCATGCCAAACTTGTTTGATGCGTGATTGATGTGCATTATTTTGGCGGAACTCCGCTGTTCGTTGTTAAACCTTGATCAAGGAACTGGATTAACCACACTTATGGGGCATTTTCTTGGATGCTTCCGTTCTTGTTATTGCTTTAAATAGGATACTCTGACTTCTCTGTGCAACACACGCGAATATACTGTACCTCTGTCCGCAGCATTCAGAATTGCGCACTTCATTAGTATTCCTTCGCCATTTAATTCTGTATTATCTTTCATTTCGAGTCCTAGAGATCTACTTGTAGACATACAGCTAACTAAGTGCCTTGCGACTTACCTTAAACCTTAAATGGCGCAATGCATTTAACGACCGGCCGGACCGGCCACCTAATCCACATTTTACTTCACCTAACTTAATTACCTGGAACTTATGTCCAAGACTGGATAACTGGGCTTCGACTAATTTATAAGTTAGAGAAGCCTTCTGTGACGGAGCAACTGCGCACCCTCTTCTGCTCTTCAATCTCCAATCCGCAATCCCCAAGATACTGAAACAGACGTGGAAGCAGTGGAAGCAGAAATGACAAGGGACATAAGGACATACACCTAAGTCTGGTCCCAATTTTATTTCATAAACACTTTCCACTATTAAGGGGAGCAAAGATCCCAACTGTTCTGCCTTCTAAACACTTCCTAATTACGCGTACACCGCAGCACTGCACACTGTGCAGCCCGGCAGCCCGTGGCACGTACACGTAGCACTGGCCTTAATGCCATATGGGTTTGTATTAGCTCGAGTTCGAGTTCGAGTTCGAATCCCGCGCCCAGAAATTCGAACTAGCCATCGCTGATCTCCGTTCTGACTTCAGACACATTGGCACGTACCTCGGTACCTCTGCTATTTGTACTTTCACTATCTTCGTACACTGGCACTGTGGGTGTACTTTGAAATAGCAGGACATTGAATTCGTGTTCGCTTCCATAACAGTGGCAAATGGTATTATAATCATTTACGTAAGTCGTGGATAGTAATGCTCATGCCTTGGAGCCCAGAGTTGAATTTATATTTACAGCACATCGACCACCACTTCAGATGCGGTCCGCTTCGAACTTTCACTAAGAGGGCTGTCGTTGCCTAAGCGGTCGTTTTTCTCCAGCTCTCCTCCTGCGTGACCAATTCTAGTGCTAACGTACAGTTCTTCCTCTGAAAACTCGTCTTCGCCTAAAGCTTCGTGAAATTCAGCATCTTCGTCGTCTTCCAGCGTAGCCGCATTCGCGAAAGACTGGCTCGCACTTCTGGTATGACTTTCATTGTTCTCACCATCGTTATTGTCATCATTGTCAGACTCGGCGCCCGGCACTTCAGCCCACATTGAACTCTGCGCTGGGGATGGAGTGTTGGCTTCGCGGTAATCCCGACCGCTTCTGCTTCTGCTGCTACTGCTATGTCTGCTCCCGCTTCGGCTGCTGCTGTTGCTCCTGCTGCCAGTAATTCCAATGGTCAACGAGATCTCTTCTTCTTCGTCATCATCGTCATCGAATCTATGGTCGTTACCGTTGTCTCCTTCTTCCTCTGCGCCCATAGGATTGTATGCTGTAGTGCTGCCTAACACAGCGCGGCGCGCGGCAGTGGCCATAAATCTCGTGGGTCGCGAAGTATCGTCAGGACCATTCAATGGACCATTTATGACAGGCTTTTTCTTCTGCGGCGGAGAAGAAGGCCATGCATTTGCCCATCGAGACGGGCTTTTGTTGCTGTCTTTGCGGCCGCCAGTGGCGCTGCTGCTACTACTGTCGGCTGCTTGGTCGCCTGTAACACCGCCACCCAGAGTGAACTCCCCGTCAAAGTCGTCATGCACGTCGGAGTCATAAGGCGTAGCTGCGTCGAGCCCACCGAGCCCCCCATCGGGCCCTACCCCTAGCGCGCAAGCAATCACGAGCAAGGCCGCCAAGGCCGCAAAACAGCCTCCCGCAAAGAGTCGAAACTCGGCGGCTTGGCTGAGGCCACGCGTGCAGGATTCCAAGGCCACGGCAGTGAGCAAATTGCCCATGGCTGTAGTGAGCAAGAAGCACGACTGCACCACGGACTTCATCGAAGCGGGGGCTTCCCGAAAAGCAAATTCGAGGCCGGTTACTGAGAAGAGCACTTCGCCGCAGGTCATTACCACGTACTGAGGTACTTGCCAAAGCACCCACACTTTCCCGTCGTAGCTGCCATTGTCGTTGCTGTGAGCTGCTTCTGAGGTCGCGTAGGCCATCAGAGAGGCATTGAACGTACTATTGAAGAGTAGACCTAGGCCGCTTTCACTCTCTGCTGCAGCAGAGGCTCTAGTGTCCATGACGTCTTGCAATTTAGCTGCCATAAGGAAGGAGCCTGCAGCACAAGCCATGCCCGCCGCCATTTTGCGCACGTGGTGATTGGCTGCTCGAGGCCCCAGCATGGAGCTTACCAAAGGGTACAAGACACGGTCAAACAAGGGGATCAGGACTAGAATGAGGAGCGCGTTGAGGGCTTGCATCATTTCAGGGGCCATGATAAAGGAAGGCCCAAGCCTTAAGTCCATGGCAGCGGCCTGAAAGGTCCAACGGCTCGCTTGCTGGTCGAACAAGCACCAAAACAGCGGCGCGGGGGCTAGTAAACAGAGCACGCGCCCCACTCGCCTCAGGTCCGCTACGAGGAGCAACCCATAGCGAGGGGCTGCTGCATCTAAACACTTGTGCCAGGAGACGGTGCCAAACCCGCCTCGCCACGCCGACAGCGCTTCCCAGAGGGCTCCAAACACGTCAGCAAAGAGGTTGCCCCGCGGTGGCACCCGGCGGTAGGTGCGCCTGCCTGACACCAGCAGTGCCAAAGCAAAGGCCATGAGAAGGGCCGGTAAACTGAAGGCCGCTGCGTAGCCGCAGGATTGGCGCACTAGAGGAGTGGCCACGGACGACAACAGGGAGCCTGCATTGATGGACGCGTAAAAGAAAGAAAAGAAGCGCTGTACAGCAACAGGCTCAGGAGGGTCAATTTGGTCGCCGCCAAACGCCTGTGAAGAATAGTAAAAAAAGGAAAAATAGGCAAATACTTCATTAAAACAAAAGTTGAGTGCAGAATACACAAACCGCGCTGTTGGTAATATGAAAAGCAATCAAAGCACCATGAATTTGCAATTGCAAGAAGGCACAAAAATTGGACACACTCGAATTCCTCCTTCAATTGCAACTCTTGTGCGCAACTTACAGAAACGCAGGGCTTGATGCCACCAGTGCCTAGGGCCACTAAACTCAGCGCAGTGAAGACTCCACCCGCTGACGTCGAGGCAGCTGCGGCAGCCAACAGGCAGGACCCCATGAAGTACACCCCCGAGAGGCGGGTAATGGTGGTGTAGCGGCCCCACAGCGCGTCGCTCAAATAGGCCCCCAAAAGGGGGGACACGTAGCAGGCCACCACGAAGAGGGCCATGGCTTCTGATGCAACCCGCTCGGTCATGTGCAACCGCTGCACGAAAAAGAGCCCTAAAACTGCGCGCATGCCCTAGGAGAATAAGAATGGAGGGGGGGGAGGGATTAATTGCACGAAGTCACAAACAAAAATGCAGCACGAAGGAAAGAACAACAGTCGAAATGCGACATAAGAGACCATGCTAGAAGAGCAAATAACTTCAGGCCATAGTGTATTCTTCATTGATATAAACACTCACGTAGTAGCTGAAGCGCTCGCAAAATTCGCAGCCAATCACGTAGATGGCCGGCATGGGTGGCAGCTTCGCAGTCATAGCGGCTTGAAAGTCGCGCTGTCGTGGCGAAGGCCGGCGCCGCGACGGTCGCCGTTTGATAGGCTTGCCGTAGGCGCCAGCGTAGGCTGGCAGCGGCGGATTTGTGCTGTTAAATCGCTTGCTAAACCCACTAGTACTCCAACTAGACCCATTGTTGCATCCAGCACTCTCACTGTTGTTACTGTTGCTGCTGCCGCTACTGCTGTCACCGCTGCTCCCACTATCAGGAGAACTCAACATGGCTGCTCGATCATTCTCACGGTCAGCATGAACGGTGTTATGGAACGCATTACTCATCCAAGCACTAATACTGCTGTCTAGACTCGGTGTAGTGGTATTTTGGCGGCTGCTCATACTACTGGTATAACCTTCTTCGGACAAGGAAGTATCCACGTAGCCCAAGTCTAAATCCTCAGCGGCGCCCTGGGCAACATAAAATAATGAAAGCAGTAAGTGGCCTGGTTGCATTATCGAGAAATTTAATCAGTCTAGCATTGTGTAACAAAACCCTAGTCTCAGCCAAAAGAAGCCTTTCGTCACCTTCCTCGCACCTCTTGTAAGTACTGCTTACCTGCGTCATGCCGGGAAGGGGTTGCAACACGGTGCTACTTGGGACCATTTGACTAGCTGGCGCTAGCTCTAGCCCGTCGCCAAATGGGCCAATGGTCAGCTGCGGCTTGGGTTGCGGTGCAGAGAAAAGCGGCAAAGTCGGTTTCATTCTTGGTGGGAAGCCAGCTTGTGCGAAGCTACTAGTCATGTTCGATGGACGTCGCGCCGGAGGCGGCGCCTGTGGACGGGGCGGCACTCTTGGAAGTGGCGCCGAAGCTCGCAGCGCGAGGGGCTCTTCTTCCTCTTCAGCTCTTGGCATAGTCTATGCTTCCTTTTGAAACTTGGGAAGGGTGAAAAAGGGTCCTGTTGTATCTCCGGTACTATGTTGTATAGTGCCTTCAGAAACGAGTACGCCACAATCAAGCCGTTGTCTAACTGATCATAATACTCTACTGAATCCAAACTAATGGCAGGCCTCCATTTCGAAGATATCGTTCAATTGCGCTTTCGACGAAGAAGCGGTCGGCGTTATGTTTTATGCCCTATTCATTGGGGTTGTCATCAGTTGAGTTGTAGTTTAAGACAGGACTATCCTAGCACGAAAGCTTCTTAGTTTTATCTCCTCTCTAGGGGCTTTTTCCCCGTAGGACTCTACCCAATTTAATTGTACGTGTCTCCGTGTCTCCGTTCCTCCGTGGACATTTTCGTCGTTTGTCGTTCTATCAGTTTTTTGTCCGTGCGTTCGTGGACATTTTTGTCCATTTGTCCATGAACAAGGACAACGTCGTCACCTTCGAGAGTTTCAAAGCAATGAACGTAGGAGTTGTCTTTGAGTGTCTAGTCTTTGAGATCTCATGGGAGCATGGGAGAAGGATGCGAAGTCTTGAGAATGTCTTAGAATTTACCCGGAGGGCGAAGTTGCGAAGCTGACGACAAGAAGTCGAGGAGAATTTCAGTGCAGTACATTTAATGAGAGTATTTGTACACTCGAACTACTGAGAGTTTGATAGTCCCATCGTGTCACATCGAGTGCTTGAGAATACCTGAGGGTTTGTGCAGTGTTCGCGAAGTTAACAAGAAGCTGGCGAAGCAATATGTTTACTACTGACTCAAGTTTCTTGAAAGGGGCTTCTCTTCTTCAAGTGTTAAGGAAACTCGACTTTTAACGTGGATTATTAAAACTGAATGCATCGAGATCTGTAAGCTTGCGGATATTGCAGTTAGCATCATCAAGTCTACGATGCTTTCAACAACAAGATCATCGTCGGTTCTTAAACTTCTTGTGCTCTGGCTTTTGACCATCGACTCTGATGCAACTCTGCTTTCAAGCACTTTCAATATTATTCATTCCTCAACTACAAGTGTGGTGGAAGTCGACCTGAACCGTGGATTGTTACAATCGAGTGCATCGAGGTCTGCAAGGTCGTGGATATTGCAGTTAGTCTCGCCAGGTCTACGATGCTTTCAACAACAATATCATTGTTGGCTTCTTAAACTATTTGTGCTCTACCTTTTGACCATCGACTCTGATGCAGCTCTGGTTTCAATCGTTTTCGAAATTACTCATTCCTCAAATTTTGAGTCTCGATGGCTTCTTCCCGTCTGACCACTGTAGTGAATTGTATACGTGTACACAAGTGTACGCAGGAGTGATTGAACGATTGATTTTCCATTCCTTTTACTGCCATATTTTTCCATGTCGAACCATGTTTTATAATGTATTGTATTCTTGCCGTCGTCTTTACGACGAGTCTTTGAGATCTCACAGGAGTTTGTGTGAAGGATGCGAAGTCTTGAGAGTTTCTTAGAGTTTTCCCGGAGATTATGAAAATGCGAAGCTGACGACAAGAAGTCGAGGAGAGTTTGTGCAGTGGTCGCGAAGCGAACATGATGCGGATGAAGCAATGTGTTTACTGCATTCGTAATGTGTACGATGTTGTGGACTTAGACTTCTTGGAAGGGGCTTACCTTCTGCAAGTGTTAAGGAAACTCAACTTGAATTGTGGGTTGTCGAAGTGCCTTCGAGATCTGTAAGCTTATGGTTTATGGGTCTTGCAGTTAGGCTTACCAGGTCTGCGGTGCTTTCAACAACAATTTCGTCGTCGACTTCTTAACTTCTTGACTTTTTAATGTTCTACCTTTTGACCATGGACTCTAATGCACCTCTTAGTTTCAAGCACTTTCGAGATAACGCATTCCTGAATATTTGAGTCTCGATGGCGTCTTCCCTTCCCGTCGTCTGATCATTTGGAGAACTGAGATTTTTTCTGCCGCACGAATTATTCCAGCTCCAAAAAATGATTTGGCTTATCAGAAAATACGACACACAAACGACCCAAAAAAAATAGATCAACGTAGTTTGATGTCTTATGTCGCCACGACCAAAAAGTGCCTACCAAGGATTTTTGTCCGTCAGTCACATCACAGACACAAAAAACCCTTGCGTGCTTGTTCTGACACGTTGTCACGTCACTGACATCAAACATGTCCTGACACGTTCTCACGTCACTGAAATCAACTACGTTGATCGTGGCGTGGCGGCGCGCGCGCCGCTGCAGTTACCAAGTAATAAGGGTCGGGGCAAGCGCGAAACGGGCGCGAAAAATGGAGACTCTGCATGATGAAGTTTACGATAATTTTGGACCCATCAATATAAAGCTCTGGAGACAGACAACATTAGAAGGTGATTCGAATTTCTTTCCCCTTTGTTTTCCAAAAGGACAGCATCTCAACTGTGAATAATTTCATTCCTCAAACATTGTGAAGTATTCCTTTGATAAAAATATATTCTCTATTTTTCAATTGACTCCCCAATTAAAGCATAGGCCGTGACTCACGTTCATCGGAATATGCACTACTTTTAAAAGTACATGACGAGTCCTTGAAACTGTGTGAAGTGACATCTGTCTTCCATTCACAGGTAAACATCGAGCGTCCATGAGTCCATGAGTCCATGAACTCGATGCAATGGAAAAAAGACGTTCGGAATTTTTGGGAGAAGCCCCTTGGCGAGCTAGAAGAGAACATACTTTTGACGGAGGGCGAACTTACTCTGGCCCGCAATGTAAATAGAAAGCAATTTCTCGATTCGTTTAAACACGAGGATGACGACTTCGCGAGAGGAATGGAGTGGCGTGTGGTCGGCGATGCTGATTCTGACATCGGGGACATTATTCTTATCAGAATTCCGAACGCCCCACACGAAGAAACAGCTGCAGCGCTTATTCAAGCCGTGCAAAGTTTCATCGCACGGAATACACCAAATCTCTCAATTGCCGGTGCCATCATGCCGATGGGTTCAACGCGATGCTCTGGTGGATCCCGGTCATCTGAGCCCGACGGCGGGTTTCGCCCCGTAGCACGCCCCGTGTATTCCACTTTTAGCGGAGGTGAAATGAATTTGAATATTTAATTGGACTCCTTCTTCTGTTTATTGTCACAATTTTTGTTCTTTCATTGATTTATTTGGAGTATATACGTATGTTGCTTCACGTTTACTGCTGTTGTATGTGGATGATGCAGTCATTCCCACACTGGTTTTTGAGGTTGCCTACTCGCAGTCTATAAGTAATTTGCGAAATAAGGTGAGATGGTGGTTTGAAACCTTCAACGAAGTGCTGCATGTAATTGCTGTCTGGGTGCAGCCCAAACGGTACGGCTCGAGGGGCCACCACGGAGTCGGTCCTGGTGAACGTCCCGTGCTTGTGTGGCACTACGCTCGCATAATTATTGGAGCCATCCCACCCGGGGAGGACCTTTACCATCTCGTGTTTCCACCAGGAGCACCTGCATGTCCGAGTTGCACGGAAGATCGCGAGCACCTCGACATTGGGAGCTCCTGGATTGCGTCCGCAGAGCCTGGTGGTGGATATGGTGTTAAAACGCTCACTATCCCCTCGGCTGACCTCTTCCACACGGTTGGCGGTGCGCCTATGGGATTTCCTGAAGCCGTCATCGTTGATTTGTACTTCGTTCGCCGCGCTCTTGAATCGATCCACAGCGCAGACTTCCAGTGGTAGGCTTGATCTCAAATATTCGGCCTCCTTTGTATATCAGCAGTGGCATGACAGTTGCGTGAATCGACTTGGCTGAGGCGTACAATCAGACCAGGCATGCATCAAATTGACCAAAACAGTCGTGTTTTCGACCGACCCATTGACACAGCTTTATCGAAATCGAGAGTCGGTCACCGCCGCTGTATATTTCATACATACCTTTTTTTGCATGAATAATAATATAAGTGCTATGTTACTTCTTTTGTTCTAGAGTGAGACGCACTCGAATCACCATGCTACGCAGCTCGAAGAAGTTCTGAGGTTAAAATTAATAGTTATAGGGATAGTAAAAGTATAACGCACGAAGCTAATGTTTAAATCGAAATCTGGCCTAATATCACTCTGTTTCATATTTATATTCACCAATAAAAACGAAAGGACGCGCCACAGCAGCCCTGCGGAAAATTCTGGAGCTAAAAAACTTCGAATTGGATAGTAAGCTGAAATGGCAATTAAAGGTCCCATCCTATTCTTCGCCTCACTCCCCTTATATTTCAAATCATAATACCTCTCTGTATTATCCAAACCTTTTAAGTTACATGCCCAGATAAACCTCACTCTTATACTCTCCTGGTGATATCTATATTATTGTTGCCTATAGGTGGCTGAAGAGCGCTCCTCTAAGGCATCTAGCATCATCGGCTGCCAGCCGTATGATAAGTGCTCTTCTAGTCTAGCCTAGTTAATACTCCCCAAATACAAAGACGCATGGCAGGTGGCAGCGCGGTAAGCCCTTGAATCTTGCCGATCCTTGCTGCAGCTGTATGGTGTGTAGGATACCGGATTCAGACCCGAAGCTGGTTCCGGTCGTGCTGCATTGCTAAATCCGGAATTAGAAGGACACAGCGGGTTGGTAACTCACCGAGATCTGAGAGCAGAGGGCTGAAAGATAGAACAACTCGAATAAAGAAACAGCTCGTTATAAGCGAACAAGGAACGCGCAAGGGAACCGGGAATTCAGTGCAGGGTTCGCGTTGTCCGGAATCTCACCCAAGTGCTTTGCAAGGCCAGAGCAGGGTATAATCTAAAGGGCGATAGGTTTCTGCGCCCCTACCCATACCATACATACTACCGTACGTACCTCTACCCTCTACCCCAAGCCCACCCCCCCTGTAGTTTTGGCGAAGGATCCCCACCATGGCCCTCCGACCGGAGGGTCATGGTGACTCGCAGGGTGGCCTCCTTGATGAATGGAGCATATAATTTCATCATATTTATGTACCAAATG
>Ga0307982_1005253_pt1 | contig 10118 bp, 7 predicted proteins | sample OrgLakmetagen989_FD_201847 | JGI IMG/M metagenome (GOLD analysis project Ga0307982, IMG submission 201847) | Saline water microbial communities from Organic Lake, Antarctica - #989 | ecosystem: Environmental > Aquatic > Non-marine Saline and Alkaline > Saline | place: Antarctica: Organic Lake... | reverse complement strand
GGGCTGCGCTGCCGGGGGCCACGTCGCCGTCCTCGTCTTCACTGTCTTCCTGTGCTTCGAAAATGCGTTTCATGAGGGCCGCCACACCGTTGCGCACGGCGATGTCGTTGAGGCGTGGATGGGCGTCAGCCAGCAGGGCCCGCCACAAGGGGCGCAGCGCCACCACGCACTGCTCTGTGGTGATGTGGGGGTGCACCAGGGCCAGCTCTGCTGTCCAGATGTACAGCACGTGGAAGCGGGGGCCGTTGGGGGCGCGCTGCATGACTGCCTCCTGCAGCATGTCCAGCCACGGCGCAGCCACCTGCTCAGACCACTCGGCGCCGGCACAGACGCCAATGATCTGGCGCACAACGCCACGGATAAGGGTGTAGTACTTGTCAATGCGGTGCTTGTCGATGGAGATCCAGTCCCGCACCATGGTGGAGAAGAAGGCCCGCACGAACAGCACGCCCCGAGCGCTGTCGGGGAACTCGTGCATCAACGTGCACAGGCGCTGGGCAACCTCCAACTGCGGGCCACGCTTGTCGGTCATCCAATAACCTGTAATGCGGCTGTGGTGTGTGTGCGTTAGAGCTGCACTGCTTTGGTCTGCTCACAGTAGAATAGGGCCCTCCAAACTTTGAGAAGTTCAAACTCTGTTGGTGTGGTCAGGCATGATAGCCACTTGCTCACATCATCCAGGGCCTGCGAATGCAAATATTACGAAGCAGTTCTGCAAAGGCGCCGCTATTGTGCTGCCTCTGGGAGGCGGGGCAGTCATGCGGGTCGCATCAGGTTGCGGATTTTGAGCGTGCGGGATTTGCGGCATGGAAAGCAGGTGGAATGAAATTTCATAAAACGTACAGCATCACGATCTTCCTTTTCTGCGCAAGTATACAGTGCATATACATACAACGTGCAGCAGTGTGGGTGCAACTGTAAAATCTGAAACTTTCAACTGCAGAGAGCACTCACTGTTCCCGGACAACCGTCGTGCAAGTCTTGCCTGCGCTGCAGGCGTTGTGAAATCTTCTGCTGCAGCCATGCTGATAAGAATCAGCACATATTCACAGATGTGGGTCACTAATCACAGTCTGAATTTGATCCTACTGCTGTCTGAGTCGGCTCATTGCTTGCTCTCCGCGGCACCGGCGTCGGCAGGGGCGCTCAGTTCACCGCAGTCCACGATGGTGACCTTGGCCTTGGGGGTGCCGGCAGGCGTGCCCACTGCCTCCATCGTCTTCACAAAGTCGTAACCCTCCACAACCTCGCCGAACACTACGTGCTTGCCGTCCAAATGGGGCGTCTGTGCCACGGTGATGAAGAATTGGCTGCCGTTGGTGCCTGGGCCAGCGTTGGCCATGGACAGCAGGCCTGGCTTGGTGTGCTTCAGGCTGAAGTTCTCGTCGGCAAACTTCTCCCCGTAAATGCTCTCCCCCCCTGTGCCGTTGCCAGCGGTGAAGTCCCCCCCCTGGCACATGAAGCCGGGGATGATGCGGTGGAAGGAGGAGCCCTTGAAGTGCAGGGGCTTCCCAGAGGCGCCCACGCCCTTCTCGCCTGTGCACAGGGCGCGGAAGTTCTCGGCGGTCTTGGGCACCACGTCGGGGCGCAGCTGGAACACCACACGCTGGGGCTCCTGGTCGCCGATCTGCACATCAAAGAAGACGCGGGGCAGGTCCCCCTTCCACTGGGTGGGCAGGTCAGCCTTGTCCTCGTATAGGCTGGTCTTCAGGATGCCCCCGTACGTGGCGCGTTCACGGGCCTTCTCTTCTTCGATGGCCTTCACGGCGCGCTCCAGGGCGGCGCGGATGGGGCGGCTCTTGGGCTCCTGCTTGGCCGCCAGGAACAAGTCCTCCTTTGCCTGCTTCAGCTCCCCCAGCGCCGTCAGCGCCTGCCCACGGCGGAACAGGATCTTAGCGGGGGTGTTGCTGCCGGAGACACGCACAATGTTGTCACAGTGGTCGGCTGCAGCAGCGAAGCGCTCCTGCTTGAGGGCCACTGCCGCGGCATTGCCGTGCACAGCCTTGTACAGCTCAAGGTACTGCTCCTGCTGGGGGGTGTCCAGGGGAGCGGTGCCTGACGCCGAGTTGGCGCTGTCCAGGTACCGGATGGCGCCCACGTACTCCTCATTGGCAGTGTCCCAGTTCTTCTCCTTGAAGGCGGCGTTGCCGGCGTCCTTGCCTGCGGCGGCAGCGGACAGCTTCTCGTCCGCGCTCATCTCAAACAGCTCTTTGGGCTTGGGCTTGAAGTCAATCAACTCCACGTCGAATTGCAGGGTGGCGTTGGCTGGGATGACTGGTGGGCTGCCAGCGGCGCCATAGGCATACCTGCGCAGCCAAAGTCGCAAGTGCTGAGCGTGGGCACGCCGGTGTGGAGGCGAAAACTTACTCGGGCTCGGCGATGATGGTGGCGTGCTCGCCCTTTTTCATAGTTGCGAATGTCTTGTCCCATGCTGCAATTACCTGCCCTTGCCCAACAGTGAACTGCGCACTTGCAGAGTGAAGGCGTGGTCAAACATTCCAGAAAAATCAAAGTGGAAGACTGCGCGAACTCACCTTGAACGGTTTTCCGCGGTCGCGAGAAGCGTCGAATTTATTGCCGTTGCTAGCCAAAGTTCCGTGGTAGTGACCTGAGAATTGAAATTGACAAGAGTGTCTCGTGCATTTGGAGCAAGTGCACGCCACTCGAAACACTGACAGGTAACTTCATACCCAGCCGGGCAAACATCGCCTTCTCCCTCCTTGGTGATTTTCTTCGTAATTCCACCATCTTCGGTAATGTTGATCACCTTTGCTTCCTCGCTAGCCATAGTTGCGATGAGGACACGTGCGGATTTAGAGTAAACACGGGCGTGGAAGTTCTTCTCAGAGCTGACGGTAGACGCGATTGATGAAGTGGGAAGCTGTGAATATTGACAACACTGTGTGGTTTCCTCTTTCGCAGGGCAAACGAGGGCGGACGCGAGGAAGGTCGAAGGGGGGTGTTGGGCTGAAAACTAAAGTGGATTGATTTTGTCAAAACAGCCACGTGCTGCTGCTGCAATTTGCAGTGTCAACAAGTATAGATTCATAGATTGTGTAATATGAATGCAAGCAGTTGTGCTGGTTTGTTTTCCATTTGCCAGCTTGGCTTTGCGTTTGTCTTGCTATACTTCACAGCTTTACAAGCTTTGCGGAAATTGCTGCTCAACATCGAGTCCCGCACTGGAGCTACAGGAGTTCCCAAACCCTGCCACAATGCAGGTAGGGACACCGCGTACGCGCGCATTATCCGAAGATAGTGGTCGTCACGTTTTTGACAGGGAAGCATCCACGCCTCACACATCCGGCTTGGCTGGGGCATCGGTCCACCCTGCTCCACTGTGGGGAGACTTACCCCTGCGCCAACGCCTCAGTCGAAGTCTGCATGGCTTCACAATACGGATGTTGTTATTGACCACATTGCTGCTGCAGTTCACAACTGTGCTGTTTCTCCAGCTGTACCGGGATGGGGAGGGGCTGCTGGGCGAGCAAGTGGACCGCACAGCCCTGTCTGTGGTGTGCATCATCCAGAGCCTGCAGCTGGTGGCCACTGCAGTGGGCACATTCCTGGTGTGGAATAATGTGTGGCGCATCACCATGGCCACGGCCTGCGCCCTGTACGCAGCGTTCCTCTTCACCTTTGCCGGGTGGTACGTGCTGTGCTGCGTGGCGGGCTCGGCACAACTGGCCTTCGCGCCGGAGATCGTGCACGAGAGCGACCACAGAGACAGTGCGTGGCGATTCTGTGCCACGGTGCTGTACTACTCCATCGAGGTGCAGACGCTGACGGGGCTGGGTGAGATCTGGAGCAACGCCATCGCAACACAGCTCATCTCCGCCCTGCAAATGATGGCGGGTGTGCTGTTCAATGTGTGGATCCTGGGGCAAACCATGCACCGGCTGCAGGGCAAGCGCCGCAAGGGCCCACGGCATGGCTGCCTGCATTTTGTGAGCCGCTTGCATGCCCTGAAGAAGCTGCGCAAGTGGACACGCAAGTATCTCCTGCTCATTGTGGCCCTGCTGCAGCTGGTAGTGTTTGCTGTCCTAGTGGTGTATGGGGCACATGTAAATCTACGCCAGGAGTCCCTGCAGGAGACGTGGGTGATTGATGCCGGCATCCTGGCCACCACGCTGCAGATCCTGGTGATTGTGGTCACGTCCTCCAAGTTTGTCGTGCGCAAGACCCACCGGGTTTCCATTTCATTCGTGGCGCAAACCTACTTTGCATGTGTGCTGACCTTCTCTGGGCTGTACGCGCTGCTGTTCCTGTCCTCCACTACCCGCCGGGCGTTCTGGGTGCCCCTGCCGGACTGGCAGAAGGGCAGCGGGGAGCACTCTCACGTCACAGAGACAGACGTGCCAGTGCTGACACTGCTCGTGCAACTGTTGTGGTTTTCCGTGTCCACACTCACAAGCACTGGTTTCGGCACCACGGCACCACTGACCATCACAGCCCGCTGCGCAGTGGCAGTGCAGATGCAGCTGCAGGTTGTCTTCACCGTACTCATCCTGGGGTACGGCCTCAGCGCCGTGCGCAAGCGAAAGCAGATCGAAGGCTTGGCATCCATGGCGGCGGCACAGGGCAGCCAGGCACCCCTGGCGCTGGCAGCGGCTCACGTGGCCTCCCAGGACGGCAGTGCAGTGCTGTCAGGAGCCAGTGACACGGAGGGCAATGCCAGCACCACATCCACGGCGTACGGTGTGCATGCACGCCAAGTACACTCGGCACGTGCCCCACATCCCCCTTTGACAGCCCTGCAGGCCATGACTGGGGGCATTGCAGCCTCGCCATCCCCAGCGCAGGGCCCCCATGCACCCCCACCCGCGGCCACCAAGGCACTGCACCGCAGCCTACTCAAGTCTGGACATGCAGACGATGGGCGGCGGTACTACCACACTAGCAGCGACAGCAGTGAGGAGGAGACACACCGTGGCCCCGCGCAGGTCCCCAGGGCCCACAGCCTCAGCCGGCCCCTGCTGGGCAACGGAGGGGGCGGCGCTGCCTCGGGGGAAGACTGGGACTCTGCAGCAGCAGAGCGCCGCTTCCATCGAGGCCGTAGAGTGGCATCTCCCCAGCGAGCCTCCCTGCTGCCTATGGTGGGGGGGGGCATTCAAGCCACCACCCTCACACCAGCTGCAGGGGGGCACCCGGACGCAGCTGTGGTGACTCCCGGGCATGCCCACGGCACTGCTGCTGCTGCTGGTGTCGCGCCGCTGCTGCATGGTTTTGTTGAGCAGGCCCCGTGAGTGCGCCACCGCTGCGTCATGCGTTCGGTGTGCCGTCCCCAGGGGCGGAGGAGCTGGGGGGGGGCACACTCGACTCAGGGGCATCCTGTTTTGCCTTAGTACGCTGGCGTGCCTTGGCCTTGCGCCGCTGCAGCTTGGCCACCCGCATGGCGGGCCTGGAGGCTGCACCGTTTAGCAGCTCGTCCAGGCGGGCAGTGAGCATGCTGCGGGCGATGCGGCGGTTGTCGTGCAGGGAGCGCGTGCGGTGGCAATGCACCGTCAGGCCTGTGGGGATGTGCTTCAAATTCACTTTGTTGTTGCTGCGGTTCACCTTTTGCCCCCCCTTACCGCCTCCTGCACTGAAGGTCTCATGCAAATCGCACTCTAGCAGCTGCACCGGCAGCCGGGCAGGCTGCACAACTAGCGGTCGCTTGCTTGCAAGGTGCAAGCATTTGCATTCAGTGCTCAGCAAAAAGAAACGGTTGTGTACATTCGGGGTTCTTGAAAGGTGTGCAGCAGTCCGAAGCAGTGAGCAAGACACAAATCGCAGCGCTGACGACATCTCGTCCCAGGATTCTGCGCTCAAGGCTTTGCAAAAGCTGTTGCAAATTAAACACCGTGTGGGGGCTGCTGTAAGCTGCTATGTTGAATGCTAATCTATCGGGACTGACCACATTGTGACATCCTTCATTGGGGTGTTTCTGAACAGCCCCTACTACAAGAGCTTCTTGCAAGACTCGTCGGAATGCACAATCGCTGACCCTAGAAATCAGTTTGTAAAGTCCCCAGTGACTCAAACGAAGAATTGTCTGAGAGTTAATAGCTTCAACAAGTAATGCACAAAGATTGTAGTTGCTGCTTCTCGTTGTGCTGTGAACCTTTGAAGGCGAGCCGCTTGTAACGGCAAGCGAGCCCATAGCTACAGGCATGCTGTCTCTCTCTCCAATATGTGCTGCTTCTGGAGAAGATGAACAAACAGGGGTGTCTTTGAGGTCTGCTGCGACATCAACGCGGGACAATACCGCCGTTGAGGGTGAATTGGTGTCGGCAGGATCCATCGAGGTGTCTGGCATCACCCTGAAGTGCTTAGCACGCAGCAGCTCGGGACGACACCCATTGCTGCAGCACCTACACGACTCATGGAGCAAGCACATCACCACCAGGGTCGCCACTGCCGTGGCTGAATCCCGTGCAGCGCATTCTGCGCCAGTGGACTTGGGCGCCTCTGTGCTGTACACGGAGGAGGAGCTGGCCGCTGCCCTGCTGTGGGCGGCGCACAACTGGAAAGCCGCCACAGCAGCCGCAGCAAGCAATGCACATACCAATGCAGCAGTGCAAGCAGCCGTGGGCACCCCCTCATTTCAATTGCAGGTGGCGGCGGCGGCAGCGGACTGCCCAGCCGACGGCTGTGTGTTCGCGAGCCTGCACGTCGCACACGCCGACCTGCGCTCGCTGAGGGCGACATGGAAAGCACTGCACCCAGCTGGACAGGCGGCATATCACTTGGGTGTGCATGACTGCCTGTTGGCGCCCTCGCGTGTGAGTGTGGACAGCGCCACCCGCCCCCGACTGTGGCCAGGACCCGCCTTCTGGTCCCCCCCCTCTGCGGACAAGGGGGGGGGCAAAATCAGCAGCAAGTGTCGCACGCCCAGTGATGCAAGCTTGACAGGCGCTGTTGCTGCGACAGATGGCACCACCCCTTGGGGGGGGGCTGCCCTGCCCCCTGGGGCAGTGGAGGCAGCTCTTGCAGCCCTCAAGGCTGGCGTGCTGGCGGTGGGCACAGAGTCCGCCCCGAGGGCTATCGCAGCAGCGGCACAGGCTCTGGGGTTGCAAAATGGCGCCTCATACGCAGTGCTTTTGGCTGAGGCGCTGGCCGCCCAGCAGCTGCAGCTGGCCGGCCCCAGTGCGGAGACAGCCCTGCTGCAGCTGTGCATGCAGGGCTGCCCTGCCGCCGCCAGACAGCACATGTGGTGGCGCCTGCTGCGCTGCCCCTCGCCACAGGAAGCCACCGCGTGGATGCAGACGCTGCAGGCCGCCGCCGCGTCAAGCGCATGCCCCCTTGCACCCCTGTTTGGGGGCGATGCCGAGGCCACGGGGGACGACGAGGCGTTCTTCCCGTTCGAGGGGGGGCTGGCGGACATGGCGGCGGCGCTGTGCTACGATGCCAGTGTTGCGCAGCATTGTGCAGTCCAGCCGCATCACTGGGTGGCACCCGCACGCGGCAGTGGCGAGCTGCTGCCCCCCAGCGGCGTTCTCCCCTACGAGCAGCTGAGCAGCCTGGCAGCCCCCCTCACACTGGTTTGTCCCCAGGACACCACCGCAATGTACTTCTTGTGGCGGCACATGGTGAGTGCCTCCTTGCTATCCCGCTGCCAGCCCTCCCACACGCGTGCCCCCCTTTGCAGTACTGCTCCTACTGGTGCCGGCTGGGGGCCCTGGATGGCAGCCCCGGCAGCCTGCTGCCCCTCATCAAAACCTGCGAACACCTGGTGCACGTGCATGCACCGGGATTGTGTTCTTCACTCGCAGCGCTGGGGGCGCCTGTGGGTGTTCTGGTGCAACCTCTGCTGCGTTTTGGGTGTGTAGGCTTCCTGCCGCCCCCCCAAGTACTGCTGCTATGGGACCGCATGATTGCAGGGGATGACACCAGCATCCTCGCGGTGGCTGCCGCCGCCCTGGTGCTGCTGCATGGCGCCAGCATGCTGTCAGAGCTGAAGCCCAAGGGGGCTGCAGGGGGGGGGGCGCTCTGCAGCGTAGACTCCCTGGACTCTGCTCGAGACATCATGTCCAGCAACGCAGAGTGGGTGGCCATCATCCCCTTGTGCCAGGCTGTGCTGCATGCCCAGACAGCCCAGGGCACGTGAGTGGAGAGGCCCTGCGCCTGGGCAGTGGCCCCCACAGGCAGCCACGTGGCAGAGCTGCAATGGTGAGGCTGCAGTTGTGGGCAGCTTGCAGTTTCTTACGTGTTACACTGTGCAGTATGCCAGCTCCAGCTGCCACTTACCCAGTGCAGTGTGCGCCTGGGGAATTTTCAATCTCTCCGCACGTAAGCACCTCAAGCGTGTTGATTGCTGTGCGCAACAAGCTATGGCTAGCACTAGATGTGTCATTCTCAATGAAGTTAGCGCTGTGAACCTTCCCTCAAACCATGTCTCAAGCACCAAGTATACCCTGGCATCCTTCATTCCTCAGGTCCGTGAGGGAATTGTCTCGGAAAGCTCTGCCGTCCATGCCACGCCTGTCGTGTGGTGCAGACTTTGAAACAACAGTTCAACACCTACATGAATCGATACTTTCTCATGGTATCTTTCCTTCAGCTGTGGCGGGCTGTCACTGCGGTGCGTCACGTGAGGTAGACCTATTTTTGTTGCTGGCTTTGACTGCTGCCGTTGACTGCAGGTGCATCCAATCACCAGCTGGGCACCACTTATTGTGGTGCTTACGATCGCAACCATTCGTGAGGGTGTAGATGATTATGCAAGGTATACGGCAGACTGCGCAGTGAATAACCGCCTTGTGGATGTCGTACATGCTGGACGGCGCCTGAGAGTGCCTTGTAGCAGCATCACCCCCGGCACCCTGGTGGTCGTGCCCAAGGATGCAGTCGTGCCTTGTGACCTGCTGCTAGCTACATCTGGAGCGGATCACGGTGACGGTCGCGCCTATGTGGAGACTGCGGCGCTGGATGGGGAGAGCGACCTGAAGCCGCGGTCTGCCCCCGGTGCCACCAGCAGCAGCAGCCCAGAGGAGCTCAGCTGCCTACACGGCACGGTGGACTGCCCCCTCCCAAACTCACAGCTGTATGCTTTTGATGCCGTGTTGAACCTGGAGGAGGCTGCAGTCGTGGGGCCTGCTGTGTTTCTCACGCCAGCAGGCGCCAGCAGCATGCCAGACACACACAGCGCCAGTGCAGCGCGCTTGGCCATGCAGTCCCCACACGACGACGAAAGCAGCAGGCGCTGCACCATGGAGGCTGAGCAGGTCCAGGCGCTCACTCCACCTCGCCGGAGAGGCACCTTTGGCAGCCACAGTGCGGCGACATCCCTCAGTGGCGATAGCTTGCTGCAGGCAGGGACCGTCATGCGAGACACTGAGTGGGTGGCAGGCTGGGCTATATACACTGGTGCCGATACAAAAGCCTCCCAGTGCAGCAGCGGTGTGCCCACCAAAGTGTCCGATGTGGAGGACCGTGTGAATGCCATGACCTGGTTTGCCTTCCGCTTGCAGTTGTGCCTGGTAGCAGTGTTTGCATTGAGCGGTGTGGCTTGGAACACACCGTCCTGGCTGCACGCACAATGGTATCTGCGGTACCCCGTTTCTTCCAGTGCCTGGTTCGACGCCCTGGTGCTGTGTGTGCGCTTCCTGCTACTGAACTCCTTTATGATCCCGGTGTCACTCAAGGTGCTGCTGGACATCTCAAAAAGCATGTATGCCCGGCAAGTGGCAGCAGATGGCTCCATGTGCACGCTGCAGGGGGCGCGGGCTGCCGTCGCTAACAGCAACTGCATCGAGGACTGCGGCATCGTGAGCCATGTGCTCACTGACAAAACAGGCACATTGACCGACAATGTGATGCATTTCGAGGGGGCCTTCATTGTGGGCGCTGGACCTCACGATGATAGTGCAGTACAGCTGCTACCTGGGACCTTACAGTCGCCTGCAGACAGGGCTGGCATGTTCTGGTCGACACTAGTGCTGTGCAATGCTGTTCACAGCGAGCATGTGGATGTGGCCAAGCCTGCAAGCACCCACCAGCCGTGGCAGTGGCACCCAGCCGGTCTGGCTAAGTTGGTGCAGAACGCCACCAGTGGCAGTGCACCCGTGGGCGTGGCTGCTGATGAGGAGCTGCTCCCCCTGTTGGGCGGCGCCGACAGCCCCCAGCGGCAGGAGCAG
>Ga0307982_1005251_pt1 | contig 10121 bp, 11 predicted proteins | sample OrgLakmetagen989_FD_201847 | JGI IMG/M metagenome (GOLD analysis project Ga0307982, IMG submission 201847) | Saline water microbial communities from Organic Lake, Antarctica - #989 | ecosystem: Environmental > Aquatic > Non-marine Saline and Alkaline > Saline | place: Antarctica: Organic Lake... | reverse complement strand
AAGGCCAATGAAGGCTCCAACTGGCGCCTTTCCTCCGAACAAGTCGGCGGGACTGAGTGCTCGTTCGTGTGTCACGTCCCAGGTCCACGAGGCAATTCTCTGGGCTATTTCGGTAGGGAGGAAAAGAATGTTTTTAATATATGTCGTATGTCATATATTACTCTTATATTGCACATTTCAGTACTTTCCCTTATTTATTATAGACACAGGCCCCAAGGGGCCGGAATGAGATGGCTTAAAGGAAGAAACCGAAGCAAAGCAGCGTGCACTAGGAGGAGAGTCATTACGAGAAGATATGCTAATCAGTAATCAGGTACTCACATGCCCGAGGATTTCCGAGCTCAAGCCGGATTCGCCTAGGCCGATGGCGATGCATTCAGCAAACAGCCGAATTTGACATACCCATCTCCCCCTAGTAGTCCAATCCGAATGACCGAGGCGCGCTTAGTATGTAGCACTGCAGTATTGAATTTTACTAGTGGTATACAGCGTTTGATGGTCTAAGGGCTAGTCAAACACCGCATCGGCCATCAAGAGCGCGATGCTGAGCGCAAAAGTGAGAATCACGTACAAGCGCCTTGCTTTGCGGCGACTCTCAGCTGCTTTCAACAACTGCTCGTGGCCCTGTGGAGCGCATTGAGAATGGATTGATAGTATTGAATGGTGAATATGCAACATAAGTGTATGTGCGCAAACATGTTCGTAATGAATAGTCCATTCTTGTGAATGACTCAATACGAACTAGAAAACACGCAATTTAGAGGAAAGAAACGACGGCAAAACATTCGAACCTGTTGCACATCATCTCCCACTGCTTCTGTTTGGTCGAAAATCGCCCCCACATCCTCGGTCTGCTCCGCTAATTTCGTACTGATGGAAGGTAGTAGGTGTAGTGGTACAGGGAGTGAAAGAAACAGAAGGGATCATAAAAAGAGAACGCGTTGGTACGAAGAAAATGTCGTAGAAGGTAGCGAGTGAGAAGAGAAGAGGGAAGCAAACAACATCGTTAATCAATTGCAAATATCGCTGCTACTACCTGCGCCAATTTCCTAGTGTACAATACGATACCTGAACATAGACATGACTTCCGCGACTGCCCTCATCTTTTCTTCGGTCATCAGCACGGCGTCTAAATCTCCTGCAGCTCGCTGGCTTTCCAGCGCGGCGTGCTCCTCCACTAACTGCTGCTGCACTAGAGCGGCCTCTTCTTTGGCTTCGTCAATCACAGCGGCAGAAGGTTCGGAAGCCACACCAGTACTTACCGCCGGCTTGCTTTCAAGTAGTAAGCTTCTGCTCAGACGTGCATTGCTGCTCCCTTCTCCAGCAACAACTCCAACGTGTTGGGCAGATAGTGGGACAACTGTCGACGAAGAGACTACGTCCTTCCTAAATTTGGAGGCGGTCGTGAGACCACTGTTTTTGCTGCCACTGCTGCTGCTGGTGCTATTGCCACTGCTGCTATTGCCACTGCTGCTGCTATTGCCACTGCTGCTGCTATTGCCACTGCTGCTATTGCCACTGCTGTTGTTAGTCTCATGTGCTTCATGTGCTGCCGAAACTCTCTCTCTTCCTCTTTCAACTTCAACGAATTCAGATATGGCCTCAGGAGTCGAGTCGGGTAGTTTAAACGTGTGGCGAGCAGAGGGCGGGCACATGTGTTGGAGCAACCATCGGTCGAAGTGGCGACCTCCTCCTCCGTGTAGATCATCCGAGAGCTGTGTGTCTTCACTACTGCTAAAAGTGCCAGTGCCATCGTTGTAGTTGTTTTTCCTACTTTTGCTGCCCCTGTTGATGAAGTTCTCCTCAAAGCCATTGTTTTCCTCCCAGCTCGAAGAAGTCGGAGGAGGTGGGTTTCGGGCCAAGGCACTTCCAGGGCCCGTTAAAAAGCCTTTCTGACTACTACTGCCAGTGCCGTCCTTGTGGGTTTTCAATTTAGTGGAAGAAGCAGACTGGCCAACTTTTAAAGCTAGCCATGACGAGAAGGGAGTAGTGCTTACTTCCCGGGCTGAGGCATACCTATTCAAGAGAAGTATTAAAACAAAACAATGTTACATTGGGAATACACTCTCAGGAAGAGGGATCAGTTGCTTAAGATAATGAATATTTCGGAACCTATAACTTTATCAGGGATTAAAGCAGAGGACAGGAAGCAATTATGAAGTCTTCGCAGCGCACCTTGCTGCTTGCATCGCTGCAATTGTGTCCGTCAAAGCTGCTAAACGAGCGAGAAGTGCCGCTACCGCCCCTCGCGCGTGTTCTTTTGCCATGCCATGAGTGCTGGGCGGAGGTAAGCATCCCGTCCATTGCTCTTTACTTGAATGACTGCCAGAGATGGAACCGCTCTCCTGGGTGCTGCTACTGCTGCTATCGTGGTTGCTGACATGGCTGTCGCTACCAGCATTGGTGTGGCTGCTGCTGCTACGTGCAGTGATTTTCGCAAGCCCATCGATGCAACGGCTAGCCTCATGGACCTAGGTTTTTTTAAACACGCGTAAATTGATGAATGGATGAAGGAAGCGATGCGTGATATCTAAAAGAATTAAAAGAAATAGCGCCGCTTCCAGAAGAAGCTAGTGCTTCGTGATCATATCCTGAAAGCGCCTACGATGGCACTTTAGCTAGCTAGAGTTACTTCAAAGAGGTCTTCTAAAGGAATAGTTCGCACAGTTAGTCGTCTCAAATTCACCATTTTCGCGAGCTGATCATCGATAGCGTCTCGCTCTCCTTCGCTGAGGCCGAACCGGACTTCAGACCACAGCAATGGGGCCACGGCGGTGTAGGCAGGGTAAGTGCGACTGACGTAAGCTTCCACCGCCGACAGACGGGCTCGAATCTCGGCATAGGCCTGCCTTGCGTTCTTAGCGTCTTTCAGTTGCTGCGGTCCAGGTGGAGCAATAACAGGTGATAGTCTAGTTGATGAAACGCCTTGATCGTTACTCGGACCTTCTGCTGTGAGATGAGCAGCCGACGCTCGTGCCACTTCTTGTTCGAACTGTGCCGTCACATCCATGGCATATGCTGCTAAGTTAAACTTTAAGATATGTCACTCGAATATTGCTTAAAGGGCCAATAGACTTCAACGTTGTCAACGTTGAGGCTGGATTGGAGGTTATTGAGCGCTGCTATTCAGTACACCTATCTTTCAGTGCAGTAAGTAGTTATTGCTCTCGTATAGGGCGAAGTACGAGTAGTGCTTCACGCTGCTTTCATCCCACAAGTTCAGGTGCCCGCGTAATGCGCGGTTTAGGGGCGCTATGAGTTCGCAGCAGCACACGACACAGGAGGTGTGTTGTTGGTATCTCGGCGCGCATCCTTCTCGTGGTGTTCGTGCCCGTGCCCGTGACCGTGCTTGTGCTTGTGCTTGTGCTCGTAGTCTTCCTCGCCTCGTTGGTGTGTGACAGCACGAACAGAGCAGAAAACACTTCTCTCCCCATATACGGGTCCGTCCAAAAATATACGTCGGACACGAACCACGAACCAGAGTCGATTTTCCATTTGATATAAAGGATGGCAAAAGCAAGCAAGTCTCTAATTGATCCAATATAATATTTATAGGAAGAGTACTATATTTTCTCGAGTTGCTCTTTTGACGTTTGTCTAGCTAGTAGCTAGTAGTCTGTAGTCTAGGTTAGTTAATATCCCCACAAATAAGGCAGGACACTTGCGCAGTAGTCATAAGGATAAGGCCGACTCATCAAACAAAAAAATGGTTGGAGGCTTTGCTCTCATGCGCACCAGAAGTAATAGTAGGCGACCTCAAAGGGAGAATGAAATACAGAATAAGTTAATGAATAAATCGATGGTATAATATACACGAAGGGGTCAAGAAGGCTCCAAAGGGTCCCTCATCTGGGAGCTCAGTTTTTTTTGCCATTTTCCCTTTCCAATGCAGCCTTCAGGTCTAGGGCTAAGCGCCAAAGCTCTTTGAATGCAAGACCTGTGGGATCCATTCCAAATCCTTCGGGTGGTGGACTACTGAGGTCGGATGGTAACATGAGCGCCAGCGTTTTACCGTCCACGACCTGCGTGGTGTAAAAACATAAGTCAGCCATGCAACAGTGGAAAGTGTGGGACTGAATGCAGTGTACATCTCGGCTGGAAATGTTATGGGAATGGGTTGAAGCACTGTGTAACACACTTGTACATTAGAGTTACCTCGGCCTGAAAGAGGTCGGCGACTGTAGGACCGAGCGGAGCAGGAGCATTTCGCAAGAAGGCTACTAATTCTTCTTGCTTCCAATGCAACGCTTCATCTGGATGCCATGCTCCACCTGTAAGAGCGTGCCCAGCAAAGGTGCAGAACAATTGAGATAAGAACCCTCACAAAATTGCACACCTCAACACTTCGTCTGAACCTCACATTGACTGGAATATTTCAAAACATGTAAGATTCAACTTAATGCCTCAAGATAGGACCTAGGAGATGTAAAAGAAAGACAACAGTTATAAAAGTGGACAGGATTCGCACCAGTGCTAGTGGTTACTTCCTCGTCATCATCGTCATCGTCAAATGAAACGTCGTCGTCGTCATCGCTATCGTCCATAGATAAGTTCTGCTTGTCTGCTAGCTCGTTTACTTGATCTGAGCTGGGAGATGTTGATGTTCCTATCACAGGTGCGTGATTAAAAGGAGGCTGCTGTGCATTATCTGGAGAAGAACCGCCTTCTCTTGAGCTCTCGGATGATGTGACGTATTCATGTGAATTTGGTTCTAAAGAGGAAGACTGAGATGGAGACGGTACTGGTACTTTCGTTGTTCCTGCATCGACCGCGGTAGATAAGGTATCAGCAATGGATTCAGTATTCGCATCGGTAGCTGCAGATTGAGTGCCATTATTGCCGGCATCGGTAGAAAGCGTATCTGTATTCGCTGTTGTAGATAGAGCGTGATCATTTGTAACAGAAGATAAAGTATTGGCATCGGCGGCGGTAGATGGATTGTGAATATTGGCCGGAGTGTCAGAGAAGGTACCAGTATTGGTATCCGCTGTAGAGGTTGATTCAGTATTGGTATCCGTGGCATTTGCTCCAGTGTTTCTATCGCTGCCTGCATTCGTTGAGGTGACTGTGATAGCCTCCTCGTCGGCAAAAGTGTCATCATTGTCTCCACGTTCAATGCTCACGGAAGTCCCCGAAGTGTCTTGATCGCACGAGACCGATGCATCGTTCGGTGAATCCATGGATTGACCCAATGAAGTGGACGACTTGTTGGGAGATAAGCGAGACGGCGTGTGGTGGCGGCGGCGATGGCGGCGCAGCGTTGGCTCTTCCGAATCTGGCTTCGTTTCTTCATGTTTCCCGCCAACTTCAGCTCTGTTTCGATTGGGCAACCCCAAGCTTGGCAATGGCGACTTCACAAGGCTCGGGAGTGGAGCTAAGCTACTGGGGAGGCCCCGCGCTGAGGGGGGAATGGGCGAAATCGATGGAGGTGGGCTCGGGCGGCGGTGGCCGCCATTTTTTTCCCCTGCGGAAGAGGGGGGTCTAGAAGGACTATCTCTTGGCTCGCAGGATGCATCATCAGTCGAGCGATTCGCAGGATGGTGTTGTAAGTCGTGACCATCTCCTCTTTGATCATCTCCTGGAGTGGTTCTTGGGCTGTTGCGGCGATGGCGGCGGTGGCTGCTACTGCTGCTGCTATTGCGGCTGCCACTGCTGCGGCTGCTGCCGTTTGAATTGACACGATGAGAAGCTCGAAGGAGGCCTCTCAATCCGCTCCCAGGTTGCATTCCACTCATGCTCTCACTCATGTCGCTGCCTTCTCCTCTGTCATTGTCACCACCGTTACTGCCACCGTTGGGGCCATTATTGATTGGTCTATCGTGCTGCAACCCTTGAAAAGGAGCTTTCGCATCTGGAGAGGCAACAGAAGCAGCCGTAGGTGTATTATTAGGATCCGAGAAGCGATGAAGCGTTGATAAGTCGTGGGAGGCTGACATCGACAAGGACATGGAATCCTCAGCTTCTTCTTCATCGAATGAGTCCTGAGGTGAAGATGGGCCTACAAGGCCATTCGGTGGCGTGTTCGGTGGAGAGCAAATGTCCGCCGATTGGTCGTCTTTCGGCGCCGCTGATTGGTCGCCCTCTTCAAACGAATCTGATTGGCTGTCGTGGAGCGCCGCTGATTGATCTTCTTCGAGGGCTCTTGATTGGTTGTTTCCAACTGTCAAGCCAACTAATCCTGATGAACCTTCGAGTGGCCGCTGCGACGGCAACGGTGGCGGTGAGGTCAGCACAGGCTCTGCACTGGTTGGCGAGGGCGAGGACGAGGGCTGTGGCGAGTTCATTGAGTCCGTGCGTAAAGCGGCTAGGTCAGGGGCTAAGAGGCGGCGCAATTCTTGAGCCACCTACACCGCGTAGAGTAGTGTTATATGAGAAAACAAAAAGGAAGCGTTCGCAGAGAGGAAGGTTCCAAAAATTGGTGCAACAGTTTAGGAAGCTATTTTATACCTCAACGACTCCCGTTGGTGACAAGCCGCCACTGCTACTACTGCCACTCGTAGCTTCCGAAGCTGCCGCTCCTACCTCATCTCCTTTGGAGATAGGTGCAACAGCTGGTTGCGGAGAAGTAGCTGTGTGTGACGGAACCAGCGAAGATATTGACAACGATTGAGCTATCGCTACTTTTGCTGCACTGGTGCCTGCCTCGGTGGCGATGACTGACACTTCTGATAAGATGCGACCTTCAGCCTCTTCGACGCACCTACACGTGAGGATTTTTGAAATAAGATGGGATTGATCCGCATTGAATAAGGAAGGAGGTATCATGAGGAATGCGCACTTGTGCTAGTATGCAGAGCATATTCGCGTGCCATAAATGTGTCCACGCTCAAAAGGAGAAAATCTAGTGTCTTGAATCTTTCCAACTTATTTTGCTCTAGCAAATATCATAGCCCAAAACAAGAGAGGCAAAAAAAATAAAGACCAAACATCATTTACCGTCTAGCAGTGCGCCCTGCTTCACTGGTTGCTTCAGCGGTTACTTCTCTTTTCAGGGCTGTTCGCGTGACCTCTGCTTCCTCCACCATGTTGGCCATCTGACTCGCCACTTCTGCTCGGGCTTCTGCTCGGGCTGCTCTCGTTGCAGAGGCTATGGCGCTATCCCCCTCTGCACTAGCAGCTTCCTTCTTTGTGGCGGCGGCGGCGGCTCTTATTTCTTCCTGCACGAATGCTTGCACCTCTTCGCGCAGTGTTTCCAAAGCTTTCTTAGCGTCACTTTGGCAGGACGTACGGCATGTTTCTACGGCATCGGCCATCCTTCGCTGGAGTCGGGTTCCCTCGGCCATCGCTGCAGTAGCCCCTGCTTCCTGCGCAATGTCTCGCAAAGTGTCTAACTGCGCGCTTGAAAAAGGAGGAAGAGCGTCCTTGTCGTCTTTGTTGTGATTGCTGGCTAGTTCTGATTGGCTCTTTTCAAGGACTTTCAAAGAAGATTCCATCTCAGTTACTCGGCCGGCAAGAGCCGCGTAGTCATCCGTCACTGCTGGTTCCAAAGAAGCAACGACAGACTTTGGGTCAACTGCTATCGTGGGTATGGCTTCAGCTATTTTAGCGTCAGTGTCAGTTGCTGCAGCTCCTACTGCAGTTCCAGTAGCTGTTCCTGGTTCACTTGTTGTTTGTACGATTGTTGCTGATCCTGCTTCTGCTGCTCTTGTTGCCGTTGCCTCGTCCTGCTGTTGTTCTTGCGGTAGTGATGCTAACGGTGTTGGTAATGAGCGATTGTAATCACTGATGGCTTTCTTTTGTTTCGATTCGAAGTCTTCGAGCTGCGCAATGACAAAAGCCTGCACGCGCGTCCAATACTCGTGCATGGACCTACAGGATTGAAAACACATAACAATAAAAAAAAAAAGGCGGTAAAAAGATTCAGAGAAAGGGCAAACATAGAGTCGACAACTTAAGTGCCAATGATTGTTTTCAAAAAGAAAAGTGCCGATAACTGAATGTATAACTATCAAGAACTATTAAAAAGACATACTTCTGTTGCTCTCTGGTATACCGTATATATCAAGGCAAGAGTTATCATTACCTCTCAGCAGCGGTCGCTGACTCAGAAGCTCTGTGTGCTGCTGCTTCTGCACGACCCACAGCTATCTCCAGTGACTGCTGCTTTGTTTCTGCGTCGTCGTCGTGCCGTTCTCCGTTATTTTGGGCTGTTGGTGCAGTTCTCAACCTGTGCGTTCCATCTAAGTTTGGCGGCAGTGGCGGCGGTGGTGGCATGGACATCGATTGTTGTTGGGCTTCTCGTGAAGAGAGTAAAGCCGAAGCGACAGCAGCCTCTACTGCTGGCCCGAGCCGAGCAGCTAATGCCGCCTCGACAGCTGCTTCAAGTTCCTCCTTGCCAAGTGCTACACTCGTCGGGCTATCAGCCCCAGAGCTGCTGCTAGCTTTGGTCAAGGTTAAATTCGAGTTGTCAAGGACTGCTGCGAGGCTCTGCCGCAAACTAGCCACCTACGAATATATTTCCATAAGTAGGATGAATAATCAATTTATAAACACATGCCCTGAATCTAGTCCTCAATGCTCTCAGGGCAGCACGCTGAAGTATCGCTTCGAGGATGCAAGAAATGATGTACCCTCTCGTCTAGTCCTAATATTGCTACAGCTACAACCATACCTGCACGGCCAAAGGGTTTACAGCGGCTGTAGCAGAAGCGCTTAACTCTGTCCGGCCGGGCTTGTCGAGCAGTGAGGCCTTGTTTCGCAGGAGAAGACGGAGAGGAAAGGAAATATGAGAGGGTTAGGATAAATAGGATAGGATTTCGGCCTGAATAGGCGAAGATTTCTTGTAACTTGGGCACGAGTTAAGACTAGAAAAGCTATAGTTTCGAACAAATGTCTAGTTGCACCTGCACATCGTCGAGGCGGTGGCTGAAGCGACCCACCGCTGCGATGCTCGCAACAAGCCTCGGCTCGGCTTCTTCCAGCTGCCACACCTCCATCACCGACCAACGGCTGCACAGTTCGTGAACTGCACGGCTCATTTGACCAAGAGCAGCGCCGTCGGTCTGCTGCTGTGCTCGCAAGCCCGCAAGCACCGCCTGTTGTGCTTCTACGATGCTTTGTAGCTCGCTCACCTCTGTTACAGCCTTCCTCGTAGGAACTGCAGCAGCACCAGCAGCACTCGTCGAAGACGAGTTGTAAAATGAGTCAGCTTGAGCGCTAGGGTTGTCACGCCAGCTCTTTGATACGCGCTCGGGCTGGCCCTGTTCTGTGTAGGCATTCCAGGAAGCCTGCAGGTAGCGGTGCTGGTACCTTTCATGATGTGGCACATCGAGAGAACCGTTAGACCCATCATTTGTCGTACAGGAACGCTCGAGACTATCGAATTAAAGGCACTTACGGATTAAGTGGCGCAGTAGAAGACATCGCTAGGCTAGGTGGTGCCTGTTGCGAGAGTTGCTGCGTGCTGCTCACGAGGTCCGATCGCAACGAAGACCAGAATTGGCCTATTGTTTGGAGTGACGCACTTGTTGATGTACGCGAGGGGAAACACCAATAGTTGAAGGGTGCTCAATGCAAAGGCATTCGGGGGGAAGTGGAGGATGGGATTCTTTGGCTTGGTAGTAGAGATCTAAGTATCCATTCAGCTCAAGCTATGACAAGCCTACCTTCCATTTTTATGTCGTAGCTGTCAGCAGTGCCGCAGCTCCTCAACTTCTCATTTTTTTTGACTTTTTTGATTTTCGATGAATGTGTCATCTTTTGTGTCATCTGTCATCTGCTTACTTACAACTGCTATAAAAATAAAAATAAAATGACTCCAAATTTACTAATTTCATCATTACAGTATGCGCTAGTGGTTTAGTGGTAAAATGAACGGTTCCCATTCGTTCGCCCCGGGTTCGATTCCCGGCTGGCGCAGTCTTTTTGTTTTGTGCCTCAAGTAGTTAGAATACTTCGAATGTGGCACCCATGTTCCAGTCTCTAGTCTATTTTACCCAGGATCGGAGCTATAGGCGCTTTGAAGTGTGCTTATGGTCCTTTTAAGTTATAAAGCTCATGACGTGCCTCGCCCCAAATTCATTTCCATTTCAATGAGCTTTTTTTTGGTGCTTCGCATGATTGCTCCCACTTCATACCTCACGATTGAGCACTCAGTCCCGCCGACTTGTTCGGAGGAAAGG
>Ga0307982_1005250_pt1 | contig 10124 bp, 6 predicted proteins | sample OrgLakmetagen989_FD_201847 | JGI IMG/M metagenome (GOLD analysis project Ga0307982, IMG submission 201847) | Saline water microbial communities from Organic Lake, Antarctica - #989 | ecosystem: Environmental > Aquatic > Non-marine Saline and Alkaline > Saline | place: Antarctica: Organic Lake... | reverse complement strand
ATCAGGCAGCCAAGCCCGGGACACCACACTGTTGGAAACACCCGCGACCCGAAGGCAGATTCGATCGCTCGATTTTACTTTTATATCTATGTCTCACGCAGCCGGCGGTAACGGAAATCTTGGGTACTTGAACATCAGTGCGTGAGTACAGAGTATGTCTGCATCATCTAGTGTCATACAATTTTTGGCACTTTCCTTGTTGCTGTCGCATCATCGTGTTGTCTGATGTCTCCCATCTCCCATCCTCCCGTCCTCACGCATCCTTGAAGATTATTGAAGAGAAAACGTTGCCCATGTGTCACCGCCTTGCTCTATTGAGCACTGCGGTTGTACGACAAAAGTGTCGTGGCGTGGCTCCCATCAACACATCAGCACGCCTTCGACCGCTCAATGGCAATTCATTTTGCTTCCGCCTCACCTGTATGGGTGCGGTTGCATCGCTATGTAGTATCGCTTCAATGACCAGTTGCGAGGTACCTATGTCTAAGCAATGATTATCCTAGTTTGAATGACGAGCGCGCCGGCTTTCATACTTCTATGCTGCTGCTCTCATTAATTTATTTCCAACTCCTCAATGCATCAAAAAAATATCGATGGCAGGGTTCTTCAGAACATAAGGGCCGAGGAGTAGGAATCGACCGACAAGAAGTGCAGGAGCTTCGGCGGCGGCTAAGTGACTTGCTAACGATCTCAGAAGAAGCACGTTGGCTCGACGATGGAGACTTTACTCTACACCGCTTTCTGGTGAGCCGCAACCACGACCTTGCTGCGGCAGAAGACATGTTTCGGGGCACCGTAAAATGGCGCACGCGGCACAACGTTCGAGGTGAACTCACCAAGTGGCGACAGCACGACTGCGCGGAGCGGCGACAAGCGGGGCTGTACGAGTATGCGGCACGCTGCGGGCACACGAGCGCTGGCAACCCAGTGAACGTGGAGCGAGTTGGCAAATACGACATCGCGGGCTGCGTGCGCGTCCCTGGAATGACCGACTTGGTGGCCAAGGCTTACATTATGTACTTGGAAGAAACGTTTCAAGACGTGCGCGCCGCATCGCGCAACGAAAACAGCTACATTAGAGCAAGAGTAGTCTCAGACGCCTCCGGCGTGGGCTTAGCACATGTAAAGCACTCGCGGTTCATGCGCGACGTCATCAAGGTGGAATTTGATTTTTTGAGAGTGCATATGTTTTGTAGTGCGCGCGCGCGAGATAGAGATACAATCGGAAAAGAGGGATACACAGTGGTGACCTTGAAGTACACATGTATTCCCAAGCGTGCATGTACCGTGCGACAAAATGATTCATTCACCGTGTTTGTTTTCGTGTTTCGTTTTGCTTGCTTGCTAGGTAGGGCAGCAAAATTACCCGGAATGCGTGGAATGCGTGCTCGTCGTGCGCGCGCCGCGCAGCATGTACACTCTCTGGAACTTGGGCGTGAAGCGGTTCCTGCCGGAGCGCTCGATTTCCAAAGTGCGAATCGCAGGCAACGACTTTGAATCGCAGCTGGCTGAGGTGCGTGTGCGCCCGGTCAATATATGCAGGGCGGGAGCACGTGGAACGCTTTTGTGTACCTACGGGAAGGCTAAAGCCATGCTTTTCAAGTGTGATGCGAATCCGGGAAGCCATTGTGTGGTGCTCGACTTCGAGCTTCGAAATATCTTCCTTTCATACCATCTTTCCCCCTCTGTGTGTTTTGCCATGTGCACGTTATCTCTGCCAAATTTATTGTGCTCACGATAGGACGATGATCTCATCTTCACAGCAACTGTCCCTTTTTCTTTTTCATTGACACCTATGTTTCTTCTTCGACCTTACACACTCAGTCCGATTTGCTTTCCTCCACTCAGATGGGCATTAGCCTGAGCGGGCTGCCTGCGTTTCTCGGCGGCACATGTACCAACCAGGCTGCCCTTCACGCGGAAGCCATGGCGCAGCGCGTTCCGGACGACTTACTAGCGCCGCCACCCGCGTCGTTGTTTGGGCGGTTGCACCCGGATCCCGCTTCCTCCTCCGGGGCTCAGTCCCCTTCACGGCTCGGGTCCTTGCGCGAAGGCATGGCCAACATCACGGCGTGGTGCACGTCCTCTGCTGACACCTAGATTCTGTTCCTGTTTCTTTCGTTTTTGATTCTTCTTCTGTTTTTGGAATGCGCTGGTGCAGCTCCTGTTGCTGCTCATTTATGCGGAGATAACTTTGGGCATTCAGCCAGCGACTTGAATTGAATTTCAAAGGGGCAGTGTGATTTGCGGTGTAGTAACGCCGCTTTATCATCCGAATTGTGCTTTACTTTTATTTTATAATCTTCGTAACTTTTTTCTTAACGCGCCGCTTCCTTCGGCCCTTAAACGAAACTTTGTACCCGTGCGTCTATTATTTATAAAGTAGTAAGGTCAAACATTACAATTCGGGCGAGTCGGTTTCTTTTGTTTCGCTTTTGGTTTCATGGTCTTCATTTGTCCTTCTGGATAGCTGCGTCTGACTAACCGGCAGCTAAAGGGGGGTCACTTTTCAAAAGCGGCAACTTAGTGCTTTATCGGCTCTAACGCGGCGAAAACATGTCAAAACCACCCTAGAGCGTATGCGCGAACCCACAAAAATTTGACCGTTGGATTTAAAAAATTCAATTTGGTGCTCCTTTCACACAGCAAATTCAGCTCTGCTGCACTAAAAAGTTCAAGCGATTTTGGCCAATTCTAGGCCCGAAATTCAATAGATTATCGTGTTTCTTCGTAACGGGATCCCCCCTCGATGCGGTAAAAAATCGGGGCCTGGGGCCCTGGCCCTATGAGCTCGGTTTTGCTTATGAAATGGCCATAAAGGGCGATTTTCAGAAGTGCCCCCCTTAAGCTGCCAGTTGGTCGTTTATAGATATGAATCCAAGAAATACTCTCTAGCTCGCAGCTCGCGGCTCAAGTTGCTTCCTATTTGCTGGTCGCACCAGTGCAGGTACTTAGTATAAGTAGAAGTATGGCCTTGAAGATAAACCCAAATAAAGATTTCAATGCTTTGGACAAAATTGAAATGCGCGCGTGCGTTGCGCAAACAAACCAAGTGCAGAAATTTTCGTTAGTTGGAGGGACATTGGCCAAAACTCTGGCGAAAGTTACAAAAGGAGAGTCATTTCTGGGTGGTTGCACATTCTGCAGGACAATAAAGAGGAAGGTGCGTTAGAATAGAAGATACCTCGTGATATGTGAAACACGAAGTTCCATAGGCATAAGTCAAAACTTGCCTTTCAGCGCAGCGCATAGGGTGCTTGTTGTTCTGTCCTTCTGTGCAGCCACGTGATCCATACTTCGTTAGCAAGAAAGAGGACAGGCGATGCTGAGATCGGCTGGCGCCCGGCGCCTGAGAAAAACATTGAGACGATGCCCTGCTGGGGCAAAAAATAGCCCAGAGAATTGCCTCGTGGACCTGGGACGTGACATACGAACGAGCACTCAGTCCCGCCGACTTGTTTGGAGGAAAGGCGCCAGTTGGAGCCTTAATTGGCCTTCTGGAGCGAATTAGCTAGCGCATGTGCAGCTCAAGTGCATTCTTTATGTGCCTCTGTGACTGCTGTGTACTTGCCTTTCCTTGTTTTTGGGAGAGTATTAACTAGACTAGACTAGACTAGACTAGACCTTCTGTCCCCATCGTCGCTACTCGTGGTCCTCTTGCAGCTCGCTTCGAAACCCTCGCAAGGTCCTTGGCCTTGAATACATATCCTGAGCGCATAACTCACTGATAATCGGGAACATGGCGTTGATGGTACTTGTAGCTGTGGGGGACATCCCTACTTGAAATAAGTGCCGTCTCTAAGCTCTAGGAACTGTAAGTATGAATTTCCACTTATTACTATGAATTATACCCCCTTATTCCATCCAATACAGCCCAATGCAGGACTAAATTTCCACCCGATCCAAAACTAAAGTCAGATAAGCACCGGGTTCTTCAACTCCTTAAAGCGGATCTTCGATCTATCGCTATTTGTATCTGAACTTCAAATCGCTTTTTCTTGTTGCTTGTTGCCATTCGACTTATTATCTCAGATGCGACATGCGGACATGCGCATTTTCGCCTCCCGTCTCCCGTGAGTGATTTCGATTTCCCTTCAGTCAGAAGCAGACCTTCTGCCAAGGGGACTCAACATATGCTGATTTTCAGATATCTACATCGAGGCAGCAAGTAGCAACCAAGTAGCAAACAAAGGTAGCTTATAAGATGAAAGTCCTTTTGCTCTTCTCTCAGTAGGTGACGGGCCCAGCGGACATCAGACGTCAATCAATCACCGCTCTTCTGTCTGCCAGGAAGAGAAGTCGAAAAAGGAAACAAGGCAGTTCTTATTTGTCGGTTTCACGGCGTGCCGCACTCCTGTAAGCAGACTCCAGCTCGGACTTGGCCTCACAAGGGGGGAAGTTTTCCAGGTCGTAGTAATGCGGCGCCAGTTCAATCAGCCAATCAAGCCGCACCGCCGTGCACGTTCGAATGAAGTTTTTGGTGGTCAAAGCAAACTCCTCAAACATCACCCAAGGGGGCTTGGAGTCTAGAGCAGAGCTTGGGTGAATCGACACGACTTGGTTGTCTTTGACCGTTAAGTAATGCCCCGTGCGCTCCAAGTGGGCGACCTGAAGAGAGAGAGAGAGGACAATCGTAAGAAGCCGTTATGGAAGAAGATACAGGAAGCAGCCAGCATGGCAAGTAATAACGAGAGAGAACGAGAGAGCAGAAACGCCACAAGACCCTCTACATCCCGTGGCCCGTTTCTCCTCCAATATTGATGAAAGAGGTGAAGGAATTCACATGCACGCAATTTCTCTTCTCGTACTATACCTGCATGAAAGCGCCTTCGAGCAAGCACTTGCGAATGTTGGTGTAGTAGTCCTTGGAGCTGAAGTCCGCCGACACCAGAGGCAACTCCAGCCTTTGCATGATGCGCTTGAGCTGGGTAATCACTGAGTCAGCTGACACCAACGACCGCACATTGAGGAAATTGTCCCAGCACCACCCTTTGTCGTCGCCACTTTGCTTGTAGGCGTGGTACGCGTTGAGCAAGGTCAAATGGTCGCCATCGACGTGGGCGAATTGCGCTTTGGCCTCGTCGGCAGCCTTGGCAGCTTCTTTTGGGCGCATGAAAATTTGCGGCACGGAGAGGAGGGCCACGATGGACACGATTTCGTTGCTGCAGCGGTGCTCGGGCGACGAGACCAGCATGCGGGCGTGCTCCGGGTCCACCGGCATTTCCGCCATTTTCACCCCCAGAGGAGTTAAGTCCCCCTCGTCGTCGAGCGCGCCCAAGTAGTTGAGCAGCTCCAGCGCGCGCATGAGGGTTTCCGGCGCGGGTGGGTCCATGAAATCGAAATGCACCAAGTCGTCGATCCCCAACTTCTTCAGCGTGAGCACCACGTTGGACATTTTCGACCGCAAAATTTCGGGGTAAGTCTGGGTTTGCAGCTCTTGGTGGAAGGACTTTTCCGTGTACAGCCGAAAGCATTTGCCCGGGCGAGTGCGCCCCGCGCGCCCCGACCTCTGCTGAGCGGAAGCTTGCGAAATGGGCGACACGAGCAAGGACTCGACGCGAATGCGCGGGTTGTACACTTTCTGTTTGCTGAAGCCCGGGTCTACCACATAGACGATGCCGTCGATGGTTAAGGACGTCTAAGACAGCAGCAGAAGGAACAACAAAGTGAACAACGAAAAACAGTGTGGGTTAGATAAAGAACGTGAGGGGGTTAGGTGATAAGACGACGAGAAGAGCCTACTCTATAGAAAAAAACACGCTCACACTAACACCATATTCACTCTTATACCTCCGCAATGTTGGTGGACACCACTATTTTGCGGCCTGGAGGCCCGCCGGGTGTAGAAGGCGGGGGCGCTTCGTTGAAAATTTCGTTCTGTTTTGCGGGGGGCAAGCTCGAGTACAGGGGGTACACTGCCACCGGCCCCACGTCGGCGCTGAAGTTTTCCGCTTCGGCGCGCACTTGCCGGCACACGTTTTCAATTTCTTCTTCGCCGGTCAAAAACACGAGGACGTCGCCCGGGGCTTCGTACAAGTGAATTTGCACGGCGGTCCGCACCGCAGCCTCCACGTAGTCTCGTTCCGGCTCCAGCGTGTACAAAACCTCCACCGGGTGGCAGCGCCCGGGCACTTTCAAGAGGGGCGCGCCGGCAAAGTACTTTTGAAACTTGACGGCGTCGAGGGTGGCGGACATGACGATGAGCTTCATGTCCAAACGCTTCTGAAGCACTTCTTTGAGCAAGCCCATGAGGACGTCCGTAGACAGGGTGCGCTCGTGAGCTTCGTCCAGAACAATCACTTGGTAGCGCTCAAGCAGCGGGTCGGTCATGGCTTCGCGCAGCAACATCCCGTCGGTCATGAACTTGAGGTGGGTGGTGTTGGCGTCCGTTAAGTCGTCGAAACGAATGGTGTAGCCCACGTGCTGCCCCATGGTCACATCCATTTCTTCCGCGACGCGCCTCGCAATCGACATAGCAGCTACTCGCCGAGGCTGCGTGCACGCTACCACTCGAATGCCCGAGCGCCCGCCGTTTCCGCCTGTCTTCTGGCCGCAATAGCCTGCGTTTACTAGAAATTGTGGAATTTGTGTGGTTTTTCCTGAGCCCGTCTCCCCTTCCACCACGACAGTTTGGCTCTCCTTCACTTTCGCTAACAGGTCGTCCAGAAATTGGTACACCGGCAGCTTTTTGCGCGTCCCTAGAAGCTTGTAGTAATTTGCACTGAAAGGTCGCCCCGTTAAAGGGTTCGTAGTGCCATCCATGGCCGCGGCCACCGCTTCCGCGGAAAGCTCTTTTCCTGCTGCGATGGTTGTACCAGTGCTACTCGACGGCAAATAGGGATTGACACGGCCGCCGCCGTCCCCCACATCTATCTTACGTTTGCGGTCCATTGTCGAGCGTGGAGTAGCTGATTAGCTGATTAGAGCTACTACAGCTAAACTTAGCCACAATCTATAGCTCTGTAGCCCAGCCTCTCTTTCTCTTCAGCGACCAGCGATACCACACTACTCACTACCTCACTACTCGCTACTCAAAGCTCACAAGCTCTGTCGCCGAAATGCAATTCTCAGAATTTTACAATTAATTATCAAATTCACTTATCGCTCCAATTGCTCTGCAAAAATCACATTTCGCCCCTTCTGATTGGCTGAAATTTCTAAAAATCCGTTCGTAAGACTGGTTGACCAACATCCAACATCTCGCCAAATTCGACCTGAAGCATAGTTTCAAAAATCGGCGAGCCATCTATAGGAATAAGGAACGTACGCGATTTCTCGAGTCTCAAGGAGACATGGAGGTTGCTTCCACATTCTGAGGATGAATGATGCTCGAACTTAAATATTAAATTGAGAGAAGCTCTCATTCATTGACGAAATATTCATGGTTTGGACGTAACTTCGCTGATTTTACGTAGTACAGCATTGCATCGCTTCTTCGTTATTTTCCCCAGAAACCACAGCTTAGGAACGAAGTGAAACCTGCTTTCGAAGTCAACGGGAAGTTGATACGTTTAATTAAAAGGGGCTATGGGAACTTTCTTGAGTGTGCCGGTGACGGATGTGGAATCGGAAGAGGGTTCGAGTAGCGACCTTGGCCTCGCCTTCGGTGTCTCTGCGATGCAGGGCTGGCGAAGCGGTGAGTTTATAAAAGTGCACAGCATCGCGCCTCCGTGAGGCTACTTTGAAATAGCAGCAGCGAATTCTCAGAAATACTTTTATTTGAGTCGTTGCGATCGTGTTCTATCACTTTTCAGTCTTTCACTGCGGTCATGTATGCTCTTATTAACTGTTTTTGTGCCACATTAACTCTTTCATCAGGCATGGAGGACGCACACGTCAGCGAGCTCGATTTCGACAGCGATCTGAAGTTGAGCCTCTTTGGAGTCTTCGACGGTCACGGCGGCCCTGAAGTTGCTGCTTTCTCGAAGCAACACATTTCAGAGGTGCTGCGCTCGTCGCCGGAGTACCAAGCGTTACGCGCTGCCACGGGCTGCGGGAAGAGCAGTAGTAGCAGTAGCAGCACGCTAGCCACTGGAGAAAATTCGACTGCGAGCGAGCTGGAAGCGCTCCTAGGCTCAGCTCTGCAGCGAAGCTTTCTGGAGCTCGACTGCCGCATGTCCACGCCCGCCGGGATCAAAGAGATGCGGGTGGTGGCGCGGGCCGAAGACCGGCGGAGGCGCGAAAACCTCGACACAGTGGACCTTGAGGAAGCGGCAGAAGCGGCCGAGGCTTGCGGCCTGAGCTTTGCCCAAGTTCGCGCCCTAGTAGCGGCCCAAATCAACGCTAGGCTAGAAGCCAAGCACGCAAGTGATTCAGACGATGACGAGATACTGCCGACTCCACCACCCCCAGCAGCAGCCCCTCACGCTGCATATTTACCGCCGCCAGTGCCAATGGAACGCAGCGCTGACACCACGAGCGCCGCCAGCGGTGCATCGACATCGGCTGGAGCGCCTTCTAGCGAGGCTAATACCAGCAGTAGCAACAGCAACAGCAACAGCAACAGCAACGGCGCGAGCAACGGGACAACTTCAGATGAAGTCAAGGCATCGGACGACAACAGTGCGCTTAATTTGCCATCAGCTTCTAGCACTAGCAGCAGCTCGGACGCTTACGCAGGGCTGCGGCCTATCTTACGCAAAGGCGGGGTGGGGGTGGAGAGCGGTGCGACGGCGGTGGTCGCAGTGGTGGGGCATGGGTCAGTGGTAGTGGCTAATGCAGGTGACTCGCGCGCCGTCTTGTGCCGAGCGAACGGCCGCGCGTTGGACTTGTCTGTGGATCACAAGCCCGAAGACCCGGAGGAGCTGTCCCGCATTCAAGCTGCTGGCGGGAGCGTGACCAACGGCCGCGTCGAAGGCAACCTGAATTTGAGCCGTGCCGTAGGGGACTTGCTGTACAAGCGCAATTTGGGCGTGAAAGTCCAGGCACAAATGATTTCGGCGTTTCCCGACATTCAAACCGTGCCTCTGGAAGCCGGAGACCGTTTTTTAGTCCTGTGCTGTGACGGCATTTGGAACGTGCTATCGTCTCAAGAGGTCGTTGATTTCGTGTCTGAGCGTTTGAACCACCAACCACCACCGAGCTTAGGCACCATATGTGACGATCTCGTCACTGAATGCTTAGCTCCCGACACCGATGGCGACGGCACAGGCTGCGACAACATGACTGCCATGGTGGTGCTGTTACCGGGCCCGGACTCGAGGGCGGCTCATGATGCCCTCGCGGCCTGTGCGGCCGCGGCTGCGGAAGAAGGCTACGCTGACGTGGTGATCGAAGACGAAAGTGGCACCGTAGCAGTGGGCGAAGCCAGAGTCGCTGCAGCAGCAGCTGAGGGGCAGAAACGACCAGGCGCGCCTCTAAAGGATGGAATGGACTCTGACAACGATGACGACGATGACTTAACTGGGCCTCCTCGCATTAAACAGCGCGCCATCTGCCAAAGTTCGCTTTGAAGCTGCTTCACTCATCACCATTACCATCATGCATGTCGCGCTCCCATAGTGCTCTTTGCTTCAGCTGTGCCGACTTCGGCCCCTCCTTCACCCGCTGCCCCTCCATTTTTTTTCATTTCACTACCGCCTTGGCTCGGCTCCTTTCCAAGTCGCCTGTCCCCTTTTTTTTGTTTTAAATGCAGAGCGCATATATCGACGTGGCCCCTATGGTTTTTAAAAATCAGATCCGTAAACCTTAGAACCAAGATTCAAAATTAGAAGTATATTAATAATCCATTCCTTGTGCCTAAGGATCCCGATAACTGGGTGCTCAGGTCCAGGTCAGTGGACCCTTGCAATAGGGAAGTTCTACATAAAGTATGACGTATAGCTGGGCGAAAAACTTGGTTCGGATACGCAGGGCGTCTAATGTCTACTATTGCCTATTGCCCATATTAGGTAAACTCAGTCCCGCCGACTTGTTCGGAGGAAAGGCGCCAGTTGGAGCCTTAACTGGCCTTCTGGAGCAAATTTGCTAGCGCATATGCAGCTCAAGTGTATTCTTTATCTAGTCTAGTCTAGTTAATACTCTCCCAAAAACAAAGAAAGGCAAGTACACAGCAGTCACAGAGGCACATAAAGAATGCACTTGAGCTGCATATGCGCTAGCAAATTCGCTCCAGAAGGCCAATT
>Ga0307982_1005249_pt1 | contig 10126 bp, 9 predicted proteins | sample OrgLakmetagen989_FD_201847 | JGI IMG/M metagenome (GOLD analysis project Ga0307982, IMG submission 201847) | Saline water microbial communities from Organic Lake, Antarctica - #989 | ecosystem: Environmental > Aquatic > Non-marine Saline and Alkaline > Saline | place: Antarctica: Organic Lake... | reverse complement strand
CAGGAAGCGCGCGAGCTAGCTGCAGCACCAAGCTTTGCAGCATTGGCTTCAGCGCGCCGGGCGGCAGCCTCCACGCTGTCTCCTTGAATGACTTGCTCTACGCCGCCCACGCCACCTTTACCCGACAATCCGTCTTGTGACGTCACAGCAGCGTACATGTCGCCTCCGTGGCACCCTACGTCTAGCATGCTAGGGAACTCGCGCTGGACGTCATCCAAACGATCAACTAAACGCTGGGCGACTTCAACTCGCAAGTAGTCGTATTCATCAGCGTTTGGGAGGCTGTTAGCCCACTCTCGCTGCTTCCGCTTGAGCTCGCGGTCAAAGACAATAGATTGAGAACTAAGAGCACGTCTAGCAGTAGGTATGGTGCGACTTGAGAGCAAGCGGTGGGCCATACTATGAAAATACTCTCGACGAGATCACAAGATAGGCAGAGACCGAATACTCGACGATTTACAAACCTAGCTATCGCCTGCTACCACAGATACTTGCTGAGCTGCATAGCTGAAGCGACTGATGACGATGAGAACGATACCAGCCGTGCGTGATGAGTGCGTGAGTCACGAATGTTCGAGAAAAAGCAATACTTTTGACCTAAATACGCTACCACTACTTCCATGGTCACTCTAGCCGCTCTGGCCTGTGTGCCTGATACGCCTTAACTTCTAGTATTAGTTGCCTTGAATTCTCTGTTCGTCAAAAAAGAAGGATCAAAAATGAATTCGAATTGTATAATTGTATTGCACAAAAACCAACACGGCGCTAAGGAAGACGCCCGACGCCCGGATTGGCAAAATTCAAAATGCGGCAAGTGCAATGAGTTACAAGCCGGTATAATAGTCTATAAATAAGAGCTACATTCCTTATGGGCTTACTTGATTAACTGAATCTCGGTTTTGTGAGAATTGGCTATTTGCGGAAATTGCGGAATTGCTTAAGGGTTATAGCGTTATACTTATAGCAAACATATAGTAGGCTCGGAGGAGGGGCGATGAAGGATACACGGTGCATCATGCACCTGTATTTGGAACTCCTAAGCAAAGTAGTGCTGGTCCAAGATCTTTCTAACTTCCACTTCCAGAGAGAAAACTAATGTTTCGGTCTGTCTACTTGTCCAAATCAGCTTCATCGCCAGTCCAGTTGCACGAGGGGTGCAGCAGAGCAGCGGCCACTAAGCGGTCATCCATGTTTAACACGTTGAAGGTGCCAATTGCTTTGGTAGTGTTGAGCTGCTCCACCTGTCAATGCGCGAGGAGAGGCACAATAAGTTTGAAGATGCAATGGAGTCTACACGTCGCAAACAATTGATTACTCCAAAATTCTGCACGATTGTTGGAGCCAATAGACGACATTGAAGCACCCTACCACAATGCCGAGATTCCGAAAATGTGCTGCCAGCGCCTCCGAAGGTCTCCGCTGATGATCGCCGCTCCCAATGAGCAAAATCTCGATACTAGGATCCAGCAGGGGCACAAGAGAAAGGCTCTCTGGTGTAACTTCTTCGAACGTTTTGGGTTTCCATAGGAAAGCAGATCGAGGCAAAAGAAGAACGGAGCCTTCGAGCTCGGCTTCATTTACAATAAAGCCGCGCTGCGTGAATCCTCCTGCGACTGTCTTATACCTAAACACCGGCAGGACATTCACAAAATAAGCCAGTCAGCTTAGAGATTGTGAAATTGACTGCAAAACAGAAACTCAAACAATAGCAGCTAGAAAGTAAACTATCACGCACTTCGCCGCGTCATCTTGCTGCACATCATTCAAGGCAGCCCGATTGGACTGGGCTACAGCTGGATCTACGACATCGCCATCCATGCGTTGTAAAAATTCTCGCGTCGAGAAGAACCGTGATCTCGCCGCCGGCGCGACCTTCTTTACTAGTCTCATATGATTCAACATCTGAGTTGGAGTGCGACGGAAACTAACCAAAAGTCGTTGATATATGCGCTCAACTATGAGACTCGTTAGTTAGAGCTCTGAGTAGCCTATGCCAGACCTAGCGTTGTGGTAAACGCGATACTGATGCTAAAAAGGGCAACACCACAAAGAAGACGTGAAGACCATGAGATCGCAACAGACGACGACGCAGACGACCGACTTCATTCGTTTTTTTCTTCTTGTTCGTTGACACTCTGTTTCGCAACCTATTTTTTTTAGAACCCAGCGGGCGACTTGGCGAGATAGCTAGGAACTCTCAACTGCTGAAGCTTCACTCATCACGAATGCTACGCTAGAAACTTTTGTCTAATTTTGAGGTTAATTTTAGCAGAACTAGGCAGCATACTTTTTACAATTGGCTGACGGGGTGCTCGTTCATAATCTTTCCACAAGGCCAAACTGCACTTGCACGTCAACGCTGCTATCAACCATCGCATGAAGGCCGGACTTCAAACTTCGCTAGTACTCATGTTTTTTCGTTCAAGTGTCAGTTTTCGAGCTGGCTTGCGGCCTCTCGGCCCTCGCGTCTCCGCTTCTTATTCTGCTGCTGCGCCGCAAAACGTGCCCGACGATTTGTTTAGCGTTGCTCCGATGATGGACTACACTGACCGGCACTTCCGCTACTTGCTACGGCTAGTCTCCAAGCGAGCAACCCTTTACACAGAGATGGTACGTTAGAAGAAAATAACCTGGGTACAAGCCCAGCAGTCTTGTCTGAAAGGTGGCGTTCCCCAAATACAAGTCATGCGATCAACAGTTGTATGGAGTACTGCTTGCCAGAAAGCTAAAGGAATCTCATGTCTACCGCAATTCACTAGATTTTGTTTTTGAATCTGTCTTATTACGAAGTGATCTGAGATCACGTCCGTAAGGTCCACTACCACATGCTATTCGCTACGCCACCACTTTTGAATCAGTTCCTGACGCGTTTTGCTACCACTGCTGCTGCACACGCACGCGCGCAGGTCACGGCCAACACGGTGGTGTACAACGACGAGCTCGACCGGTGGCTCGGCTTCAGCGACCCCCACGAGCAGCCGGTCGTGCTTCAACTGGGCGGGAACGACCCAGCAGCTCTGGCCCGCGCCGTGGCCAAGAGCCGCGCTTACCCGTACTCGGCCATCAACCTCAACTGCGGCTGCCCTTCCGACCGCGTCGCTGGCGGCGGTGAGCATACACCAGAAGTCGGCTATTCGCAATCCCAACAACTTTCAAAACTTGTTGGATCCCGCAGACTTTGTTGGATAAAAAAACGCTATTCGTAAGCCAGTGCTCTTGTTTGAATCCACTCCTCGTTTGATACAGGGTGCTTTGGCGCGGCCCTGATGCGGGAACCGGCCCTGGTCGCGGACCTGTGCGCAGCGATGGCGTCGGAGTCCGGCGGGGTGCCGATTACCGTGAAGTGCCGCATTGGCGCCGTCGACCGAGACGATGTCGGTGGCGGCGCCGGCCTCGCATCGCGGCTGGATGCAGACGAGGTATAAGCTCCCCTTGTTTTTTGTTCCATGTCCATCTGGAGAGCTTCAACTGTATCTTTCATTCTTGAACACTAAAATTGTGCTCGGGCTTGTTCGCGTGTGTTTGTGAGCATTCTTTTTTTGTTCTGTAGGAAGCGGACTACGCAGCGCTGGCTCATTTTGTCGATACCGTAGCGAAGGGCGATGGGAAAGTGGAGCATTTCATCGTGCACACTCGCAAAGCAGTGCTGGGCGGCCTCAGCCCAGATGCCAATCGCAAGGCACGCTGTGGCTCTACCTTCCTTTTTTCATCCCTTCCTTCAGCTACGACAATAGTAGCTGGTGCCCTGCGTGTTACTCCTTTGGCCTCTTTCTCTCTCTTGTAGAATTTCCGGCCAGTGAAATTCCGTTATGTCTGGCGTGAATTGGTTTACGAGGAACGACTGCGTATCCTCGCTCAATCTGCTTTATTAAAAATCAATTCCCTAACTTATTCTCTGACTTCTAATCGTTCCTTTCAGATTCCACCTTTGAAGCATGCCTTTGCGGGCCGTCTCGCAGCCGACTTCCCGAACTTGCGCTTCAGCCTCAACGGTGGGCTCGAAACCCTCGACGACTGCCAACACCATTTGCAGAGCCACCTCCACAACGCACCGCTCTCCATAGACAGTAGTACTAGCAGCAGCAGCGGTGCCGCGCATAATGAGGGTGACAATACCGGATCCACTGCGCGCATGGGGCCGTTGCATGGCGTGATGCTGGGACGTGCAGCGGTGGCGCGCCCTTGGCACTTGCTCGCTTCAGTGGACGAGCTGCTTTACCACGAGCCCCCGCCTGCAGACGGCGCCTCTTACCGCACGCGGCGCGCCGTCATCGAAGAGTACACGATCTACGCCGAAGAGCAGCTGGCGATCTGCCAGGTGGCGCAGCCCGCGTACGCGCGCAAGCTGTGCCGGCAGCTGGTGCGGCCGGTGGCGAACTTGTTTGCGGGCGAGCCGGGCGGCGCCAAGTTTCGGCAGGCGCTGGACCACGGCCTCCAAGCAGACGCGTTCGCGAAAGCAGGGGCGCCGGGCGCCATAAGGGCCGTGCTCGAGCCGGCTTGCGCGGCCCTGAAGCCGCACGTGTTAGATGCGCCCCCACCTCACGTCCTCACGGATATTCGGGACAAAGCAGCAAATCCGCTGCTTGAAGTGGGTTCCCAATCTACCACGCGCCCAGTGCTCTGACTGAATTTTCGTTTCAAATTCGAGCAATGACAACAGCAACATGAAACGCACCAAGGGCTAAGCTGTATGCTGTAATACTGGCCATCGCTTAATGAAGTGATTGCCCTCTTGATGAATTTTTATAAGCAAATAAGGGCTAAATTCAAGTGGCGGGTTCGGTCAGAAAAATAGATGAAGTCCTGGAAGTGGTTTATAAATGACAAGTAAATCAAATTGTATTGCAATTCAGAATCGTGAGTCGAGAGAGTGCCGCGAGGCTCTGTCTCTGTCCTGAATCCAAATAATCCGAATCCCACAACCGCCATCATCATTACCACGACTAATAAACTGATAAACCCATTTCGGAAGGTGGTTATTGTAAAGCTCTTTCGGCATCTATTTCTAGCGATGAGTTCAGATGGAATAAGCAAACTTTGATCAGAAGTACTAAACTGCGAAATGCACGCACTAGCTAGGTTCGGTTGCTGCATCGCCCCTCGGTGCCTCGCGCCTCGTTGCAGCTGCCTCCGAAATTTCGGCTAAGAAATTCTTGCCGTAGCTCTCTGCGTTCATATCAAGGTTCGAAGTGCGGCGCTCTCGCAACCGCCGAGCACCTGCTGAGTCAACAGCAACGGGGCGGTCGAGAACAGGAAGAATACCTATCGCTGCATCGACAGCCGCCGAGCGCTCTGCGATACTTTTACTTGAAGTCATTAGGGCTGCTGCGGCTCGGGCTTCTGCTGCTCCTGACATGGGCTCTGATCGCACTGCCGTTGGGCGCCGCGTCAGAGGTAAGTCCGGGTTAAAGGGCCCATGATTAGCAGTACCAAAGCATGGATGGCACAAGTCCTTGGGTTGGAGCTCACCCTTAAGTTCTTTGTCAACCATTGAACGAAGTGCCTCTACGAGACCTTTCGCCCACTCGCGCTTTTCGCCCTTGGCCGTGTCAGTGGTAAATTTGACAGGGAGGCTCGCCACGACAGCAGCTCGAAGCTCAAAGAGGCTTAGGCCAAGGCTACCGCACTTGCTCAAGTCTACCCAATGCATCGAAGCAGTTTCTTCCGGAGGTGTCAACACAAGGCGGAGGGCGCTATTCCTGAGCAGCCGCCTTGCTATGGAGGTGCTAACTCCAGCGGTCTCTAGGGCAGATATCGAAGGCAAAAGTCGTGCATTAGGGGGAAAAAAAGTGCGCAGGCGCCGGGCTGCCGTGGCATTGGCTGGTGCTTGCTCAGCACGGAACGCCGCACGCTTACCATCTTCTTGCTGTTTGGCCTCGGGATTAGCATCAAGCAAGCACAGCAACCGTGACATCTCAGCTTCCTCTTCTTCATTGGCGATACCATAATCAACGCGTGGCATGATAACCTGAAGGCGTGCTTTTATCTCTTCGAGTGGGAGAAGCTGTTCTGGATCAACGCCAAGCTCGTTGTGCATAAAATTAGTCATGTACTCCTGGCGCCTGCTTGCCACTTCAGCTGCTTCGAGTAACTCACGCTCCTTTGCCTCGGCAGCTTTACGTTCTGTTTCAGCTTTCACTCGTTCGGATTCCAAATCTCCTTCAAGCTTCTCAATGAACGACATACGTACTGTTTTACGGTTGCAACAGCCCCCAGCAATCAGGCTATAGGCGTAGCGAATTCCCAAAGCAACAGCTCCAAAGCTCAGGATAGCGCCAACGACGGCAAATAGGTACTTGCTAATTTCTATAACGACTGTGAACGAAGGGACCTCGTCAGTCATTACGAGTGTGATAATCCCAATACCCATAGCGGCTGAAGCAGCCGTCTGAAGCCATCCTGCCGACGAAACCTTGGAAGCAGCCACACCAACATAACTGCAGGTGCCTGAAGCCGCAGTCTGTAATTGATCTGCGGATGAGAGTTGCGAAGCTGCTACAGCAACGTATTCCGATGCATGACTTGATACACCACCCACAACTCTATTGCTCTTTTCGTCGTAACCATGAGCTGAACCGCTCTCGAGAAGAGGTTCGCCCATATCTCCCACGTTACCGAGGCAGACAACCCCATTGTTGCCACTACTTTGGCTTCCGGAACTTATGCATCTATCAGTCCTGAAGGCATCGCTGCGCACTCCGACAAACACATCAAGGCCAGAGTTAGCAAAGGCAATTTGTCGCAACAACTTAGTACTCAACGACATCGCGAGAGAGATTCCCGTCATTATCAGCGTTAAGTATTCGGTAGCGCTATTAGTATTAGAGCGCGCCGCATTCGAAGCCGTAAATACTAGGAAAGGAAGCTTTCGCAGGAGGATCCTCCATGTAGTAAAAGAGATGGAGCTATCGTCGGGGAAGCCCGCGAGTGCTAGGGTGGCTGGAGTCTCAATCCAAGGCAACCACACCAGTAGATCACCCTCTAGGCAGGCAAGTAAAGTCACGAGAGCATAGATCGAGACGGACCCAAGGGCAACGCTCATGTCAAGAGCTAAGCGAAGCTGGTGCAGACGGTACACAAGGATAGTGGCACAGGTCATGCCGCTGAGCATCAAGATGGCCCAACCCGCTTCGCTTGGACAGTCACCGCAGAACTGCCCTGAAGATGAGGCGGCAGCTGCAGAGTAGAGCGCATCAATGCCAAGTGAGGCTATTCCTACAGTGGCCGCTACTGAGCGTAGAAGTGGGGGCCAGCGCCGGAGGCGTAGGCGAAAGAGGCCTGAGAAGAGGGCAGCCACAATAATCCCCACACCTCCGGCAGCGGCAGAAAGCTCAAAATAGATGCGCGAAAGGTACCAAGGCGTTACGCTGGGCGCTGGGGTGGGAATGAGAGAAGGCAAAGGAGATGGTGGTATCGTTGGTAGTGGCCTCGGGTAGCCTGTAGGGGGATTAGAGGGTAGAGGCGACGGGGCACTGCTAGGCCAGCAGACGGTGCATGCGGCATTAGCGATGGTGGACGAGTCGGACTTGAAGTAGGTGGTGGTTCAACAGAAGGAGCACTACTGGGAATGGATGAAGGCGAGAATGTTGGGCTTGCCGAGTTTGTAGGAGATGCTGAGGGCGTGGCAGACGGTGCGTTCGATGGTAGAGGTGTTGGACTAGGAGTGAGCGTGGGTTGATCCGTCAAGGGGCACACCGGATTATTGATGGCATACGCGTAAGTGGTGCCGCTCATGAGAAACATATTAGTGGTTTTAGCTACCCCCGGTATGTTCCAGCACAGCACTCGATTGAACGCTGTCGCCTGGTAAAACATTTCAAACATACTGGTCACTCTGCGCACATCCCATGCAGCCAAGACTTGATTGAATGCATTTGCCTTGCCGAACATTTCAAACATATTCTCCACACCGGACACATCCCATGAAGCCACGGCTTGATTGAAGGCTCCCGATTGGGCGAATACGCCTTGCATATTTGTCACACTGGATACATCCCAGAAATCTAACACTTGATTGAAGGTTTTCGCGTGTTGGAAAATATTTAACATAGAGGTCACGCTGGACACATCCCACGACGCCAAGCTTTGGTTGAAGACGTTTGCATTCTTGAACATGGCCTGCATATCATTCACGCTCGATACATCCCATGCGTCTAAAGTTTGAGCAAAAGCTTTCGCGGAGTAAAACATCGAGAACATGTCGATCACGCTGGACACATCCCATGCAGTCAAAGCTTGATTGAAGATATACGCGTTTTTGAACATATAACTCATATCGGTCACGCTCGACACATCCCATGCGCTCATGTTGTTGTTAAATGTGGCCGCGGTGGAACAGTAGTTAAAAATTAAGTTGCTCATGTCGTTTACACTGCTGGTGTCCCTATTCGCGCACAGAAGCAGAAAGAAAAGAGAGAGAGAGAGAGAGAGCGATACCGTGAGAGTGGAGGTAGAAAAGGAGGAGGAAACGTTAAGAGGACGACAGGGAGTGAGAGAGAGGGTGGAAAATTGCTTTAAAGAGAGAGAACAGGCAATAATTAATAAATCCTAGATGTCGAGGGGCTAACATAAAATGCGAAGAAAGAAAGTTACAAATAAACGCGGATGGATACAACTGTAGAAGGAGAGAGGAGGGGCAAGGCAAAGTAGGGTAGACTAACGAAAGAAAAAGAAGAGCGGTGTGGAAATGATACTCACGAGGGTAGATCAGATTACACTATACACCAGCCAGTAAGAGCTAATTGTGATATACCAAGTCGAAATGTCTCCGTATTTCTCCGCAGCCGTTTGGGAGTTGCTACACCACGATCCAATTGCAGTCTGCAGCGACGCTGAGTCAGTGATGGGCGTTACCAGGCGTCGCCCAGAAGGAACCATCATTGCATAACTGAAGCCAGATTCAGTCGATTGCGCAGCCTTAGAGCCTGACATTATGCCACTTGTCACCACATCCCCTACCCGTTTGGCAACTCAGCCTGTACTTGGGGTATGGTTTGGCCAGCTAGCCTTTTCGGCATGCAGCGACAGCCTATAAGCAAATGCATTCGCCACGAGCAACGAGCTGAAGGCGAAAAGGCGAGAACACATCTTTAATGAGCTTAAAAATCTGAGCCAGAGGAAAGGTGGCACAATTAAAGAATGAATGGTGGAAAGTGAGTGAAGAGTGAATCCGTTGAAGGAACTTAACAGTTTAAGGACGCGAGGATGCGGGAAAGAGGGTTGAGTCGATTGGTGTAGATGCTGAGTGCTGAGATGATTGCTTCAAAGGGAGCATGCACGTTCGCGCTCTTGGGTGGATGCACGAATGACGCGAAAACAAGGAAGGTGACCCACTCGGAGAAATCTACGGTGTGTAATCCTGCTGACTTATGATAGCGGCCGCACTGCGTGCTTAAGGATAACTCCATCGCTCTTCGAATACTTACTGGTGATGAGAGCAAGATACCCCTTGACCCCTTGATGACTTGATGATAAGAGCAAGCCCTTGATATGAGGATGACAAAAGGTGGGGCCGAATGGTATGGTGCACAGTAGTACTGTGTACCTTACCTACTGCGCAGGCAGGGATCTGGCGCACTCACTGAATGCACTCATCCACTCCTCATCATTCGTAAACCTACGTCTCAGCTGCCTTCGGGAAGGCAGCTGAGACGTAGGTTTACGAATGATGAGGAGTGGCACTCATCTAGTAGAGCCCTTCGCGTATTTCAGACTTTCTAATAGAAAGGTTCTTTCTAATAGGAAGTCTGAAAGTTAGAAAGTTTAACTGGTTTTGAAGGTTCTGAACAAATCAAGAAGCCAGAAACGTGCCAACAAATTTCGTGAACCTGGTTCTTAAGCTCTTTTCTACAGTACAGATTAAAATTCTGAGAATCAGAATTGTGTTACCAGGGAAGACGAGATTTATTCACATTTGTCATATTTGTCACATCCGTCACCTTTGTCACCTTTGTCACATTTGCCATATTCCTAACATTCCTAACATTCTTCTGGGAATTTGGCAATACATGTGCAAAGATTTTTATATTTGACACGAGTGGCAGCCATCCTGAGGATCAAGTGCTTCCGTGCAACAAATTAGCATGAGCTTCCTATTGAGAGAAGTTTGAACTTCGATGAGCTAGAT
>Ga0307982_1005248_pt1 | contig 10127 bp, 13 predicted proteins | sample OrgLakmetagen989_FD_201847 | JGI IMG/M metagenome (GOLD analysis project Ga0307982, IMG submission 201847) | Saline water microbial communities from Organic Lake, Antarctica - #989 | ecosystem: Environmental > Aquatic > Non-marine Saline and Alkaline > Saline | place: Antarctica: Organic Lake... | reverse complement strand
GCGCCGCAACCGGACCGCGCTGCTCTTAGACTTGCTGGGCTTGACGGCGCTAGAACACGTGCTTGTGGGGAGCAGCAGCACCAGTGGAGGCGGGCGCGGGCTGTCGGGCGGTGAATCGAAGCGGGTCACCATCGCTGTGGAACTGGTGTGGTTTAGTAATATTTTGAGCCTTGGAGACGCCCCTTTTGAATGTTAGTTCATAAAATGATTTTAGGAAGGGATGTGGAAAAACTGATGAAGTGCATCATTTTATTTGCCGCGCCTCTTGGTGTGCTTCTTTTCTTGTTTACTTCTTCAACGCTTGCACGCGCACAACGCACGCATCAAACTAGGTAAACTTGCCGGCCCTCATCTTCATGGACGAGCCGACCTCCGGCTTAGACGCACTAGCAGCCTACGAAGTGTCCCGAGCGGTGCGATTGCTCGCCGACCAAGGGCGCACTCTAGTAGTGACCATGCACCAGCCTTCCGTGACGACCTTTGGCCTCGGGGACTCCCTCTTGCTCTTGAGCCAAGGCCATTTGGCTTACTTCGGCCCTCTGAAACAAGCGGTGAAGCACGTGCACCGAACCGTAGGAATCCCGTACCGTCCAGGCACCAACCCGGCCGATTTCTTGGTGGCAGCAGTGGCCAGTAGGAGTGGTACCGAACTTTCCGCCATTTTTCGCGAATGCCCTCTGGGCCAAAAACTGGAGCAAGCGTTGGCGCTGCCGTCGAGCCACCGAGGTGGAGGAGAAGACCAACGGTTAAGTACTGCTACCACCAGCGACCGTCTCTCGACTGCCACCGCAACCTCTTCCGCTAGATATGCAGCGTACACAGAGCTCGCTTCGGCATGTTGCGTGAAATGGCTGCCTGCGCGGTGGGTGGCGCTTTGGGTGCGTTTGCGGCGTCGCATCCCGCACCCGTCGACCTTTCCCGAGCAAGTGCGCACTTTGGTGGGGCGCCAAACCCTGTTCGCGCTGCGAGAGCCTCGGGGTCTGTTTGGAGTGGGCGTGCGGCACATCGCAGTGGGGGCGTTCTTTGGCACCCTGTACCGGGTGGACGCGGCCAACGCGAGGAGCCCTCAGAACGTGGCGAGCTTGCTCTTTTTCTGCGTGTTTTTTATGGTGGTGGGCCACCAGCACTCCATTCCTGTCCTGGTGGGGCAGCGCCAACTGTGGCGCCACGAGCGCGGTCTCAGCTTGTACTCCACCCGGGCCCTCTATGTCTCGGCCCTCATCACGAAATGGCCCTTGCACTTGTGCCTGGTCTTCCTCTTCAGCCTCGTGGTGTACCCCTCGTGCGGCTTGGCCGCCGGCTTCGACTCCTTCGCGTATTTTTACGTGATTTTGAGCCTGGTGAGCTTGACCAGCCTCAGCTTGTGCGAGCTGGTGGCTACAATAGCGCCCTCGTCTCAGGCAGCCGTGGCGGCTTATTTGCCTATGGCGCTGGTCCTAGTGGCCTTTGGGGGTTACGTGGTGCTGATTCCCTCCCTGCCGAACTCGATCATGGCGGTGCCCGATTTGAGTTTTGTCCGTTGGGCTTTCCAGGGCTTGCTGGCGAACCAGTACCCCGGCGATGCCAAAGTTTTGGACCTCTATGGCTTTGCGGGGGTAGACCGCATCGACTCCATTGGCCCCATGGTCCTTGCCTTGGTGGTCATCGAAAGCGCCAAGTTCATGGCCCTCCGGGCGCTGTGAGTCCAGAAGACAAATGGCGTGTGTGAAGTATTAAGTATTCAACCCATTTGCCATCGAGAGCCAATTGCAAGCCAGTTGAATGCCGATTATACCCGGTGTTGCTCAACCCATGCCCCCGTCCACTAGGGATGTATGACATAGAGCGCCGAGGACGCTGATGCGCGATATAAATAATAGTCCCAGAAGTTAATGCGATTTTTTCGTTCCAAGACCCAATTTTAGATCTTAGTATCCTAGTTATGTGCTATATTTATAGGCACAAGAGTTAAGATTTCCCTTTTCTGCTTTACGAGACAGTAAATCTAGAACAAAGCAGGGCGCTCAATCTAAATCGGGTATGTGCTAGTAGCAGCGTAGAGCCAAGAGATGAGTTCCGTCGTATGAGTTCGCACTTCGCTAACTACTACATTCGCAAAATGCGCCCGTTTAAAATTTAGCACCGGTTCTAAGGCTTGATGTCGAGCCCAAAGAAATCAACGGCATTGCCGCCCAATATAGCTGCTTTATCAGCTTCGGGAAGGAAGGCAGCATTTCGAACCAAAGACCCGATCCGATCTTCCCCAAGCGGGAAAGGGTAGTCGGACCCCAGCATGACTCTAGAAGAGCTCATCGTATCTACAAGACAGCGAAGTGCTCGCTCGTCGAAGACAGCCTGAATTGATGTGTGCGCATGGGGAAAAGAATGTTAAAGGGTGCACACCGTTTCTTCAAAAAGCAGGACGAAAGTTTGCGCTCGTTCATTGTGACAGTTGATTGACTTCAGCATTCTAGTCTCATTGTTACACAATGAATGAAAAAGAAGTCACCGAATCGGTGGCGAATCGGTTGAGGTAATGCGACGGCGGGTGCGTGGCGGTTCCGCGTGCCACGTCGCGATGAATGTACGCGTTCTCCAATCGGCCCAACAGAAACGAAAACGAGCCGCCTCCTGTGGTACGATTCGAGAAACGCAGGAACGTGCAGGCACCTTTAAGCTTATGCGCACGTTAGCATGAAGAATACATCGGTCTCTTTTTATTAACAAAAAAGAAGTGAGAAGAAGGATCTGTTTGTTTAGTTTTTGTTTACCGTGAGCGAACATGATTTTTAGTTCAGGGGGTAAAACATCGAAGCTCCCGCTGAGAATGAGGGCAGTGATGGATAGTTGAGTCTCCATGGGCATGCCAACAGTCCACTTCATCATGTAGCGCGAAAGGCGGTCTTCGCAATCCATCATGTCCCATGGGTGCACCTGCCGTCAAAGGAAGAACGAAGTGCAAATGAAGGAGGCAACGACGGGCAGTCGGGAATAAGATAACAGAGTTGAAAATCTACGCTTGAACACCCATCCTCTAGAGGAGCTTTGATTGCCATTAAAAGCTTAACGCACATTTGCTTCGTTTAAAAAAGGGACAAACAATCCCTTTTTACCAGAACGGCGATGTTTTCAGCAGCACAGTGCTGCAAGAAAGCCAGAAGCTGAGGGTGGTCTAAGTCCCAAGCACCGTGGTGGTTACCAATTTGCACCCCCACGCAGCCGTTTTCTTTGCAGGCTCGCGTGGCTTCGCGGCACGCTAGGTCGAGGTCTTGCAAAGGGACTTGGCACAAAGCTGATAGCTGGTTGTTGCCCGCCGTTGCGCACATCTCAAGCGCAGCGTCATTGAAATGCATGGCGACGTCGAGGCTCTCGGCAGCAGGCCTGGAGAATGACACATATTATGAGAAACATAAGAAATCAAGTTTGTTTCAAAAATTATCGAAAGGATGTAGATCGCAGTGCCGCAAGTGCAGCTCCTCCGTTACTTCATAAAGCTACAGCGGGAAGAGACGGAGCGATAGCAAAGTTAGCCATCAAGCTAGTTAGCAAGAAGCCTTGCAATTTAATCTAACTCTTTTTCTCACGCACCGATGCCACTGAAATAGAATGGGCGTGGCTGAAATGAGCTGATGGTCAATATTGTCTTTTGCCATATCAGCAAGCCTCTTTGGAACGTCCCAGCAAGCATAATGCACCGGCCGAAACTCCGTAGATCCCTGCATGAGCATCGCACGCGACGAATCACCGCCCTCATTGGGTCGCATCCAAGGCCATGGTACTTCGCCGCCGTATTTCTTGGCCCAATCTGGCCAGGACAAAGGTAGGAAATGCGTGTGCACATCAACCGTTGTCATTGCTCGGGTGGGCTGCGTCATATGCGGTGTAGCTAGCGCAGCAACGCGTGATTTCAGCAAACGCGAAGTCTGCATGCTACTAACTTTTGATGAAAGAGTTGTGTAATGGTACGGTAGCGACGACGAATGCGCCCTCGTTAAGCTTTCGGGCAAAGTATCTTCGGAGAGAGGCGAAAGGTGTCAAGGATTTTTTCTCCTCACATTCACCTCCGCTTCTCCCATCACTCATCGCTCATGTCGCTCCAAATGTCCAAATGTATACAGGGGGCACTATTTTACTTTTTCATGAGTCGTTCTCGTCATCGTCGATCGTCGCATGTTCTTCTTCTTTCGTTGTCATCATCGAGCGGTGCCTCACCTCATCACCTCATCGTAGCATTTTAGCCCTACGAAAGCATCCAGCCTAGCTTGTGCATAGCCTCTAGCTAAGTCCTACGACTAACAACATTGTCTTGTGCCTAGAAGATAGTTGTAGGCTAAAACTTGTAACCTTTCGTCGACTGCCAGCTCATACACTTTTTCTAGCTACAATAGTAGCTCGTAGGTTGCTTTAGACGTGAAGTGTTCTCCTTCAAAAAAATGGTTTTACTGCTTTATGCTTCAGAGGGGGGCACAGCACGTGACCTAGCTTTTCGGGTGGCGCAACTTGGGTCCAGGCGCGGCCTTACCATGGCCACTCCACTTGGTTTTGACGAGGCTCTTTGCCTTTCAGACAAGCCTGCAGCTTCTGAAGAAGACAGGCTCTTGGCACCCGTGACTCGCTTTTCGGAACTAGCGACAACGCACGACGGAAAGGTGGTTTTGTTTGTTTCGACCACTGGCGACGGTGAGATGCCAAAGAATATGGCGCGCTTTTGGCGAGCTCTCCTGCGCCGTGCTGTTCCCGCTGATGCCCTCGCTTCTGTGCAGTTTGCAATGTACGGCCTCGGCGACCGTGCTTACGGACCCAAGTTCTGTGCTGCTGCACGCAAAATTGATGCTCGCTTGCGGCAACTCGGGGCCCAGCATCTTGTCGGAGGTCCAGCCTCGAAGCTAGCTGTTGCCCAAACAGCAGCAACTGGTGCGGGGTCTGCAGTGGCGTTCGGTGACGAGCAAGATGGCATGGGCGGCGTGTTGGCTGCGTTTGGGCCTTGGTTGGTTGAACTTTGGTCACGATTAACCCCAACTGGCTCAGATGCATCAATGATAGATGATTCGCCTCAGCTTGATCCAGTTAAGGTGCGTGTGACTGCCGTTGAAGATGGTGAGAACGAGCAAGTTGTGCAAGAGGAAGGTAGGAAATGTTCGTACGACTCAGGGTTTGAGTTGTTGGGATTAAAGGGCCCGCCAACTTGGATGCAAGCGGTGGCAAACGACCGAATGACCGCTTCTGATTGGACGCAGGATGTGCGCCGTATTGCTTTCGCCCCTGGCAGTGACCGTGCTGATGGTGATGATAATGCCAATAAAGACAGCGCAGCAGAGATTAATCTGAAGTGGGATGCTGGGGATGTGGCATGGGTGCTTCCAATGAATAGCCAAGTTGCGGTTCAAACCCTTCTGAAACTCTATGGCCTCAGTTCCACCGATCAACTCGACTTTTCAGCTATTGACACTGCAAAGCAAGCGACAGCTTCAAGCTTTGAAGGGCGAGTTACAGCGGGCGAATTGTTTGGCCGCATGCTAGGAATCGAGGTAAAAGATCTAGTAGACGCATTCCATGCGGGTGATCAAAAACAATGAATACACTGTAGTAATTCATCAGAGAAGTGTTTTATGTATCGTCCCTTCGAATTCTCTTGCAAACCTCCGTGCACTCACATTTTGACGTCCATATTGCAATTCTCTCACTTGATACGTTCAGACCATGCCCCGACCTTTTGCCTTCGAGCAACTCAGCTTACTGGCTACTAACGATGAAGAGCGCGAAAAGCTGCTCGAAATTGGCTCTGCAGAAGGCATAGACCTGTACCACGACTACATCTATCGCGAGAAGCGTGGATGGTGGGAAGTCCTTTCAGACTTTAAATCGCTGCACGTGCCTCTTGATCGTCTGGTTGCCCTCTTGCCTCGACTTCAGCCGAGGGCTTTTTCCATCGCCTCACCACCTCCTGACAGCCCCAATCCTACTACTAACTTTGCAAGCACTAGTAATACTGCAAACAATGCACAGCAGCAGCAGCGGCAGGTATCATCCCTGTTAGAACTTTGCGTCGCTGTGGTGGAGTATAAGACCCGCTATGGTCGTAGCAAGCGAGGAGTTTGCTCGTCTTGGTTAGCTTCTTGTGCACCTTCTACGTCTCATGGCTCATCCTTGGTGCCCATATGGATATCCCCTGGCACGTTTCCACGAGCAGTCGTGGCAAATCAGGCTTCCCCTGTGGTGTGCATTGGGCCTGGCACTGGAGTAGCACCGATGAGGTCGATACTTCTCGCACGCGCTAATTGTCGTGTAGCTGCTGCTGCGTCTGCTCATCCACCACCACCACCACTTCAAAGTGCAGCAACAATGCCGCCGCCACCGCCACCACCTGACATGCTCTTTTTCGGCTGCCGCCACGCAGCCAAAGACTTCTTGTTCGGTGATGACTTTCAAAAGCTTGCAACTCCTCAACAACAACAATTGGTGACGCCCCTCGCCCTGCATTGCGCTTTCTCGCGGGATGAAGTATCCTCAAAAGGAGGCCGCTGCTACGTGACGCATCGTGTCAAAGAGGCGGGCGCAGCGGTGTGGGGTGCACTCGCTGCGGGAGGTGCCGTGCTGGTGGCTGGCTCCGCAGGCCAAATGCCCAAGGACGTTCACGCAGCGCTCCTTGAGGTATGAGGATATGCGATATGAGCGCAGGATGATTCTTCTTTCTCCCCAAATTTAAAGGTTTGTAAGCAAAGGTGTACTTCTTTAATCGTTGAAGAGTTAACCTACTTTGCTCTCGTTTCTTGGTGAATGGTGATGCGGCAGGTGGTGCAAGAGCAAGGGCAGTTTGATGCCAAAGGTGCGGCAGATTTCTTGCGACGCTTGGAACGCGCAGGCCGCTACTCCGTGGAAGCTTATGGGTAAAAAAAAAGGCCTGGAATTCATGGAATTTAGGTCTACTTGTGGAAATACTACAGTTGTGCTACGTATCAATAAGCTCGAAGCTTCTAGGAATCTCGAGAATTACTTGTTACTTGTCCTGTTCATAAATGATCTCGCAAAATTCGCACTAGCGAACCACCACTTTCATTCACACTTTTTCGGCGCATTGGAATTGGAATGCCCAATGCATGATTCTATAATCAGCTCTCTATCTCCTCTACTTGAAATCCCCTAAAGCCGCTGTTCTATCGCAGGATTTAGGTGAATGAAATCCTAGATAACCTTACGTAGGCCTCATACCACACCCCAGTCGAACTAATTTCGGTTTACGCTTGGTTTACAGGGTGGGGTTAGGGTTAGGGTTAGGGTTGGTGTTAATTTTTGTCTAAATTGAACTACATGTGGCTTAAAATAAGTGCTTATTTGAATTTAAGCTCCACTGGGGTGTGCTCTCGTAGGCCTTAGAACTTAGAATCCTATGCTTAACTTGAGAAAAGTGTTTATGTTTCGGCTTTTGAATTGACTGCCGTTTATTTGAATAGAAGAACACACACGTACATTTCGCATATGCCAACGCCCAACCTAGACAATCATTCTGAAGTAAATCTCTATAATTGCGATGAAATAATTTGTTCCAGGATGAAGATTAGTTGGGTGATGATATAATTAAATACTATTGCAAAGATCAATACCGGAAAGCATACTTGCAGATATTTTAGAACAATATAAACGTGTGTTTTGAAGTGAGTGTCACGTGTACGTCTTTGGTCTCGACGTTGGCGCCTGCTTCCAGGAGAATCTTCACAATGGCTGGGCGATCTTGATTAACAGCCCAACTGAGCGCAGTATTACCTTGCTATACATGGCCAGGGCAGATGGGCAACATTAATATCAAGAGAATCAAGCAGGAAAGTTTGGGGAAAAGCAGGGCACAAGGTCAGCCCAATGAAGACAAGAGCAGGGTTTGTAGTTGAGATGAATATGTGCAGCTGCTCCTTTTGAATCAGTCACAATGTCGAAACAAGGTGCACTTTCAATGGTACGTGTGCTGTTGCAACTCACGTCGTCCTCGTCTTCCATGCCAGCGCCTGCTTCAATGAGAAGCTTCATAACATCAACTTGACCGTACATCGAGGCAATAAAAAGCACTGAGCGACGATTTAGCTACCATGAAACAAACATTGTTAGAACACATAGAAAAGGAATGAGTGAATGAGGGGAAGAAAAATATGGATCGGAAGTCGCTTGATAGATATTGGGCTTGTTGGACGCACGTTGTCAATGGCCTTGATATCAGCACCCATTTTGAGTAAATAGTCTACGATGGCGACGCGTCCTTCCTTTGAGGCTTCAACGAGTGGGGTTAAGTTACCCTGAATCATGAAGGCCCAGAGGAACATCAGTGGAATAGAACCCATAATGAGGAATGAACGGAAAAATAAAGATACAGCTATAAGCGTATAGATACGGCTTACGATGTGATCCTCGATATCCTTCAGAGTAGAAAAGCAGCAAAGAGACAGGAGAAAGAGAAGAGAATATAAGGGAACAAAGCCAACAATAAGATAAATAGGATTGAGTCGAAATGGCATTAAGGGAATAGGGAAATGAAATAAATGAACAAAGATCAAAAAGTCAAAATAAAAGTATTTTTTTTTTAATGAGTTGCTCGTGAGAACCATTGCAATATGTATAGAACTTTGCAATCGTTATCATTTTGGTGTTCATCGACATACGCGCACCGTGAATTGCATATCAATGTCAGCACCATTCTTGAGGCACTTCTGGACGGTTGCTAAGTGGCCTTTGTTAGCTGCGGGGATTAGCTTAGCTGTTGCCTCACTCTAGATTAAAAGAAAGAAAGAGAATTATCAAAGGACGAACACAAGATGAGAAACGTATGAAAAGTTCGATGAACACTTACTGTGATTGATGACGTAAGCACTGTGCGCACCCAAGCGTGTGCCTCTGACGACAATGAAGGCGTTGCGAAGTGATGTATCGCTCTACGACTCAATGCTGACCCAAAGAACTCCATTATATCTCCAGCACAGTCATCCGGGAGCTCTGAGAAAGGCTTGATGGTCATCGCAAGTAGAACAATGAATGCTTCTTGTGCCCATGCAAGAACTGCAGCGCGAGCAGCAGGCGAGGCCCAATGGTAAGGTGGCTCGAGCTGATACGGGTGCAATGATAAAATTGGCATCTGATCTGAGACTCCGAGCACAGATAGGCAGGCGCATTCTGCTATGACAGCTGAGACGAGAGCAGTCGGTTCTGCAATGAGAAGAGTAAGGGAAGCCGAGTGGTGCTCATAGAGGTCGCAGCAAGCCTTGTCGGTAGCTTTGTCAAACGGCTTTATGCCATAGTAGTCTCTACAATTCACGTCAGCACCAGCTGTGATAAGCACGAGCGCTGTTGCTGCGTCTCCGTTCGTCACTGATTCCTGGAGCGGGGAGCGTCTACACTGTGTGGGCAGGCACACAAGGAAGAAGTGTGAAAAGAAATTGTCCACTGTAAGCAACTAGGCGACTACTTTCCAGCAAATGCCGCTGGAAAAATAATGTACATGAGGAGCTGAAAGGAAGAGTGGGAGTTAAGATCATTCAGAATTATACTATTACCTGTCTTTAGCTCAGCTCCAAATAATGCTTCGTCTATCGCAGAAGTTTGAGGAAAAGATTCAGCCTTTGAGGAGAGAGCTGCCGTCATGCTTTCGGCATTTTGGAGGTTGCGTAAGCCAGTCTCCTTCCCGCGCTTGCGCTTATAAGTCGTGCTCGCCATGCAGGTATCAGTGATATTTCTGAAGATCAAATTGAATTTAGCTGCTCTGCAGAGGAGCTGCAGTCTGACACTAAGCGCTCCACGTGGTATGTAGATTACCTAGAGCAAGCTACGCTCAGTAGCTAAGAGCTAAGAGCTCGAATATTATACAGATTTTCGATAAGTAGAGCTGTTGTTAACTAACTGTCAACTGCTTTAAAATTATCTTCTTGAAAATCTGGAACCGTAGGCTGGAACATTCGAAACAATAGCTAGCTAGAGACGAGGCTAGCTTCTAAGTTTACTCACAATACTTACTTGTACTTCATTCTCGATCCTTCTGTATCTTCTCAAGCTCATCTTCTGCATTCCGCGTCTTGCCGTCCGTCTTGCATATTGCCTTGCCTACAGTAGATACGTAGATACGTACTGACAGTCCTGTAAGTACCATTCCCTTTTTGTATAAGTTGCCTTGA
>Ga0307982_1005247_pt1 | contig 10127 bp, 7 predicted proteins | sample OrgLakmetagen989_FD_201847 | JGI IMG/M metagenome (GOLD analysis project Ga0307982, IMG submission 201847) | Saline water microbial communities from Organic Lake, Antarctica - #989 | ecosystem: Environmental > Aquatic > Non-marine Saline and Alkaline > Saline | place: Antarctica: Organic Lake... | reverse complement strand
ACTGCCGCTGCCGCTGCTACTGTCCACAGTAGGATGTCCGCTCGACACTAAGCCAGCTTGTGCAGCCAACACTAGAGCTTCGCCACTGCCAGCGACTAGCAGAGCCGGCCACAGCGTCCAGGGCACTGCCTCGCGAAGCAAGGCTGACGACGCTAGCGCAGTGATAAGGGGCCCCGCCATGGCCACCATCTGAACGTTCACGGCCGACGTGAACCTGGAGCTTTCAATGTTGGTGCCTGCGCGCAGGGCGGCCATGCACCCAAACAACAGCGCCAAGCGCGTAGCTGGGCGTTGTAAAAGGGACACGCACTCAGCACTCTTTGAGCTGCTGCTGCCTGTGCTGCCGCTGCTGCTACTCGAGCTGCTGTTTCTGCTACTACTGCTCTGAATATTCTTGATGGATGGTGGGGCTTCGTTTCGAAAAGAAAGAGGTTCATTACTGCCGTCTTCTTCGTCGTAGGCCAACTGGCGATCGGGAAAATCAAGCGAAGGCGACGTCTCGGCAGGGTTTTCTCCAGTTTCGATATTTTGCGATGGAAATTCGGTAGGAGCCGCGTGGCCAGATAAGGGGGCGCTGTGGTAAGTGCTAGAAGAAGCCCCTTCGGAGGACTGGTTGCAAGTTGCGAATGCAGTGCTGAGGAGGTTGATGCTAAGAGCGAGGCATTGCCCAATCGCAAGCAGGTTGAGGCCGTCTAGCGGTGGTGTTGGCCTTGTTTGCAGGTAGCGTGAAAGCACAGGGTGCAGCCCCCAGAGCAAGTGCGACAGAGCACTGATTCCCAACTCTAGCTTGGGCACGGTCATAACGCTAGGTTTGTTAAATCTAGGCTACGATGCGCTTTGTAGTGCATACAGACGGCAAGGGAGCTCATTAGCTCATTTCAACGTCTCGTATGTGTTATGTGTTCTGCTCCGTGCTCCATGAGAACTCAGAACGACGCCAAATAAGAACAAAAAGCAAGCGAAGAGGAGGGCGGGTGGAAGTTCGTGGACTTATTCATAAAATTGAGATCGTATTGTCTGATTTTCCACCTTTATCAGCTCCCAGTTAGTCTAGGTGGTTAGGATAGCCGGCTTTCACCCGGTCGACACGGGTTCGAGTCCCGTACTGGGAAATCGTTTTTTCCCAAAGGTGCCCGTATAACGTTTGTCCCGGGGTAATTTTTGCATGTTCCAAGCCACAAAATTGAATTGAATGCCTTGATCCTTCGAGAGAACTCCTCCTCAAACATTGCTTTGCCACAAGTTGTTCTGAAGGTTACATTTTTCTGTTGCTATATGCCACAGTGGTGTTTCTTTGTATTTGGGGAGTATTATTTAAACTAGACTAGACTAGACAAGTCGCCGAAAGGACTATTGAACATGACTGAGACGGGTGCTTTCATATCTGAGCCCTTCCCGAGCGGAGGCTTAGTCAAAAGTAAGTAACAGAGCAGAGTGCTGTAAAGTAGGCGTCTGCTCCTTCTCCAATATTGCTTTACCACAAGTCGCCGAATGGACTATTGAACGTGGCTGAGACGGGTGCTTTCATACCTGAGCTCTTCCCGAGCGGTAGCTTACTCAAAAGTAAGTACCGTAACAGAGCAGGATCCAGTCAAGTAGGCGTCAGTAAGGACCCCTAAGCCAGACCTACAGTTTGTCTCATAGGTTATGTGTAGGCTATTTGACAGTCATAAGCAGTCTCCTCGGATGTGCTGGGCACCTCGGGGTGCTGACAGTGGTCCAGTGGGGCTTTACAGGCATTAACGAAGCCTCGGCGGTGGGCGGTGAGTCCCCTCGCGCGATAAGGCAATCGGCGGTGATTACCTTCGACAGGGCCCTGTTGCCCTGGTAAGAGAGGCACTTCTTTTGTTTTGGCTGGAATATCTTTCTACCAACGGGAGTAGCTCCTGTACATTAGGACTCCGGACATGTGGACTACATACCTTGAGTGAGTTGACACAGGTCCTAAAGGGCCGAATGTTGCGGAATGACCCTATCGAGAACTAGAGAGATAACGGGGATTTGTTGGGAATTTGGCTTTCACGTTTTTAGTTATTTCGCAACACCGGAAGTAGAGGTTCAAAAGACAGCACGAGGCAACTCAAGGAAATCGGCTCAATTCAAACACAGTCTTTTACAAGTACTTCAGCTGATTGAGCACACACATTTAAACGGCCATGGAAGTGGTGACCACGGTCTGATGGGGTTGCCCATATCCTGACAGTCGTGCGCAAAGGAAGAGTTCCCACCTGAACCTGACGAGAAGACAGCAACCATGTAGTCCCTCAGAGACGAGAAACCAACATTATAAAGTAGGAATTTATAAGTCGAACTGGCACGAATACCAATTTTACCGCGCCCAAATGAAGTCGAAGTTGTGATGAGATATTTGTTCTTTGCAAATCCTGTGTCGTTTTGTCATTTTGAAAAGCGAGCATCTCACAAGCTGGCTTTTAAAGATGATAAGCACCAAATGGAGCAATTCTCGGCCATACATCGGAGGAAGCGTATTCTATGAATGTCACTTCGACTCTCCTTCGATATACGAGAGAATTAAGAAAGATTTACTGAACTGTGGAGTTTGAACATTCCTGAACTGGAAAATGGCCTATTCAATTGCTTCTCAACCTTTAACATTTTTGCAGCCGTACCAAGCTCAAAATTACCGCTTATCCCGGGTGATGCTTCTTTCGTATTCAAAACTAGGAGGGCAATGATGATAATGACGAGCGCGAACTTGTGATTCTCGTTTTCTAGAAGCTCCATACTTCACTCCAGGCCTATAAATTATGAAAGATCTATCTAGCAGCAGGTGGAAAATACCCAAGAAAATCCGGGGAGAGGTCGAAGCACGTCGATCTTCTTCGCGACGCAATCGCAGATGCCATGCTAGCCAAGCTCACATACCTAGTTATATCTTTTTGTCATGTGAATTTGAGTAATTGATGTTTTCGTGCTCCTCATAGAGCCAGCGCGATTGTCTTTTCGTGACTTCAAGGCAATCCAAGAGATTCCCATTGTTGTCAATTAGTATAAAGTTGTATTTAGCCGATTGCTTGCAGCTCATGAATACTCCTTCTGCTCGAACAACGACACCATTTGTAGGCACCCGACCCTCGATGCCACCGACCAAAGTCTCCCATGCAGGCCTGCGCCTCAGCTCACCTCATTGCCGCTCGGGCATATGCACTTGGTAATTAATTTCTATACTGATACCTGTCGTGCTACATTCCTTTTTTTTGAATTTTGACTATTCGCCTTCGAATTCCGGCCACTCGGACGTGGAGCCCGTGTTAAAAGTACAAATCAACGACAGCAGACTAAGACAGTTACCTGATTCTCATGGCAAGATTAGTAAGCTAGGTTACTGTTTTTTGATGCTTACCTCTTTATCAACGAGCTTAATGCCATGTGTCATGAACCATAGTAGCCATTATAACAATCTAGTTTTTCGTTGGGTGCCCAAAGATGACATTAGGCCGGGTCCCTACGAAGGCCCCTCAGTACAAAAAGCTTCCGGTTAACTTCAAGGAATGGCTTTCCATAGCAGAGAATAGGTTGGAGTGAGGAGTGTGCAAGCGCACTCGGAGTTCATTCCCCATGATAATTCATTTCGAGGCAAGGGATTTGTGATTGTCTCCCTAACAATTACGGAGCTTCGTGCTGTTTGTTGGTGTTTCTTTGTGATTGGAGAGTAGAAAAAATTCTACTCAAATCGAAGCCAACCTCAAGCATCCAGCAATCAGGATTGCTCTAAAAGACCCGGAGGTCAAATTTTCTGTTGCTGCAGTTGGAAAATACAACGAGCTTAACAAGTCTAAAGTATCACTTTAATCCAAAGAAAGAGAAAGGCAAAATAACTAGAGGTACATGCAGTGCATTGGTGCATCATGCTAACTGCTCCCCTTTATCAATCCGTCAACTCGGCTTGTTGGGGCCTGTATCCCGAAGGTTTCTTTAGCTCCTCCCTTCGCTCGATCATTCGGCTCGGTGCAGAGGTACACGCCGCCACTACGTAGTTCCAGAGTACTAATACTTCACGAGGGATATCAATCTAGCACGTAAAGGAAAGCCGCAATGATGTAGCGGGTGCCCCCTGTAATCGGCATGCCCCCGTGGCTGCAATCGCCTGGAAACGCTACTAGGCCGCCGGGCTCCGGCACCTGAGGTCGTCAAGTAAGCAAGCAAGTGGGATACTTATGGAAATGGGAAAAGCATACAAGTAGCAAAGTGAGCATTCCTTTGCGCCATTCTACTAAAAATGACTCAAGTCCAAATATTCAAAAAAAGAAAGAAAAAGACGCACCAGAGCTTCTCCGAGGCTTTCAAAATAGGTGCCGCCACCCGCAAAGGTAGGCAAAACCACTTCTTCTTCCTCTTCTTCCTCTTCTTCTTCCTTCTCAGTTCCCGCAGCTGCTGCTGAACCTGTAACGGTAGGAAGAATGGTAAAATATAAAGCAGCAGAGAGTCATAAAAGTAGTACTACTTAGCAGCAACAGCAGATGTATCGGTATTACCGGTATCAGAGGCGGTGACTTTGCTTTGAAGTGCTCCAGCTCCAGCAGTAGCAGCATCACTATGACCCCCATTGACGGCGGCGTGCCCGTTGAGCGCAACCGTCAAGCTGATGGTGGACTGGTCCACATGTAATGGCAAGTGCCGCTGCTGGCCCGACGCGCAGTACTTGACCACGAAGGCTAAGTGCGTGTGTGCATTTTGAATAAAAAAGCAAGAGAGTCGTGAAGGTAAGTTGATGTGGTTGCGGTTGCTAAAATTATGAGGATCTATTCTAATTACCTAGGTAGCACAACAGAGCACGAGAAAGCGCGCATACAAATGCATGTGTTTGTGCATGTGCGTTCTTGTGGGCACGTGTATTTCAAAAGAGAGAAGCCTTGAAGAGCAACGTATATTTACCGTCGTTGATGCGAAGCTGCGAGCCGTCTGGTTTGCCCACTACATTCGGGTAGAGTACCCCCAGAAGGGGAAAAATACGGTGCTTGCAGAGGTCGCGGAACCACGGCAAAAGGAGAGGCACTTCGTGGAGTGGCAAGTCAGTGGTCGGCACAGCCTATGAGAGTGCGTGAGAACGTGTGAGAATATGATAGCCGCAATAACGAAGAATAAGTACAACTAAAGTGAACGTACTAGTAATTAGAAAGACCACAAGGAGAGCATCTGAAAACAGACTTACTTAATTCAAACATTTTCGCGGAGTAGAGAAACAAAAAATGCACAAACGAATTCTTGGACTCTTTTACTTCATTCTCTCGCTTCCCTTCCTTACATAATGGCGCTGCGTAGTCCAGCCTCCTCGGCTCAAGGCAAAGTCCTCGGCCGTCGCCACTGCCCAGGCACATTCGGTCAACGACAACAGCCGTGGAACCGCCATGATGAGCCTTGGTTCAGGTTGTCCTTCTTCTTGCGCTCGTTTCCTTTGTTCTTTGGTTTGACTTCCATGATTACCTCCAGACTCCAACGCAACTCCGGAGCTACTTTCTTCACTTGTTGGTGGTGCACCTCCACGCGTTACAAACACCGAGCGAACCAACTCATCTCCTTTCGTCGTTGCTTCTTCTACTTTTGCTTCACTATCCTTGTCATTATCACTTTCCACGTCATCCTCGTTTTCGTCTTCATCTTCTTCGTCGTCATCAACGTCTTCCCAATCATCTCCTCCCTCCGAAGAACCATCCTCATGGCTATCCACGGTGGTGTCATCGTCGTTTGGCGGTGCATTTGTCCGTTGCGCCACCGCTTTTCGCTCCAGGCAGGCAGCTGCTACCGCTGCCACTGGCCAGGTTGATTGCAACAATGGTGAATCAGAAGCGGATGATGATGACTCTTCAGACGACGATGATGGTGGCACAGGCGGCACTGGTGGTTGTGACTGTGACGGCAGCGGTTCTTGTGGTGATGGCGGCTCCGATGATGCTGGCACGCCATTCTGACCCTGACCTCCTTCTACAGGGAAAGAGGTCAGAGATGGAGAGTCGCGGTCTGCAAACACGTCGAGGGCGGTGATTTCGGCGGCAGCCGCTTGAAGCAAAGGGTGCGGCGGTGACGCCACAGCATTAGCGGCTAAAAAGAACGCGTGCGCGCCCACGCGCGAATCGAGCTTTGAGACGAGGGCATCGTTGTTCTTATTGAATGCTTCCACACCTGCAGTACTATGGGTTGTAGCCGCGGCAAAAAGTCCATCGTTTTGAGGTATTGCTTTTTCAGGACTCCAGCGCTCTAGGCGACGCAGGGCCACCTTGAGGGAGGATACATTTTCGAATCAAGACAGAGAGTTTAACGAATTAAAAGCACTTTAAGGAACATAAAAATCCAAAAGGCGAAAAAAAAAACGATGATTAGAAAGAGAAAACAAGGAAAATAGTAAGCAAGCCAAATCAAGACACACGATGATCGAAACAAGCTGGCAATGAACACATGTAAAATCTACGTGAATGCAATTACACAAGCACCCACATCCACCCACCGCAGTAAGGTAAAGAGCGTCGCCGTCTCGTGGTTTCAAGTGCCGCATCCCGGCAAGGGCCACCAAAGCGTCGTCATACCGTTCGTGGTGCATCGCCTGGTTGGCTAAACGGCGCAACAACTCCCACGCAGCGTCCGTGCTTTTGCCGTCAGTGTTACTGATGCTCATGGATTCTATTTGAATGCTATTGACGTCATTGGGAATGCCTGACTTTTGTTCTCCCACTGCTGTCGCTGTTAAATTCGTCTTCTTAGAATTGGCAGCTAAAACTGCAGCGTTATATGCGACTTCACCTACTTCAGCGTCACTGTGACCTTTGTGCAGGCTTTCGACACTTTTCTCGTCCTTTACTTCCGCTGCAACCTCTGCTGCTGCTGCTGTCGCACCGGGCAAAGTTGGCAGAGCAAGATTCTCCCACGTACAACGCACGCAGGCGCAGACAACGTCGCTGACCTCATTACCATGGCTACTTGTCTCCTTGCCTCCTTTCTCCATACTGCCACTGATTGCAGCTCCGAAGCGCCGTTTGAGCTCCCGAGCCCTAGCTTTGCGGCCTCGCGATGCGTTCACATAGCAACGAGAATACGATGACATCACGGCATAATTGCCACTCCTAACGCTGTTGTCGCCGCTACCACTCACATTGCTGTCCTTTCCACTCTTGCCGCCGCTAGATTCAGTGTTCTTAGAACTCCCAACAGAACCGCCCTGATCCACCGGGATCGGTTCCAGAAGTGCTCCGAGAAAAGTAATAGCACTGCTGCCTGTAGAGCTGCTAGGGCGAGTATTGTTCTCAGAGCCGCCAGCAGCAGCAGCATCACAAGGCTCTACTTTGAGGATGTGCGTAGGCAAGCACGAATGAGGCAAGTCCCCCCGAAAGTGGGGCGTCAACGACAATTGCCCATCCATTGACGCAAGCAGACGGGCACGGTCTTCGTCCTGCTTTGTTGCTGTTGCACCGCTTCTACTGCGGCTGCTCCCGCCGCTAATGCCACCACCACTGCTGCCATCACCATCGTTGCTGAGGTGGTTCAAGGGGAAAAGGGCAATTGCTGTCCAGGGCGAGAGCAGCGCGTCGGCTTTCTCTCCCAAGGGGGGATTCCAGCCAACTGGCCACAGGGACACCGCTGTCTTGTTGCTGGCTGCCTCCTTCTTCTTGGGGGCGTCCTCGTCCTCTTCACTGGCTGCTTTTGCCGCTGCGGACGGTGTGTCATCAACACTGTCGTCTTCGCTGTCACCATCATCGTTACTTGATTCGGTTTCCCATCCACCGCCGTCGTCGTCGTCGTCGCCGCCTTCGCCACTATTCTCATTGTTCCCTGCCTCAGCCCCTGATTCCGATTGCATCTGTGCAAGTGCTTTTGCTTCGATTTTGTTCAGCAGAGGAGCCACAGCGCTTTCCACCGCTGCTAATACAGAGGGGGGCGAAAACATCGCCTGGCGAGACATTTGAGATGAAATGGGCCGAAAACAAACGAAAACAACGCGAGAAGACTTGCTTGTAAGAAAACGAAATCATTGAGATAAAAATCAAGGCAAAGAAGAAGAAAGAAAACGTTATTCAGAAGTAGGCATAAACGATAAACATGAAATAATACAAACACAGCCTGAATAGAAAGTAAATAATCGTTTTGAGTAACGTAATACCTGTCGGCAGTAGGCAGCAGCTAAAGACTCCAGTTCAACAGGTACCGCACATTGCTCCACCTTTAAGTTAGAAATACGTGATAGTAAACCAATGAAAGGGTGTGTGTGAGGTAGCAAATGGAGATAAAGTAAGCGAATAAAAGCCACAAGTCATCAAGAAATTAGAAGAAATGGGGAGAGTGATATCGAAGCACGTAACAATAAGTAAAAAAAGATACGTCAGCAGCAGCAGCAGCAGCAGCAGCAGTGGTAGTAGCAGAACAAGAAACCAAGAAAAATTTATCACAATATGTATGAACAAAATAGACGGAGACGGAAAGCTCAAATGTTGAATCATTACGCACCTGTCGCAGCAGAGCACCCCATCGCTTCCCTGCGGAGATGTTGTCAGCACTTTTAGTGGGACTTTTCACACCACCATTTCCCTGTACTGCGCCTAAGGCAACGGCTATCTCCCGAGGTCGAATGCCGTGGGCTTCAAACAAACCAGCCCGCAGTTCGTTGAACGCTTCTCCTTCCCAGCCCTCGTCTTCGTCTTCTTCTTCTTCTTCTTCTTCTTCAGTTTCTGCTTCTTTGTTTTGGTGCTTGTTCTTTTTCGCTTGTTGCTTGCTTTTGCTTTGCTTGCCCTGGCTGCCCTTGCTTTTGCTCCCGGATGGCAGAGAAAAAGACGCACCCGAAGCTGTTGTTTGAGCAGCGTCTCTGCCAGCAGCTAGGCCTCGTGCCACGAGAGCACGTACAGTGCTTGTTGCGGGGCCTATTGCGAAGCTGTGCTCTTCCGGCTGCTCCTGCTCGTGCTCCTGCGATGGCTGCCTCTGCTCGGTTAATGCTGCCGCGAGCAATTGGCCTCCAAGCAACACTTCTTCGCCCAACGACCCTACAATTGCACCAAACAAACACACGTGCACACACACACACGCACACGTAAAGAAAACCACATCCATAGCTGAGAAAATAAAGGAGATCATGCAGCGCAAAAAAACAGCATAATGTTTATCATACAAAGAAGCCAGCAAATTTGTAGAGTCAAAAACTACCACTATTCGATAATCCTACTGTAGCACACCGCAAAGGCGGCGAAAGACGCACAACGGGTGCTCTAAGGAATCGAGTGGCCCAACGCACAACAATTGGTGGCCGCTCTTCGCAAACCTAAGGACCAGAAGAGATACAGGTAGGACTTGGTCAAGCGCGGATTCGCACTCTAGACTTCTCAGCCTATATGCATGAAGAAGTTGAACTGCTCGCAACCTACGCAGGATGAATATTTAATTCTCTGAGAACTCGAGAGCGTACTTCTTTTCACAGTCGATGGAGCAAAAGACTTCACCACAGCCTCCAGAGCACGCGACGCCGCTGTAGCTCGTCAAAGGTTTCGTGGAGCTGCCACTCGTCGCGTCTCCAAGAACAGGCAGGGTCGGCACCGAGTCGTGTCGACCTTCCAGCAAGTCAATGGGTGTGCACAAACCAGCTTCCAAGCTCAGTTCACGGGCAGCGGCATCGGACGAGGCGGCGCCTGCACAGCAAGCGCAGCGATGCGACGAAAAGCGGCATTCTCCGCGCGCTGCCAAGACAAGGGCTGGCAGAGCTGTTTGAGCCATGTATTATTGCTACTGCGCACTCAGCAAGTAAGTCTAGCTAGCTGTCGGTCGAAGAGTAGTGCGAAAAGTGGAAGCGTAATCCTTAAATCTTCTTGAAGATATATCTGTGCTTGGGTCTTAGGGGCGGCAACAGACTGTGGAAAATTTATAAGATACTTGATGAGGCTGCACTAGATTGAAACGAAACTGTCGCGGCGCTTCTTATAAAATCAAAGCACTGAATAGCAACTTTTCGGTACTGACTTCAGCTCCCTAGAGTGGCTAGAGAGTGTCGAAGTTAGTCTAGGTAGCTAGCTAGCTAGCTAGCTAGTAGGGGGGGGGAATTCCCGACTCCAGGAGATGGCCTTGGGAATTCCCGAGATTCCCGGGAATTCCCATAGATTCCCATAGATTCCCATAGATTCCCATAGATTACCGGG
>Ga0307982_1005238_pt1 | contig 10135 bp, 15 predicted proteins | sample OrgLakmetagen989_FD_201847 | JGI IMG/M metagenome (GOLD analysis project Ga0307982, IMG submission 201847) | Saline water microbial communities from Organic Lake, Antarctica - #989 | ecosystem: Environmental > Aquatic > Non-marine Saline and Alkaline > Saline | place: Antarctica: Organic Lake... | reverse complement strand
TTTTTTTTTTTTTTTTTTTTTTTAGTTGACTGTACGAACGTACTGACGTCCACAGAACTTCATTGAACAGAAGCAAAGAAGTGTCCAATAGTAAAGCTATAGTGGTGGACTCGATGGAGTATAGTGTTAACACGTCAGTACGAGGAAAGAGGCACCTTACTGGCGAAATCGAAAGTGGGTCGAAACCCGGAAAACCCGCGGTTTTCTTGGTTACTGCTGAGAGGCTGCGCAAAGAGTTCGTGATCATGTTTTCTGTAAGTTAGATTTCAGGGTATCTACGTAGGTACTTACGTAGCGCAAGGACTGGGCAAGGCTTCAGGGGAGAACACACACTTCTTGCATATTTCCGTAAAAATCTAGCGGGGTGGAGCAAAATGGCATAAACAAAGAAGCTCCTTGTGCCAGTCACATGCACCTAAATCTTGCGAAAACCTAACGCTACAATAAGTGACGGTTGACTGCAGTAAGTATTTCTATGGCTTCTAGAGTTACTGCCATACACAAACGCAAGCGTGAAGAGGATGTCGAGAACACCCGAACGGCACACCATTCGAACGCGACATCAGATAATTCTTCCTCATATTTGAGAGGTGCATCGGCTGGAGCTACGACAGTTACAGCGGCAGTCTTGACGGCATGTCGAGCAGCTTTGGTGAAAAGCCCGGCATCGTCTCGCGCACTGCTTGCCAAACACCGAGCATCCATCACCCCTGTCCTCGCGAGGATCCTCGAAATCGTTGGAGGCTACAGAATCGAGGTTGCCCACACTCTTCAATCACATGTTTTTCATTAACAGTGTTGTTCACAAGCAAGCGTATCAGACAAAGGACTGCGTGCACTTTTAAAACGCTAGCTAATGCCATTTCGACCTTTCTGCGCACAGGATGGCCGCACCCCTCTTCACGAATCGGTGAAGCGTGGGGATGCGGCAACGGCCCAGTCATTGATCGAGGCAGGTGCTGACATTGGTGCAAAGGACAAGGTGAGGGTTATATATCTGTTGTGCAGTTAGGGATAATCAGCGCTCGTAACGTGCACTGTCGTTCTGCTTTTTGACTACAACAGTATGCATCATGCCTTCTCTTCTCGTTGGTGAATGGATGATTGAAATGATAATACGTGCCTGCTTTCTAGAATGGCGCAACGCCCCTTGATATAGCCACTGACGATGAATGTTGCGACCTTCTCGAGAACCACCAGTTCGCACTCGCCATTCTTGACGAAGATCCAGATGCACTCATAGCCGCTGTGGTTGCACACTGCGCGGATCTTTCCGGATTCCGTGATTCAGTCCCGGCGGCCTCGCTGTCCTGGCGAGCATACCATTTTGATCCGCATTTCCATTGGGCCCCGCTTGAATATTGTGAAGCTATCTTTGACTGGGCTCGTGACGCATTCATAGCACAAACCGCATTCTCTATTCAGCCCTTTGCAGAGCTTCCAGATGATTGTGCAGGCGATATTGTGGACTATCTTGAGACTCGTTTGGCGCGAACGGAAATGCTACAGATTGCCAAGTACTGCACGTCGGCAGAATCGTGTTCTTGGGTCTGTAGAGTAATAGCCGCTGGAGTTGCAGCTGATATCGCGGTATGATGTTTTCGCCTGCCACGAAATTAGCATGCGTTCCTTTCCAAACCTGCAACACGAGAAAGCTCTTCTTCCGCTTTTAATGTATACATTAAGCTTTCCTTGCTACGTTCCAATATTTTTGGCTTTAGGCCGAAGCGTCAATAAATCTGTTGCGTGGAATCCGAAATGAAGACGCTGCTGCTGTTCAGGATTGCATTGCGAAAGGAGCGAACGTTGAAGCGAATATCGGCGTGCGTAGCTACTAGAGTAGAGTCGAAGAATCAAAGAACTTATGATGTTGATTTGAACATGCATACTTGTCTGTTTTTCTTCGCTGGATATACCTTTGATTTTTCACTCACTGTCGTTCATTTTCTTACTAATCTCGCCCTTGGAATATCAATTGCAGTCTGGTATCACGGCTTTTCGTCTCGTATCGCGAACGGGAGATGCAGATATCGCAAAACTCCTTCTCGAAGCAGGCGCGGATACAGAGGGTAAAACTGTGGTGCGTCGATTATGTTCTCACAATGGATTTCCATGAAGCTTTTTCGCGTGCACTCGTTTTCTGTTTTTTTTTGTTTTTTTAAATCTCATGTATAATCACTTATTCTTTTGCTTAAAGCCATGTCCTTTGTCCTTCTTCTCTTTGCTCTTCTCTATTCCTCGTCATTTTCGCCGATACCAGGTGGGCGACACCGCCATTATCAATGCTGCTCGCTGGGGGAACGCTGATATCGTGATGCATCTTTTAGAAGCAGGCGCGGACAAAGACGTTCAAGAAGACGTGAGATTAACACTTGCATGAAAGACTTGAGAATGTATTAATGTAGGGTTTAAAACCTACGTTTATACAGTATTTTGTTTCATTAGCATGGTTGTCATTGACAGCAAGAACTCTTGAGCTCTTGAGGCGGCCTTTTCTCGGACTGTTAAGACTGTAAATGTCACATTTGTCCTTTCCCTATTTCTTCTACTTTAACTCTTCGTTGTGCTATGATGGTGATTATGGTGGTGCGCAGGATGGAACTACAGCTCTGATGAGAGCCTCGTCCTGTGGCTCCGCCGCTACGGTTGAAATTCTTTTGGAAGCAGGGGCAGACATGAACATGAAAAACACATTTGTGAGTTGTGGTTGACTCCTACGTCTCTATAATATCAGTACTACTATAGTATGCTCGCATAACAAAGGGAAGATGAATTCACTCATTCATACTCTTTTCTCTTTGATATCATTCTTAGTCTCCTTCAGTCTTTTTTTTCCTCTGAACCAAATGGTTACTGCTTTCTTTCTGTTTCACCCTTTTCTAATTCTTTTGCCTACTTCCTATATTTCTCTCTATATTCTACGTGTAAGGATGGTTACACTGCGCTCATCACAGCATCGATGAATGGCCACATTGATATCGTGGAACTTCTCATTGAAGCAGGAGCTGACTTGAACGTCGAAGATAACGTGAGTTACGTAACTTAATTGCTAGTTGACATGTTTGAAGAGGGTTTTGTGCGTACTATTATGTGCCTGTATGCAAACATACAATTGTAAGTATTCCTCAATAAATTACTTTGGCGCCCTCTTTCTTCTTGGCCCCAAGTTCGAAGTTCTTATGCGTATGCTACTCAATGATGAACTGAAAGAATGATTGAAAACGTATGTTTGCGTTGAGCATAGTAAATCGTCGTTCCCTGTGAAATATTTCTATTTTCGCTGCGCTGATTTCTCTTTGTTCAATTCGCACTCCATTGTTTCCGTTTCCTTTCCATCATGATTCTGTATCCAAATTGCGACAGGAGGGCTACACGGCACTCATGCGGGCCTTGGTGGGATATCAAGCAGAGGTGGTTGACCGTCTCGTAGAAGCTCGTGCCAATGTGGACGTGCATGAGAACAGCGAGGTGCGTCATAAAATTGACTAAGTACTATGACGTTGCTACTTGCGACAGCTTAAGATTGATCAGTATCATAAGTCAACCCAGGTGTAATTCCTCTTTTCCTTCTTCCTATACAAATTGGCGCTTACCTATTTGCCATTCTTGCAGCATTCCACTTAGTATGTATCGCCCATGCTGTTTCTTTACAAACTTCTCCACTTCGCTTCAAGATTACCATGTCTTCATCTCTAACTCTGCAGTGCACACCAATTGAATCAATCCCTTGTTCGTCCTATCCATAATTGCTGCTTGTATAACCCCACTGCCAACAGCTCGGTTACACGGCCCTCTTGTGGGCAGCGCAAGAGGGGCATTCTTACCTCGCCGAGTATTTCTTGGCTGCAGGCGCGAACAAGGAAGCCGAAAACCACGTGAGTTAATCGCTGTGTTTTGCTTCTCTGCGGCAGCGTGCATCTCCCCTCTGCGGCACTCATGAAATAACCTGTACTCACCTTTCCTCTTTTTCCTCGTTTCCTTCTTGTCTCCTTCTGTGCGTCATGTCAATAATTGATTCTCTGTTTAATTGATTTGTTACAATAGAGTGGCTACTCAGCCATCATGCTAGCTGCCAACGAGGGGCATACAGATATTGTGGAATCCCTTTTGGCCGTGGGGGCTGACGTGGACAACGAAAATCCCGTAAGTTACTCTTTATTTTTCCATGAGTATGATGCTTCGTGTGATATCTGCGCGGCTTTAGGAACCTCTTCTGATGAGAACTCATAGTTCTCTATTAATTTCTTTGCATGCGCATGCGGTGTTCTTAGCTTACGCTTCAATTGAATGTCCTTCTCAACTGTACACCTCGATTTTGCCACGTATTTCGTTTAGGATGGCGCAACGTCACTCATGTTGGCCTCGTCGAAAGGCTACGATCAGATTGTAAACCTTCTTCTTGAAGCTGGCGCCGACAAAGACATGAAAGACAATGTAACTTGCCGCTTCTTTTTGCTCACAACATTCCTATTGTTTCTTCGACACGTATTACATGGTGCATGGTGGTCGCCTAATCTACATATATTTGTGTGCACACTTCGCCTGCTACTCTTTACGCAGGACGACAAAATGGCTTTGGAGTGGGCCATTGAGAATGGCCACGATGAATGTGCTGAACTCCTTGAATAGGAAACCGAGCGGAATTAGTAACGCACACGTGCCGCTCTAAGCCCACCTTAAATAAAAAGCCAGGAAAAAAAAACTTAATCCGAGACGCAAGTATCATTCCACTTTAGGATTAGTTGCAGCATTAGCGTATTGTATTTTTATGTGCCTCTGTGACTGATGTGCACTTGTCTTTCTTTACTTCTGGAGAGTATTAACTAGACTAGACCCAGGCCCAAGGAAGCACGGGCAGTAACGAAGTCTATCTAGCAGCGATTATATGGCGCTAGGTTCCTCTCTATCTATAATATATCCTCTCCTTAGAAGTGTGCGGCTTAGGTTAAGGATTTAAGGCCACTCGTGCTGCTTCTTGCTTCTGCTTCTTGCTCTCTTCTTCGTTAATAAATGGCAACTTGGCCGCTATCATTACTCCCATGGCAACTCGGGAATATTTCCCTGGTTCGCCCCTCTTCGACTAAAAGCAACTTTCATAGTATAATCTCCTTTGTATTTTATTTCTTCCTTCTAATTTCGGCCCTTCTGGCCCTGTGCTATAAATGGAAATCGTTTCAGGTGCGTTTGAAAATTGAGGAATTAACGAACTACCCTCCTCTTTTTATTACGAAAGCGGGCTATTAAAGGGGGGAGGTGGGCTACAATGGCAAACTTCTCGCCGGAGAGCCAAAAATCAAGTGAATAACTCTACAGTAGTGCACTTACTATATTATGAAGCTCAACTACTTATATTGGCCTTGATGCTCTACAGGGGAGAAAGTAGAGAAATTGAAGCAGAAGATTCTCGGCTGCTTCTCGCATAATTCTTGCTGGCACTTTTTTACTTTTTTTACTTCTTTTTGGTCAGTTGTTGCGTGCCTGCTGGAAAAAGTGGACACCAATCAATTCAACACGCAGTTAGGAACGCGACAAACCGTCTCCTTACTCAAAGCAATAGAAAACCACCATGGCGTCGATGGATAACTCTGAGTTCATATCTGTCCGCTTAGCCTCAGCCCCTGGGTCGAACTTCCCCTCGTCGGGTTCATCCGTAGACGGCTCAGTTCAAGAACGAGCAGACTCGACTGACATCCTCATTAGGTTCGTATTATCGTTTGTTGCAGCAAGGGATTTCGTTGTAATAAATTGTTATGAGTATGTTTGCGACGACTGCAGAACGGCATGTGAATCGTGTTCCTTTCTCATATTTCGCCGTCGCATTTCTCTATTTTTTCGCACAGTGTGGTGCCACCGGAGACAGGAGTACGACCACCCACGGACGTGTGTTGCGTGGTAGATGTGAGCGGTTCTATGGGCGCATTATGCACCAACTGTGACGCTGAATCTCCGGGCCTCTCCGTGCTTGATATCGTTAAGCATGCGTGCAAGACGATTGTCCACTCACTGTCAGCACAAGACCGTTTCTCACTGGTAAGAGAGTAAATCTCTGTGCTTTTCTGTCGTACCTGTGGACATAAATTTCTAGAGGTAAATATTGTAATAGCTTTGGCGTGTGATGTTTTTTTTTGGTAAATCATGAGAGATTACTGATCGCGTGTTCACCTGTTGGCATGCCATGTGTAGGTATCGTACAGCACCACAGCCACGGTTGCTTTGGAACAAGTGTACATGACTCAAGAAGGGCTCGCAAGTGCGGAAGCAGCAATCGATGCATTATACCCTGCTGGGCAAACGAACATATGGGAAGGCCTTCACAACGGGCTCAAGGTTGATTCATAAACAAAAATAGCTTGTAGATTTGGTTCCTGTGGCATTCCGCACATGTGATGTTGACGCAGAATTTCACGTTTTTTTTGTGTTTCTTTATTTAAACGGCTTGTTCTTCTTCCCACAGGTCTTGAACAGTGGCGAAATGGATCGAATGAAGTCCGTGCTGCTGTTAACTGACGGCATGCCCAATGTAGTCCCACCGCGAGGCCACTTAGCCATGCTGAAGCAGTACAAGGAAGAAACCGGCATGGAGTGCACGATTTCGACCTTTGGCTTTGGGTATGCACTCGACTCGGAACTGCTGAAAGATCTCGCGCGTGAGGTGCGCCATTAATTTTGTTCACTCTTTTTCCTCATGCATACGTTAAAAGGCCTTTTGTTTATTTATGACATGCATCGGCTTATCATTTTTTAAATGGCAAATGACTAGCTTTCGCTTGACATTCTATTCAATGATGGTTTGTTTTATCAAACACTTTCTTCAGACGCGAATGAAATGTTTCTCATCAGTTATTCACTAATTAACTTGGATGCACATGCACGTGTGATCTTACAGGGGCAAGGCATTTACGCATTCGTGCCAGATGGGTCCTTCGTAGGCACTGCCTTCGTGAATGCTACCAGCAACATTCTTGCCACAGCAGCACGCAATGTAAGATTTTGTGTCAATACCTTGATTAATCAATATTCTTTGTCTGCTTAACTTGCTGTATCATTGAAATGCGCAATGCGCCTTCACTTTGTGCAATGGAGTTCTCATTTTCAAGTACATTATCGACATACAAATCGTTGTGTTCTGTGCCTTTCTTCTCTCATATCTTGCGTCTTTTGTCGCCTGCAGACGGTGGTGAAACTGAGTGGGCTCTCCGACGCCGCGGTCAAGGCGGCCACGGTCCCCGGATATTCGAGCTTGGTGAAGTCCAGCTGGGGCTTACACGTGGAAATTGGGCCGGTGATGTTCGGCCAAAGCCGCGACGTCATTGTGTCGGTGCCGCAGCACTTGTTGGCAGGCGACGGTGCCGCAGCAAAGGTACGAGAGTAGAATTCGTGGCGGAGGAACAGCAATTAGATTTGACAGACGCAGGAGATTGAGTTGAAGGTACAAGGGAAAGAATGAACTTGCAGAGAGTGCGTCGAAGAAGATGTAGATTCATCATGTGATAGCAATGTGTTGACGCGAGTTGCTACTGTACCCATTAATGCTTTGATTTTTACTCTGAAACCAAGCAGGTCCGCGCCGATGTCGACTACCTGGAGTCAGGCAGCAGCAGTCGCAAGACTTGCACTTGCGAAGGCCTGACGGCTCAAGCTGACCCAGCCGCGGCCTTCCATTCTCTTCGTGCGCACACGTTGGCAACGCTCACAGAATTGCATGCTGCTTTCTCTCGTGCTAAAGGCGTGTCAACGCAACGCGCCATGGTAAGAAGAGGCGATGAATGAAACAGAAATGGAAGGAGGGGGAGGGAGGGAGGGAGAGAGGGTAAAGGAAGGGTAAAAGAGAAGAAGTGGCGTTTCTGTTGTTCAATGGACGCGCCCATGTTCGTTTTCTACTGTTATACTTTTGGTTGTCGGTTGATGTTTTTTTTCCTATACTCATACGATCGCATGGCATACTCTTGTTGTTAGACTCATCCTGTGTCTTCCGAGTGAAAATTCATCTGACATTTATAATTTTGTGATTTGCTTTACTAACTTTTGTGTCGATTTGCTTTTCCAAACTCTCAGCAAGAATTGTGCCAAGCTATGGTGGCACATGTCAAGAGCCACACGACTGGCACTTCCTTGTCAGCGTCAGCGTCGTCGTCGCTAGCAGCGAGTGATCCAGCGTGCAGCGTTGCCCTCGAAGCGTTCCTCGAAGACCTTGAAGGGCAGGTGGGACCACTGGAGAGAAACTCAAGAGAAGTTATATGTCTAGTGCTCTAACAAATACTTAGCGCGAGGACGTGCACAAATATGTGTCGATTTTGAACATGCTTGTTTATTTTATCTTCTTCTTTTTTTCTGCCGCAGGTGACGGAAGCCACTTCGCGCGACGATTGGTGGAACAAGTGGGGCAAGCATTACCTGACGAGCCTGATTGCTGCCCACACCCTGCAGCTGTGCCACAATTTCAAGGACCCAGGCGTGCAAAACTACGGAGGTCCCCTCTTTCGCAGCCTGAGAGACGCAGCCGAAAAGACCTTCCTGCAGTTGCCTCCACCCGTTGGCTCATTCGCGCGTGCGCGAGGGCACACAACTCGCACGCACACAATGGCCTTCCCAGCACCAAGCCAGCATTCTTCGGCCGTGCAGACGGCAACGTTGGCTACTTCTTCGGCTGCTTCTGCTCACATACCGATAGCAACTGCGCAGCCCGTCATCGACATGTCGAGTTTCTACAACGCGCAAGGAGGTTGCTTTGTGGGGGGGGCACTTGTCAGTATGGCAGCGCCATCTCCGACGCCGTTGCCATCGTCAGCAGCAGCACCTCCACTCACTTCATCCTTTGTGTCACCCCTTTGCAAGCAAGCCAGCGAATTGCGCAAAGGTGACCGAATCCAATCGTTTCGCAGAAATCCTAGCGACGGGAGCTTAGAAATGGGAGTTGGAGAAGTGGCCATGGTGTGCGAAACATTGTTGAGCGAACCTCCGCTGCTCGTGACGCTCCCAAGTGGGCTTCAGTTGACTGCATGGCACCCTGTCATTGACTCCAAAGCAACAAGCAATGCCAAACAGAACGGCAGCTACGGTAGCAATCCATGGGCCTTTCCTGCTCAATTGGCTGCGTCGGCCGGGGTCCAGGTGGACAATGACGACAATGATGGCTTAAGCAACGAGCTGTCGGCAGGTCACCTCTCTCACGTGAAATCCTTGTTCAATGTTGCTTTACTCCCTGATGCGGCAACGGGCCAACCATGGCACGGCTGCTTTCTCAACGGAGTGCCCACCATTCTCTTGGGCCACGGAATTGAAGGCGATGAGGTCGCCAGCCACGCTTACTACGGCACCAACGCTGTTCTAGACGACCTCGCTCGCTTCGATGCCGAAGGTTCAGGCCACGTGCGGATCACTTCAGACGAAGCCGCAGCCGCCGTGGCCGCAGCGATGGGCATGCAGCAGCACACCATTGAAGAGCCAAAGAGCGAACCGACAGTTCACTTTATGGATGGAACGGAACTTGCTGAGCCGAAAACCGAGCCGGCAATTGCTGTGAGCTAGGATTGGGTTACATTAGATTACACCTCCCAATTGCAAAGAAACATTAACAAATAGCAAAAAGCTGCGTATTGATGAATCCTTCAGAACAAGTCTGACTGGGCTGCGCGTCCTTTTGCGTAATGCAATGTTCATCTTTACTCGCATGAAGCCTGCAGAAGGACCAACTCTCGGAAGGAGGCACAGGCTTCGAGTACGTCTGCCATCTCCATTCCGACCCATCCTCCGCTTTGGCACGCCACGTCCAGCCCAGTATCTTGGTGATTACGACGATCAACTACAGACCACAGCAGGTCTCACATCCATCGACATCGAGATCGAGGCAGAAGCCAAAAGCCATGCTTCATAATGTCGTTATGATAGGATAAGATCCCTGGCTGCTAACTGGCTGGCCTTTGGACCGAATTCATGCACCAACCACATCATCACATCATAGATTTGTTTGTATCCTCGGCGATAGCAATAGCAAGCCGGAACTTCCGCGGACCTAATTCTGCATGGACTCTCGGGAAACTGCGTTTTATAAATTGGCAGATTTCCACCTCGAAAATGCACTCGGTAGTGGGCTAATCTTAATCTGGCTCGAAAAAAAAAAAAAAAACCTGTACTG
>Ga0307982_1005235_pt1 | contig 10138 bp, 5 predicted proteins | sample OrgLakmetagen989_FD_201847 | JGI IMG/M metagenome (GOLD analysis project Ga0307982, IMG submission 201847) | Saline water microbial communities from Organic Lake, Antarctica - #989 | ecosystem: Environmental > Aquatic > Non-marine Saline and Alkaline > Saline | place: Antarctica: Organic Lake... | reverse complement strand
CGGAGTGCGCGCTACCCACAAATGCCTCGCTTTTACAATTTTTGCGAGAATTTTGGCCAATGCCCCTCCCCCTCATGAATCACTCCGCACTTGCTTTGTTTGCGCAACGCACGCGCATTCCCACTTCTGCCCGCAGAGCATTGGCTTCTGTGTCATTTGGGTTTGTATTAGTTCGAGTTCGAGTTTGGTCACTCTGGCTTGTGTGCCTGATAAGACTTTCCTTCTAGCTTCTAGTGCTGGTTGCTTTGAACTTAAAATTTATAGTTTTCCTGCGGACCTGCTAATTCCGCCCCCTCTCGGGGCCTGAGTTAAAGCTACTCTTGGCATGTGTTATGATGTATAAGCCGCAAACTGACGCGAATTCAACTAACGAATTTCTCGTTGTCAAATTCATGTCTTAGGTCTTAGGCCTCAAATTGAGATACCAAATTACCTCCATCGAAATTCTTAATTTATAGCAATGCCCGTTCGCAGACGGGCTCAGCCACATAACCGCACTACAAACAAATGGCGCTGATTATCCTCCATCTTAGGCAACAAGGCCGCTGCGTGGGGCTCGTCGGTGGTCAAGAGCAGCGAGCAAAAATTCACCGGTGGTGCTTGGCATCCGACGCAACAAGCGGTGTTGACACAAGCGACGCTGCCCAGTGGTTCTGGGACAACGAGGTCAGCGCTAGTGGCTCGATGGTGAAGTCTGCCGATGGTTTCTGCTGTAGCGCTGCGGACAGCACAATTGGCGAGGCAGCCAAGGACTCAGCTGGTGGTGGTGCTGCGGCAGGCGGTGCTGCAGACAGCTCAGTACTGCTAGAGGGCACAGGAGCTAGCATGGTCGAGGTCTCAGCAGGTGGCGCTCCGAGTGGCCCTGAATTTGGCGGGTTGGCGGAACGTACTTGACAGCTGCTGGAGTGAAGAGATCTGTTGCTCCCAGAATCCAAGTGACCGTTGCTGCTGCTATCATACCTGTGCTCTAGACCCAACTCGAGGCTATTTGCAGCCAAGGTTTTTGGACTACCATTTTTGACCGCGTGCATGGGATAGTTGTCACAACGGCTGTCACGGACTACTCCTGGCGCTATAAACGTAGGAGCTGGGTTGTGTCTTGCTTTGACTGCGGTATAAGCCATCCAGTGAAGTTCCATCTTGTCGTAAGAACCGTGCATATCTGTGATGCCGCTGCCAACACTACCGCTACTGCTGCCAACGCTAGCGCTGGTGTCGATGCTGCCAACTCCACTCGTGCGACTACTGCCGCTGTGGCTACTACGGCTGCCACCGTTGAAGGTACCGTGGCGAGAATCAGAGCTGCCATTCCAGTGCCAATGCTTGCTATCATTGCGTGGACCTTCAGAGGCAGCATCATAGCGGTGGGGGCTCCATACGGCAGCAGAGGTGCTCAGCTCTAGGCCCATACTGCAGCCGGATTCTGCACGCAGATGGTGGGTCGAAAGGTAGCTGTCGCCTCTACTGGTGGACCCAACCCAATCATATTCACCGTTACTAGTCATCTGTCCCTGGCGTGGCAACTGAAACGGTGCTACAAACGCGCTCCGATTCACAGACATCGCGGGAAGCTTGGCAGGAGCAAACGGTTGAGCACGCATTGGAACCTTACTCGGGCGGGGAGCAGTCTGAAATGTGTTCCGAGGAGCCCCTGTGTAGCCGCCGGCGTCAACGTTCAAGGAAGCTGACTTTTTGGAGTCGAAGCAAGGTGCAGCTGGAGCAGCTGAGATGGACTGCAGGGGCGGCCACGACCGACGCTGCAGCGACACTTTCATCTTGCCCGAAGTGCTACTATTACTACTAGGAGGGTTGCTGCCTGTACGGAGGCCGTTGCTGCTACCAGGCGGCAAAGAAGCAGAAGCAGAAGAAGAAATAGCCTTCTTTTTGTGAGCTTTCCGAGCAGCCGCTAGACGAACGGCTGACTGCCAGCCTGCGGCCATTACTGACTGCGCAGCGTCAGAGAGCAGTGCTCGAGTCGCTGAATAAGCACCCAATAAACCTGCCCACTTCGCTGGCCCCTCACCTGGCATGGCATCAAACTCATGGTCGCTGGCGTCATCCATGCCCCTCTCGGCTTCTTCGTCCTCGCCTTCTGGATGTTCAGCGTCGCCATCTTCACTGCTAGTGCTCTTTGCAATGCCAATGCCGTCACCATTATCTTCCATATGCTCGCTTTCACTGGTGCTCCTGCTCCCATACTCCACACTTGGCTCAGCCTCATGACGATCTTTGTCCTCGTCGGCTAACTCAGCTCCCGTGCTTCGCACTAGAAGTGGTTCTTTGATAGTTGACTCGAGCTCGAGCTTGCCTCTGACATCACCAGTTCCAGGGCTACCGTCAATCTCTGCTTCGGTTTCGCTGCTCTCGTCTGCCGTCTCATCAGTCATGGCAGTTCCTAGCACGCTCCATTCAACGTCGTCCCAAGTCAAATCCGTAGTTGTTGCTGCTGCTGCTGCTGCTGCTTTCATGTTTGCTTTGCTGACACCGTTGCTTCCTGAGCTGTGAGACCCGTTAGCTTTCGGTAAAGACGTCTCCAAGCTGGCGATACTTTTGCCACGACTCGAAAACTCTTTGTTGCTCGTGAATCCGAGCGCAGTGCCTATTTCTGACTCAGACGGGCTGCTCTCGAGATCTTTTTTGCTGCTGTATGTGTCCGTGTACAAGGTGTTTGGCTTGTTGGCAACAGTCGTGTCGTCGCTTGGGTTCGAAGGTGCCAACAAAGAGCCGCCACCGCTTTCTTTTGCCCGAAGGTGGCACCGAGCCCAGGATTGCTGCACGGCAAGCTCGCTGGCACCAGCGACCAGCGCTGCAGCTGCGGCGGCCGCATTCAAGCCCGAGTGCTCCCACGCTGCGCGCAACGGCAGTGACACAGCAGCAGCCGTAGCAGCGCCCGTGGCACCGGTGGCAGCATCGGCAGAAGGAAAGGTGGGCACACTCTGGGCGACGCCAAAAGCGCTTGAAAGCTTGACATTATTACTGGGTTGGCCGTGAAGCTTGCTGTAGTTCTTGTTGCTCGACACGGCAGAAGCAGGGCAGCCTCGAAAGCGCTTCGGATCGCAGCGGTGGCAGCGGTGGATCAGCTCGGCAGCCACTACAGAAGCTTTGCCGGGCGATATGGAAGAAGCACGCTTCGCGCTGGAGCTACTGCTCTTGTTGTTGTTCTGGCTGCTTTGCCCTCCTTTCCCACCGTTGGCACGGTTGCGGCACGCCTGTGAACAGAAGCGCCCACTGCCATACGACCCGTCATGGCGCACTTTGCACAACTCACACGCGCCTGCCTTGCTGCCGGTGCTACTCTTGCCGTTGATACCAGAGGTGCTGTTACTGCTAGTGTGTGGAGCCGCCATAGTGGTAGCTGATGCCACTGTCGCCACCGGCGGCACCGGCGCTACAGTCGCTGCCAAGTTAGAAGTCGCGTACAGGGCGACGCAGGCTTGGTGCTGCCAGCTTTCGCAGTCGTCGCACTGAACCATGGCACCGCCGTCGTCGTAGCCGCGGCCTTCCACGCCGCAGGGGCACGCAAAGAGCCAATCGTCGTCGCTGTCCGGTGGGCCGACTTTGCCGCTTCCAGCGCCTATTCTTTGGCTGCTTTCGCCCGCAGAAGAGGAGGACTGGGACTTGTACCACGCGACAGCTTCGGCAGTGGGAAACGGCGAATAGGTGGGGTCGAGCAACAAGCTGCGACCAGACAGTGTTAAAGCTTCCTTGAGAAGAGAAGTAGCTGCTGCAATAGCCGGCTCAGCAGCTGAAGAAGGAGTCAGCGCAGGAAGTGCAGCTAAAGCAGAAACTTCAGCAGGAACATCAGGCGAGACTTTGTTGTGTGCATCAGTTTGCTGCAACGAGTTCGATGAAGCAAAATCGCCAACACGGCGCGCTTCTGCAGGCTCCAGAGGTGGCGGTGGGGCATACCAGTAGGTTTCCCCAGCTGCCACACACTGCTTCAAATCCCCGAGGAAACCCAAAGCAGCGCAGGCCACCTGCCGCCCGGCGCGCTCCCCACTGTTGCACGCGCCGTGCACGCATTGCGCGTCGCGGATGGTCGCATGCTCGCCGCAGAAAAAGAGCCGGGGCGTTACGGCGCCACCGGAATGTCTGCCATCTTTGTAATCGCCACCACCACCGTCAACAACTTTGCTGCCGCTGCTGCCTGTGCTACCGTAGCCGGGGCTACCGTGGGCTCCACCATTGCCGACAACGCCCTTCCTGTTGGATTGGCCCGGTGGCAGACGTTCCCCGGTTGTGCTGGCTCGCGGAAGCTGCGGGTCGGGCTCTGGCCGCGCGGCGTCTAGCACGTGCTGGAGCGCCGCGCCCGTGGCCCAGTAGCTGTACGCGCCCATGCTGAAGGGGTCCAAGTCCCACCGCGTCACGTGGCTGAAGACCAGGGGGCTGCTGTCCACGGCACCCGCCCCGTACATGCCCTTGAGGCAAGTCAAAGCTTCCGCCACCACCAGGCGGTCTTCGGTTAAGCCACTGTAGCCGTTCCCGAAAGGGGGCGAACAGTGGAACACCAAGGTTTGGCCTTTCCCGAAGCACAGCCCGTTCAAGATGCGAAAGCGCTCGTCCACGGTCTGCAAATACGGCACTTCTGCGTCCCAGAACACCTCCTGAAACCGCAGCACGATCTTGTTTTCGGTGCCAAACCCGAGTTTCTCAAAGGCCTCCTGCTTGCGAGGCGGCAGCGGCGGCTCCCACTGCACGGTCGACTGCGCGTGCCTTTGCTTGAGCACGCCAAGGGGCAGCGCGACCACTACGAAGTCGCTCTCGTCGGAGCGGTCTACACAGGAGGAGGAGCGACTGCTCTTGCGCTCGGTTTTGCGTCTCGCTTTCGCCTTGGCTTGCTCTGAGCGCTCTGACTCGTCCATTGGATCAGTAGAGGAAACAGATCCCTCCTGATCATGCTCTTCCTCCTCCTCTTCTTCTTGCTCGTCATCAACGCTGTCTTCCTCGTTGCCGTCTCCACTCTCATCATCATCATCATCATCATCATCATCTCCCTTAGCACCATCGCCACCGCCACCATCGTTGCTTCCACCGCCGCCAGGGCGCAGAGGGATGGAAGTCACCGTGCACCCTTGCGCACCCCACTGCACGCTCCTCACCACGCGGCCGCACTCGATGCTCAAACCCTTGGCGAGCTGCTTGGGGACCAGGTCGTAGTACCCATGCGCCACCAGGCCGTCCTTCCAGGTGAGCGCCGTAGTGCCGTTTCCCCCTTTCAAGAGGGTGCCCATTTCCCCCGCCTCGGCTTTGGCCATGGACTCTTTTTTGGCCAGCTCCGCGGCCGCCGCCTTGTCGCGCTGCCGCTGCTCGTGGGGGTCCAGAAACGAGGTGGCGCGCCGCACGCGCGCGTTGCGCGGCCGCCGGCCGCTGCTGCTTTCGTTCGGGAAAGAATGGCTTCGTTTGACGCCGCGGTCGCTGCTGCTGTTGTTGCTGCTGCTGCTATTACTGCTGTTCATACTAGTTTGCGGCGTCAGCTCTGGCCTCGGGAACACCACCTGCAGCGGTACTGGTGCCACCCCTGATGCATCAGTCAAAGACGGGGCTGCTACCACATTTGCCGCTGCAGCTGCGGCTTTGGTCGACCATTCGGCCGTGGGGTCCAGGAGTGGGGCTAGCGCTCGCCAAGGCAAGTCCTCTGCATCTCCGTCTTCGTAGGCCACACGCCACGTCTGCACGCCGCCTCCGAGAGGAAGGCCCCGCCCTACGATCCGCCCCCGGAAAGTCCCCAAGGGGGGGAACGCCTTCCGCAAGGTTTGGCCCACCATCGGGCGCTCGTCCAACGAGGGCTCATCCTCGCCTCCCATGCGTTGACTTGTGAAAGTACCACCACCACTACTACTACTACTCCTCCGACCGGCAGACAGGACCTCCTTGTGCAGCGCTGACGGGCGACTGCTACTGCTGGTGCGCCCGCGCTTGCGGCTCTTTTTGCGCTCTTTCCCCGCTTCGTAGTCGCTGTCGTTGTCCGAGCCCCCGTCGGCCGTGGTGTCGCCTCCGGTGTCGTCCGTGCTCCCACTCCCGTCGCTGCCGGCCCGGGACCCACCGCTGCCGTTGCCGTTCAAATCGGCAGGCACTGGGGGGTCCGCGGTTTCTCGCAGCACGCGCGTGGACAGGTCTTGCATGGTGGCCACGTAGGACCAAATGAGCACTTCCGCGCTCCGGAGCACGTTGCGCTCGTCTTGGGAGAGCGGCTTCTTGAGCTGGGCCGACAGCCGCGCTAATGCATCGTCTGCGGCCACGCGAAGAGGCAAATCTGCATCCCTGCTCCTCTCTTTTGGCCGGGAGCGTTCGCTGCTCTTGCCGTTGCTACTGCTTCGTTTGTTGATGGGCGTGCCGTCGACGTGGAAGTTCTGCTCACCCTTCGTGGTAGTGCTGGCAACACTCGTAATAATGTTGCTTTTCAGAGACGCATCCTCGGAAGTGTTGACTTTGCTTGAAACATTATTGGCGGGCATTGCTTCAACGGTGCCAGGCGCTTCAGTGTTCCGGTAGTAAGTCTGAATAAGATTTTGCGCTAACGTAGACACCCGACTTCTTTCGGGTCTTGTACTCAACAATGATGCATCTTCAGCACTGTATTCTCCATTAAACTTGGCTTGACTATTCATCAGATTAGCAGCCGCCGGAGCACATCCCTCGCGCCCGTCTACCGGCGGCTCCACGGTTACATGTGGCAGAGCTGAGGTGTGGCTGGAAGGCAGACCTCGTTTTTTGCGCTTCACCATGCGCTTTCCAGTTGCAGCAGATGAAGCCGCTGCTCCAGATGCTGAGCTTGCTGCCTTGCGCGAGTCTGCGCGCCCCATAGGAGTGCCATCGCGGTTCAAAAGCTCCACTTCGCGCTTCAACCGCCACGCCACCTAAACACCGGAGATAAGTTTTACAGAACCGAACCACTACAAGCAATATCATCAAAAACAAGCAGCATAAGATAATTGCAGGAAAGTAGAACAAAAGTCTAGTTCGTTTCATTCGAAACGAATTGTATGGCTTTTGAGTCCTGCCTACCTCGAAGGCCCGGCGGACGCTTTTCTTGTCGAGCACGCGGCCGTCGTTGGAGCGCCACTTGCAGTCCTCGCCCCACCCGATGCTGTAGCCCCCCGCGCGGGTGTCCAGGGGCTGCTCGCTGCACGCCGCCAGCCGCCACACCGAATTAGTGACGTTGCACCCGTGCACGTACGCCGCGCCCAAGTCCACGCTGCACGACGCCTCGTCGGCCCGCAGCGCAGAGGGGGTCCAACTGGTGTCCGGGTCCCGACACCTCCCTGCGTGCCCTGCCTGCTGCGGAAGCAGCGATTTCGAAGGCACCATGGGCAGCGCTGCACCTTTATCGGGGTCGTCTGCAGCTGAGCAATTAGTCGCCTGGCGAGGCTCAGGGTCACTGTCTCCGCTAATTTCCTGGCCGCGGCTTTTATTGGAGGATTGATGTGCTGCCACGTCAAGTGGCAATTTGCCGGTCAGAATTCGTCCACCAATGCGCTCGCGGGCCTCGAGGACGCGGATGGACGCGCCGGGTAGCGCCCGGCGCAGCGTTTGTCCCGCTGAAAGACCTGTGAGTGACAGCACGGGGCAGAGGGGTCAGTTCAACCTAATTGCAAAGGATCCCGTGTGCTCAGGGTTTCGAGGGTTTGGCGCCATCATTCTTATTGAAGTGTGAATTACCTGCGGCGCCAGCTCCGAGAATAATGATGCGAACGCCTGTGCCAACCAAATCGTGTGATTTGAGTGGATTTTCAGCCTCAGCTGGGGCTAACGCGGCGTCAGTCCAGGCCTTGGCCGGCAATCGGAGCTTCAAAGATGCACGCGAGCTCTCTGGAGCATCACTAGAACGCGGAGTGAATCCTCCAATGTTCATCGCAGCCATTTCGCCGACACAACGAAATCAGTTGAAAATAATTCGTTGCTCATGCACGAATCGCTACCCGCTTTTCTATTGATCGTGGCTTGTGCTCACCGCTGACCCTTCCAAGCAGCTAGCCTCATCTCTGAATTTCTGCCAGCTAATTAGCAGCTAATACTATCTATCTGTAGCTAATGCTCGGAATGAAAAAGACGTAAATTGCAAGGATTATTCTTCACGAAATTCTGTGTGTCAGCTCGTTTATTGCTCGTTCATCTACTTTAGGAAGACGCAAAATCTAGGAGCTCTAACTGCGTATTACTGTAGCTGGCTAGTCCAGCAGTGGACACAAAACTGCAGGCTATTTGCTAGCTAACTGCAGAAGTCACAAAGAGAAGACGAGACAGGATTTGATTTCAGCAGTGTCTGTGTCGAACGCGCAAGAGTTCAGATGAGCCTTTTAGATAACGCATTCGACGCGCCCGTGAGCTCTGTTCTAATGGTGCTCCTTATCTTCATGTATTGTAAGTTGCGCAACCGGGTGCCCTATTCTTTCATTTTTGAGATATTTTCCTAATTATTCCTATTTTGATTTCAATTTTTTTTCTTTTTGCAGTGGGTGGTGTCATCGGAGGCAGCGGTTTCGCTAATAAGGTGTCGCTTGTGGTCTCAGACACTCTCGGCACAAATATGTATATTTGGTGAGTCTTTTTGTTTCAGGGTACGGTCTCATGATTTCTAGTAAAAACAGAAGCGCTTGAAGAACTAGCGCCACACTTTTCCTTGCCACCTCTGACCTCAAGGATTTTCTTAAACTGCTTGTGTGTACATCGTCTATTTTGTCGCCTATTCCAGGAACGTCTTCACAGCAGGTCTATTTGAAAAAAATGTACTCAAGCTAGCATTGGATTTGGCTTGGTGCGTGTGTTCTATAGAAGCTTGCTATGACCCTCTTGCATACCGTTTGTGGGATTTTGTTCCTATCCTGCTATTTTAGCACCAACAAGTTTTATACCGTGACAAAAATGTGGGATGCTCATCTGGACTGCCTTGTCTTCTTGGTAGCGTGAGTGTGGCGGGGCGGCGAGTAGAGGCAGCCATGGGAATCGAATCGTTTGCAGTGATGACGGCGCTCGTGAACTTGGCTTGCGGCGTTCTTTGCTCCACTGCGCTCTTCGCCCTTTACGTGCTCACGCGCTACGAAGTAAGAGCTGCAGTGATGCCTGTTCTTACTTGTTTACCGTAAATTACTTTTCGAGAACTGTAGGTTGATAACTATGAAAATTAGGTTCACGAAACTTACCTAGCTAGCACACACTGCCAAATTGTATTCGGCTGCCTATGACATTCGTGTTTAGTGCACCTCCTTGCGTGCGCTTCCATTGGTGCCTCTAGGTCTACCTTTTCACGCCCAGTTTCGGTTTCGGCGGAATGGTGGGCTGCTTGTGCGTAGCTTTGAAATGGCTAGCGCCGCACGAGCCAGTGGTGCCTTCAAACCCCGGGCTCGGTCTTCAAAACAGCCACTTGCCGCTACTCTTTGTGCTGAGCAGTTGCTTGGCCTGGGCGCTCGGCTTGTCAAGCTTCGCTACCGACACGTGCTTTGTGATCATGGGCACGTACGTAGGGTGGTGGTATTTGCGGTTTGTGCACCGGTCACCAGCCACAGCAGCTGGTGGACACAGCAGCAGCAACACGCCCTTTGGCGACAACTCGGAGGAGTTCGCGCTGGTGATGCTGTTCCCTCCGGGCTTGCGCAAGTACTTGTCTCCGATTGCCGACTTCAGCTTTGGAGTTTGCGTACTTCTCGGATTCTTTAAGGACCGAAAGGTAATGTGTTTTATAGCCAGAGAATTTCAAATTGCTTAAACGCTTAATTACCTGTTTGCTTCGTCAATCAAGAACTGAGAGAAAACGCTACGGGGTATGCCGGTATGCAGGTTGGCATCTAGCTTCACATCACCTTTTCCTTACACCATGCATCACAGAACAAGCTCGATCTCTATTTTTGCGTACCTGTGACTTGGCCCTGTGCTGCTAGGCGCCGCCCAAGTCTCCTATCGATGGCGCGTCCATGGACCCCCACGCCGCCATGCTCCTGGGGTTGCCGCCGCACGCCTCATCAGGTGGGGGCTTTTCGTCGTCGGCCTCGGCCTCCGGCCCGCAGGACGTGGAAGTGCTCGACCCCGTGGCGGAGCGGCGGCGGCAGAAAGCGCGCGCGCAGCTGGACGCGAAGCTGGCCGCGATGGAGTCGGCGGCCAACGGGGACGAGCAGTGGGGCGACGACGACGAGATCGTGGCCTC
>Ga0307982_1005233_pt1 | contig 10139 bp, 9 predicted proteins | sample OrgLakmetagen989_FD_201847 | JGI IMG/M metagenome (GOLD analysis project Ga0307982, IMG submission 201847) | Saline water microbial communities from Organic Lake, Antarctica - #989 | ecosystem: Environmental > Aquatic > Non-marine Saline and Alkaline > Saline | place: Antarctica: Organic Lake... | reverse complement strand
TCACGGAAAGTGGGCACATCGTTTTGGCAGGGGACCATGTTCCTCTTTTGGCAGGGGACCATTCCTCTTTTGGCAGGGGACCGTTCCTCTTTCGGCAGGGGACCATTCCTCTTTTGGCAGGGGGCCGTTCCAATTTTGGCAGGGGACCATTCCTCTTTTGGCAGATCCCAAGTGTAAGCGAAGACAATTACTTGAGGAAACCAAGCGGGAATTCTAGCGCAAGGCCGGGCAGGCTACAGGGGAGAACGATAAAAAAAGCACCATCAAAAGACTACAGACTGTACGTTCACCAAAATCCGAAATCTGCACAGAAGACAGGAGACTACTTTGAGTAAGTAGCCTACTAGATAGATCTGGTTTAAAAGTGGTTGATTCACAAAAGATAACCACAAAAAAACAGCAGACTAAGAAGTCTGCGAAGCAGTAAGCCACGGAGCTCTAGCTAGCTAGTCCAGCTTGAAACTGTGCTTTTGGCAAACCATAGGAAGAGGACCTCGCTGGAAAGTCATTCCATGAGCTCCTTCCACCGCGAGGAAGTTCTACAGGCGGATCGTCGCCATGCCGCCGCCGAAGGCCACGCGAAATCACTTCAAGCGCGTGAAACCGAACTGTCCGCTCAGTTAGCTCAGGTACAGTTGACATATACACAGTAGCTTACCCGGGGAGTAGTTAAGACCCCTAGCCAATAGCATGGCCTACTGAAGTAGTGGCTTCGCAAGTTATGCGCATCTCCTCACATTGCTCGTTGAATCCTTGTTACTGTACGCACATCAGAGCGAAGGGCGGCTGGGCGCTGCCCGGCGCGCAGAGGCACAGGCGGAGCAGAGCCTAGGAGTGCTCCTCGAGTTTCATGACTCACTACTCGACGAGTTGCAGGTTAGGGTATAGTATGCTACTGAGCATGGCAATTAGCGTAGGAACATAAGTTGTTTGGTATCATTTCAAGAATGCGCAAGAAATACTCTCTGAACTTCTCACTGCACATCTAAAATACCATATTTTGCGCTCTTACTCGTTGCGCCTTGTCAACCGCAGGCCAAATGCCTCGCCTTTCTCGCGTTAAAGCCCCCACCGGGCTGGGGCGATGCTGAGAGGCTCGACCACGAGCGCAAGCACGTCGCTGCGGTGAGAGCCCTCTTACCAAGGCCTGTGCCTGTACAAGCGCCAGCCGGCGTTTCTGTGCCTACGGTCGAAACCACGGACGCCGCTACCACTATCGCTGACACGGCAATAGCTCCTCCTACGGCGCCTGCAGATACTGCAAGTCCTGCAGCAGATGCACCGGAAACACCAGGAACTCTGGTGGCCGCCTCTTCCAAGAAGGAGCTATGGGCAAATTGCCGAGCAGCGTGGGCTCACCAAGGTCTCGTAGTGGCGCAGGCTGACTTTGAAGAAGCAGGTAGTATTAACAGCGGCTCAAGCAATGGCGAGCGAACAGCAGTTGCGTGGATGCTCACACTAAACGAGCTGCGGTTTGGTGTCGGCTTGGTAGGCGCAGAGCAAGGTGCTGCATCTGCTACAGCCCTCGTGCCTCGTGCACCAGACCTGTGTTGTGCTCTCGTCGCCCACCGCTGCCTCCACGCGTACGCTGTGGCGTTTTTGCCTGGTGCCAGCCCGTCTAGAAAAACGTCTGCGCTATTTGACGGTGGCCGCAGGCGTCGCAATCGCGCGTTTGCTTCAGGTGCTGAAGCCGCACCGTGGCAGAGCTGTCTTGACTTACCTCTCTGGGTATTGCCTAGCAATGACAGCGGGAACGGTAGCCATACCAGTGGCAGCACGACGCTTAATGCTGGTAACTCTACGTTTGTGGCATCCTCTGAATCTTCGTCAGATGACGAAGAGAACATTGGTGTGACACACAAAATCACTGAGTCATTGCGGGCATCTGCTACGACCCAAACAAAGGCTTCATCGTCGGCACGGTTAGCTGCGCTGGGTGGTGTGTTGTGCCCGTTTGAGCTGCACGGCACGTGCAACGATTCGGACTGCAAATTTCAGCATTTGCGCTCCTTTACTGCTGCCTTGAACGCAACAACACAAGGTGCTGCAGAAGACGCGACAATTGAACAGACTGGCAATGGTGCAAATGATGCCAAGGTACGCAGTGAAGGTCGTGCTCGTGCTCTGATGTCAACATCGGACGATCAAGAGGCGTTTCCGAGCCCTTTCGCGGTCCCTTCTGCGTGGCAAGTGCGTGAGCTTCCATCTCCGTGCGGTGCAGCCCTCGATGGTGTCCCTCTTGAAAGCGACGCCGTTGAGCGCTGGTTGCCACTTTTGGGGAATCTTAACCCTGCACTAGCTGGTGCTCCTAACGAGTCTGACGCTTCGCCACTAACTGCCGAAGGAGCTCTGTTGACGGCTGGAACTGCATCTAAAACATCGGTCGAGGGTAGCGCGGACATGGTTTCTTCATCCGATGACGGCGATGCTGACGATGAAAGGGGACCTTTAAACTCGCCCAAAAGAGTATTGGATACCAGTATTATTTCGAATAAGGCTCACAAATACTCTAGATCTGATGGCATCGAGCCAAAAGTAGTCTCTAACCACCACCGAGATCGATTTCATGGCAGTGATAACGAATCCTTCATGGCATTTGGCGATTCGTCAGGCTTGACAAGAGCAAACGCCAATTTAGACAACGATAAGGGCAGCGGAAGCGAAGGGGGTGATTTAGACCCAAACCAAAGTGATGCTCCGCTCCGTTACTGGGTTGACAAAGGACGACAATCAGAGGACGCTACGGAGGACAATGACAACTCGACATACCAATTAAAAACAACGACTCAAAGCAACAACAACGACGACATGACGGAGATTCACGAAAGGGGCCCGATTGTAGACGCTATGCGCACTCTTGGTGTCCATGCTGTTACGGCGTCTTTGTTGTGGGCTGAGACCATTGACCCGGTGGCATCCCGGCCACTGGACGGGTTGCCACGCTTTCTTGCTCGAGCTGTTGTACCAAAATCCGCTCTTGTCAGCACTGCTAACACTGATTTACCGATTCAGCAAGCAGTAGAAGCGCTCGCACACTCCATTGAGATGTCTCCACAAAAATCTTCGGGCTACAAAACATTATCTCAGCCCTCCACTGATATGCTTGCCACCCAACTTTTACACTTTCGCCTCAGTATACTTGTTCCTGGTGCTAACACGAAGACTCGGATTGACATGGCTTTCGATGTTCTCTGCTCAGCTCCTCAATCGGTCTTATTCGCTGCGTTAGCAGTGTCTGAATGCTATGGTGCTTTAAGTTATCGCCTCTCTGAGAATACTTTCAATAATTTGAGTTCAAATGGCGAGCATGCTTGTACTTTTCGACGGCTCATGTCGTTGCTCGCAACGGCTGCCAAGATAACACACGAAGCCCTTGATACCAACCGTGGCAGCTCTTACGCTGCAAAATCTGGTCCCTCGTCGTTGTTGATATACTTGTCTTTGGCACAAGCCTTGGTGGCTGGAGGCTACCCTGAAGTTGCTGCTTCATTTCTTGACACCACTGTGCCGTATCACGCACCAGAGGTGCTGCACTTCCAAAGATTTAATTAAATTTACTTTGTACCTTTTCCTTAGTGTGTGCATTTCTCTCCTTCTGTATGTGTGCTTCTGCCAAGCATTTTCCCTCCATCTATCAGTAATTTTTTTTTCGCTCTACTCTCCCTCCTTTTGATTCAAGGTTGATTTGCAGCAAACTCAGCAATCGGTCTCTACAAAAAAGCGCAAGAAAAGAAAAGGAGACTACACAACCGAGGCAACGCTCAAATACGATGAGAACTCTCATGTAGACGTTATAAGTGACGATATTCCTGGATCGCTGGCATTCGACAAGGAGCTTCGGGAACAATTGAATTCCGTTCACGATGGCATGGGCCGCCATTTTGACCCGCGCGCTTTAGCGTTCTCCTTGCTTTGCCGGAGCTGGGTGCTCGCGAGTGGAGCCATGCCGCCAGCAGCTGCAGCATATGCCGATGCCGAAGATTGGGAATTAGCCGACCTCGCTTGGTATTTCACTAGTGTATTCACTGCTGTAGTCACTGTTGTAGAAGTAGTAGTAAAGTTAATCATACTCTCAGAAGCCTACATTGAAAATGAGCGAACTATTGATAGTTGAATGGTGGCTTTGTTCTCCATGATGCATAATCATCCACATCATTGTAATTTTCCTTTACTGTTGTGTTAACAGGCCAATAGGTGCTTTAAATGGGTGGGTGCTGGGGCCACTCTCCAACTCGCACGTTGAAGCACTCACCGCCTGCTTTAAGAAAGGAATCAAATATGCGCTTGGACCATGTCATGAAGCGGAGACTGCCACTGACGGCGGTACTTACAAGAGCAAAAGTAACAACAATAGCAGTAGCAGCAATGCAGGTTATGCCACGCGTGCCTGCCGCGGGGTCGCCTCACCGGGCGCAGCGCTAGCTCTAGCCCTCTCGCAACAGGAGCTTTTCGGTGCCTTGGGCGATAAGTCACGCGCCAATTCGGCACTTTCGTTGGTCGACACGTATCTCGGCCCACGCGACCCTTCTACCGTAGCATTAGTGCGCGCTCGTTACAATCAACGCTGGTCAAGTGAACGATTTCCAAGGAAGAGCGTACCACCGGTGCCTCATCCGCTGTCATATCCGCCACACCAAGATCCTTGTAATCGTACTAACGCAAAAACGGTTCTCGGCAATTTCTTGGGGAAGACAGGGCCACCAGCCGACGAATCTACATCAAAAGGATTAACAGCTGATGGAAAAGAAGTAGTATCAGAGGCAGTAACGGCAGGAGTGTCGATGAGTTTTGGCCCAAAAGGCGCTGCAGAAGCCGTTAAGAAGAGCCTCGAAGCGAGCCATCGGCTAAAGAACTGGGCAAACAGCCTCATCCTCGGATTAGCAACCTCTTTGTCAGCAAATTATATACCGCGTGGTCATGGCCAGAGCGCCGACCCTGAAGTAACAGCTGGTGCTGCTTCGAACCGCTATGCTGGCTGCAATGGTGCAACAGCAGTAGCAGCGGCTACGGCAGGCGCTTTAACCGAAGTGCGCAATCTTGCTGCCGCGGAACAACATGCGTATGGCCAAACAGTCAACTTACGGACATCTCAAGCTGCTGCCACTCAAGCTGCGCGAGTGGCACTGCGCGATGCTCTTGCTGCATCCGCACCAATGGCGTGCCCAGATTGGCAGCCACTTTCTACGCCTACTTCGCCAACTCCTTCGTCAACTAATGCATCGTCATCCTCGTCGTCGTCGTCGTCGCCTTCGTCGTCGTCGTCTGCAGAGCAAGTTAGGATTTCGGCATCGGACGAGCAACAGCAAGAGGCCATAAAAAAAGGCAAGCTATCCCCTGGTGCTCGGGTGTCTGCTGTGGGAGCAGCGCGTTTGCTGCTCCGTCAGGCAGTCCTTGAACTCGAAGTTGCAGCTGCGGCTTCCAATGTAGGTGCAGCCGGTACAGTATCCTCTGCGGCTAGGCTTCCACCAACTCGTAGCACTGGCATTAGCAGCAGCCACAGCAGCAGTGTGGCGTCGGTTGCCACTGCCCTCGAAGCCTTAGCGCAAGAGTGCGCGGACTATTACCAACGCGCTTGCTATGCTGAACACGCAGAGCTTCTATCCAAGTCTAAACAGAGGTCTATCGAGAAGGGAGAGAACAGCGCCAATGACAACGACAAGAATGACGGTGATGACGTAGGTGTTGCCGCGGCAGCAGGTGCAGCGCTAGTTGTGAATGGGCGACTCAGTCCACGCTTAGAACGCATTGGACGGAGGTAAGTACATGTTCCTATCGAGTTTAGGCGACGATATGACTGATTTCGTTTTTTTAGATTATTCTCACTTCTACATTGCTCTTTCGGCTTCTTTCGCCGTTTAATTGTCTGGTCAAAGGTGCGCAGTAACTCTTGCTCGCGGTCTCTTGACTGCGTCTCATCTAGTGCACCCGAGAGGCAGCAATAGCCACGTTGGCGCCACAGGTTGCGCCTCGCTGGGGTGGGTAGAGCTGTCTGCTGCCCTGCGCATTGCCAACTCACAGCGCGCATGGGGGGCACACCCTGTGCTGCTGAGCTGGCTTCAGGTGCGAGTGAGAAAAGTAGGGCTGTCGCTTATATGCCTTTACGATGTTACGAGTATTCTTGCGACCTCGCATTAATCACTTCCTTTTCAACTTGCTTGTTATATCATGCATGTTCGTCTGATTTGATTACAGAGCTGGGCTAAAGCGCGGCCCATTGGTCCTCGCACCATATTAGAGGTGGCCCCTCTTTCTGCAAACCAATGCAAATGGCTGCCAGAAGTCACAGCGGCCACAGAAGCAATGCGAGTAGCAGCGCACATCAATCTAGGACAGGTGAGTCGCTCTTGCGCCGTCCGCCTAGTCTCCCATTATACTTCGTTATCACACTGTACCTTGCTGCATCTATTCCTACGCAAATTTATCTTCTATTTTCGCCGTAAACCTGCTGTTTACCTCTTGAACCTATTCGCTCCTTTCTTTCATAGGCGGCGCGAGCTATGAAATCAGCCGAACACGCAGCGACCATAGCCGTGCCCTCGTTTGCCAGTACTTGGGTCCAACTTTTGTCCGTTGAGGCGTGCTATGGCCAACGGGTAATAAGTATACTGCACAAGCTTCTAGTATGCATACAGCCATTCCTTTTCCTCCTTGTCTTCATTTTCGTCTGTAGATTTGATGCACGAGTATGTTGCCTTCCCAATATTCTTCGCGTCCATTGCTATTATTGTCTTTCCACCTCTCCCACATCTTCAATGCACTGCCATTTACTGCTTCGTTGCCTAATCTAAATCTGCCCCCCCCCTTTTTTTTTCTAGGACCCCCAAAGAGCGGCAAAGCTCGCGACTGCGTCTCTGAGCCACGCAGGCGTCAGGCTCAACTTGCCTTGCCCTGGAGATCGGGGCCTCCGTGCCTGGAGTGTGGGTGGTGCTTCATTGGCATCCTCGTCGTCGTCGTTGTCCTTGCAGCCGAGTGGGAGTTCAGGCGACGGCAGCAACAGTCATAGCATACATGGAGGCGACCACGCCAACCTCGGCAATCGGCAAAAAAAGCCACGCAGAGGGAAACGCGGAAAGAAGAAACGCGAGAACAGTGGCGCTGATGTTGAAGAGGCAAGTGGCAACTCTAGCAACGAAGACGACGACAACGAAAGTGCTGCCATTCCAGGTGACCTTAATGAGGGCATCCGTGCTGGAATGAGGAATAGCGCGAGTAGCAGCAGCAGCAGCAGCAGCAAGATTAGCAGCCGCAGCAAAAGCTACAATAACAGCAAGATGAGCAAGAGCAGTACTGTGGTTGGAGACGGAGGCGCAGCTGCTGTCGCTGCAGTATTGCTGCAAAGCAGCAAAAAGGTTATAGGTGGCAGCAGCAGCAGCACAAACACCGCTGATTCTGTCAGCACGTCAGCGAGTCCCCGAAGTCTGGACCTGAGCGCACTGGCTATCAGGAATACCATAAACAGTAGAAAAGTAGAAGGAGAACAGCAAGAACATCTGCAGCCGCTCGGTTTATCGTTTCCAGTGGCGTGCTTGTTTGCGCCCGGACTTGAGAAGCTTGACCTGTCCTTTCGTATCGGAAGTTACTCGCACTCAAGCACTTCTACTGCTAGCCAAGACACGCCGTCAACTCTTTCGAACTCTTCTTCGTCGTCGTCGTCATCATCATCACCATCAACAACAACAACAACAACAACATCCATCTCAACCTCCACTGCTAGTTCGTCTGCTCTATCCCGAACGTCATCGCCAGATCATCCTCGTCAGCAACCGCTCCTTCTTCAGTTCCTTTCCTTACTCGGCGCGCCTCGGCTGCTTCCCACGCAAAGCTTGCGCTACCTGTCGTTGCGTGGCAACGGTTTGAGGGAAGTCCCCTCTTCTCTGGGGCGGCTGCGGCAACTCCAACATCTGGATCTGTCCATGAACCACCTCACGAGCCTGCCCGATCAGGTCAAGCATGTGTGTGCTTGTGTGTTCAATGTGTTTCCTTGAATTTAGTCTAACCTTGTATGACTTTTTTGTGCAATGGCAATCTACATCATTGAGTTGTCTCTTCAAATCATAGTTTTTTTTTTGAATCCTGCCTTTGTTAACTTTCTTCCAATCCTCCTATTCCATACTTCGCCTGAACTTCAGTTGCACTAAATTATGCGCACTATCATTCGTTTTCGTCATCACCTTTCGCAGTTTTCGACTCTCACTGCGCTCGAAGCCTTGCATCTCGACCACAACTATTTTGGGCGATCGGGAGTCCCGCCAGTCGTTAGTCAGCTCGCAAGGTTACGAGTGCTTGGGCTCTCGAACAACGATCTTGAACCTGCTCAAGTGCCCATGGGTCTAGCATCGGCTCTGCCTCAGCTCTTAGAACTTCGCTTGTGAATGTGCTTTCGATTCACGTTGTTGTTGCATAAACCGAACTGATGATTTTGTAGTATAGGTTTCCCCCTGCAGTACACAGGGAGGTGTAACCGCTGGGTATGCGCCCGCCTGCCTGTGTATATCCACGCATTAGCACCAGTCTTTGTCTTTGCGGATGAAATCGAAATAGTTCTCATGAGTCTTAAGGCCAGTTGAGATAAGCGATACGATCTTACATGCAGCTCTAGCCAGGCCCTCAGTCCACCGCGGGAGATTCCGCGACATCTGACATCAGAAAGTTAGCATTCCGCACCGAGGAATTCGGAAATTAGGAAGGGTTTTCTAATTGAAATAAAACGTAAGTTTGACGCTGTTGTCGTAAATATTTCCGAACTTTTGGCTGTTGGATCAATCGGTCGGCGGTCTGTCGGACTGTCGGCGGTCTGTCGGACTGTCGGTGTAGAAGAAGGCGCGTGCCGACACGTGCCAACAAAAGCTATGAATAAGCAACAACAAGGTGCCATTCGAAGGACTGGAGCTGATTTTCATAGCGACATACTTCAACAAGTTTGGCATTATCATGAAGATCTCAGCCATCCTAGTCACGTTCTTTACCCTCGGTGATGCTGAACATACCAGTCGAGCCGACAAAATCGCATGGTGAGCCGAATGACTTATGTCTGTGATCGAATTCTTATACGCTCAAGCTCTCACGGAAGATCGACTTTGTTTCCACCAGGGCACAACAAATGGTTCATAATTTTACCTGGGGCTCGTTCTCGACAATCTCTACCATACCTGGTTTCGAGGGAGCGCCTTTTGCAAACCCTGTCTCGTTTGCGCAGGTCAACAACACTCCTTACGTATTCGTTTCTTCTTTGGACCAGTCCATTCAAGACTTGCTAGTAGATCCTCGCGTGTCGCTTGGGCTGAGTGGGGCGGAGAAGCTGAGCAGTCCAGCTTGTGGTACTGTGCCTGGAGTTGGTGATGCTGAGTCACCTCTTTGTTCACGTTTGACGAGTAAGTGCATCTTTGAAACTTGGTGAAATAATACCCAGAAACGCTGTAGTCTACATGCTTGCATTGCCTAAATTACTGAATGGCGCCAATCTAATCATACTCCGCATTCAATTCAAATTCTTTGACCAGTCATGGGCAAGTTCGTGAATGTGACTGGAACGCCGGAAGGTGGTCCTGCAGAAGCTGCACTGTTCGCAGCACATCCTGTGATGGCCACTTGGCCTTCCGACCACAGCTGGTTCATCGGAAAGATCAACATCTTAAATCTTTGGCTCATCAACATCTACGGCGGTGCGGACAATATCTCGCCGGATGAGTATTACGCGAATTGAGGTGCTCAGGCTTTACGTTGATATGGCACCTAGCAGTTTTGTAAACGGCTTTGCTGCCTTGGATTGGATTGGAGTCGGAGTTGGTATTGTGCGCTCAGCTCACAGCTGCACAGCTCTACGTGAGGCACGCATAATGTGCGATTTGAATTGCCTTTGCTACAATTTTATCATCCCCACTTAGGTTACCCTTATGAATTTAACAACCAATGCGAATAGAGAGCTTCACCAGGCATGTGGCTCGCGACTATAACTGCGTACTAGATACTAAGAAAATGCGATCCTTGTGAACGCCAATGCCAATTCTATGACTATGACCAGCTGGCTGCTTCGCTGCCTCGTCTCAAAGAGACAATAAGTGGATACAAACAACGAGAGAATAACAAAAAATGCCTACATAAGCCCAGAAACCCCATCTAATTCTAATTCCGGGGGGGGG
>Ga0307982_1005231_pt1 | contig 10140 bp, 7 predicted proteins | sample OrgLakmetagen989_FD_201847 | JGI IMG/M metagenome (GOLD analysis project Ga0307982, IMG submission 201847) | Saline water microbial communities from Organic Lake, Antarctica - #989 | ecosystem: Environmental > Aquatic > Non-marine Saline and Alkaline > Saline | place: Antarctica: Organic Lake... | reverse complement strand
AACTGTACCAAGATAACACCGATTTCACGTGCTTTAGGGATTACCACTTTTCTTGGGCACAATCGAGGCTGAGCTCTCTGAAATTTCGCATGTGGTTTAATAAATACCAAATCTAACTTGCATTTGCACGAAAGGCATTAGAAATAGATTTTTGTGTTTTTTTTCATGGCAGAGCGGTGACAATTTTTGGTACAAAATCAACAACCCATGGTTAGTTTAAACTGGCCCCTGTACCAGTGAGGGAGCCAAGCGAGCGAAAGAAGCCAACCACAAGCGGCAGCGAATGGCGGCTTATGATTGGCTGGCCATCAAACGGAAAGCCAACAAGCGCAAGGTTTGGGCATACATACTCGATCGCCTTCTAGATTTTTATCGTCTGTTGTTATCTACGACAGTAGTACGCTACCCTTTCTACTATATTGTAATATTGTAATATTCATATTCGTAATTTTGTTTAGCATACTTCTCGATCTTGTGCGCAGGGCATTCCGGCTGAAAAAGGTGTGGGTCCAAGGGCAGCCAAACTATTCCGTAGGCGCCAGAGGGCGCACCACTGGTTGCAGCTCGCAGCGCACCAAGGGCACCAAATAGGTGTCCAACGTAAGTTGAAACAGATGGCTCTAGAAGCCACGATGGGCTTATCGTGGCGTGTGCTCAACGGTAAAGAAGGCGCGAAGCGGCGTGTTGCTTCTGAATGGCTGCAGAACCACTGCCGCGAACTGCAAAATCATCACAACGACGCTCGTGCCAAGGAGAAACAGGCCTTACAGAGTTTGGTTCAAGCAGCAGCGCGACGCCGGCGGTATGCTCGCCTGGCAGCGCGGCTAGAACAGGCCTCTGCGTTTGCATGGTTTTGTGCAGGCCAAGAAGACCTTTGGCCACCTGCGTGGTGGAAAGCATTGGCACCTGGAACCGAAGGAGGCTTAGCTCTAGAGGCTGAAATTGATGCCTTGGCTGAAGCAGATCGTGTAATTCTTGAATTGCCGAACCGATTGGCGCGAAAGCCATTTCGATCAATGCCTCAATCTCCAATGGTTTTGTATAGCCAACCAAACCAGGGCTCAGACGATAAGGATCACGTGTTGTCGCTTATGCCCGAGGCGGAGAAGGATGAAGTAAAAGAAGTGGAGACACCATTATGGTGGCGTCGTCGCGCCAAACTTCAAGCAGCCAAGGCGCAGGCAGCAGAAGCAAAAGCTCGTGCTCAAGCCAAGTCTGCGAAATCTCACAGTACGCTTAATAGTGCCAGCAGTGGCGACGACATGGACGCCATCAACGGCATAGATGACAGCAATGTTGTTGCCATTAAGCCTTCTCTTGAGTCTCACGACGTTGGCTCCACAGGTTTCTGCTCCTTGTTGGTTGATGGAGCCTTTCCTGGTATCAGTCTTGATCGGTTTGACCGCGATCATCAGCGGTCGTTTGCAAGTGCAGTTGCCGTTGTGCTCAACGTGTGCCTTCATCAATTTTTCTTCAACGATGTGCGCACTGAACAAGATAAGAGTCTCGTGGTTGCAGTGCAAGCAGTGGGTCTACCAAATGAAACCAAGGCTGCATGGAAGGTGGTCAAGCGAGCACCCTTGGTGCTAGAAAAAGGTCTGACTTCCGCTGGGCTTGGTGCATGCACTGCTTTATCATCACCGACTGTACAAGCTTGGGACGGAGCTTCACAAGTTTTGGATGCACCTTTTGCTGCCTTCAAAGGAGAAGATGAAAAAGACGCAAAAGCTAGCGATCTTGTGCACGGACAAAAGCTTGAACAATCTGACCCAATTAAGGCTGATAAAAATGGTTCTCCTTCAATTCAACAATCTTTACCATCTCAGTCAGCTATCATTGATAATCTAAAACAATCACATCAAGACATCGAAGTGGAACAAAACTCGATGACAGAGACTAGGAATTTGGCGTCAGATCATAATCATAAAAAGCTTGAGATCAAAACCATTGTTGACATGAGTAACAAGGCAGCGCGAAGTATGTCGCCAGCAGAGAGAAGAAAGAGTCTTGGGCAGGATGCACTTCAACGTAAAAAAGCGGAAGACCTTCGCATCAAAGCTTTGAAGCGCCAGGGAGAACGCGAGGCTGAGGAAATGATGGAGATCTTGGCGGCATGCCAGGCGCGCACCGTAGAGGTGACACAAGAGACTCTGGCAACAGACAATGTTGAGCAGGTGCACGCATCGAAGGTGGAAACTCCTCGTAAAATGAATCGAAAGCAAGTGCACGAAGAAAAGAAAAAGGAACTCGCAGAACAAGAAGCGACTCGTATGAAAGGAGAGATGCTTCGTTTGAAAACTTTACAGTTACAAATGAGCCGAGATGCAGAGGAAATGGCAGCAGTGTTGGCAATCACTCAGGCTCGAAGCAGAGAGAATGCTCTCGAGGCTGGAGAGAATTTAATGCAGGGTGCAGTAAGTGATAGTGAGGCCGATTCTTTAATTGAAGATTCGTCATCATCATTATTGACTGTACTGAATAGCTTTGATTCAATTGGAAATGCTGATGACGTAAACACCAAACGAAAAAAAGCAATCATAAAGGAGAAGTACGAAGGATGTCGCCAGCAGAGAGAAGAAAGAGTCTTGGGCAGGATGCAGTTCGACGTAAGAAAGCGGAAGACATTCGCATCAAAGCTTTGAAGCGCCAGGGAGAACGCGAGGCTGAGGAAATGATGGAGATCTTGGCGGCATGTCAAGCACGCACAACGAAAGTGCAAGAAAAGGAAGAGTCTACAGCCGCAAAAGTTCATGAAAAAGCTCAACCATCAAATGTAAAAAGTGAAGACGCCCGTAAGATTGCGAATACAATTCCAACCAAAAAGCAAGGTAAGACGAAGAAAGACGTGCCAGACCAAGAGACAATTCGTAAAAAAGGAGAGATGCTTCGTTTAAAAGCTTTGCAATTGCAAATGAGCCGAGATGCAGAGGAAATGGCAGCAGTGTTGGCAATCACTCAAGCCTCGAACAAAGAGAAAGCTTTCGAGGCTGGAGAGAATTTAATGCAGGGTGCAGCGAGTGACATTGACGCTGACTCTTCCATTGAAGATTCGTCATCATTATTGACTGTATTGAATAGCTTTAATTCAATTGGAAATGCTGATGACGTGTATACCAAACGAAAAAAAGGCAATGATAAAGGAGAAGTACGTAGTATGTCGCCAGCAGAGAGAAGAAAGAGCATTGAGGTAGAGAAAGCTCGGCGCAAAAAAGCGGAAGGCCTTCGAATCAAAAAAATAAAGCTCCAGGGAGAACGCGAGGCTGAGGAAATGATGGAGATCTTGGCGGCATGCCAAGCACGCACTGTGCAAGAAAAGCAAGCAACTTCAGTATCAAACAATGGTGAACAACTTCAGGCATCAGAGGGTGAGCATGGAACGAAAAGTGCAATAACTATTTCGACTCCTAAGCAAACTCAAGTTGAGACATCTGCTATGAAGGCAGAAACTCCTAGTAAAATGAATCGAAAGCAAACGCAAGAAAAGCAGAAGAAAGATCTTGCTGAACAAGAAGCGATTCGTAAGAAAGGAGAGATGCTTCATTTGAAAACGTTACAGTTACAGATGAGCCGAGATGCAGAGGAAATGGCAGCAGTGTTGGCAATCACTCAAGCCCGGAACAAAGAGAAAACTCTTGAGGCTGAGGATACATCAAAGCAGGGTGCAGCGAGTGACAATGAGGCCAATTCTTCTCTTGAAGACTCATCTACATTGTTGACAGGACTGAGTAGTTTTGAAGCAGTGCAGAAACATGACGACATCGAGACTAAAAGCAATGTTGGTACTGGCAAAAAGGCAATCCGTAGGTTGTCGTTATCAGAGCAAAAGAAAAGTATTGAGGAGGAAAAAAAAAAAAGTAAGAAATTGGAAGACATTCGCATCAAAGCATTGAAGCTTCACGGAGAACGCGAAGCTGAGGAAATGATGGCAATTTTTGCTAAGTTGAAGAAGGAGACAGCAGCAATAGAAGTTTCTGAACGAGTGCAGGTATCGGAGGCTGGAGTTGAAAGTAATAGTGAAAAACCTCCTCCGACTTCTTCCCATAATCAAGTAGAGATACCTGCTAAAAAAACAGAAACTCTTGGTAAAAAAATGAATCGAGAGCAAATGCAAGAGAAAAAGAAAAAAGAGCTTGCTGAACAGGAGGCGATTCGTAAGAAAGGAGCGATCCTACGCCTGAAAACTTTGCAACTGCAAATGAGCCGAGATGCAGAGGAAATGGCAGCAGTGTTGGCAATTACTGAGGCCCTACATAAAGAGAGAGCTATCGAAGAAGAGCATAAGGCAGAACAAATCAACCACAATCCAAACTCAGGCGTGGATCAGGCTGCTGCAGTGACCAGTCTAGTTGCAAAGACTTTACTCGCAGATTCGCGCGAGGAACTGAGCAGATTTGACGAAGAAGAATGCCCACTTCAAGTGCAGTCGCCATCAAGAAGTTCTAAACCCACTGGTCTATCAGACTCGAAAAGCACCCCAGGGGCTGAGGCAATATCAGCTGATACCCTGCTTGTGCCTTATATCGAGTTGGAGGTGGGTCCACTGCGCAACATTTCTCTCGACTTACCACGCGGCGATATTGACGAGGAAGACGAGCAAGAAGCTGCTGCTATCAAATTGCAGGCTCTAGCGCGTGGTGATGCTGCCAAGAAAGCATTAGCAGCGAATCAAAGTATGCCGAAGAGCCACACAGTGGTGAGCTTCAAACGCGAGAAATACACTAAAGACGACTCTGAGACTTCTGACGGTTCAACTCTTGGGGTTAGCGAGTTTGTTCGTTGTGTTGCATTTCCGGCACTGCCTCGGCTCAAGCCACTATCCACAGCTGTGCTGCAGCCAATGTTGGCCAACTCACCTCAGGGATCGAGGGCGTCTTCCCCTCTTGGCGGAATGCAAGAGCACGCTCGTCTCACCACTAGTAACAGTGCGAGCAGTATTTCAAGGTCAGGGAGCCGCGTCGGTGCACGGAAGCCGCCTTCTGCCGCAGGGATGGCGGCGCATGCGCGGAAGCACTTGGGGCTACAATGGCAAGCTTTTGAATTTTTGCGCGGCGCTGCCAATCAAGCTCGCCGAAAACTAGCGCACGCCAACTTGGTGACCATGGCTATGTACGCGCTCAACGGTGGCATGGCTTCGAGCTTACAGGGGGATGCTGTAATGCGCCGGGTAGCTGCTAAGACCTGGCTGAAAGAAGCCGTTGAACGTGCACGTCCTGTGCAGGCGCAATGCCGCATCGCCACTTCCGACCTGGCTCTTCGTTTAGGGGTTGCTCGTCGTGCTCGGACGTTGGTGCGACTGTCGCGAGCGCACGGCGCGCAATTCGCAGCGCTGCGCGAGAAATCCAAGGCAGACGACGCACATTACAAGGCAGGTTGGCATGCAGCAAACAAGACTGCTTTGCTAGCAACTGCTCGTCCTGAACCTAACATGGAGAGCAATTCACTGTCGACAGCAGCCTTGAAGGAGACATCACCTTCAGAGCTAGTACTGTACGAAACCTCGCGGCACTCGGACGAGGTTCGAAATGGCGAAGGCAACAACAGCGGCCCCAGTAGCAGCCGTAGCTTGATGTACGATGAAAAAGCAGAGAACACTGGTGCAGCAGTATCAATCCAATCCCCACTAGAGAATGCGCTGGGAGTGAAAGAGCAACCTTCAGTGTCACCAACTCCAGTGTCACCAACACGACCACCTCGCAGCGCATCGAAGCGTGCCCTGAAAGAGGCCCAAACGACTGCCCTCTTCAATGCACGTGCTGCGATATGGGAGTCAGAACTTGCGAACATCTTTCAGCTGCTGTTGCCAGAGGCAGGCAGTACAGCGGTCCTTGGTCCACTAGAAGTCGGATGGCTGTGCCAAGTGTCGCGTTTGCTTCGTGCGGCTGCGGACGCCAACGACCAATTGGGCGCATTGCAAGGCTCGAGCGAACTTCGTGCTCCTTCTTCAGGGAACCTCTTCCCACCGCCACCGCCGCCGCCGCCGTTGCAGCTGCAGCCGCAACCACGTTCTTGTAGTCTTGTTATCTCGGTGGCATTCTTGGCTCAGCCGCCATCAAAACTCGCTTCTGAAGCACGTGCAGCAGTGGTTGAAACTGCCAACAGCGTTCTCCTAGGTAATGACTACTCTACAAACACGGCAGCAATTACCCTTGTGCTCGACAACATTCGACCACATTTCCAATGTGGGGCTCTGCGGCTGCACCAGAGCTCATGACTGCCACCGCCACTACAGTGAATGAGGCAGGGGCAGCCGTACCAGCAGCTGTTGCAGCAAGTGGTGGCTCCGCTGTAGAGTTAATAGTGAGGCAAGTAGACGTCAACGAGGTTTCTGCCATCCTTAAGCTTGCGCAACCAGGCAATAAGCTTCAGAAAGCATTCAAGAAAATCGGTCTCGGGAAGTGCAGAATCCTGCACGCTACGGCCGCGGTGTCGGACACAAGTGCTATTGGTGAAGGCAGTTATGGCCGCGAAGCAGGTGAGATCGTTAATGGTAGAATCATGCAAGGCCAGAGCGCATCATTCACGATGACGAAGCTTTCTCGGTCCATAACCACTGGCAACGATCAAGATTCTTCTTCTACTCGCGCAGCACGACCATTGCGAGGACTCTGGAGCGGCGGCTATTGGATTCCTGCTAACGATCGAGTTAACGCGCAAGCTGCAGCGCTGGCATCGTCAACAGCTGCAGTGGCCATCGACTTCAAGGGCTTCGTTGAATGGATCAACAGCGCTCTTGCATGCCAATGCTCGCCATCCAACCACCAATGGCTCTGTTATGGGGCGCCTCATTCATCAGCATCTCAAGACAGTTCTGGTAACTCTTATCCAATAGACTTCGTTCCAATGGATGCGGTGCTTGGAATTGACGTGCGCGTTGCTCTGCGACTCGCTGCGCAGGTGTTTAGCTTTGGAATCGATTAATTGTTGTCTCAATGTTTGAACTTGATAAAATTTGGAGGTTTATTCCAAACAACTATTATTTTCTATCAAACCACATTCGTCTAACTCTTTATCAAGTCGTTTCAATCACCTTCTAGATGATATCCTTTTTGACTGCTAGCTTCGTTAACCATATCCTTTTGTACGATTTTCTATCCTGCAGCACCGCGCGCGCGCCCATGCCACCATGGCAAAGGAAGTGCGCGCCAATCTCAGCGCTAGCCACTTTGACACGCGCGCATTCTTGTCCGACGACGCTCTCTCCGAAGGCGACTCCTCCTCCTCGTCATCTGAATCCTCAACCGAGTCTGATAACAATGAGGAGGAAAAGGCTGGCCGCTTATTGCGGGATGCGTTGGCAAGACAGAAACAAGTTGCGAAGGTGCCCTTATTCATTAAGTTTGAGGCGGCCGCTTGCATTCAAGCCCATTGGCGTAGGTGGACGGTCCTGCGACGCTTTGCTAAGCGACATGAGGTGCAGTTGTCTCTCACCAAGACTGCAAGCTGGGCTTTATGGGGCGTATCAAAAGAAGCGCTTGTTGGGTCAGCGGGTGCGGAACGACGTTTGGCTGAGGTGATCTTTAGAAGCCATTCCCCCCCCCTGATGTTTTGCCAGCTTGTAATATGTGTGTGTGCGCATGCATACTCTAACATTTTTTTAAACATATTTTGCTTTCGCTGAATTCTAGGAGGAGCTTCTTGCTATGGTGCGGGGTGCGCGCCTACACGTACCTGCCCGCGCTTACCTCCGAAACCTTGTCCAAGAAACGGCCCTTGCCCGAGATGCTCACCGTGAGCACGTTGTTGAGGAGCGCCACGCAGCGGCGCGCAGTTTAGGTGCCATAATGCCATCTTGGTCTAATACCACTGGGTTGGCCTCTGCCGACGACGAACAAGAATCTAGAGACGACGAGAACATTGTAGACGTTGATAATGACAACAGCACAAATAACAATGCAGACATCAAAGAGAGCAATGGCGAAGACGGCCGCAGTGACAATCTCATCATTGATGTGAATAAAGACGATGGTCTTAAGGACGAGAATGGCGATGACGACAATCAAGAGGAGAGCTTGGCAATGCGGGCATTGCGTGTGCACCACCTTCGTCAGAGGACAACGTCACTTGGCTGCGTGCATTCGTCACTTCTCACGCACGAGCGCGCGCGTACGGGACAGCCCACCGCGGGCTCGGCCGACTCGCTCTTGACGCGGTCTTCGGCCTTGAGCCTTCGGTGCTGGCTCGTGACACACCTGCGGGGATCGCGCGGGCAGCAGCGACCCAAGAGCTAGCCTCCTTCGTGTCGCAACTGCGGGGTGGATCCGTCAATGAGTCTACGACTCGTCCTAAGATAGTATTCCAGCGCGAATCAGCTCGGCACTGGCTGTCTACGGAGCTGCAAGCGGCAAGTCGGTTGCGGCAAGCGCATCGGCTCGCGGTGGCTCATCCGCGACAATTGAGCTTGTGCCTGGCGCAGATCCAGGAAGCTGACGCGTCCTTCGCGCAGGCCTGGCGGCAAGCAGGTCGCGGTTCCAACAACAACAGCAGCCAAAGCACGCGACGCCCATCCTCGCGTGGGCGAGGCGACGACAACGACGACGACGAATATGCCAGCGGTTCTCGTCCTTCAAGCGCCAGCGAGCAAGCAGCGGCTCTAGCGGTGACCAGGCGCGCACTGTGGTGGGACGAACTCTTGGGTCTGTTTGCCCTGTTGACCTTTGGAAGCGCTACGAAGCGCGTAGGTGAAGCGGAGGTGCACTACTTGCTGCAGGACACTTCTCTGGTGGCGCTACGAGAAATCGGCCGGCTTCACTTCAAGAGCGATGATGATGCGTCGTCACGCGAAGCCCTCGACTCAGGTAGAAGGTCGTGGGCAGCGCAGGCAGCAGATGGGTTTACCGCGGACGTGTTCGTGACCTTTGCTGACGAGCTTCTTGCTCGAGCTGGGGCTCGTGCTGCTGCCTCTAGCAACACCACCACTACAGGAAGCACAGCCACAAACACCACTGAAAACAACGAGAATACTTCTGACAACAGTAGAGAATTCATTATCGGTGGGCCCGAAGATCGAGGTCCATTTGCAGGTGTTCTCACGGACACTGGCACGGGCGCTGACGTTCTGCGAGCGCACAACAACAATGACGCAAGTGCAAGCATGGCTGCTAGTCTCAACCCTCTTTATCCTACGCCAGTGCCCCAGATGAGCTCCCTCCTGAGTGCCGAAAGCCGTGCGCGCCTCCTGTTGCTGCGCTCGCACCGGCAGCGCACTCTGCGCGACCTCAAGCAAGCTCAGAAACGAGACTTGAAGGCGCTTGAAGAAGGCTCAACTGTGGCCGTGAGCGTAGACGGGTTTTGGGCGGGCGAATTGCTCGATTCAGAGGAGGAAGATGATGACGAAGAAAGCGGCGGGTCTCTCAGCGACAACGACAGCATTGGCCGGGGAAGCAACGAGCGCCTCACTTTTGAAGATGCAGACGATTTTGCGCAGGGCAACGATAGCAATGCTGAGGGTGCATTCGCTGAGGAGGTCAACGATTTCGAGGAGGCGAAAGCTAGAGTCACAATTGACGCGAGCGCAATTCCAGCCGCGAGTGAAACTGGCGGTGGTAGTTTCGACTTCTTTCTTCGGATCATTTATCTGCCGGTTAAGCTCAGTATTTCAATGAAGCGATATATCTTCCCTCGAATTCTGCTTCTCGCAGCCTCGTGGGGCCCTTATCAACGTAATTAAGAAGGGCTTAGCCAAGTCCATACTCTATTAGAACCAGTGGCTTTCATAGTTGAAAAAGCCAGAAATTTTGTTTGACTTACAATTCAGTGTACTGCCTGAGTGGCGAGTTTATTCGCGGACTGGCAGACGATGAGCGGCGAGTGGAATGAAGGAACCGGTCCATTTTCTCGGGGAGCCACTTGCCATGCACACGCCCAAGAATGGCGTGTCACCGACGCGCCTGCTTCGCAAACTGAGCCGTGTCGGGGCCATCACGATCGCCAGGACTATGGGTCACTTGGGAGTTGGAGTTGTAAATTAATTTCGATTTGGAGTGCTCATGCTCATGTAGAATTAAAGTATTGCGTTTATTTTGGCGTGCTCATGTAGTATTATGTTAGTGCAAGTGTAAGACTGGCATCTTCACATCTCTTCGTGCTGCATCTTCGTCATCATCCTCGAAATTCCCACTCCTCATCATTCGTAAACATACG
>Ga0307982_1005230_pt1 | contig 10142 bp, 16 predicted proteins | sample OrgLakmetagen989_FD_201847 | JGI IMG/M metagenome (GOLD analysis project Ga0307982, IMG submission 201847) | Saline water microbial communities from Organic Lake, Antarctica - #989 | ecosystem: Environmental > Aquatic > Non-marine Saline and Alkaline > Saline | place: Antarctica: Organic Lake... | reverse complement strand
GCACGTCGGCCAGCCTGGCTGCCACGGCTGCGGCTTCGGCAGCGGCCTCGCGTGCAGCCTGCTCTTCGGCCGCCTTCTGAGCATTCATAGCTGCGTAACGGTTGCGCTCGGCAAGCTGGCGGGGGTGCGAACGATCCAGCGAAAGGAGAAAGAACAAGAGAATAGAGAGTGTTTCAATAGTGAGCACACGAAATAAATGAAATCAGCCTAATAGTGAAAGGAACCACAAAGAAAGAGAACAAGAAAAGGGCACAAGAGTAACACTTTCGAGTTCTTTTATTCTTGTTACCCCTAGTTTTCAATTCCATCTATGCCACAATATTACCGTGAGTTTGACGAGGCGGTCAGGCCGGAACGCAAACACCAGCGGCTCTTTGCCCTCCTTGTTGCCGTCGTCGTCGTCGTCGTTGTTCTCGCTGTTGTCACCCCCCTTGCCAGGCGAACGAGGAAACGTCACCTCGGCGTCCCCGTCAGGAAAGCGGCACCGCACGCGCCCCACAGTGCCGGCTGGGACCTCGTCGTCGGCGGACTTCCAATAGACGAGGTCGCCCGCTGCCAAGGGGGCCTATGAGGAAGAGTGTGGAGCAAAGAAACGAGAAAGGAACGAAGAAGAAGAACATAAGAAGGAGATGAGTATGAAGACGCGAGGAAGAAAAACAATAAAGAACAAGTCGACAAAAGCAACCAACCACAGTTTAAACAACGACAACGACAGCAACGCTAAGCGAACGCTCACCTCCGCATAAGCGGGGTCGTCGAGCCCGTTCGCATTCGCCAAAATCTTCCTGCTGGCGGCGTCCAATCCCTCAGCCTGGTGCATGACGAAGGTCGACAAGAGGTCCCACTGCGCTTCCACGGCGTGGGCCTCCTCTTCGGCGGCGCGCGCTTCCTCTGTTGGCGAAGAAGTGTACGCAAACAAATAAAAATGTTCGGTGGGAGGTTTGAAAAAGTGGTACGAGGAAAAAGAGGTAAAGTGCAGTCTGAAGTCTACGAACAGAAAGCCAAAGAATAAGACTAATCTGTACAGGTCAACAGACTTCAAGGACAAGCCACGGTCTACTCAAGCACGACAAAAAGAGGAAGAAGCATACAATCAAACAATAGCACCAAGCCTAGCAAGTGGAGCTAAAAAAAGAGAAAAATCCTAGCTATCAAATAAGCCCTCCTCGTACCGGCTGCCTTCTGCTCCGCCAGCCGTTGCCGGCGCTGCTCGTGGCGCGCTTTTTTGGTGTGCGGCACGTGCACTTTGGCATGGTGGTGGTGATGGCCGTGGTGATGGTGGGTGCCGTGGTGGTGTTGGTGGCCGTGGTGGTGCAAATGCTGGAGGTGCTCGTGCTCGTGCACGGGCGCAGCACCGTTCATCGGCCCGGCTGCTCCCATAGGCTGCGCTTGTTGCAGCGGTGATTGACTGCTCTTAACCATAGGGGCGCCGTTGTTGGTGTTGGCCTTGTATGGGGGCGCTACTACCAACTGGCCTCCTCCTGGTGGTAGACCGCCATTCGCCGCGGCTTCAGCGGCTGCCGCTGCTTTTTTCGCCTTGGCTTCTTTCTTCTTCAACTTCTTGGCTTCCTTGATTTTCAGCTTGCGCTTTTCGAACTTCGCGGCGGCTTCGTCGAGGTGCTTCTTGTCGTGGGCTTCATTCTCAAGCTCTTTTTTGGTCTTCTTCGCTTCCACGCCTTTCTTGGCGCCGCAGAAGTAGGCGGTGATGCTGTCCCCAAACAAGTTCCAGAAAATGAAGAGGGGCCCCACAAAGATGAGAAAGAGCAGCACGTAGCCGAACAGTTCTTGGTCGCTGTCACTGTCGCCCGTGGCACCGCTTTTGATCATGAGCGCCGACAAGAAAAAGAGGGTCAACGAGTACTGCAAGATGATGGCCAAAGTGTTGTCGTCGGGGCCGCGGAATGGCCGCTGTGTTATATTAGAGAAAGATAGAAGACGACGCAAAGAAAATCGAAGAGTCAGGAAGACGACAGGCGAATGTAGGTGAGACGAAGGAAAGAAGAAATGGAACCGAAGCAAAGATAGCGATGTGTAATCCTAATGCGATATTTTTGTTCCTATTTCTACATGTTTCTGAAGTTTTATTATCTGGAGTATATTGTGTTCATAGCCGCTACTCACTTCGTCGACGAAAATGTAAATAAACGCGAAGCAGATCAGGAGGCCACAAATGGAGCCGTACGGGGTGTCCGAACTGCCAATCACTCCAATCCCACTCGCCAAACTCAAGCGGCGCGCGCACTCCACCACTTCGAAGTAGTAGTACGACGGCCTGATACGGTATAAGGTTAAAAAAGAGAAAGAGACGACATTCTCAAGGAGTGGGCGAGAAAAGCATGAATGAGAAAAATATTGTGTTCAAGCTTGGCAAAAGCACTAGGAAAAGAAGGGCGCGTACCGGTACGACTTGATGAGGAAGGTGAGGTGACCAATGTGGGGGTAGCCCATGTCGGCTTCGTGGTCCATCTTCAGCGGGTCCGACACGATTCTCTTGTTCGACCACAAGAGCACCAAGTAAACGAGCGGAATGCCAATCGGGTACACTAAAATCATGCCTGCTCACAGCCAGAACAAGACGAAGATGACGAGGAAGGAAAGAGAAGACAAGAATATTTTAGATGACAGCTTATTAACAAAGAAAGTGGAGTCAAATGACACAATGCATGAGAGATGCTTTAGAGTATATACTTTCTCTTGACACCACACGTGATTAGAGTTAAAAATACATGGAAAAAATCGTTTGGATTCCGAATGTTCCTTTGTTTACCGAGGCAAAACGGCAAGTATTCCTCGTATCTTTCGCCGAGGCAGTCAAGGGAATAGTCGAGGTACAAAAACGAATCTTCGCCGCCGCCGTCGATTTCTGGCTTTTCGAACGAGTGGCACTTGAGGTAGTGGAACAGCGTGGTCGAAGTGGAAATCAAGACCTGCAAGTCGGCGGAAAGAAAGGGCGAAGCGAGAAAAAAAGGAGGCAAGGATGAAATGAGACGGTGACAACTAAGGAATTGCGCTATCGCGTATGAATGGCATGGAAAAAGACGTTAAAAAAAGAGAACGTGGAAAAGGCTGTAATGAGAACAGAAAAACAGCATGAAAGAGGAAAGGAAGCAAAGACGCACGCAGTCTCATTACCAAGAAGGTCAAGACGAGCCACGCGCCAATCACGTTTTGCCCTGCGGGGGTGTGCAGCTTAGCGTTGATTTTCGCCACCAAGTTTTGAAAGGTACCTGGCACGTGCGCCTAGCACATGTATTGTCGCAATATGGTACATTGGGGCAATGGAAGTGTGAGAATTCGGCAAATGTGAGAAAAAAACAATAAGCAGTATTGGAAACTTCTTCACAGGGCTACGCATGAAATGAAACGGCCATGCACACAGCAAAAAGCAAAACTATTGACAAAAGCAGAAGCATTCTTGACATTTACAATCGCATCTATGCATCATCATCAAGTGTTTCGCCGCATCTCTCTTTTTTCAGATTACCGGGTCTTCTTCGTCGACTTTGGTCTTGCGCGGCCGCATCGCCTCCAGAAACTCGCCGAAGTCAATGGACGGGTGGTCGCCCTCGTGGTGGCCTCCGTCGTCGACCGCTTTCAACATTGCGTCGACGATCTCTTCCACTTCCTTTTCGGTCACCTCCGGGTTGTACGCTTTGAACACCTACAGTGAAGTGCAACAGAAGCAGAGTGGAAAAGTAGCAGCGTTGTTGCAAGAGGATAGGCTGTGATGCATGAATAAGGAAGCAGCCCAATGAATGATTTCTTTGTTCAGAATCGCAACGATGCTTACAAGAAAGCAGAAGATGGCCAAAGAACATAGTTAGTCCCTTCAAATAGAAACGAGCCCCTACTGACTGCCGCGCGCACCTCAAGCAGCTCGTCCCGCTCGATGTCTCCACTCCCGTCGTCGTCGATTTCTACGAACACCAGCTTCAGGTTCCAAATTTGCCGCTTGGTAAAGACGCGCTTCAAGCGGGGCGGCACTGTGTAGCTCTTGATGGCCACCTCGTTTTTCTTGAAGTGCACGTGGCGCCGATGCGTTTCTTTCGCGAACACGAACAGGTACGCCAAAAGAAACCCCCCACTCAAAATGAGCGGAAAAAAACACGCCCCCACCATTTTGTAGACGTAATCGAAGCCGTTGTAGCGGCACTGCAAGCCTAGGGCGGGAATCAGGTCGACGTTGATGATTTTGATCGCGTCAAGAACTCGGTTGAAACTGAGGGGAAAGGAGACCCCGCAGTTGAAGGAAATGTTGACGGCAATTTGGAAGTACGCGGCGAGGGCTTTGATTTTCACTTGCGCTTTGGAGGCGTTGGAGAGCAAAAGCATGACGCGGTTCGAGGGCCGCAAAGTGGTTTTCACTTTGCTCTTCACCGTGGACTCAATGGTTACCTGAACGAATGATTCACACACACACATTAAGAAAAGCAGCGTGAGGGCATAGCACAAGGATATACCAAAATTGTGCAGAGGAAGTGGCACCACCCAAGCAATAAAATCAATAACTGAAAACATATCGGAATCGCAGCCTCACCGAAGTTTGCTCGGTGATTTTCGCGATGCCGGTGTCGATCACCGAGTAGGTAGTCACGGGGCCCTCGGGGGGTGGTTTAGTGTTGGAGTCCCGCGACAAAATCACCGTCCCGTCTTTCTCTTCCATCCGGGTGCCCTTGTTTTCGTACTGGATCGCTTCGCACTCTTTCAGAAAGGCGGCATAATGCGCTTCTTGGCGCTTGTGCTGGTTGTGCATTTTTTCTTCTTGGTCCTTCGCTCGGCCTTCTTTGGTCTTTATTTCCAGCCGCTTCAGGCGCTTGGCGTACAACTGTTGAAACCAAGAGAGCAAAGTTACAGAGAAAAATAACTCACAGACGACAGAAGACGCGACGAGACACCAGCGCGCAGATAGAGTAGCATAACTGCAACTTCGAGATAGTATACAGATAGTGTTCAGCTACAATGGCAGAGACAAAAAAAAGAGGTTGTGGAAAGGTCTTCAAAAGCATCGACAAATGAATCTTCTACAGCACGCACCGAAACTAGCGACCCAATGAGGATGAGGCCAATGACAATCAGAAATGTGAGAATGGTGGTACTCTTCAGGGCGTCAGTCAGGCTGCCGGAATTGGCGCAACTCAAGCACCTAAAAGGTGGCAGGACGCAGGAATACGAGGCAGCACATGAAGAACAGTTGAGCACAGACAACACGAAGGCACAGGAGCAGAACAACGAGCATCGATCAGATGCGTTCGTGCTTCGTCACTGCGTTGAATGTTGTCGGTAGTCGCATACAAAGTTTGCGTGTGCAGGGGGGGGGGGGGTGATTTGTTTTTGCTATACGTGTTTTGCGCGCGCCAGTACTAGTACCCTCAACCACTCCAGGACTCACTCTTCTGCGTCGACGTCGAAGTAGTACGACGGCACGCTGCTGGTGTCGCACACTCCACAGAGGGGTCCCATGTAGCCCACGTTGCAGTAGGCGTCCCCAAACGCATCCCCAGGCACGGCCCCTAGTAGGCGCGACTTCCTTTCGCCAAGACGAGACGACGACGATGATGCCGACGACGAGGACGACGACAAGGCAACGAAATGCATTTCCATGTCTTCTTCGTCTCCCTCTTCTAGCTCTTGTCCTTCGAGCCTTTCACCATTAGTCCTTTGGCGGCGGCTCAGTCGGCGCTGCTTCCGAGCCGTGCTGTTGTCATCTCCGCTTCCGTCATCATCATCGCTGCCGTAGTTCAAGTCCGCTGCCAAGGTCCCGTTGTCGCCGATGCAACCTTTGGGGTACGGGCACTCGAAAATCTCGTCCGAGTTCAAACTGACCCGCCAGTAGCCCGGCAAGAGCTGCAGCCGCGCTTGGGTGGAGCCGCCGTCGCGGCCGCAGACGGTGCCTTCGGGGCACGCCACGCACTCGTCGTCGACCGAGATGAAGTAACCCTGTTGGAGGGGGGGGGGGCAGGAGGCCGAGAGAGAGAGAGACAAGAGAAACATGAGCATTGAATAACGAATGAATAACGAAAAAAGAGAAAAAAAACAGGGTACGAACTACTGCATGTTCATTGCATGTGCACGTGAACGTCATATACCTTGTTGCAGAGGTCGCAGACGCTGGAGCCTGTCAGCGCAAAGCGCTCCCCCGGGCAGTCGGAGCAGCTCGGCCGCCCGGCTTCTTCGGTGCTGGACCCCTCGGGGCAGTCAACGCACTCCTCTTGGCCGGCAGCGGATTGGTACTTCCCCGGCACGCAGTCGTCGCACACCGTTTGGTTGGCTTTTGGCGCCACTTTCCCGACGCCGCAGTTGGAGCTTAAGAAATGTAGCGAAGGAAGAAAGCGAACGATTAGGAGGAAAGTCAAGAAGATTAAAAAAAACTGGATAGTACGTGCGTACAAAAGAAATAAGGAGAACGCAGAGCACGTGCTCCGCGTAAGCTTTTGAAAAAAATGATGACAAGAAGTGAGCAAAAGTGCATCTCACCAGACGGAGGAGCCGTTGTAGGTAGCAAAGGTGCCTGGCTCGCAGCCCGCACATGTAGGCTGGCCGGACGCCGCTTGGAATCGGCCAGGAGCGCACTCGAAGCACGTGGCGGAGGCTTCTTCGGGCGAGTATTGCCCGGACGTGCACACCTAGCGCCATGACAATGGAAACAGATTAGACCCAGAAACAAACACATGAGCACAACACGAGAGAGTATCCTCGAAAAGAAAAAGAAAAGGGGCATTTGCTGTAAACGAAATGACATCGGAGATAGACTTGGTACATTTCGCATGCATACACGCGTAGTCTTCGTAGCGATTACCCCCAGAAAAAAAAGTAGAACAGTAGCGGAGCACATACACGCGCACACACGACCATCGTCTTTTTTTTTAATGACTACATGTATCATCATCATTTACCGTGCAGGCTTCGGAGCCGTTGGAAGCGGCAAACTTGCCGGCAGGGCAAGGGTCGCAGTACTGAGACCGCGAGCTGGAATAACGCCCGCGCCTGTTGAGGTGAATTGCAAGTCGTCAAAATGACGCAATTCAACAAAAAAACAAACTTCAATGAAGACAGACGAGGAGGCGCATGCGCATCAACGTAAGTAGTAGTGCAAGCAGGACTACGAACCAAACAAGTAAGCAAGGGAAATCAGCAGAGCATCTAGTGTGCATTGAAACAAGGCCTCTAAACGCAATGCTTTATCTCTTTTGGACCACTCACGCGCACGCAACGCAGGAGCCCAAGCCCGGACGAGGCGCGGATTTCCCCGCGTCGCACTCTTTGCAGCTGGCTTCGCCGTTGGCGTCGGTGTAGGTGCCCACGGTGCAGTTTTCGCAGGCTTCGGCGCGCGTGCCGCTGAATTGGCCGGCGAGGCACAAGCTGCAGTTCATGCTGAGAGCAGCTGCAAATTCACCTATGATAATGATGGTGCGTGCAGTGGCAGCAACCGCCAAGCACCAAAATATACAAACAATGTGAGACACCGAGGGAGGGCACGTACTCTGAGTACTTACACTGGTGTGCTACAGAAGGTTGACGAACAAAGCTACATCTATCAAACTTCAGGCTCTCAAGAAGAGTGCGAAGGCTGTTTCAAAAAAAAAAGAAGTAGCGTAACAACAGGCACTGAGAATAGGCAGCTAAAAATAAATGTGTGCCCTATTCACTGCGCGTACCTGGAGAGCAGTCGGTGCATGTGGTGGCGCCAATCCGGCTGCCGGTGGCCGAGCCCGCTGCACAGCTGATGCAGGCGTTTTCCAGAGCTACCGGCGCGTATTTCCCGTATTCGCAGTACTCGCAGGCCGACGCGTTGAGCACGTATTGGCCGGAGCCGCAGGAGCTGCACAGGTCACGGGTGGCGGCGCTGAACTTCCCTTCCGCGCACTGCGCGCACTCGGTGGCTTCCGTGACTTTCGCGACCTTGCCTGGTTCGCACAAGGTGCACTCCCCGTTCGGAAACGGGGGCATGGTAGCGTTGCTGTAGCGGCCAATCGTGCACGACTCGCAGGTGGCGCCGTTTAAGTTCACGTACTTGCCGCGCGGGCAAACGATGGTGGGCAGGGGCGTAGGCGGAAGCGTGGGACTAGGCGAAGGTACGGAGGTGGGCTTGGGGCTTGGGAGCGGCGAGGGGATTTGGGTAGGCTTGTAGGTGGGCACTTGTGTAGGCAAGGGCGTCGGGACGTGCGTAGGGGTGTACGACACGGTAGGCGCGGGCGACGGTTGAGCGTTGAAAGTCCCGCCGAGAAGACCTAAGGAGCAAAAAAGAATCAGGGTGAATAAAGGCGAGCAAGGGAGAAACGATCAAACGACAACAAGGTCAGCAAAAGCATTGAATATCTGCTTGCATAAAAACTCAAGTAGATCCAAGAGGACGAAAAAATTCAGACCAAAAGGAGATGAAGGAAAAACACTGAAAGGCACAGGACTACATCTTACAAAATAGGGTTGCGCTGGAGGTCGCGCCGGGATCGAGGAAGCCGCGCACCGACTGCACTGTAAACTCTTCGCGAAGCTCAAACGAAGCGCCTGGAGAAAAGAACCAAGAAAGAGGAGACAGTCGTGGGTTGGAGTAAAATTAGACTTAGCATAGAAAGAGAAGAAGTAGGGGATCAGATCAGCTAAATAGAAATCGAAAGACATGTGCTAAAGGCTGGTATTGAGCATCTTCGACTTCTTTGTCGAAATCATCGTCTTAGTTCTTATATGATAATGATCATGACCACAAAACGTCTCCTCCGCTCACCGTAGGGCGAGGTCCCCTCGAGCACGAACTTGAAGCACTGCATGATGGGCGCGCTGATGTTGCCCAGGCAAAAGAAGTCAGCATCGGAAGTGCGGTTGGGGCGGAGCGCGCCGGGCTGACATTGGATTTTTTTGGGCAATAACCACATAAATTGCAACGATTTCAGATGCACGAAAGCAGCACGACGAAGACACAAGCAGCAGCAGAAAAACAAAGGCAAAGAGCGAAGAAACACAAAAAAAAAGAGGCAAAAATGAGAGGGACCATAGCAACACTTCAAAGGCAGTCAGGTGCTCAAGTGAAAGGACGCATCATCTTAGACATGGAAAGGTTAAGACAGAGACGAGCACTTTGAATAAGGGGGGGGCAGATATTTCCTTTCAAAGAATTGAAAACCAGGAGTAGTACCTCCGTCAGGTTTTTGGTTTCGTCGCAGCCTTGGCCAGTGTTGTCTGGGCACGCGTAGACGTTGTACTTGACGTCCCCCCACCCTGTATACATGTTCTCGCGCCAATTCAGCGACGAGGTGCCGGCAAAGAGGTTGGCGCGCACCGTGGTCCGTGGCATGGTGCAGTTTTGGGGGGTGGCGAGCGTCGGGCTCACGGTTGGCAATAGCGTGGGACGCAGAGTCGGCCTGGGCGTGGGACGCTCCGTCGGGTCGTGCGTGGGCGCCGGCGAGGGCTTCGCAGTGGGCCTCGGTGACGGAGGAAAGACCGGTTGCGCGGTGGGGACGAAGATCGGCGACAAGGTCGGGTTGAGGTTCAGGCAATACTTGCACCTGATCGTTCGAAAACAGAGCAAGCGAAAAAACAACAGCAACATAAGCCAAGGAGGACGGTACCTAAAGTTCTATAGCCCATGCACACGCACACACAGCAAAAGTCGCGCATGCACCAATATATGCACACTTGAAAACACTGCCGCAACTGCATCCATGCCCCTTCTTTCCTCCCAAATCCAGGGCTACTCACGTCAGGTCGCAGTCGTGCGCAAAGGCGCAAGTGGGGCAAAACCATTGGTCGCAGTACTTCTGCGCTGCACTTTCGTTGTTGGTAGGCACGACCATGCCGCAAAAGGAGCCAGTGTCGAGGCACTGGGTGGGGAGGGGCGTGGGAACAAACGTGGGCGCAGGCGTCGGCAAAGTGGTAGGGTGGTACGCAATCGAGATGTTGATGGGGGAGAAGTCAATCACGGTGCTGTTGGTTGCTTCCAAGAAGGCATCTGTGCAAAAGAGAGAGAGGGGGTGAGAAGAGAGCAGGAAAAAAAACGTAAGAATCCTTTTAAAAAATGGGCGAAACAGGTAAAAAAAGCTGAAACTACAGCACGCAACTCTCAAGAAATTTCACAGTGAGAGTGGCATGGAGTATGCGTTTTCGTGTGAAGGAATTTTCTCATTGCAAGATACCATCCATACCTAGAA
>Ga0307982_1005226_pt1 | contig 10149 bp, 11 predicted proteins | sample OrgLakmetagen989_FD_201847 | JGI IMG/M metagenome (GOLD analysis project Ga0307982, IMG submission 201847) | Saline water microbial communities from Organic Lake, Antarctica - #989 | ecosystem: Environmental > Aquatic > Non-marine Saline and Alkaline > Saline | place: Antarctica: Organic Lake... | reverse complement strand
TTCACCGCGAAATGGCCGCTGTAGAGCTACGGGTCACAGCTGGAGAACAATATGGTTGGTCGCTGCTTATGGCAGCAGTGGCAGCCTGCACCATGGCTCTGCTCTTGAGTCTAGCTGCCTGTGGCTTGGTTTTACGGCAACGCCTTGAGCTGAAAGCGCTGCGCCAACCGGTTTCGCCACAGCACCCTGTAGAGCAGCCTCAGCTCATGCGAGGTGGGTCAACATCGAATTCAGATCAAGCTGCGCATCGCATTGCTTCGCCTGGTCCTGGGAAAGCTTGTCTCCAGGACTTCAGAGATGCAATCGGGCCTAGCCCTCGACGCGAAGGCCCGAGTTCGTATAGAATTTCGTCTGAGTTGAAAGGCAGCACGGGTGCAAATTTCGAGGAATTATCTGTCTCAGGGGCTCCAATAGGAGACTCCTCTTTGCCGTGCGCGTCAATGAACGAACAAAAAGAACAAACGAGAGGCGGCCCTGGGTATGGCTAGCCACTGGCGTTAGATGTTAAATCGCCGCTGTTGTCCTTCCGTCCTTCCACCTACCACCTACTAACAGCTACTTACTTAACTCATTAGGGCTAAGGCCTTGTACGGAGCCTTCTAAAGCCCTGAAGAAATTTATTAGTGATATAGACGGCGACATCCACGGCGATGCAGTAGTACATGGCGCATGACGCCGATATACGATTCAAAAGAAGACGGACGTATGTGGATATGTGTGCGTGTGTATTTCGTTCGAGCTCACTACCCCCGAATAAGCGAATCCCGAAAGCCCAAAGCCTAAAATTATGGTGAATCCAGGGGCCTTAGTGTAGGTTCCAGGGTCCCTGGTCTCCTGTGTCCATTTCCCCTTTACTTCAGCATTTATCATTTCCGATCATATTCAAATGATCTAATTGATATTTTACGCGCGGAAAACTCATGCCCCGAAACCGGATTTAAAAAAAAAATTCTATACAACTCTGACTTGGCTAAAGCGACTGCTACACGTCTGGTTCAGATTTCGAGGCCAATGCTGTTTTGCCTTTCGGCGCTTCAGCTACTTTCTTCGCGGGTTGGCCCGGGGTGTTGTAAGTATAGGCAGCCACATTGATGAGCACAGCGCCCGCGAGAAAGGTCCCTGAAGGCTGGAAGCCAAAGAAGGCCACTTCGAGGAGGCAAGAAGCCACTGTTGAGAAGGCGGAAGCGAAGCCTTTGAGGATGTTGTCAGCGTAGCGCAAAATAAACGCCACGTTAAGACCTCCGAAGCTCTGCAAAAAGATCACGCCCCACACCTGGAGGGCACAGCAAAGAAAGCAAGATCCGAAACAATTCAAATGACTAGAAAGGCAAACCAAATCTAAGGCCGCCGAGAATTTAGAACAATCACATGATAGAAGCCTACCAGCGGCGTGTATCCTTGGAAGAACCCATCGTGCACCACTGCTTCCATGTCCTTTAAAACCACGGTGCCCAGACCAAATATCACCGACGTGAGACCCATCTGAGCGTTGCGCACCCACAAATTCCCACCGCCGTCCTGTAAGATGCGCTGCTGGTAGACGCCGCAGAAGCCTGAGGTGACGGCAGCGGCAAAGACGGCTGCAAAGCCAAGGAGTTGCCCCCTTGCCTCGAGTGCTTCTTCTACGTGCAACGGATCTGTGCCTTTGTCCTCTTTCGGCGCCTCGTGCTTCGTGAGTTGCACCACAGACACGCCCGCCATGAGAAGGCAAAGCGAAAACCATTTACGAGCTCCTAGCCGTTGGCCGAGCATCGTAGCTGAGAAGAAAGCTCCCGTTAAGATTTTCAGGTTGTAAGTCACTTTGTACGGCGTCGCGCGGAGGTGCGAAAGGGCGAAGTAAAGCAAGTTGTTCTGTTGGAATGGCAAACGGTAGGGTCAACGACTGGCATTAAAGCTAGAAGTTACAAAGACTTCTAGCCATGTCTTTTCTGTATCTAGCACTAAGCGCATCATTACAATAGCATAATTCTTTGTGCAAAAGCAAAGGTACACCAACCTGCACGAGGTAAAGAACCCCAGGAACGCTGAGCATGAGCACCCCCCATGGCTCGAATACTTCATTCTTCACAGTTCTGGCCCAGCGCCCAATGTTCCAATCGCATAATTTCAGGATCATGAGAGCGCATGATGACAGCTTTGCAATCTCCATGCAAAACACTGCTGTTGAGGCCAAGTACATTGGCACATCGCCTTTGTCCTCGCGAGAACTTCGAAGGAGCAGTACTAGCGCTGTGTCCTGTGCAACTAGAGCTAAGAGTGAACCATAGCGCATGAGAGCACTCGTGTCTGATGACATTCTTGCATGCGCTATCCTCCAAGTACTCACTATTATTACTCTATACCCTTCGCTAGCTAAGCTAGAGTATATCTACTAATTAGCTAGCTAGAGACGTGAGTACGTGTGTACTCTCCATATATAGTCACAACGGAACTCACAACAGGCTAAAATCAGATCAGTCAGTCGTCAGTGTCAGTCATTTCAGTAAGTACTTTACTTTCTTATACTTATTATACTCTGTACTCGAGCTCCCAGATCCCAGCAGCTCCCGGGCAGTAATGGTGTCACTCATGCTATGGCGTGCTTAGTGCCCAGTGCTTAGGTGCTTAGCCCAACGATTAGGGTGGCTAAACTCTTCGGGCAGGAAAAAAAAATAGAAGGCCATTCCATTGATTTCTCCGAGGCGAGCAAGAAGTACTATCCCATTACTTGCTTCTTCGAAATCGCATTAGCTATTCTTTGATTGCCTTCTAGTTGCACAGCGTTTATCATTCACGCTACTCTTCCCCCGCAATGAAGTCTACTAGGTTCTTCTTACTCAGCTTAGTTCTTGCTTGGACTGCCGGTTCTGAGCCTAGCGACAGGCATACTGTAACGGTTTTGGTTGATAACATCGCCCGTCACCTTTCGTTTTCATCTAGTGATAATTTGGTTGAATTAGCTACCGCGTTCGCTCGCAAGCATGATATGCGTGCCACGGAAACATGCCCGCCAGAAGCCCTTGAAGCTTTAGGATTGGGTGATTGCGCATCAGCACAATTGGTCAATGCAATGCAAGCGATGCTTCCGCCGCTGCCGTGCAGCTGTCAGATGCACATCATGGAGCCGCCACCGGGCCAAGTTTGGCTGCTTCGAAGCGGCGCCATTGCGGTGGCCATGTCAGGAGCAGGCTGTGGTGCTGAATTTGGCGGCACTCGCGCCTTCGAGGGTGCACTATCCGTGCAAGCTTCGTTTGCGAACGAGGAAGCTTTCGTTGAGTTTGCGCTTGACATGCGTGCGTCTGACGCGGGGTATTTGGAGATAAACTTGCCCGAGGCCACGACAGCCTTTGGCCCTTTGCATTTGGCGCTTTCAGGACAACCCGGCGAGCACCACCCATGTACGGGCCACACCTTCGAAGCCAACGTCACCGTGGATTTACGCCCTTTCACCATGACTGACCCACGAGATGTGCTCTCAGTAGAGGATCTCGAGCGCCGGCTGCAGCCGAGCCCTTCTGGCAGTTCATTGCCGCGGTCTTCTGGCGATTCGTCCTCAGAAAGGACGACCTTCGCTTATGCGTCGTTGCTGTACTCTGATGGCTACCTCCCGGGGCTCCTAGTGCTCGCTGCCTCTCTCCGTGAAGTGGCCACAAAGTACCCACTACTTACTCTGGTTCCTTTAACTGACCGCTCTGCCTTCGATGCCCATCAAAGTGGAGGAGGTAGCAGTACAGCCACGGGCTTGGCTGTAAGCAGAGGCACGACAGCGGCGATGGCGCAAAATGGGATTGAAGTAGTGCCTGTGGACTGGCTCAACTTAAGCGCGGGGTTTGCACTCCCAGCGTTAGGAGCTGGCATTTGGCTCAAGCTGCACCTCTGGAAAATGACTACGTATGACCGCATTGTTTACCTTGACGCTGACACGTTTGTGCTCAGAAACCTCGATGAATTGTTTGCGATGAGCTCAGATGCCCCAACCACCTTTCCTTCCGGTGCTATTCGCTCCGAACGGTGAGGCTCTACGGGAATGCTTCTCCTTCGTATCAAAAATGTGCTCTTTTATAATCATTCAAGCTCGTGTTTCATTTTTGTGCATGACTAAGCTGGGCCAATTATGGTTGAACCCGAATCTTACAGGTTTGGAGCTACCAACGACTACTTCGCGGGCGCTTTCTTTACCCTAGTGCCCGATGTGGCCATCTTTGAAGACATGCTAAAAGCACTCACGCAAAGTAGCCATGCAGGGAACAATTTTGTGTACGGGGAACAAGACTTCTTAGTAAGTGTGATGCCATCATATCGAGCGCATTATTTATATTCTTAGCTTAACCACTGAGTCAACTGTACTCAACATTTTCTGTCTTCTGTGCAACCTCGAATAGAACGATTATTGGCGCGGTAATCAACGTGTGGTGTTGGATTTCCGCTACCATTGCTTAGCTGAAGACCTTGGCACACTAGGCCGTGATCCTACGATGCTTGACCCTACTTTGGCTGAAGATGCAGCCACTCAGCCAGCCCTCGGCATTGATGATGCGCTGAGCTCATCGTCCAATCAAGGTGTGCGGTCTGCTGAAGACACCTGCAAAGTCGTGGAGTACGCAAGCTGCGACGTGTTTGGTGAGACCGGTGTGCGGTGGAAACCTTGGATGGATCCTCGGCTCATTCAGGGCAAGCTCGTGTGCCGCTTCCCTCCAACTGAGGCCTTTTGGCGCACCCACGCTCGCTGGCTTGCTCTACAAAGGAGAGTTATTGCTTCGTGAGGGAAAGTGCCACTGGCTTCTTGGCTAAGCGCCATGCACTTTTGATTCGTTCCCTCGTTGGGTTGCTGTGTGGACGCTGTTATTCGAGCAGGCACTATTGATATATGCAATGAGACTGGGCGGTTCAAATCATAATTCCTCTATATCTCCTTGTTTGGTTTGTTTTTGTGTGGGTGTCTACTTAAGTGCAAGTGCCGTAAATTCTTATGTAACTTATGCGCGTTTTAATTCTTAGTGCTGGCGTTGGCGTAACTTCCCAGCTGCGTCTGTTTCAGGTTTCTGTATTGAATTCGTTAATTCCTTGTTCGTTGTTCTCGGCTGAGCTCGCCTGTTTTCATTAAAGTATGCGCAATTAATCGGTTTGAATTAAGTTTAAGTTCCAGTACTAGATTTCCTTTCTTGCTTGCTTTTAAAGCAAGAAATTTGAAATAGATGCCCATAAGATCTAAGATGGATGTAGCCTATTGTTGACTCCTGCGTCTGTGCCATTCTCATTCAAGCGCCAAGTTCAATTGCAATTGCTTTGGCGCTGGCTATTATTTCTTGAATTGCAAATGGATATTAAATGAGCATACTTCTATCGATATTCGGTATTTAGGGCACCCGACGCCCGATGTTTGTGCTGTGCTCAATTCAGCAGGACATCACAATGCTGTTGTCAGCCGTCGGCCGATCTGTCCTTTACTCTTCAAAGCATGTGCTGAGGTTTAGAGCTAGTTCTGCCTCCTCCCAGTCGGCATCTGCTTTCTTCGCTGGCCGCTGCTTCGCCTTGGGCTGAGGGCTCAGAGCTTCGAGGAGGCTAGAGATGGAGGCGGGGTGCAGCGCGAAGGCTTCACTTGGAGGACAAGGCAAGCGCCACACTTTCAAACGGCCTGCATCGTCGCCAGCTGAGACGGCATAGGGCTGGCTAGGACTGTCTGCGTGATCGATAGCCAGGCCGTATTCTCGGTGCGGATGGCCAGGCACTACATGTGCGCAATCGCCGGATTCAAGGTCCCAAAGCCTCAAGCAAGTGTCGTCGCTCACACTCAAGGCCTTGGTACCACCTGCAAAGACAGCGCAAGACCACACACTCCCAAGGCAACCGTTGAGGCTTCGGACGCACTGAGGTGTGAAGTCTTTCGATTGCTTTCGGCCGCTTGTCAGTTGCCACATCCGAAGGTCGCCTTCTGCATCGCCGCTCAGAGCGCAGGCTGCGCCATCTTCTGAGCGCACAAAGGTTTGGATGCAAGTTACGTCACTTTCATGACCCTGGAGTTCGAAGTCTGGCTGAGCACAGCGCTCGGCACCCTCGCAATGCGATGAGGTTGCCGACGCCAGGGACCAAACCTTCACGGCGCCGTCGCTGCCTCCGCTCATCGCCATGGCAACTCCGTCGTCAGCCTCAAACACTGCTACGCAGAGCACGCCGCCCATATGCGCATCATCAAACACGCAAAGAGGGGCAGAGCTGCCTGCTAAGTTCCACATTCGTAAACTCCCATCGGCACCTCCGCTGACAGCTCTGAACCCACCAGCGATCACCGCAACACATGTAACGCCGCCAACGTGGCCTGTTTCGAAAGTACACGAGGAGCGGTCGTGGTAGTCACTTTTTGCCCCAGCAGTCAGCTGATCATCTTCCCAGCTCTCAAGCGCCCATAGTTTCAAGGTTTTGTCTCTTGATGCACTCAAAGCGTGCAGTCCGCCAGTTGGTACCTCAAACATTGCGAGCGCCGTCACAGCAGCCCTGTGGCCTGGCAGAGTGCGCACACACGAGCATGAAGCCACGTCCCACACTGCCAGCGCGCCGTCGTCACCTGCGCTCAGCGCGACATTTCCTCGAGTCTGCACACAAGTAGCGGGCCCACAGCGATCGTCCTTCAGCCCACACGGCATTTTGAGGGGCGCGGCGCTGAGAAGTTGCAAAGCATGGCTCGAATTGAAGGAGGTCTTGTCAGCTGTCGTCAGAAACGGCAATGCTCCGTCAGCCACCATTGACCGAATCGCAGACTCGAGTTGCACTGGAGGAGTTGGGTGTGATTGGTTCATCGCCAAAGGCTTGAGGCCATAGACAAAGTCTGACAGTGCCACGCAGGCTGCAATGAGCTGACGGCGCGACTCTTTCCGAAAGTGTCCCACTCGCGTCCCCTCACGCTTCACGGCCATCACCACATCAGGCATTCCGAAAACCATTTGTAGGAAGTTTTGGGCCTTGATCTTACCAGCGCTCCATCGAGTCATGTCATCGTCGTTCGATCCTCCGGGAAGCGACACCTGGAATGCTGTTAAATGGTATGCAGCGATGATGTGCAGCTGCACAGCCTTGAGCTTCTCAATCTGCGAGTATCATGGAATCCATAATATCAGCAACAAAAACCAGAAGTAAGATTACTTTGAAGAGATACTGTGGGGAATTACACAAAAATGTTGAAAGAGGAAAGACTAATTATGCCAAAAAAAAAGTTGGCTCCATCACCGGATTCTTAAGCTCTTGAAACGCAAAGCGCGAACGAGCCTCAACTTCCTCAAGGCGCCCTAAATTCTCAGGCGTATTTTTTTCGTCGTTACTCTCAAGAAAGGCCTCTAGATTTTCCCATGCAGCTTTAAAGTCTTCAGTGCTGAGAGAGCTTGCCAGCCTTGCAGGGGACATGCCAGTTTTCATTTCTTTCAATAGTTCTGCCGAAGCAGCTCTTTGACGTTGTCTTTCGAGGCCTGCTGCTTTCTTGGACGAGGAAGGTAACTGAACATTCAGCGATATCTCCCCCATAGGAGATCGTGATGTAGCCATATTACTTAAGATTATGCTTGCCGGCAGAGCGGTATTAGAACCAGTATGGGCAGAAACTACAAAGCATAGTCTCGAGTCTAAGTACTGCAAAAGCAAAAAAAAAGTTTTAAAAAGGAAGTCTAACGACTAGTAGAACCTAATATAGTACGCCCAACTTATTTTCATGCTTCTTCCCTCAACATTGTTGATATTTATCTCCTCTAGGGGACGTAGTCTCCGTAGGAGGACTCTAAGGTACGACCAACGAAATCGGGGAAAAAATTCATCAGTCAAAAACTGGGGCTGAATCAGCGAATATCCACACGCGAATAATATCACTAGATCCAGCGCGTCGAGAGGCATCGATTTATACTATTTTCATGAGCATCCGAGACTTGACCCATTTTCCCGTCTTTTTGCCACTACAGGGGAGGTATTTTTCTACAGGGAGGGGTAAAATCCTCCCTGTATCGCACCAGGAAGGCACGATTTTACCACTGAATAGTAGCGGAGAGACGATAATTTATTTTCTCCTTGAAAATAGCTGGGTTGGCCCTATCCGATTTGAAAATCCACTCCCGACAGTCCTTCCTATTTGCCCCGATCTGTAAAATTAGACCACTTCTTCGACTTTTTAAGTTCAATTCAGGAAGCAGTTGGTGTACCAGCTAGTTCCCGGTTTTCGCGGTTAAAGCAGGCTTCTTAGCCGGCACTGTCGAATTTACAATCAGTTTTCTTATCAATGTTTTCATCTCGGCGAGATACGTCCATTTCCGCTTTTTTTTAGTGTTTTTGGCGTCGTTTTTAACCCGACCATCGCGATTCCGATTCTGCAGTTAGACTGACCTAACGAAAGCCAAGTAGCCAAAATAAAATATTCATTTCCGAGGAAAGTTCCGCCTCACAACTGCGCATTGAGCGGTACTCTCACTTGTACCTGCTGTGTCGATGGTCAAAAGTAGTTCAAATTTCCGTTGGGCCCTTCGATTTCCCCGATTTCGTTGGTCGTGCCTTAGTTGTTGGCTCTTCTCTGTCGATTAGCCATCCACAATGGCTACGACGGGCTCTTAGGCTCTTCTGATTCTCACTTCGAGTGCGAGGCCTTGTATATTGGTCATATTGACAATCGACTACGTCTGCTGAAGATACATCTAGCTGAGGAGCTGCTAGATCGTTGTAAGAGACTATTTCACACCTAAGTAGTCGATCTTTAATGAAAGTCTCCTTGGTGGCGTGGGTGGCTATAGCTGGGGCTGTACCCTCTGCTCCTCCGTCAGCGATTATTGCAGCACGCGAGAAAGGCATCTACGAAGCTGAAGTGCTCCTTGCAAGGGTGACACCTGCAGACACTACCAAAGCAGCCGAGGTCCTGTGGAAGGTAGTAGTTGGCGAGAGTCAATATCAACCAAAGGGTTCCCTAGCGGCTCCGTCACCATTGGAAGCTTACTTTGCTGCGGCACTTGGGCATTGCCCTCGAGCAGTGTGCCCGGCTACGTTTCATGCCTCTGAATGTTTGCCATCTGCTGCTGCATCTATGAACGTCAGTATCCGCGGCAGCAGCAGCGGCAGCGGCATTGGGACAACTCCTGGTTGGCCAGGTGCCTTTGTGTCACTGGTCCCTGAGGGATTCTGGTTGCGACGGCGGTCGCTACCTGGTCATGGAAATGGCAAAGAATCAGTTATGGTGTTCATAGGGCCTGATTACAGGAATAGCACCTTAGCGGATTTGGGTAAAGCAGCCGATTCTTTGGGCGAGCTTCTACCCGACTCCGGTCGAGATGGCGCTGCTGGAGCTGCCTGCTGGCTGTATCCAGGTGAGCACATGAGTTTTGCGCTGCTGACCGCCATGGGTGGTATGGACCCAAGTGCCAACGCTGCGCTCGCTAAAGCCACGGCCAGCGCTGGAGAGACTTTAGCGTTCAATGGCCTCGTTGGCTCAGCGCTGCACTTAATGGGTGTCGATAACTTTTTCCATCTCGTGCGAGAAGGACTTGGATCGATTCTTTTCCTTGCCGATGCATTGCCACCAACAGCCCCCATTCTTGTACCGAATACTGAAGGGTTTCGGCGGGCGCTCGCGCTGCTCTCTTCGGACTCTGGATTCGACCGTCGGCGGATCGTATTTGTGCCTGCTGCAGTGACTGCAGTTACTGCTGGCGCTTTCGCGATTGCTGATTGGCGCCCACCATCGCAGCCGCCGGACGTTCGGCAGTCTTTAGAACACCTCTTTAGCATGGAATTTTCAGCGGAGCAAAGTGCGTCGGTATTTATGCGCGTGCGAAGCGCCGTCCTTGGAGAAGACGTAGCTGTTGTCATGAATAGGAAGAGCGATCATAACAGTGATGGTGACAAATATAGCGAAAACATGGACGATGGTGATGACGACGAGGAAGTTGATGACGAGGAAGTAGAAGACATGTACGGTAGTGAAGTCAGCGCCGACGAGGATTTCGAGGCAATGCCAGTATCACAGCCTCCGAAGCTCTTGCTGTACGTGAGTCGATCTGACTCGCGTGTGAGGAGAGTGCCTCGGGAAATGGAACTGCTTCAAGCGCTGGTGAGTGCTTTGGAAGCGCACGAAAACAGCGCTTCGGTTCTTGGTACAAAGTATCGCGTGGAAGGGGTCACACTTACTGGTAAGTGGCTGGCACGCCCTTT
>Ga0307982_1005225_pt1 | contig 10149 bp, 9 predicted proteins | sample OrgLakmetagen989_FD_201847 | JGI IMG/M metagenome (GOLD analysis project Ga0307982, IMG submission 201847) | Saline water microbial communities from Organic Lake, Antarctica - #989 | ecosystem: Environmental > Aquatic > Non-marine Saline and Alkaline > Saline | place: Antarctica: Organic Lake... | reverse complement strand
CTATCACCACTTCCATGGCCACTCTGGCCTGTGTGCCTGATTAGTCTTTCCCTTTTTGTATAAGTTGCCTTGAGTTTTCTGTTTCCTGTTAGCCTTCTAATTCCGGCCCCTCGGGGCCCGCACGAAAACTAATAAAAGAACGCAGTCCCCAAAAGGACACGCACTCGTTTCGTCTACTGTAGACTTCTGCGAAATGTCGCCCGTCCAGTGGAAAGCTATTGTATGCCTTGGGTTTAGCTTAACAGCATCTGCATGGGTTCCTACGACGCGTAGCGTAGCAACATCACCGGGGCGACGGTCTACACTGTTTATTCAATCGTCGCCTGTTGTATCCCCTTTCGCGGAAAGGCTAGAAGATGACGATGACGACGGCAACAGGGATCTGGACGATTATGGCCCTGCAAACCCGGCCAAAGCTGAGGGCACATTTGAATTGACTTTGGAGAACGTAGAAATGATCCTTGACGAGATGCGGCCATTCTTAATTGCGGACGGCGGAAACGTGGAAGTAGACGAGATCGACGGTCCCGTGGTGCGACTCCAGTTGATCGGCGCGTGCGGTAGCTGCCCGTCCTCGACAATGACTATGAAAATGGGGCTGGAACGTCGGTTGAAGGAGGTGAATTTTAGATACCGTATGCTTTCGTGTACTAATTCGCCAGTGAGTTAGGGTTTTCCTCCGAACTTTGCTCGCCTTCAAACAGCTACAGAGTACATAGTACATAAGCTCTTCATTCGCACATGCTCAATACTTTGTACACGCAATCCTTCGCTTCGGTGTAGGCCATTCCTGAGATTTCCGAAGTGGTTCAGAGCTTGCCGGACGTGCCGGATCTGACCGAAGACGAAGTGAACGTTGTGCTCGACGGCATTCGGCCGTTCCTCCAGGTGGCGGGCGGCAGCATTAGCGTAGCCAAACTAACTGGCGTCAAGTCGGTGCAGCCTCAGCTTACTCTGAAGCTCGAAGGGGCTTCTGCAAGCATCCAGAGCGTGAAGCTTGAAATCATGCAGCGGATACAGCGCCACTTTATGACCTCAGGGTTGCGCATCGAATGGGAGGAGCCCAAGAAGAAAGGACTTTAATGCCCCGGGCATAGGAAGAGCTTGCACTGAACAGGACACAAATGAAAGTGGAATTGCATTCAGGTCGCCCACTCAGCATGGGCCCTTCTTGATTATTGCTGAAGTACAAGTCTTTGAGTACTCACGTGGCTAGCTGATGATTATAAGTACCAGGGAAAAGGGATTTTTTAAAACTAAAAAATAAAAACTATAATATGGGATTATTAGTTTCGCGTTTCAGGTAAACATATGGACCTATTTAAACTGATGTAGGCGAATCATAAACGAATTCTTACGTGCAGTTAGGATAGTTGCGTTGCTAAGGCAGGTACCCTGCCCTCTGCTAGCATGCTTGCGCTCTACTAGGCATCCTGACGTGAATCCGATTTGAGATTTGAGATATAAATAAGTAAAGATAAAGATGGACATGGGCATATACATGAAATTATAAGTACGAATGAAAGTAATCCCAATTTTTCCGCATGGCGACAACTTCTCAAGTGTCAGCTTTGCTCGAGGTCACGCACGAGATCGAGCGCACTTGCGAGCTGCTCCCTCAGGTTGGCTCGCTTACAGAGCACAGGACAATCCACCGAGTCGCAAGCAGCTGTCGTCATGGGTCGCCACGGCGCTACAATGTCGTTTGGAGGCAGAGTTCCGTGTCTCCCAGGCGATGGCGCAGCACCACCTATGTGGCTTGTGGCAAATGGATGCCGTGCGTTGTGGGGTGCGGCACCGCCCCAAGCACCCCCATCGTTCACGTGCAAGCAACGGGCGCAGAGGAGCTGAGCCGCGTGCACGTGTCTCTGCACTTGAGCGTGCTGGGCTTGTGCCAAACTTGCAGCAGCACCACTGGTGCGGCAGCGGTCACAGACATTGTCTTTGCAGCGCTGATCGCACAACACACAGTGCTCGGTGAGGAGGTAGGACGTCAGGAGCTTCTGCTGTGGCGCATGCGAAGAAGAAGAAGAAGCAGCAGCACCCATCATGGCGCCGTATCGAGAAGAAGAAGCAGCTTGAGGCGACGGCGTGAATCCAAGGGCTGCGAGCATCGCTTGAGTGTGCTGCGACGGCGGCCTGAGGGCTCGCACAGGGCGAGGACGGTGCATGTCTTCGAACCACTTGTGAGGATCGAGGCCAGCGATGTTGAGCACTCGAGCTAGAGCGGGGAGAATCTATGGGACGTAGCACATGAATTTTTGAATGTTAAAAATCATGCAACAGCCATGGCAATAAGACAAATTACTCATGCAGGCGCACATGGAATCTCTCGCTTCCTCATTATTTCCTTCTCGAAGTTTAGATGATTACCCATATCAAAATATACCTGTTTGGTAATGTAATAATAGCCGTTCAGCCTCAGGTTAGACCCAGGTGCCAGCAACTCTCGTGGGTCCACCACGCAGTCCATGAGCCGAGGAAGCTTGTTGCGGCGGCCCAGACCCGCCTCGTCTCCATGCGCGTAAACCACCTGTTGACACAGACGACAAAGTCATTATCCCAAAACAAGCTCGCTCAGATTAAAAAAAAAAAAAAACTGAACAAAATGAATGACCGCCAATATAATCAAATCGTAAGCATAAGAAGTTTCACTACTCAATTTAACTCAACTCACCACATAGGGTACTCGCTCGCCTCGCAGCGCTGCCGCACGATGGTCCTTCGCCGCTGCTCGCGCTGACACTACAGCGTGCACGGGCGGGCGATCGCTGTCTTTGAACGGTTTGGCCTCCTTTTATTATAAGAGAAACGCCAAAAATAAAGAGACAAACAACGTCAAGTTAAGCAGTACTTCAAAAATACGATTGGAAAGATAAAGTGAGCAACAAGGGAGGAGTAGAAGTCCGTCTACCTTGGCGAAAATGTAGTCGTTGGCTCGAACTCGGTGCCCCAATAGAGCTTGCCACTGGCGCACCAACCAACCCTTCACTTGGCTTCCGTCGCGCGTGGTGAACAATAGCCTTAACGCTTTTTCTTGCATTTTGCCGACGGCGGGGCAGTTGTCACGGCGCACGATTTCGATTCCTTTCGAATCTAAACTGCCGTGCTTCTGGTCTGGGGACTCGAAGCAAAGGCCTACGTATCGCTTCTTGGAGACCAGCAAACAGGAGCTGTACACCTGGTGTCATACACACACGCACAACGAGTGCATCAACATGTGGTTTTGGGGTGCAAAAACACAGGTGTTATACTTCGATGAAAAGACAAGTGCATCTTCTCATTCCGATGTTAAGACCTTCTCTACTCTTTTTCCGCTCACTTTTTCAAACTGTAGCACTACGTCCTTGGGGTTGGCATCGGTGACGGCTTGGGCGATGGCTCGGCCCACCTCAAAGGCTTGGGCCATGGTCTTGCCTGGCAAATGCACGAAAAGCGAGTCGGTGTCGCCGTAGACCACCTGGATGAAATGGATAGAGGGAGAAACAGGTGGGGTTGTCTTCGAATTACATGTACGCAGCCAATTGATTCAGCACCTGCTCAATGAAAAACCTACTTCCTCCTATATCACACTCCAGGAAGAGTAAGAGAGCAGCTACTATTAGTCGCACTCACCGACGCCCCAGACCACATCACTGTTTCGCTTTCCACCATCTCGATGGCGTGCTCCAGCGTGTGCCTCCCCGCCTTCACGATTGCGTCTGCTAGCTCAGAGCACGGCATGCGGCCCGTGAAGGACGCCGCCGTGTAGCCGTAGGTCACGTTGGCGATCATTTTCAACGCAAACTGCCTCGCGTGCAGCACGTTTTCTAACGTGCGCCTCTTGCCCGAGTCTTGAATGACACGTTGCCCTGAGACAGGGTGGTCCCCCAGGCACCGCTTCATCGCTCGCTTCACCATGAATCGGGTCTCGAGGATTTCGCGCAGCATTTGCGGGAGCACGCCCACCCGGGTTTGAGGCTTGCAGAACATGGTTCCCGTGGGGCACACAAACGGGTAGCGGGCGTCGTCGTCGTCGTCATCGTCGTCATCGTCATCTAGACGCTGTTCTTGGTGGTTGCTGGCAGCGGCCTCGGCGCATGAAGCAAGGCCTTGAGCGGATTTGGCTGAGGAAAAACTAGTAAACCCAAGGCGGCCAGTAGTGGGACCTCTGGGGTCAGATTCGCCTTTGGTAAGCTTGCCAAGGCAAGTAGAATAGCACAGGTTGTACGCCAGCACCTTCGAGATGTAAGTAGCAGTAATTGGAAGTACAAGTAGCAGAAATTGGAAGTACACATCGAAGGATTCAGACAATTCGGAAAATAGAGCACGCAAATTTACTGTGCTGTCTTCAGCCATCTTAGACTGAAAAGACTTCGACGAGACCGTCCAAAGTGAAAGAGTCGTGTCTCACCATGGAAGGGTAGAGCGACTGAAAGTCGAGGACAATGACGGGGCTGGTGTAAAACGCCGACTTCGGTTCGAGGACGAGAGGAATGACTTCGATCGCGGCTTGAGCGCTCACTTGTTGCTTGTGCGGCGACGGCGCCACGTACCCCAGCGGCTTCATGACGCGCATCAACACCGCCTCTACGCGGTACTGCGAGCCGCGGCTAATCACATCGAAGAAGGGAATGCCGTACCTTTGGTTTATTGTAGACATGTGGAGATGTAGAGCACTCAAGGAGACGAGCACAAATTGCTAGAATAATGATGGGAAGACTCGGATGGGTGAGCATGTGTTTGTCTAGAAAAAGGTACAAAGAGGTAAGTGTGTATGCTTCTTACAGGCGCGCACTCTCGGCATATCGATTAAGCAAGTCCAGTTTTTCAAGAATGGCAAGCTCTGCATCGCAGCGATCTAATACGAGGCGCACTGCTCGGCAGCGATCGGCTGTGCTCGACCCGTACCACCCACAGAGCACATGTGCAGGGACCTAACAATACGCACGCGCACAGACACGAAAACCGCAACACAACACATATCAAAACACAGAGAAAAAAAAAGAAATGAATTCACCATTACGCACGTGAAAGTATTGAAAGTTGAGTGCACGAAGGCGAGAAGAAGAACACATCATGTGACACTCACGTGAGGCACGCGCTTGTGGAGCACGTGTGCCGCCACTGCCTCGAGGGTGTAGCTGCACAGCTTGAGCTCGTCCCGCATCATGCGCCACAGGGTGAGGCACACGATGCCGGTGAGGTGCACGTCGCTGGACGTGGCGGCGCCCCATTCGTCGGCGCCGTGCAACTGGTGAGGCGGCTCCGAGGGGACGCGAGAAAGGCGCCGCACCTGTTGGGTTTGGTGGTCATCAATGTGCAGGTTTGAGGGTAGAATGCAAAGGATAACAAAATGAGAATAGGAGCGCAAAAAAGGGGACTGCGATGTTCATATAGATAAAAGAAAATGGCAAGCGCAGGTGAATCATCATTTCCTAAAGGACGTAAACTTTTGATAAACTAATTGAAAAAAACAGCTTTACCAAGTCCAGTGGGCGAGGCCTCAGGGCTGCTGTGCGGTCGAGAAGCCATTTCAAAGACGCTCGTTGAATGTCCCATCCAACCACTACGTCCTGAGATACATGTGTTTAGCAGCGAGAGTAGTCATTAGACTGAGAATGACGTTTCTTATACGAGAGGAATACACACACAAATATGTAAGACTAGACATGGAAAATATTTATGTACCGGATCATAAAGCTCGAAGAGGGCTTCAACTTCAAGGAACAATTCGAGCTCCGAGGCGCACTCCGCAACGTCCACTCCTTCGCCCAGAGCCCGATGCCACGATTGTTTGGCCGCGTGCTGCGGTAAAGGAGTGCCAACGCCACTGCTGTTGCTACGATCAGCGCCATCATGCTCAACGACGCGTGGATCAAGGTTCAGGATAGCGCCGCTCGCGCGATGGTGCTCTTCGGTCTCGGCATCGAAACCAAACGTGTCCAGCAGCCGCCAGCACACGAACAGAGCTGCGTCGACTTCTGGGTCCGGTAAAAGCTGGTGCCGCGTCGCTCCAACCACTTCAATGCACAGCACGGAGACTCGCCGCCCCACAGAGCTCGATACGGTGCCCCCTGAACCAGTTAACTGGAACCCTTCTGGAGCAGCTCGCTTGTTCGCGCCGCCCTTCGCGACCTCTCCACTTGCACACGACGAACGGGGAGACTGCGTGGGGAGTGGCACCTGCGACACTTGCCGGAACACCGAAGACGGGGTTCTGCTCGCTCTCTGTGCAGCAACGAAGCCCCCGGCAGAATGGCGAGGCAGCGCTGGCGGCATTACAGGAGACTTGGCCTTCATCGGCGAAGGTGGCGGAGGTGGCATCGTCAACGAGGCGCCATTTGAAAGAGAGCGCTCGTGGACGCTTTCGCGGATCTCCAGCGCCAACTGTGCGGTCAAAGGATATCCGTTGGCGCGTGCCCTTTCGGGGTTCGTCAGAAATAGTGGGTGGGCGTCCACTTCAGAATTCACGTCTAACGCGTGGGCATCGCTTGCCAGCGGCGGGTTGTGCGCACTGGAGTTGCGCTGAGCATCAAACAATTTTCTTCTTTTCGGACGCATTGTTGGAATCATTTTTCCCGTATTCGCGTCCATAGAGAATTCTTCGCCGTCATCGTCGCTGTGTTCGTCCACTCGGCTCAACAACCCTTTAGTCGGCACTTGCTGATTTACACTACTTGCGCCCCCGACTATTGATGTGCTCCCCAGTGCAAGAACGTCTTTATTCACTGAATGCCTTTGTACCCAAGAGGTAACTGCCTGTGGAGATGGCGGAGGCGGAAGCAGTGGCATCAACCATATGCCACTTTCGACCACTCGCGATGGAACTGACACGGACAGCCTGAAATTGCTAAGATTCATTTGTCTTTGTTTCTCAATCCCTAGAGCAAGACGTTTGGCCGTCTTTTGTCTTGAGCATATGCGCTTATGAAACCGTTTGTCATGGAAAAGTTGACGATGGGGAGTCGTGTCAAAAGATGGTAAATCATCTATAAATTTGGGCAGGGTTCTTCTTCTTGAGTGATTCGGTAGAGGAGCAGTTTGCACGTCAGCTTGCACACTAAAATAAGGCTCCACTGGCACCTCAAACTGTAGCCCATAATCACGAAGGGTTGCGACGACATGTGCAGCACTGGGTGGTTCAGCTGAGGGTCTTAAAACAGTCAAGACATCTTCACTGACATCGGTTCTTCTGCTGCCAGTGACATGAATCATAGGATTGTCGGCAGGCGAACTTGACAAAGAAAAAAGTTGGCTCGGACATTCAAGGTTTTCTCTCTCAACACAATATCTGCCCAGCAAACTATGTCCCCTTTCGGCGGAAGTAGTCCTGACATCATCTTCGTTGCAATTATCGTGATTGTATAGCAAATGTGTACCTTGAAGGGTAGAGTTGTCTTCGACAACTACTCCGTCGGATTCCCTATTTGTCGCATTTTCGTAAGACAAATTAATACAACCTGATGTACTTGATCCAATGGATAATTGTGCACTGATGGGACTGCTTCCTGCGTCGATGGCAACTTCATCATCGCCGTGGACTTCTGAATCATTCAGGGTTTCTCTCAGAACAGGCTGGGATAACCACCATCTCCCTTCATCCTCTTCTGCAGTCAAAAGATCTTCGTACGCAGAGTTGGCGCCTAGAAAGTTGTGGTCAGGAGCCTCTTCAAAAGGCCCTGCGGGCAAATTTGATGCAGCAAGCTCATCTTGAGATAGCATACTTTCAATGTGCCGTTGCTGCTCTTGTGTTAAGAACGACGAATTTCGACGCTTGAGCTGTGATGATGCCACGCTCTTTTGCTTACTTTCTACGTCATCTGAAGCGACGCTGGTTTGAGAAAGCTGAGTGAACACTTGAGACGAACTTCTTTCAGCACTAGAATCACCATCCTCATCACTCATGTCTTCACTTTCTCCCTCGTTTTCTTCGTCGCCATTCTCATGAATCGTGCGAAATTCTGCGCGCCGAGATTTGCGGCTCAGGGCTTCGAAGGATGCTTGAGACGCAAGTACCCTTTCAACCTCTGCGTCCTTATTTGGTTCCACATTTTCTTCTTGTGGAAATGATGTTGGCCTATTGGGCACATTATTGCTTGACTTGGATGCCAAATCAGACATGCTTCTTTTCCACTGTTCAAGTTCAACGGCATTTGCAAGTCCTCGATTCACAATATTGCCGCCAGGAGGAGTCGCCTCAGTTGGAGCGTCTATTTGGGAACTCAAACCCAGCCTTCGAGCACGGTCCCGCTCCTCAGCCCACATCCCAGTCAACGAGTTGACCGCTCGAAATGCCTTCTTGGTACTCTTTGATGCTATATTTTCCGCTTGAACGTCTTCATCTACGCGCATACTTTTATTTAATATATGATGAATAGTCGCGTCGATTTCAAGACTACACCTCGATCGACTTAGATGGTCAGGAGGCCGGGGAGGAGATTCATCACGAAGTGGAACTTCAGGCTCTGGAAGATCAGTATTTTCATCAAGAATAAATTCTTCATGTGATTTCGTTCCTCCATAAATTGCTTGTGATAATTCAAAGTCGCGTGGATCAATACCTTGCATTAATTGTGAAGCAGTTTGCTCTCCTGGGTATATTTCATTCTCTTGACCGCGAGTGGAGTGTCCATGATCATAACGACTATAATCTTGCACCATCTTAGATGGCGTATTGTGGGCCCACCATAGGCGGTGCTCATTGCGACCTGTAAATGGAGAAGCAGGGCTTTTCCTTTGTCTTCGCTTTGACGGTGACTTCGTTGACGACATAGAACCGGGCGAAGTTGATAGTGAAAACGGCGTTGCTGGAGTACCTCGGCTACTGGGAGTTTGGCTAGTGCCCACAATTCTTTCGGGCATATCAGGCATAGGTGACCGAAATCTGCAGTCTCTTAGGTGCAAGTAGTCCATACCACCGACGTCGTGATCAATCATGGCCTGGAGAATATTGTTGATGTGCGCTTCATGAGGTTGCATTTCAACGCCTTGAATCACACCGGATCGAAGAACACCAGCTAGCAAGCTTATATGTTTCGGATTGAATAAAGTAATCTTTAGGTATGGTAGTTCTTTGGGGTGAAAACCATATATGGGAATCCGCTCTACCACTTCAACGGAGTAAACAAGGGGCCGCTGAATATACTGCTGCGCTGTCTTGTGAGGTAATTCACCGTCTGAGTAATCGCCACATCCAGATTCTTCATCGTTGCGCTTTGATAAGAACACCAAGGTACTATCTAATTTAGCAGAAATCTCAGTTAGAAGTCGCCTGGTCCAGGTTTTTAGGATGCTGGTGCTGCTGAAAGCATGAAGCAACCCATGACAAGCTCTGCCATAATCACTACTTTCTTCATTGTAAGATGGTCGTGCGAGTAGATACGGTAACGACCCATGAATATGAGCACAAGTTTTCTGTCCACCTGGCGTTGAGCCAAAGATCCGAAGTACTGGGTACTCCTCAGCGTCTCTTGGAATGTGCTGATGCTGCGGTTGATATAGAACTGGTTCTCCATCGCTTCTTCCTTGCGAATTTACAAAAGTGCTAGGAAGCGGAGGAGCCATGTAGTAGTCGATGCTCACCACTCTCAACTAGAAAACGAAAATAAAGGCAGCAATGGGTAAGTTTGGGGCGCTTCCGAAAAAGAATTATTCCGAAAAAGAATTATTAACAAGTGTTCCCAGCGCACCGAAATCAGAGGGACGATTGGCATGGTGAAGCAGCTTCCTCTTGCTCTCCAGTGACCGCCAAGTTTTCTACGCTAAACGAAAAATATCCGCAAAAGAACGTGCAGCATTCTTCAACGAGTTTGTATTGCAAAAAAGGAAAGACTAGCCAAAGTCTGGATCAGTCCAAGCATGTTCGAATTGACCTCAGCCTTCTTAGCGGTAGCTTTCTCCATACTCGCACATTTTCGAAATGCTAGATTACCCTCAAGAGGGGAATTTCGTGATGTCAACGAGTTCAGCGGTGTCGTCAACAGATCAACAGAACATTTTTCAGAACGTTGGAAATGTACTTGCGAGCTCTCTCGAGCTACTTATTTTAGCTCAAGTTTCAACCGTCGCGCTCATCAGCGTCCAGCGTGCAATACTATCCTAAAACTGCATCAAAGCATGGCGGCGCCAGAACCGTTGCTCAGCGAAGAGACAATTCAAAAATATATT
>Ga0307982_1005223_pt1 | contig 10151 bp, 11 predicted proteins | sample OrgLakmetagen989_FD_201847 | JGI IMG/M metagenome (GOLD analysis project Ga0307982, IMG submission 201847) | Saline water microbial communities from Organic Lake, Antarctica - #989 | ecosystem: Environmental > Aquatic > Non-marine Saline and Alkaline > Saline | place: Antarctica: Organic Lake... | reverse complement strand
TACGCGGCGGAGGTATTTTTTGGTTGATTCATTTGTCTCGACACTTCTAGTTGCATGATCTCCTCTCTTCTCCTCTCCCCCTCCTGAAAGGACGAATTTGACGTAATGGACGACGACGACGCTGCCGACGGCCGCAGCGGGTCGCAGGCGCACATAATGCGCTTGGGCCGGTCTCAGATCGCGAGGCTGGAAGACTCCGTGGGCAGCCTCCAAAATGGTGCATACCTAGCAGCATTCTTGTTCATTTTTTTTTCTCAGAAATTGTTGAGACGTTATCAGATGTCTTATAAGTTAAATTTGTTTCATACTTGTGATTATACTATATGCCTCAGTCAACTGTCTGACTTCCTGCTCACTTTTATTTCACGAAATCTACGTGTATTGGTACATTTTTATACTTGTCCAACATCCACTTACAGGCGACGCAGTGCTTGCGGTGTTTCCCGACACAACATCGTTCTACCACGGGCGCATTTCCAAGCCCGTGAAGCAGCGCGGCGCTGGCGGCGAACTGTCAGTGCAATTCGACGAAGACGAAGACGAGTCCGGGTGTGTAAACAAGACTTTTTTCTTGACTTCCATGCATGAAAGAATTTTTATTTTAGACGAATGCTAATGTTTTTGTTGTCTCCGTATACCAGCTGGCAATAGTTCGCATGCATTTGGTTTGCTTCTCCTATTTACCCTTCTTATTGTCTTGATAGGCGCACCCCCCACCGGCGCATTCCAGCCCGGCATGTGATGATTGACCCGGACGAAGAATACGACAATGTCGGTAATGGCCGCGGGCCACTTGACAATGGTCATGACGGCGGCAACGCCGAGTGACGTATCTCATAAATCAAAGGAGAATGTAACTCGTACTGAAGGGACATACAATTAATGGACGACGCTTGCTGTAAAATATCAAAGTATATTGAAAGGAGACGCACCCTATACCCTATTGGAACCTTCTCCGAACAAAATCGAACTCTAACTAAAACAAATACAAATGACACAGAAGCCAATCCTGCGGGCAGAAATATACGCGCATGCGATGCGCGGAAGTCGGAATCGCAAATGGGACGTGCGTAGAGAGAAGAGAATGAAGTATAATTTATAAGACTTCCAATTCTAACCCTCTCTCGAACTCGAACTAATACAAACCCAAATGGCACAGAAGCCAATGCTGCGGGCAGAAGTGTGCGCGCATGCGATGCGCGCAAGTCAAAATCGTAAAAAGGAGGTGCGTAGAGAGAAGGAAAGTCCTCTTACGTTTTGACCAGTGAGTCGGGAGGCCGAGCGACTCATACGGCCATAGAGCTGTCTTGAAAAGTGGGAACTATTCATTTCATGAAATAAATAATGGGACCAGACTAAGGCCTCTTCGCTCTTCATGTAGGTTGCATGTCCACTAAACAAATTTATCCAGTCCCCCCTCGGCAGGGGCTCAGAAAAAATTGGGGAGGCTGAAAGAAGAATTGGAGATATAATAAGCCAGTAGTACTTTCTTTATGTGCCTCTGTGACTACTGTGTACTTGTTTTTCTTTGTTATTGGGAGAGTATTAACTAGACTAGACTAGTCCGAGGTTGCCTTCTAAAATACAATCCCCATGCTTCCTTTTTTTCTTGTTTCTTGTTTTTTGTGTCGGTGCCACGGAGAAGCGCGAAGTGCAACATTCATGGCTGTTTTTTCTATGTTCTCACTACAGCTGATCATTTGACAACCGTTGCCTCAATTCTTTTTTCTTGAGTGCCTCCTCTTGTTCACGGCGAGGCTGCGGGCCCCCCACCAGCGTGACGGATTGCGCGGCACCACGAGCGGAGGGCATCAAACCAAGTAGTGGCGTGGTAAGGAACGCCATGCTTCGTACAAGCGGCACGCACGATAGGGGACAAAGACGGGTACCTGAGGAGAGAAGAGGGCAAAGCACAAAGGAAAGGAGGCACAAAGACAGATTTATAAAGAAAAAACGGATTTATGCGTTTGTCGATAGAAGTACAGGTATGAAGATAACGAGAGGCCCGCCATCAACATGTTTCTCCCAAGGTATTTCCTTATAGTTATGCGCTTCCTGTGTAGTGTACATCCTGCATCCCTAAAACCCTCCACTCAACACAGCAACAGCAACTCACCACACGTGGCTGATGCCCGGAAACAAGTGGTGCTCCACTTGGTAGTTGATGCCCCCAAACGCGCAGCACACCAGGGGGGAACCCGTGGCAAAGTTGGCCGAGCGCCGCGCTTGCAGAGCTCCCCAGTCTCGCTTCGGAGGCGATGCCTGCTGCTGCTGCTGCTGCTGCTGTTGTTTCTTGAGTGTAGAAGATGCAGAGTTGGCTTCATCGCCGGCATCGAAGCCGTCGGCATGGTCGGCATCTTCAGCTGACGCGACTGCGACCAGTTCAGGCGACACAGCCGCTGCTGTTACGGCTGCTGCTTTCCTTAATGGAATGCCTTTTTGCTCCGGAGGCTCGTCGTGGTCTTCGACCGCAGCTTCGTAGGTGTCGTGGTCGGGGGCAATGCACACGAAGTACGTGACATTAGCTCCCAGCGCGCATCCTAGAACGGAAGCAGGCCGCTGCCACAGCACTGCTCCCCAAACGGCCACACAGAGTCCAAAAGCGGCTTGTTCCACCCACCCACGGCGCAGCAACGCCGCCCCAAAGTAACGCTCTTTCTGCCCCGCCATGGCCCGCAAGTACGTCAGCGATTGCCCCACGAACATCCCCGGCACAGCGGCGAGAACCACCACTGCCGCCAGAGGAACTTCACTCAACCAGCTGCTGCTACCGCTGCTGCTGCTGCTCAGAACATCCTTTGAATTGCGGTCACTGCTGCTACTGCTGCTGTCACTGCCAGTGTCGCTTTTGCATTCGCTGTCGCTGTTGCTGCCTGCCTTGCTGATAATATCGTTAGCAGAGCCGCGCTGTAGTGCAAGAGCTTGTGGGAAGTAAGCGTTGGCCCGGTCGCCGATCGACTTGCGCACAAAAGGGCGGCCGTGGACCACGTCAGGGTCGTGGCGAAGCTCGCCGGTCCATGAGTGGTGGCCTGAAAGCAGAAAAGGGAAAGTGTATAGGGGCGAGGAGGAAGAGCGTGTGTGTTCATGTTTGACGATAAAGACTATGGCAACGAAGGAGCAGAATAACACTCTGGAGAATTGAAGTAATCGAGTATTCAGAGATGGCGGCGCAAAAACAAGTCCAATGCCATTTTACTAGCTTGAAGAACTTTATAGTTCCTTGAGATGAAAAATATTGGAATTAGAACAGTCTTGAGCCCTTGAATCTAACCTGCGACATGGTGCCCGAGCCATACAGTAGGTGACCACAGGGATGGAAGGCAAATCACTGCCGACAACACTTCGTTTATGAGAGGTGACGATGACACAGCATAGTGGGACGCATCGTGCATCACTACAAAGCTGAGTGACATGCCGAGGGCGCCGGCCAAAACACCATGCAATAGAGACGAAAACCACGCCCACCCTCTCCAGCCACCGTTGTCTTCACATGCAGCACCGCCAGGGGTCATCATAGAGGTAGCTGCCGCGTAAACCATCGCAGCCAGTATGGCACAAGATTTCAACAACCACCACGGCGTTGCTTTGTGCAGTGGTATTTTCGGGCGACCACTGCTGCCGCCACCGAAGCTCCACCAGCTCTTTTTCGTCGCGAAATACGCGCGCACGTCTCGACTGACATCAGCGTAAAAACCGTGGTCGGCGTACGTGTAGCGAGGTGCACGCAAAGCTCGCGCAATTCGTTCTTCAGCATCAGCATCAAGCGGCGCATTGAGTTTGTAGGTTCGAGCCATCGCGCGCAGCGAGGCCACGCCGCGAGGAGTTGGCGCATGATAACTCTCAAACAATGGTGTCGCATCGTCCAGAACAGACGCCTGGTGCAGCAGCTGAGCACCACCAGGGTGTGTAGCTACGAAACTTTCTGGGAGCTCGAGGCATTCACCGTGGAGTACGATGCGCACGGGCATGGCTCTGTCGACGGGAAGGAGAATCTTTGTTCCGGCTTCCCAAATATATTCCCGGACCGTTTCGTGAATCTTTTGGAGCTGACACGTCGATTCAAGCAGCAGATGCTTTTTTTGCTCTGCAAACGTTCCTACTTGTGGCTACAGATAGATAGTTGGCTGATTGGTCAGTCATAATCGTCTTCGTTACTGTAGACAGACGACTCCTCAATTTGAAAAATGGCTGCCGTAGCTATGGCTAAAGAAAATGAGCCTACGTAGCCGCGCCTTATACGTGGACGATATACGAGAGAGCTGCGACGCATGGTCTGGTCTAGAAACTAACCCTGCTGCTGACATGACTTGGCAGCAAGACTACCAGCGAGCATTGCCTAAGCGGTTAAAACGCAAATCAAATCGACTTCGCAATGTGTGTGATTGCCAGTATCCCTGCTTTAAGTAGTATCGCCTTCATCTAACCGTGTGCTATAAAGCAATCTAGTCAGATACCAGTCGTGTAATCTTCGGGGCTGTAGCCTCTATTAGGATTCTTCTACTTTCCAGCCATTGCTCCTTCTTCAATTTAATCATCTCAATCCTCCACAGACAGGATGCATGCACGCGTGCGTCTCATTTTGAAGCTGAAACAAGTAAATCGACCAAGCGTTCACATCCTTTTCAACTGCTCGCAACCTTGCCGTCATTCCTATAGGCGTGCCTCTGTCTCGTTGGCTTGTGGGTAGCCGGCGTGCTATGGTTTCTCGTAGGCTTTTTAAAGAAGCGAAACTCGGCAGCTTCGACCGTAGGCGTTCAAGAAAGTGGAACCAAAGAAACGCCCAGTTTGCGGGCCGGCGCCCGCCTTCAACCTGAGCCGCCGGCTGTGGAGGGTCTAGATCCGCAGCCAGCGTCAGAAGGATCGAACGAACTCAGCGACGGCGGTAGCAGTAGAGGTCAGGAAAGCAGCGCACAGCAGCACCCTTGGGGTGGTAGTGGTGCTGGCAGCGGGGACACTGACAATGGCGCTACTGACCGTCTAGCAAGCAACCAAGCAGACGGCATTGATGTACACAACGACATGAGTGGCGAAGGTGATGGCGGCGAAGGCCATGGTAACGATGATGCTAGCGGAGCAGGAGGCAGTGGCACCTACGGCGGCAGTGTGAGGCGAGTGTTAACGCATGCCAACAACGAGATCCACCACAACAGCAGTAGCCTCGATGCCGACTCCAAACTAACTGTGGCCACAACCACTGCTGCAGCGCGCTTGCCGCTCTCGCCTCTCCCACGCGTGCGCATGGACTCGGTGTCCTTTCCGGCGCTTGGCCCAGAGAAGAGGACGCACAGCAGAAGCGCTGCAAATACGGCTGCTGCTACTGGAGCTAAGTCTGCTGCCCCTAGTGTTAACGGTACTACGAAAGGAAGCGACACTTACAATGCTGCTGATAATAGCGATGCTCCTTCTGGTCCTGCCCAGCACAGTGCTGCAGGCCAAGTCAGTAGTGAAGCCGGCGGATGGTCGAACGCGCTCTTGCAGAAAGCTTATGTCGCGGTGCAGAAGCAGTTCCCCCTTTGTGGGGCTAAAATGCGCTGGTACTGCGAGCAGGTAACAGCCAAGAGTGGGCTGATTTCCTTGGTCGCGGATGAAATTGAACAATTGCTAGGGTTTGGGAGGTGGCGTGTGTCTAGTGCCCGCATACTCTTCTCCCTCACTTAAAGCATTGCTTCTTGAATGATGACAGTATCGTCGTTGTGTGTACATATCATCAGGAGGGTGTAAGCGATCAGTGCGCCGACGGTGACGTTTCCACGCTCGACGCCATGCAGGTTTATATCGCGATTGCGTCAATGTTGTGCTAGCTAGGGCATACTTGAGCGACCCTCTCTTCTATTTGCTGCTGTCGGTAAATCCCTCTGTGCTTATCTCACGAAACGAACGAACAACAACAACAACAACAATACTCATGCCCACTCAACCGTGCTCCCATGACTAACGTACACAAAAAAAGGCCAAGGTAGTCGCCGAAGGTTTGGCAGCGGCCGCGTCGCAAGCCGTGCATGATCAACGGGTCGCGGCGGCTGCAGCAGCTGCCAAAGCGCGGGCTGCCAACCGTCAGATAGCCGCCCTGCGAGCTGCCTCGTCTGGCGGAGGTCTTGTAGCCCTATCAACTACCGCCGCCGCGACGAATACTGCTCCTGCTGCATCTGCAGGCACGGGCACAGAACTGGGTTCTGGCGGGGGCGCGAGTAGCAATGCTTCGACGACTACTACTGCTGGTACTGGCGATCGAGCTTCTGTCGTTCCCAAGACAGCGCTTTTGCCGCTGACGCATCTCCAGGCGAATGATCTTCAACAAAAGGAACTTTTTGCCAATGCCTCTTCTCAAGAGGGTGCCAACTCGCTTTCCACGCACCATTCCTGGGGCCCCTCAGAATCCGTTGGATCTCCTCGTTTGCAGCCGCAGCGACATACGCCGCTTTCCAATGCAAACCTTAACAACAAAGGGCACGGAGAAGGTCCTCAACCTGACCCTGAGCCCTCGTCTGAACGGACAAGTGTGAGGAGCGTGAAGACAGCTACGACAGGAGGTTCTCACGGAGGTCATGCTCACGGAGGCGCGCACGAAGGAGCTGGACCCGCGTTGGCGTGCCCGTCTGTGGAGTCCTTTTCGTTGGGGCGCGTGTGGGCCTCCGCACACAGGTCTCTACGTGTGCGAGAGCCCATAGATTGCTTTTCTGTTCCCTTCCTCCCTTTCACCTCACTTTCTCTTCTTCTTGTTCTTTTTAATTCTCACATTTCTTTTTGTACTTCTAACTCTCTCTACCAAGCACCTTGGCACACGTATCAGACTTTCAAGCTTCAATGTGCTTGTCTCTTACGAAGTTTCATTTTTCTGTCGTTATCTTTCCAGGTGGGAAGAATCGCGGCGTCGGAACGAAGAGGTCCCTTATTGGCGGCAGAAGCTCATAGCAGCAGGGCAGCGGGCAGCAGCAGCGCTTCAACCAGAGGTTCATTTACGAGTGCACGTCGTCCTTCCTTGCTGTGTGTATTGCATTTGGCGAATGATGCTTGAACCTACCCAACCCCGTAGACTCTCTCTCTCTCTCTTCTTGCCACCTGTCAGTAAAACGGTCGCTTTTCGTACCTTGTCGCTTCAAGTTCAAGTTCCTGTGCTTTCTTCTTTCTTTCACGCGCTTGAATGTTCGCTCTTGTTCTCCCTCGCTTTCTCTCCATCTCTACCTCTCTGGCCTATTCTGATACAGGTGGCTCAGTGGTGGCCTTCGCCGCCATTGGAGCACAGGGAGATGCACGAGCAAAAGGAGCACGAAAAGGTAACAGCGAAGCAAGAGGAAGCCTCTACGAATAGAGCAAATCGTGACAATGCCGGAGCAATGCACTGGTTTGACAGCAGTCGCCAACTCCGCGGCTTATCCTTTGGTAGCGCTGGTGACAGCAGCAGAGAAGCAAGAGAAGAAGAAGACGAGAAAGAGGAAGATTTGAGATTCGATGCTGCTGCGACAACAGAGGCACCTCCCATCTCTTTGTTGATTGTGGTGCTCACTTATCCTCGCCCTGGAGATCCGCCGTTTCTCCTTGACACAGTGAGTGCGTAGGAAGAGCGTAACTCCACTTCTCGAAGAAGATTTGGCAAGTAATTTTTGATTCGCTCAATGAAATTGCTTTCGTTGTCGTTTTTATCTCTCTCTGTCTCTTCATTATTAAAGAATATTCGTCACATCTTCGTGCACGCACATACGCACAGGTTGACGCCCTCGAGACAGCCATTGCCGACTTATCCTCAGCATCTTTATCTTCACCATCACCCGCAGAGGAGCTGGCACATGTAGGCGTGGTGGTCATGAACAGCGCAGCGCCGGGGCACATGCACGCGAGGTTCGCCGAAGCAAAAAAACGCAACAAGGAGCGCGGTGGCGCCGTTCAGACGAAGATTGCGTTTTTCAACAACCCTTTCTTAGCGGAACAGCCAGAGCCCGAGGTAAGTGTGATGCCTCGTGGTCTTTCTTTTGAATTTCTTCTTGTCCTCTTGTGAGCTGAAGCTCCATGTGTTGGCATTGATTTTGCTTAATACTCCCGTATATTGAAGTGCGATGTGGCGTCTCTATGCATGCTTCCTCGGTGAAGGCCTTGTTTTTCAATGCATACTATTCTTTTCGCCATTTGTGTGGTAACCTTTGTTCTTGCTCTTTTCTCTCCAACGACGTCTCGTGTACGTACATACGCACACACTCTTTCTGTTACTAGGACTACATCATGGGCCCCGTGGCGCGTCAGATCAGCACTCAGAGTTGGCACGTGGCCGCTGGGCTGTCCACTGCAGCTGCTCTCGCACGTGTAGCATCTCCGTCACATGTAGCACTGCAACAACCGCCTTCGTCGTCCTCTTCTTCTTCTGCTTCTTCATCTTCTTTACCTGCTGATGCTGGTGCTGCTGCTGCTGCTAGTTCAGCTACGACTTCTCCCGAATACATTATGTTAGTGGAAGACGACATGCGCCTGTGCGGCGGCGCCTTGCCCGTTTTGCTCGCTGACATCCGAGCGGCAGCAGCGGCTTCAACAACAACGACGGCATCTACTTCGTCTTCTGCTGTAGCTGCTTCTCACGATCCTTCCTCGTCCTCACCTCCTCGTCCATCTCCTCCTCGCAGCCCCTTCAACGCGTTGCTCGTGTCGTATGGCCTCAACGGATTTGTGCTTCGCGCAACAGGCATTGCGCCGCCGCCTCCTCCTCCTCAAGCGCCTTCAGTAGACAAAAGCATCGCTGCAGCTGCTCTTCCTTTTGGTAGCTTCAGCAGCAACGATTCCACCGCCACTGTCAGCCGCGGAAACGTTAACGGCGACGAGGCCAAGTCTACGTCATCATCAAAATCTTCAACACCAGGTGCTGTTTCTTCTGAGAATCGTGAAGGAGGTGGCAGTAAAGTCGGCTATTTGTTGGACTTTTTGCTGGAAAACCGCAGTCCCGCGGGCTGTGAGACCTGCGTCACGCCGCCGGACCTGGCAGCCTACGAGTGGGCGGGCCTGCACCAGTACCCTCCCTACCAGGTTAAAAAATATGAAGAAATTCGAGAAAAAAAAATGGTGGTATGAATAGAGGGGATTATGAGCGAAAAAAAATGAGCGCCGAATGCATTTTGCTGTGTCGCTTTCTTTCGGTTGATGCCTTCGTACTATTTCGAGATGAATGAAGGTGTATCATATTCCGTTTTTTTAATTGAATTTTTTGTACTCTACTTATTGCTGCCCTCTTCCAACTTCTTTTTCTGTTTCTTCTGTTTCTTCTGTGTCTAAATTAGATGGACCCCACGTACCGCGCGTCTCCCAATGGGGCTTACACCAGAAGCACCAACTTGTTTCACCATCTGGGCGCGCACGCCTCCACTTTTGAGGTAGGTGCGCTTTTATCCGCTTCTTAGAGACAAGTTTGTGGCCAAAATGATGTGCGAATGCATGCATTCTGTCCTTCTTTTTTCAGTATTATATTGTAATCCTATGAATGCTTCTTTTCATTTCACCTGGATTTGTTTGTACTCCAAAATTCCTACCGTAGTAGTATACTAATGATTGAATATCACGATTGAAGGCGTGCATTATCGCTGCTTCTTCAGCTATCCTTCTTTCTTTCTTTCTCTCCATCAATGCCTCCTTTCTTATCAAGGACCGCTCTTTCGAAGTGCCTGACCAGTACCGTTGCGGGGGGCCTCTGCAGTTCAGCAACGATCAGCGCTTAGGAGTGCACGTGCTCAACCGGCACTGGTATACATGGCTTCTTTTAAAAAATGCATGGCGCATTTATACCTAAACTATTGCGCGCGCTTTGCAATGTCATTTTATCAGCGTCTTTTTCGAGCCATCCATTCTATTCTTTCTCTTCCTCCTCGACCCTTTTTTTTCCTTTTCTTGCTCTTCTCTTTGCGCACCCAATGAATTCTTTTAAATTTTTTTTACACTTCAGGAATGCTTCATGGAACAGGTTAGCAGCGGAGTCAATCGAAAACGACGTCAGCAACGCCCACCTGGGCGCTCATAACATGACGTCATCAGCATCGATGACGTCATCAAGGACCACCAGCAGCAGCAGCAGCAGCCGCGTGGACGTGGTGACCCTTGGGCGCGGCTTAGGTGGCACCACTGCCGCGCGCGCTGCGGCACATGCCGCCATTAACTCTGCTGTGCACCAATCAAGAGGA
>Ga0307982_1005220_pt1 | contig 10159 bp, 6 predicted proteins | sample OrgLakmetagen989_FD_201847 | JGI IMG/M metagenome (GOLD analysis project Ga0307982, IMG submission 201847) | Saline water microbial communities from Organic Lake, Antarctica - #989 | ecosystem: Environmental > Aquatic > Non-marine Saline and Alkaline > Saline | place: Antarctica: Organic Lake... | reverse complement strand
CCTGGTCCCTTAAATTAAGCTTAAATTTAGGCTTATTTTAGACTTAAATTTAGGTTAAATTAAGCCCCCTTAAATGAGCTTAAATTGCATGTGCTGAAGTCAATGTCCAGAGAAGGGGGGGGGGGCTAAATTTAAGGCTTAAATTAAGGCAATAATGCTTCCGGCCCCTTTACTTTTTATGCCGAGAGGGCACCTCTGGGGCTTTGGTTAGGGTTATTCATTGACACTTTTAAAGGTTAGGGTCTTCGACCCTACCCTTAAGAATAAAACAATGAAGAAACCCTATCTAGATTCGAGGATTAGTGATTGTTTACTTGGACATGAATGCACAATACTTGGCGTGTAGTTCTCTATTCCTAATGTTATGATTTGTGTAGACAGACTGACGCTGATTTTTCAGTAGAACTGATCCTCAAAAACGTACCATCGTTGTCTCCTTTCACATACCTTCCTTCCACGACTACTTCCACAATATCTAAAACTTGTTTGAAGCACAATTATCTAATGCAAACTCTCCGAAGTTTCCATCAAGTTCAAGCCCCTATTCTCTGAGCCTTACTTACAAGGCTTTAACGAAGAGTGCCGGCGGTGTGTGCGATCCACCTTGAGCGCTCTGCTTACGTAGATATGTGCATGAGTTATGTAAGGAGTGTATCATCGCGTATACAGATGGCCATTATGCTGCACAGTATATGCAATCTACGTAACGGTTCATTCATCATGGTAGATTCCGACAAGAATTATCAGCGGAGTCATCGAAGGCTATAGGCTTTCATTTCTGAAGACTATTTTTTGAATATAGTCTTCGATCCACTCTCCAAACTTATTAAAATCCCACATGTAAAGAGTCCTACCTCTGCAGACCAAGAATTTCTGCAGAAATTACTTATCACAGTAAGAGTCCACAGTTCTGTAGGGTTTGTGTCTTTCGTATACAAACCCTGAGAAGCTTAATTTCTCTAAGGTAAGCTTGCACAACTCCTCTCCTAAATAACATCCAACAGTCTGTGAGGATTCTGGAATCATTACTAACCTCACGATAGTAACTCATATGTTGAATTATTGCAGCTGCATGAATTTTTGTATTCAAGTGAACAACGTCGTCTCTATGGTGAGAGACTCTGATTCTTCAATACCACAGAATTCTCTTTTTTTGCTTGATAAATCGGAATTCTCTTTGCTGATTTGATCCACCACCACCACACAGCGCGAAGCTCCTTCGTTCCTTCTACAGATACTTCTCAATTCAATTTCATGCTCTGTTACGCCCTTTGGATGAAAGAACAATAGATTTCACGTTTAAGGCAAATGACCTTATGCCGTAGCACAATACATGAAATCAATGACTCTTAAAGAAACTGCAATTTGTTATATATTTTTTATTGCTCTCCCAACATGTTTACATTAATTTCATGCAAATAGCATTCCATACGCGGCCACGTTATCCGGAATCTTGGTATTCCTTTCTGCAATTGCTTGGTGCAATGGAGTGCACGGGAATACGGAACAACCACTGATGCTATTCTTCAAGAATATGGGCCTTTCTCGAATAAAGATAACCGCGGCCACAATGTAGTTTACATTTCTCTTTAGTACTGTAGGCTTGTGTGAAGTGCTGGCTCCCTACGTACGGAAAATATTGGTCTCGCTAGCAAATGATACACATAGATACTTTGTGCATGTTGTACATGTTGCTCATGCATCGATTCCAAACTTGGATGAATCAGCCACGCAGACAGCTAAGCTTATTTTAAGGAGCTTATTTCGAGCTTATTTCAACCTAAAATTAAGCTTAATTTAAGACCTAAATTAAGCTTAAACTAAGCCCCCAGCACTTCCCATTTCTTGCAGCTGCCGTACCAAGGAGGTTTAATCGAAATTAAGCTTATTTAAGGGGCTTTTTAGAGCTTTCAATCTAAAATTGAGCTCAATTTAACCCCTTAATTAAGCTTAAATTAAGCCCCCAGCACTTCCCAATTCTTGCAGCTGCCGTATCAAGGGGGTTTCATCGAATTAAGATTATTTTATGGGGCTTATTTAGAGCTTGCTTTGATCTAAAATCAAACTTAATTTAAGCCCTAAATTAAGCTTAATTTGAGCTCTTATTTAAGCTTAATTTAAGCCCCCTTAAATTTTGATCTAGCTCTATTTAGATTAATTGGATTTAATCTCCACTGGGTTGTGTTATGTCTTTTAGCGTTATTTGCAACTAAATTCAGTTTGGAGAGCTTAAATCCGCACTAAGTCACTCAGCGCTAATAATTTGCTAGTGGAATTCGCCCACTGTCAAATTTTTCTGAGCCCACCCGAGGGGGGGTTGGATTTAGTAACTAGCAGACAGTACAAATATTTAGCCTTTCTCCATTTCCATTATAGACCTCACGTCAGGACACGGCCGATTCAGAATGACCCGGGGTTTTGAATTTAACGTCGAATTTATTTCAGATCTGAAGTTTATCTAGCTCGAGATTAAGTACTCTGCTTTAGCTTTAGTGCTATTCTTTTAGTTTATTTTTTATTACTCAAGTGCTAATTTAGTGGCTTCAAATGGAAAATATTTTTTTTCTTCTAAATTTTAGCTCCCCATCCTCCTTCAGGGGGTTTTATTCGCCTGAAATTTGCTTGGCTGAAATTTAGTGTTGATTAGTGCCAATTTAAGCTCCCTTAATTCAGTTTAGTCGTAAATAGCGCTTCATGGATTCAAGCTCGTCTGACGTGTGCTATGTACTTGGGCAGAATCATCGAATTTAATTTTCAATTCAGTTGGGTGGTAAATTACATAGGTACTTACTTTGTTGTTCATTTAGGGGTTTCAGCCCTTCAAAAGTTTGAACTTGATCATAAGTGGTGCTTTAATTACAATAATTTCAAATCAAAACGCGAACAACATTACTCCAATTACTTGGGTAAGGCACGAAAAAATGCGAAATATCATTTCATACGGGTTCCTTAATTTATAACCCATTTGTAAGTCACAACCAGCTGCTTCTGGACAAATTTCGTGCGTTGGCACACTTTCTCCGTATCGACTTCCCGAAGGTGTCAAATGACGGCCGTTGGCGGAAGGTACTCGATCATCTCGACCGACCGAGACATGTTTTCCATCTCAGCTCGTTTGTAGGGCATCGGCAACTGGCAGCCTTCGGAATTTCGGCGTGCCGGCCGGTCAATAATTGCTGAGCAAAAAGGGACTTTTTTTTTCTTTAGCCTCCTCGGAGTATGACCATTTTCCGATAACAGCTGAATAAGCGGTTTACTGCAAACACCCACCGAAACACAACCCAGTCAAATGAATCCCTGCTTTGCGTTAATTATTGAAATGGCGAATTCGAATACAGCAGTTCTCGGCCATTCAACCACAAATGTTTAATGTATATTGGAAATAATTGGCCATGCAGTGATTAGCAATGTGGCGGTACTACCGCCATAACAACAATAAGCCCTTGAGATGCCGATTGTACTTGTTACGTGTGATTTATGGCCATTGGTCTATCTATCAGCTCTAGTGCAGAAATGGCTTGAGCTATAATGCTGCGCGTATCCGCGAGGGGTTCGAAGCGACACCGAAGCTGAGAAATAGAACGGTGCGTGTTTGGAGTTTAGTGGTGTTCAAAGCGAAAACAATGGCGCGAAAGAAAGGATGTAGTGGAAAGAGGCGAAGAGTAAGTCTAACGAAGTCATCCAATAGAATGCACCATCTCATTTTGCACAGAACAAAGTGTGCACTTAAGTATGCGAACAAGAAAGACAGAGACAGATTCAGAGAGAGAGAGAGAGAGAGAGAGAGAGAAAGAGGGTGAGAGAGAATACGACGAGTGTGAAAGATGTACTAAGAAACTAAGCTTGCAATCTTCCACCAAATTATCACACACCTGAAACTTGGCGTGGCAGCGGCAAGCGCAGTGGTCGCAAGCTCCACAGTTGGCACAGGGGCTGTGCACCAGAGGAGCTGTTGTGTTCAGCGATGATGGTGACGAGGACGATGATGGTGACGACGCCGATGAAGTAGCATCCGTGTGAGCTAGGTTCAAGCTGTTGTCATTGGTGCAGCGGCCGTCGCTCTGAAAGGAAGACGACCACCGCCGAACCTGCAAATGCAAGCAGCACAATCAACCAAATGTAAAATCAGACGCAATCGAAAACCTTCTTTGCAAATGGACGTGCATAAAGCAATGTACGTTGGCAACAAATGGTAATGCCTACTTCTATCCTAAAATCTACGAAGCACCTCATTTTGAGGCACGATGTGAAAGCGCTGCGTGGACATCGCTTTGAATCCACGGCCAGCTCTGTGCCTAAGAGAGTGGTTTGAGGCCAAGTTTTTAGTGGGTTGTTTCCCTGAAGTAGAAGTGTTTGAACATCGGCGAGCTATGTCTTGCGTTGCGGTGACGTTGTAGCAGGAAGGGCACAAATTGAAGTCCGCTCCAAGCAAAGACTCGCAACCTGTTTACCCACACCATAGAATGACGCAAGTAATGCCTCAAGAAAATATCAAAGTAAGGCTTTGCGACGTCTTTAAACTAGTTTTCATCTATGCGTGCTCATCTCACCAGCGCAATGCAAATAGCTGTTGGCAGCTTCTGCTCCGCACATTTGGCACGCGAACCCTTCACAGCTAAACGGCTCCACGGCATTCAACTGGGATAAACGTATGCAGAAACGCGCAAAACAACACTCAAGTTGCGAAGAAATAAATAGAAGTTCAACAAAAATTACATCTTCATGAACAGATCTGTACTTGTCCATGTATTCATGCTTCTGCTGTCTATCTTTGTTCATACCGAGTCTGGTGCCACGAAAGCATCCACTATCACCGTAGCTGCTGCTGCTGCTGCTGCTACTGCTGGTTGTGGCGGTGCTGAGTCAGAGTGAGCATCTGTCGACCATTCAGATGATGCCCCACTATTGGCAGCGGCTGCTGCATCCGCGGCTGCTGCTGCTGCTGCTACCGCCACTGCTACGTCTGCTATTGCACTTGTGTTCGATTCAGCTTGTGCTGTCATTGCTGCTGCGGCTGCTGCTGTGGCCACAGCGCCAGCCTCCACTTTCTCTACATGCAAAGCATGCGCAATCGTGCGCTGCGCAGTGGTGGCTTCCTTTTCATCGCGAGACAGCAAAGCATTCGCAGACGGCAAAAGCCCCGCCAACAAAGCACGGCTGTTGTTGACAAGAGTGTCAGTCCCAGTGTAGGCACTGACATAGAAAGCAGTACGAGCAGCAGCATTCGGAGTTGTAGCTATTGAACCACCATCAGCTCCAGCGGCAACATCAGTAAATGGAAAGGAGCCTGCACTTGGTGCTGAGGAGTCCACCCAAAACTGAAACGGATTTTCTATCTTGCGAGTCGCATTTCTGTCACCGTCACTATCGACGCTTTGAGAGGTGGTTTCATCAACAGCAGCACTACCACTAGCAACAGTAGTAATAATACTGCCAACATTGTTGTAAGCAGCAAGCGCATTTTGAGCTGCAATTGTGCTGAGAGTAGCTCTTGTGGCCTGCTCATAGATGGAATCATTGTAGGAAGGAATGCGGGCGGCAGGTAAGAGGGAAAATAAACTTGATGTGAACCCAAGCTTACACTTCATGGCTAAATCTTGCACGATGAAGAAGGTGGTTCAATGTCGGTACAGAAACATAGATGTGAAAAAGGGGAAATAGTACACGAGTGTTCAATAGACTCATTGCTGCATGTGTGTATGCAAATGTTTAGGAGGGTTGTACCTGCATGATCACTTGTTCAGGCAGCCCTAGTGTAGGCTCACGCTGTAAACGTGCTTCTTTCGCAAACGCAAGCGCCACCTCACACGCTGTTGCCACCGGTGCTGCAGCAGCAGCAGCAAGTGAAGATGTCGATGGCACTAGCAAAGATGAAGCCGTTCGCGCAGTATCGCTGCTTGCTCTGTTGATGGCTCCAATTGCACCGCCACTAGAACCGTTTTGAGAGTCGGTGGTATTGTCATCATTCCCTCTGCCTTCTCCGAGATGCATCAAGTGCCACCACACGACTCCACACCAAGCTGTCGGTTCATTCCCAGTACCGTTGTTCCTAGACTTATCAGAAGTGCCCTTCTCACTAGGAAGGGCAGCGCGCAGAGCATAGATGCAGCCCTTCGGAACAAACGCGCCATCTCCAGCATGTAGCTGAAACACTTGATAATTATTCTTACCAACCCAACTGCGGTCATCACTAAATCCTTCACTGATGCCATTCTCAACTGTGTCAAAACAAGCATCGTCGGATGCCGCACCAACATTAGGCCACGCCCAAGGTGCATCATTTAGGACGCCGTTGTCTGTGATGTTGCTGTCGCCTTTGCGTGCACTGCTTTCCTCTCGACTACGCTTGCGACCACTACCAGCAGACGGCGCAGCAGCTTTTGAAGCAGCAGCAGTCTGATTTTTATCTTTTCTATTGCGAAGATCTCGAAGCAAAGAGCGAGTCTCGGACGGCGGCAAACGTTCAAACACGACGACTTCTACGGGGGCAGCCAAACAAACGACGGTGTTGTCCACCGTCCCCCCACCAGCCAATGACGGCGGAGCTAACACTCCAAATGCCTCACGAGAAGTAGTAGTAGAAGTAGCAGAGGCAGCAGTGGGAGGAGCAGAGGGTGCAGCTGTGGTGGCAGTAGCAGCAGGTCCTAGGGTGAGCCAGGGTCCTAAAGCAGGGCGAGCAGTGGGCGCTAGAAAGCGAAACCCACAGAGCGCACCACCTGGCGTGAAGAGAGAAAAAAAGACGCGAGAGGCGTGCAATGCGAATATGATTATTAAAAGGGCGCAAAAAAAAGTGTCTAGCACAATAGATTGAGACATATGCTAGCGTGAATGCTTTTACCGGGCAATAAGTCAATGGCTAGCTTATCGAGCCCTGACACCACCTCCGGAGCTAACGCCCCAACGTCTATGTCCGGCAATACCATATTTGAAAGCTCATCCGCCCTCTTAGCGCTCGAACTTGCAGCTGAATCCGTTGCCTTTTTAAGCTCTCCTGGCGTGGTGCTGCTGTTGCCAGTGGTAACGGCATCATTGCTATTTTGAGACAAGAGGGCGCGGCGGTATTCGCCTAGAGTAGGTGCTTCGCTCCCTGCCATGAGCGCATTTGAAGACGTGGGGACACATGAACGAAGACCATGGGCTTGCATGTACGGCGCACGGCGGAGCAAATAAGCTGCCGACCATCCAACGGGGTCATCAGAGAGGACCTAACCGTCAATATGTCATGTGAAGAGCGGCTTCTCTTAGGGTAGAATGAGATGTATGCACGATATACATGCACAAAAGCTTTACCTCAGAAGCTAAGCCAATCAGCTTAACACCTTGCCCTTCTTCTTGCGCTGACGCTACGAGGTTTTCGAACGAGCTCATTGATGCTGGTAAGATTCAAAAGCGCCCTCTACTTCTTCTGTAAATGGTGTAACGAATATGAAAGTTAGATTGCCATCAATGCAAACCGAAAGTCGTTGGACCTTTCGACAAATTATTATGTTAACCAAGAGACTAAGCTAGCTAGTGGTAAAGCAGCGTCATAACACTGACAAGAACACTCAACATGCCGGTGTGGGGAGCTTCATGGCTTCATTGCTCCTCTTTTTGGCTCAAGCTCTTGCCCCTTTTTGGACAGCAGACATCAGACGACTCTCGTTGTCCCGTCGTCCCGTCGTGATTCCTCTGTGTTTCAAGAAAAGAGTTGTTGACCCCACGCCATGCTCCGCCGCGTCCTGCAGCAGCCAGCGAGAGCGAGCTTTGCTCGATCCCTAGCCACCGACAATGGAAGCAAGCCTTTCCGTGTGCTAGGACTTCAGCAAATTGCTATCGGCGCTTTAGACAAGTAATATTATAGACCATAAATGAGACCTCCAATAATCACAGACAAAAACACCTCTTTACTCACTGCATATTACAAAAACATAAGTTATGAACTGATGGATTCTTCGACGTTTCCGTTTTAGTCTCAAATAGCTTATGATGTAGTTTTCGAGATATTTTGCTAAAATTATTAACACCAAAGACTCATCCATGTGAAACTAGTCTTTAAGCCTGCGCTGCCTCCACCTCTTTTTACAACTCAACCTTCCGCCAACAGTGTTCATCACTCTAATTGTAATCGTATGGCGTCTAACAGAGGGCCGTTAGCTGACCTTTGGACCGGCTTACTTGGAGTTCCAAAGATTGGCTCATACAAAAGCGAGGTGCGCACTTCTGTGCATTGAATACACTTTTCTTTTCTATGCTCGGTGTGTGGGCAATCACTGGCGGAATCATTCAATCACCGCTAACTGGGGCGTTGGAATGCAGCAGCTTGTATGTACACTAAGACCCTGTGCACTATAGTATAATTGCAACCTATATGAATTCACTTCTTTTTGATGCCTTCAATTTCTAGAAAGAAAACGTGGACGAGGACATTTTGCTGACGGGCCACGGCGCTCACGCTGTGGAAATCGATTTGATGATGCCGTTGGACCCTAATAAAGCTCCAAAAGTGAGGCGATTTGCTCTCGTTTTCTTGGCTCGAATACTGCCGTGAATTCAAATATAATAGATCAGCGGCGGCATTTATTTGTAATTTACTAGTGGTATCATCTGCCATGAAGATGTTCATATCTACTCTTCGATTGTGTACGACTCTTTCGTTTTACTGACAGGTACATGTGCCCACGTTGAACCACGTTGGGCTTTGGGTTGATGACTTGCCGTCGGCGGTAGATTGGCTCACCAACCAAGGCATGCGATTCACACCGGGTGGCATTCGAAAAGGTGCGCGCAAATATGTGGCGATAGAAGAAAGAAAAAGCACTATAAGAGATTGAAAGATCGACTGGAGGAGGAAGAGAAAGAAAGAGAAAGAGCTCTAAAATGTTTCAAATAAAGGAACAGGAAAGAATAGTTCGTTATTCATATGCACAACAAAAAGGTAGGTTCTTGTGAGGTCAGTATTCACTTGTGACTTGAGGCTTCATTCCTTTCTTCCTTGCGGTGCAGGTGCTGGCGGGCACGACGTGTGCTTTTTGCACCCAAAAGGGTCCGAAGCCGAGCCCAAGAGCGGTCAAGGGGTAAGAGGCAGGCTGCATGTAGACTGCAGCTCCATGCACTTTTTCTATTGAAAAATAAGTTTTGAATTATCCATAGTCACTGGGCTCCGTCCTTAACAACCTTTTTTTTTTAAATCAATTTCTTATTGCTAGGTACTCATTGAGCTGGTACAAGCACCGCCTGAGGTCATCGCTGCACACCCCGTGGCATAACATTGCGACCATAGAAAAGTAGCATTTCCTATGGGGTGGGGGGGGGTATTAGCCGAAAAGTACTTCATTGAAGTGCATGAGGGGCAATCACATGGACACTAGGCCTACTAAACGCATGAAATACAGGTATATGCTTGCCTCTACAGTGCCACTGAAAATCGAGGCGCCCTGCCAAGAAACTCGAAATCTAGTACGCCATTAATGTATCGCGGAACTGTAACTGTTGACTAGGTCGTATGGGTTGGTAGTGAATTCATGCACGGGCGATAAAGCGATAAGTACAATTGCACAAAGCACGGAGTGGGGCTGTATCTGTTTTGTGCGTTTCCTCGGGGGGGAATAAACGTTGAATGTAATTGAAGCCCAAGTTTTCCTTGTAACTCGGCGAGCTGGCGAGCGGCCGAATCTGCTGCTGCGTTGCCGGTGCCATGAATAACTGCGCTCAAACTGGTAACTACAGAGCTGCTACCGCCCTTGCCTGGCGCCTCCAGCGAAACATAAAACTTCTTGGCCTGCGTGATATAGAAAAAGTGGGCGGAATAAGTTTAACATGTATTTTGCTTATTTATGAAAACTGGAGTTCAATGTTGCACAAAAAGATGATCAAATTTTACAACCAAAGGCCATAAAGCACCTTCTTGGGATAATTGATGTGGATCGAACTCGAAACTAGACTATAACTCGAACTCGAACTAATACAAACCCAAATGACACAGAAGCCAATGCTGCGGGCAGAAGTGAGAATGCGCGTGCGTTGCGCAAACAAAGCAAGTGCGGAGTGATTCTTGAGGGGAAGGGGCATTGGCGAAAATTCTCGCAAAAAATGCAAAAAGCGAGGCATTTATGGGTAGCGCGCACAGCAGTTGCTGTCAAGTTGGGTAGCACATTCTCGGCCGGTCGGTTGCCCACAG